>Ga0180429_10001806_pt1 | contig 17951 bp, 26 predicted proteins | sample SS_ome_FD_132428 | JGI IMG/M metagenome (GOLD analysis project Ga0180429, IMG submission 132428) | Hypersaline lake sediment archaeal communities from the Salton Sea, California, USA - SS_1_S_1 metaG | ecosystem: Environmental > Aquatic > Non-marine Saline and Alkaline > Hypersaline > Sediment ...
CGCAGGATATTGGACCTGGCTTCACTCACGCTCGAATCCCTCCTGCCGGGCCCTTTCAGCCAGGCTGCGCCTGGCCAGCCTGGGCGCTGTCCTATAGTCCGTCCAAGGGGCGATGCGACCGGGCATCAACCAGCGCAGGCGGGTTGCCGTCCGAGTGAACAGGCGGTGCAGAAGCGGCGAGGCATAAAAGATTTTCCAGAGTTTCCAGGCCATGACCTCGCGCGGCTTGCGCAGACTGCCGGGGCCACGCATCTTCCCTTCCTCCCCCCTGGCCGTGACCGCTTCGGCACGCAGGCGGTTTATCAGTTTCGGTAATGGGATTTTCACGGGGCATACTTCGCCGCAGGCCCCGCATAATGAACAGGCGGAGGTAAGGCTGCCGACCTGGTCCAGTCCCAGGCGCTGCGGTTCCAGGACGATGCCGATCGGGCCCGGGTACACGGTCCCATAGGCATGGCCGCCAACATGAACATACACCGGGCAGTGGTTCATGCAGGCCCCGCAGCGAATACAACGCAGGGTATCGAGCAGTTCGTCGTCGAGCGCAATGCGCGATCGACCGTTGTCCAGCAACACCAGGTGAACCTGCTGCGGGCCGTCCTTCTCGCCGGGCTGGCGAGGGCCGCTGATCATGTTGAAGTAGGTGGTGATCGGCTGTCCCGTGGCTGATTTGGTCAGGATATCCAATAACGGCGGGATATCTGCCAGCCTGTCGACAACCTTTTCAATGCCTGTGATGGCAATGTGGATGCGCGGAGCAGTGGTGCTGAGACGACCGTTGCCTTCGTTCTCCACCAGGCAAAGGGTCCCGGTCTCGGCCACGGCAAAATTCACCCCGCTGATGCCGGCGTCGGCATTGGCGAACTTCTCACGCAGTACGGTACGCGCGGTGCCCGTGAGTTCATCGATATCCTCGGTGTAGGGCTGCTCCGGGTGATGGTCGCGAAACAGTTCGGCCACTTCGACACGGTTCTTGTGGATGGCGGGCGCAACGATGTGGGAAGGGGGTTCGTGCGCCATCTGGATGATGTATTCACCCAGGTCGGATTCAATCACCTCGATCCCGCGTGTTTCCAGGTAGTGGTTGAGTTCAGTCTCTTCCGAGACCATCGATTTGCCTTTGACGACAGAGTCAGCCCCCTCGGCTTCGAGGATGCCGAAAACAAGGGCATTGGCCTGTTCGGGGGTTTCCGCCCAGTGCACCTGGATCCCGTTTTCGGTCAGCCTGGCTTCGAGTTTCTCGAGCAGTTCGGCCTGGCGGGCGAGCGAATCAGCACGAATGCTTCTTGTCTGATCGCGCAGTGCCTGAAGCTGGGCATCGTCGGGGAACTGCTCGGCGCGTCGCGCGCGGATGCCGTCCATGGCACTGCGAAAGTTGCGCCGCAGCTGGTCATCATTAAGCGCCTTTTCGATTCGCTGGTGCAGGGCCTTCGATTGGTTCATTTCGAAACCCCATCAGTGCGCTCCATCAGAAACTCCGCGATGTGCTGGGTGGGCAGGTCCTGCCCTTGCTTTTCCATTGTGCCGGAGAGGTTCATCAGGCAGCCGCAATCCTGGCTGATTACCCTGCAGGCGCCGGTGGCTTGCAGTGCCTTGCTCTTGGCGATGGCCATGGCGCCGGAGATTTCGGGCTGTTTGAGTGAAAAGGTGCCGCCAAAACCACAACACTCGGTCGCGTGAGCCGGCTCCAGGACCTCGACATTCGCAAGCTGGGCAAGCAGCGCTTCGATCCGATCGGCCACGCCCATTTCGCGGCGTGCAGAGCAAGAGGTATGGATCGCGACAGTTGTTGGCGCGCCCGAATCATGCAGTTGCAGATCCAGCACATCCACCAGGAACTCGGTCAGTTCGTAGGTGCGTTGAGCAATGTCGCGGGCCAATGCCTCATCCGGCTGGCCCGCGAACAACTCGGGCCAGTGGTGTTTGATCATGCCCGCACAGGAGCCGGACGGCACGACTACCGGGTAGTCCTGCGGAAAGCAGGCCAGTTGTGCCCTTGCCACCGCGAGCGCTTCCTCGCGGTAGCCACTGTTGAATGCGGGCTGACCACAACAGGTTTGAGCGTCCGGGTAGATCACACGCACTCCAGCGCGACGGAGCAACTGCATGCCGGCAATACCGGCGTCGGGATAGACCAGGTCGATCACGCAGGTGCCAAAAAAGTAAATTGTGTCGGGTCGGGGCAACGCAAGCTCCAAAACAATGACTTTTCATTTTAGGCTCAACTCGGCAGCCTGCACGGGATTCATGCCTCAATTGCCCTCGAACAACGTGGTTATCAGGAACGGATCAGAAATCGCGTCTTGGTCAGCATGCGGCCAGTTTGCAGGCGCCAAATAGTCTGCTGACTTCAATTCGGCCGCCTCAGGCTCCTGGGCTGGCCGGCGCAAAGGTATTCATTGGCACCGAGCCGGGCAAGAGGGTCAAGCTTTTTGCTGTCGATCTTGAGGCGCCCTTTGTCGGTATGCTCGACGATGCTGTCATCGACGTGGATGGCATGGATGCGCCCGAACACGAGTGCCTGGGTCTGATTACCGATCTGATCGATACGATAACAGTCGCAGGCATAGGCAATGCGGGCGTCGGTGAGCCGTGGCAGAGCAAAACCCTCATTCGGTTGGGAAGCGAAGGGGCAGGTGGCCAGCTGCAGTGCGTCCACCTCGGATTCGCCGGGTGACAGGCTGGCAGCGCTGGCGTTGAGAACGCCGATTTGGCCGCTGTGTGCGATGTGCACCACGAACTGTTTGCGTTCGCGGATATTGGCCAGGGTGTCTTTCGGAGAGCCGTCGGGACGCTTGCCGATCGAGACCATCAGCAACGGTGGATCGCTGCATACCGCCGAGAAATATGAAAAGGGGGCCAGGTTGTAGCTGTCGTTGGCGTTTCTGCTCAATACCCAGGCGATAGGCCTGGGGACCAGCGTCTGTGTCAGGTGGAAGTACGCCTGCGAGGGAGTGGCGGCATCCAGGTCGATCAGCATGAGTTTACTTAGGCTGGCGTTGTTGCTGGGTCATCATCTGGGTGAAGGCGGTGACTTCCTGCATGTCGACTGCACCATCAGCGTTACGGTCAAGGAAATCAAACTGGTTCATCGAAGGGGTAAGGAATTCGCGCCGCGTGACCGTGCCATCGCCGTTGGCGTCGTACTGGTGAAAAAACAGCTGGGCGATTTGTTCCAGTGTTGGGCCCCGGGGCGTTTCCGGGGGCGTCTGGGCCGGGTTCTGTGCCAAGACGGGAGCGCAGAAAAATGCCAATAGAGCGGCGATGCGTTTCATGGAAATACCTCCTACGGCAGGTTGAGGTTGTGGCGGGCTTTGCTGAAGGCTGTCTGCAAACGACGCAGGATACTGTTGACCTGACCTGCATTGAGACCGCTTTCCGCAATGATATCGTTGATTTCACCGGCCAATTGCGCCATCACAGGGTCCAGCCGGGCGACCGGTATCTGTTCAGGCGCCATGGACTCGGGTTCCGGTGGCGGGCCATCCAGCAGCTCGATGATAGCGGAACGGGGAATCAGCCTCTGCTGTTCCCCGTTCTCAGGATTTGCCATCAGCGGGGTGGCCTTACGGTAGACCTGCCCGTTGTAACGGAAACGCTGGCCTATCCTGATCTGGGAAAATTTCATCGGCACAGTTTACCGCTACGGGCTTTGCTGCGCGCAATGCTATCGTGCGTGTTTTCGAGGTGTAGATTTTTTATGTCTCAAATACGTCTTGATCGCCTGCTCAGTCAGGCCACCGATCTTTCGCGGAAGCAGGCGAAAATCGAAATCCGTAAAAAACGGGTCAGTATTGATGGCCAGGTGGTGCGCGATCCGGCAATGCTGGTTGAAGGGGACACGCTGGTCGAGTGGAACGATGAGTTGCTGGGCCTGCCGAGGCCTCTCTACCTGATGATGAACAAGCCGGCGGGCCTGGTTTGTGCGAGAGAGGACGATGTCCAGCCCACGGTGATGCAGTTGTTGCCGCCGGATGTGGCGGAGCGGGTGCATATCGTCGGGCGGCTGGACAAGGACACCACCGGTCTGCTTCTGCTGACAGATGATGGCGAATGGTCCCACCGGGTTAGCTCGCCACGCCACGCGTGTGCCAAGGTATACGAGGCCCAACTGGCGGAGGATCTGTCCGAAGACGCGCAACAGCGTTTTGCCGATGGGCTCATGTTGCGTAGCGAGAACAGGCCAACGCTGCCGGCAGAGCTGACCCCCCTGGCGCCGCGGCTGGCGCGTGTGGTGCTTCACGAGGGTCGATACCATCAGGTGCGACGCATGTTTGCCGCCCTGGGTAATCGCGTGACTGGGTTGCATCGCCACAGTGTTGGGGGCTTGACGTTGGATCAGGCCCTTCAGCCTGGTGCATGGCGTGAGTTGTCAGCGGAAGAAGTTTCTTCGGTTTTTGCGTCTTTGGGCTAAATTTAAGAGTGGAAACGCGAATCCCTGCTGACAGATCACTCCAGCCGATGCAACGTAAAAAACGCTCGCCAACAAGCCGCCAGTTCATACGCCATCCCTCCGACATGCCCATTCACTGCTCCGTGAGTGGTGATGTCCCCCCGATGCGGGAGCATTTGCGCAATGTCAGTGAAGGGGGCTTGTGTTTCCTGGCGCACGTCGAATTGGAACCCGGCTATCCGGTACATTTGCGGATCCCGGTGGTTGAACAGGAGTTCGAGGCCGATGGCATCGTGGTTTGGTGTCATCACGTCGTCACCGGTTACGAAGTCGGCGTGCGTTTTGCCGACGCGCAGGATCGATTCTGTGTCCGCCTCGTTGAACAGCTGTGTTACATCGAAGAGTACCGTCGTGAGGTGGAGCGCGACGAGGGCCGCAAACTGAGCAGCGAAGAAGCAGCGGCCGAATGGATTGCCAACTTCGCGGCTGAGTTTCCGACGATGTCGTGATTTTTCAGTGGTACTTCTCGCTACTGATCTGTCCCGGTTCACGCCGCAAGTGCCGACGCAGGCCGCGTGCTTTCAGCAGGTCGCTGAACTCCCTGATCATCTCCTGGTTGCCGCACAGCATGAAGTGGCTCAGTGCGGGATCGATCTGCCGTTCGGCGATTTCCTCCAGAGCACCGCTGCTCAGCGCCTCGGTGACCCGGCCGTGAAATCCTGTCTCGGGTGCATGGGCGGTTATGCAGGGGACAATCCGTAATCGCTGCGGCTGCTTTGCGAGCACCTCCTCAAGCAGTTGCGGATAACAATAATGCTGCAGATCGCGTACGCCATACGCGAGCACCACCCTTTCAAAACGTTGCCAGGGCTCTTTCGTCTGCAGGATCGACAGGAAAGGGCCCACGCCGGTCCCGGTAGCAACCATCCACAAGTCGCGTGCCTGCACCGGTACATCGGGTAAGGTGAGGAAACCGTGCATGTGCTTACTAAGCCAGACTTCGTCCCCTGGCTGCAACTGCGCGAGACGATGGCTCAAATTGCCTTCCGGCACGGTGTTGAAGAAGATCTCCACGCCTGCTTGGTGCGGTGGATTTACGCAAGAGTAGGGCCTGGTCACACGCACGCCGTCAATGTCCAGTCCCACGCGCAAAAACTGGCCGGCAATGAAGTTCGCGCGTTCGCACTCGATGCGAAGTGAGAAATGGATCGAGTTCCATGCAATGCGGCTTATCACACGTCCCTGGATCCAGTCTGACATCTCTCTCACCCGGGTTGGCTCTAGTGCGGGGTATACTCTTCAACCTATGTCCTCAGCGCCAGATTGCAAGCTTTTTGGCGGCTGAGGTGTACCGTAATCAGTTCGACTCATGGCCCGCATGAAAAAAATCCTACCGGTAGTACTGTTCTTGATTCTGGCCGCGATGGGTTATTTCCTGGCGCGCCACCTGGCGGGCGGCGACGCTTCCATCGAGCAGCTCGCGCCCGAGGGTTGTGATCTTGCGGCCCAGTCATGTGAGGGTATTTTGGGCGACGGCTCTGTCGTGCAGCTCGCCGTTCAGCCGCGACCGATCGAACTGATGAAGCCATTGAAGGTCGAGGTACAGGTCGAGGGCACTGGCTGGACGCCGCTGCGCCTGGACATCACGGGCCTGAACATGGAGATGGGTCTCAATAGAACGTCGTTGAATCCCGACGGCCGGGGGCGTTGGCGCGGTGAAACTATCCTGCCGATCTGCAGTCAAAGACGCATGCATTGGCAAGCGGCGTTGCTGCTGCAAGGGCCTGAAGGTGCGGTGCAGCTTCTGTACGAATTTCACACGCAACGGCCCTGAATAGCCCCGAATTGGTGACACCCGTTTATTGCCGCTGCGTTAACGGTTTGCTATAAATCGGCGCAAATCAACAAATTACCTCTGTCCACCAGTGGTGGACTGTCGTCCTAACCATCTCTGGAGAGACCTATGAAAAAAGTACTTCTCAGCGTAGCCGCCCTCAGCCTGATGGGCGCTTTCGGTACCGCTGTTGCGGGGGATGCCGCAGCGGGCAAGGCCAAGTATGCCGTTTGTGCCGGCTGCCATGGTCCTACCGGTGCCGGTAATGCCGCGCTGAATTATCCAAAAATCTCAGGCATGGAAGCCAGCTACGTCGCTGAACAACTGCGGGCGTTCAAGTCCGGCGAGCGTAACACCCCGATGGCCGCCACCATGAAGGCTATGACCGCCGGCCTGAGTGACGCCGATATGGAGAACCTGGGGGCCTACATCGCAACCCTCAAGTGATTGCTGAACGCAGCTGATCAAAGGCGCCTGAGGGCGCCTTTTTTGTGCCGGATCAATGTCCTGGCCAGTCAACTGGAAATTTTCTTCGCACCTTGATCAGAGTTTCCTTATAATCGTGCACCGATTTTTCGTACTCGACTGATTTTTGCTTGGGAAAGACCATGAAGAAAGTTCTGCTGATCACTTCGCTGTTTTCGTTTGCACTCACCGGCCAGGCTGTCATTGCTGGTGATGCCGCTGCAGGCAAGGAGAAGTCCGCTTCTTGTGCTGCTTGCCACGGCATGGATGGCAACAGCCCGGCGCCGAACTTCCCCAAGCTGGCAGGTCAGGGTGAAGGATACATTGTCAAGCAGCTGCAGGACTTCAAGTCAGGCAAACGCGTCGATGCCACCATGAACGCGATGGCCGCGCCCCTGAGCGAAACCGATATGGCCGACCTTGCTGCCTACTACGCCAGCCAGACTGGTTCTACCGGTACCGCCGCGGAAGATCAGGTTGAACTCGGGCAGACTATCTACCGTGCCGGCAATGCGACGTCCGGTGTTGCAGCCTGTGCTGCATGCCATGGCCCGACCGGTGCCGGCAATCCGCAGGCGAGGTTTCCCAAGGTGAGCGGCCAGCATGCGGACTACACTGTTCTGCAGCTGAACAAGTTCCGCAAAGCGGAGCGCGCCAATGATGCTGGCTCGATGATGCGCGGTGTCGCCGCCAAAATGACCGACGCTGAGATTGCTGCCGTTGCCCAGTACATCCAGGGGTTGCGTTGATTCAAACCTTTATTCGACGAAAAGAGGCGGCTTCGGCCGCCTTTTTTATTCCTGCAACACCGGCGTGTGTTGAAGTTGCCAGATGCAACGGTAATATCGACAACCACAGGCCGCGTCGGAACCCAGACCCCCGGACCGGTTCTAACGCAAAGCAATAAACCCGCAAGGAGAAACCCGCCGTGAAATACCTGATGACCGTTGTTGTTGCTGCCATGCTGGTATGGGGGCTACCCGCGCAGGCGCGTGAGTTTCAGGAGAACCTGCATTACTCGCTGATTCTGCCCGAACCGCCACCTGGCAAAGCGGGTGAAAAGATCGAGGTGGTCGAGTTTTTCATGTACAGCTGCCCACATTGCTATCAATTCGAACCGGCGATCAAAGGCTGGTTGGCCAACAAGCCGGAAGACGTGGAATTCGTGCGTATACCAGCAATGTTTGGCGGTGCGGCAAACCTGCATGCAAAAGCCTATTACGCGCTACAGGCGATCGGTGAAGGCGAACGCCTGCATGAGCCCTTTTTCAAAGAGATCCATAACAAGAAAAACCGCCTGAAAACCCCTGAGGCAGTCGAAGCCTTCGTGGAGTCGCAAGGTGTTGACCTGGAGAAGTTTCGTGGCGCCATGAAGTCTTTTGCCGTGGCCGCCAAAACCAACCGTGCGACAACGTTACTGCGTCGCTACGGGATTCGTGCAGTACCCAAGCTGGTGATCGACGGACGTTATCGCAGTGAACGTGGCATGAGCTTTAAAGGATTGGTGGAACTTGCCGACCATCTGGTCGATGAGATTCGCGAAGAACGAAAAGAAGCCCGCTGAGGTTGTTTACATGCATCCCCCGCAGTCGCACAAACCGCATGAGCTGAAACCGGGCTCGATACTGCGATTGCTGAGCTACAACATCCAGGCCGGTATCGATACCGGGCAATATCGCGATTACGTTACCAAGGGATGGAAGCACGTGTTGCCCAGCCGCAAGCGGGTGCACAACATGGACGCCATTGCCGAGGTGTTGCGGGGATTTGATCTGGTTGGCCTCCAGGAAGTCGATTCCGGGAGTCTGCGCACCGGTTTCCTGGATATGACCGAATACCTGGCGAGGCGGGCCGGTTATGCGCACTGGTATCGTCAGGTCAATCGGAACATTGGCGTGATCGCGCAAAACAGCAACGGCTTTCTCAGTCAGTATGAGCCGACCCGTGTGACCAATTATCGACTGCCGCCGGGAAACGGACGCGGGGCCATGTTGATTGAATTCGGGGAGGGAACCCGGGCGCTGCGTATCTGTACCCTGCACCTGGCCCTGTCGCGGCGGATCCGCCGACGTCAACTCGACTTCGTGGCCGAGTTGGTGGGTAACAGTGAGCACCTGGTGGTGATGGGTGACCTCAATGCCGGATGCGACTCCCACGAGGTGCGGGGGTTCATCGAGAAAAATGGCCTGCGTGAGCCGCCCTGCCGCCAACCCACCTTTCCCAGCTGGCGACCGGTCAAACGGATAGACCACATCCTGGTTTCGCGGGCGATCGAGATTCGCAATGCGCGGGTGCTCGATTACCCGCTCAGCGATCACCTGCCGATCGGCCTGGAACTGGTTGTTCCGGAAATCGGTCGAGCCGCCGCCTGAACCCATGGCGAATGAATCCCAGTGGCGCGACCGTTACCTGGTGCTGGCCGAACAGGCGGACGCCCAGGAAAAAAAGTTCGCGGCAGCGGAACGTGAACTGCTGCGCCTGATCACGCGGCTTTGTATCGCCACACAGGGCCTGGACGCGACGCTCGATCCGCATCTCAAGCGTTTGCACAAGGCCGCACACGCCGGGGTCGAAGGGAAACTGCTGGCCCAGGCAAAGGAATTTGGCGACGCACTGGTGCAGGCGCAGGAGGCACGCAGCAGTGGTGAGCTGATCGGCCAGGTGCTCGAGCGTTCGGCGTTGAGTGGCACTCAGGCGAAGTCTGTGCTCAAACTATGGCGCCAGCTGGCCGCAGCCCCGGCCAGGGCAAGCGACCAACAGCTCGATCAGCTGGCCTCCTTGCTTTTCCCCAACGCGGGGCCCTCTGGGGCCGACAAGCCCTCCGGCCTGCTGGGGCGGTTGCTGCAGCGTGACGTGGGTTCACCGCCCAACGAGATGCTGCGCGAACTGATCACCTCGCTCGAATGGCCGGGTGCCCTGCAGCACCAGGTCACCGACTTGCAGGTGAGTCTCAAGGCGGATGCCCCGGATGATGCCTGGGTGGGTGTCGTACGGGAGATCAGTGGCCTGGCAGTCACTGCCTTTGACCAGGTCTCCCAGGACGCCGAGGCGGCCAGCGCTTTCCTGGCCCAGTTGAGCGAGCGCCTGCGGGCAATCGATCAGTTCATGCTGGGTGAGGGTGAACGCAGGTCGGCGGCTCGCCAGAGCGGCGCGCGCCTGGGCCGGGCCGTCAGTGATGAGGTGGGTGACCTGTCCGCCAATATCCAGTCACAGGGCGATCTGTCGTCACTTCGCTCTCAGGTGCTCGGTACACTGGACAAAATACAGCAGCATGTGGCCGTTCATCTGCAGGAGGAGAATGAGCGCATTGACCAGGCTGAACAACAGGCAGAGCAATTGCGGGAAAAGCTCGCGGCGCTTGAACAGGAGACCTTCGATCTGCGCCGCCAGGTTGCCGACAGCCACCATAAGGCGATGACCGACCCCCTCACCGGCCTGCCCAACCGAAGGGCGTACGAAGACCGTGCGGGGCAGGAGTTGGCGCGCTGGAAGCGCTTCGGCGAACCTCTGGCATTGGTGGTTTGGGATGTCGATAATTTCAAGCAGATCAATGACGTGTTCGGTCACAAGGCCGGTGACCGTGCGCTGGCGGTCATCGCACGCATTCTGCGTGAGGGGATGCGCGAGACGGACTTCATCGCCCGCTATGGCGGTGAGGAATTCGTCGTTTTGCTGCCGGGGGCCGATCAGGACGACGCGATGAAGGTCGCCAACCTGATGCGTGAACGGGTTGGCAACGCGGGCATGCATTCGCACAACAAGCCGGTCACCATCACCTTGTCGGGTGGGGTTGCCTTGGCGCAGGCTGAAGAGGGTATCGAGCGGTTGTTCGAGCGTGCTGACAAGGCCATGTACCAGGCCAAGCAATCCGGTAAAAACCGCGTGATCTCCGCCTGAATCGAGGTCTTATCGCTCAGCTCCCATCGTTCAGGCCGGACCAGGCATACCGCCAGGCAAAGCCGGTCGCTTTTTCCAGTTCAGCCAGCAGTTGGTCGCTGGGGGATGCCTCGCCGGGAAAGACATTCCGTAGCTCTACGAAACAACGGCCAACCGCGGCATGTTGGCGCCAGTCCAGCTCGCTAACCTTGAGGTTCTGGCCGCAACCGGGGCAGGGCGAAGAAGCCTTGTCGAGGCGCTCAAGCCAGTCTGCCAGGCGCTGTCGGCAGTGAGGACAACGCGGTTTGACGGTATTCCCTGCGGTCAGTACCCGTGCCTGTTCGAACGGGCCATGTAAGGCAACATGACAGAAGTGCTGATCATGCTTATGTTCCGGTTCGAAGCGCAGGTGCGGCGAGCAACCGGCGTACACGACATGGCGTGCAAAACCCTCGCCGGCACGGTACACCTGCAGACGTGGTTGTTGGCTCATCGGGGTCGCCGTAATGTGCATCGCATCGAGGACCCTGGCCAGGGTGGCCGGCTCGCAGACATCCTCGGGAGACCGGGGGGACAAATACAGACTGCCAATCATGCTGGCATTGTATCTTGCTGTGCTCTAATACGCGGATGAAGAAGTTACTTATCAATTTGGTCCGGGGTTACCAGCTGTTGATCAGTCCGGTACTGGGCAACAACTGCCGCTACTACCCCAGCTGCTCGGCCTACACCATCGAGGCGATGGAGAAGTGGGGGGCGTTTCGTGGCATCTGGATGGGGCTGAAGCGAGTCGGCCGCTGCCACCCCTGGCACGAGGGTGGTGTCGACCCGGTGCCAGATCCACCGCACAAGCATTGCCACCATGACTGAGGCGGCAGATATCTTTCAAAGCCCGGACAGTTTTCGCGAGGCCTTTATCGACGGCCTGGAGCAGATGCTTGCCGAGCATAATGGCCTCGGCGTGTTTATTCTCGTGCTGGCCAATGCCACCTATGACGGGGCAATCCAGCAACGGCTGAAGCCGGCATTGCGCGAACGTTTTTGCCTCCTTTCCGAGCAGATGCGCAGTGCCTTGCTGGCCGGACGGCCGTTGACCGACGCGCCGGATGATCTGCTGGTGTTTCTGAAGCTGATGGCGGTCGGGTTTGGCGGCCTGGAATTGACCCGTTTCCGCCAGGTGGATGGTTTTGAACTGCAATTCAACCCGCTACGGGCCTATCGCCCGGCGCGCATGAGTAATGCCCTGGTGACGGAGCTTTTCAGGCCTTTCGACCCTTCGGGTTTTCACTTCAACAAGCCGTTCCTGCAGAAAGAGGTGTTCTGGGAGGGGGACCTGCAGGGCCAGCCATGTCGGCTTTTGTATAACAAGTTTCCCTTTGCCGAGCTGCATGGCCTATTGGTGATCGCGCCGGACGACAACAAGCCGCAGTGGCTCACGGAGTCCGATCACCACGCCGTCTGGAAGATCAGTGAAAACCTCGGCGAGACGCTGCCAAACGTGGGTTTCGGTTACAACTCTTACGGTGCCTTTGCCTCGGTAAATCACCAGCATATGCAGATGTTCGTGCGTTCAGAGGGCGAATACCCGCTGCAGGCACAGCGCTGGCGTCACAGTGGCGGTGGGGAGGCCTATCCTCTGGAGTGTCACCGCTACCGTGAGGCCGACGAGGCCTGGGAGCATATTCATCGGCTGCACGAGCAAAAGCGTCCTTACAACCTGCTTTATCGGCCCGGCTGCCTGTATGTGTTGCCGCGCAATTTCCAGGGCAGTTACCAACATGCCGAGTGGACTGGTGGCTTTGCCTGGGCGGAAGTGTGCGGTGCCATCACGACTTTCAACGCCGAGGACTTCCGCAGCCTGGACGGTTCGGCCATCCGCGAAGAGATGGCCAAGCTTCGCGACTAGGCGGCGCTACGCAATGCCTCGATGCGTTTTTCCAGGGGCGGGTGGCTGGCAAACAGTTCCCTCAGGGCCCCGCCGCTGATCCCGAAAGCCGCCATCTCGTCCGGCAGGGGCTCGGGGTCATTCGCCTGCTGCAGGCGTTGCAGGGCGGCGATCATTTTGTGTCGACCGGCCAGCTGTGCGCCGCCTGCATCGGCACGGAATTCACGCCAGCGCGAGAACCACATCACTATCGCCGAAGCGAGGATACTCAACACCACCTGCGCGATCATCGAGGTGACGAAAAAGCCGATGCCATGGCCACGCTCGTTCTTCAGGATCACCCGGTCCACCACATGGCCGATCACACGCGACAGGAACACCACGAAGGTGTTCACCACACCCTGGATAAGCGTGAGTGTGACCATGTCGCCGTTAGCGACATGGCTGATTTCGTGCGCCAGCACCGCCTCGACCTCGTCGTCGTTCATGCTTCGCAGTAGTCCGGTGCTGACCGCCACCAGCGCGTCGTTACGGTTCCAGCCGGTGGCGAACGCGTTGGGCGCACCTTCGAAAATGCCGACTTCCGGCATGCCGATCCCCGCCTGCTGTGCCTGTCGGGCCACGGTGTCGAGCAGCCAGCGTTCGGCCTGGTTCTGCGGTTGCTCGATAAGTTGCACGCCCATGCTGCGCTTGGCCATGAACTTCGACATGAACAGCGATATGAGCGAGCCAGAGAAACCGATTATGGCGGAGTAAACCAGCAGGGCCTGCAGGTTCAGATCCACGCCGTTCTCGGCCAGCAGGTTTTCCAGGCCCAGCAGGCGGAAGACAATGCTGATCACTACCAGAATGGCTGCATTGGTTGCGAGAAAAAGCAGGATGCGCACGGGCGTCTCCAGACGTTGATTCAGATGTAGTGGAATTTGGAGGCTTCTGCGCGTTTATTCAAGTGCCGGTGCAGAGGTTTTATTTTCCAGGACAGGGATATGGGCGATGTAGATGGCCACGCCGGCAATGCAAATACCGCCGATGATGGCGCCCCAGGAGAACGGGCCAAGCAGGGTGGCCGTGAACAGGTAGGAAACCGCCAGGGTGGCCCAGGCAATCCGCTTGGCGCGCCGTGGCATCGCATGGTGTTCCTCCCAGGCCCTGATCAGATGACCGTAACGCGGGTGCTCTCGGAGCCATTGATGCAAGCGAGGCGAAGACTTGGCGAAGGCCCAAGCGGCAACCAGCAGGAAGACTGTGGTGGGCATCAGCGGCAGAAAAGCACCGATAACGCCCAACGCCACAGCGATCCAGCCTAGAAAAAGAAGAGCGTGCCTTTTGGAAATCATGTGGGCTTTTACGTCAAATCCGTGCCAACTCTCGGATAAGCTTAGCGTCTCCAACAACAAAAAACTGAAGTTCAATCATGCGTTATAGCGAAGAACAAACGGACGATCCCATGCAGGGAATGCAGATTTATTCACAATCTGACGGTCTGCACTTCATGCTCAATTTTACCGTCACTCTGGCCTTGATGATCGGGCTGTTGCTGTTTTGGCTGGCACGGCGTGGCAGGGTGATGTGGTTGAGCGTGTGGAGCGCCGGGTTGGTGCTTTTCAGTGTTGCCTACCTGGTGGCGGCGATGCTTGGTCTGATCTTCTGATCACTCGTGTAGCTTGTACTCGATCTCGACGATCTCGACGTCCAGCCGCCTTTCGGCCAGATTAACGCTGACCCGCTCGTCCAGTGAGCGTTTGAGTAAGGCCCTGGCCATGGGCGAATCCACGCTGATCCAGTTCTTTTTGGAGTCGAACTCGTCAGCACCGACGATCCGGTAGCGTTTTTCTTCCCCATCGTCGTACACTAGGGTCACCCAGGCCCCGAAAAAGACCTGCTGCTCGTTGTCCGGCATCAGATCGACGACCTTGAGCCTGGGCAAGCGCGTTTGCAGATAGCCGATACGTCTGTCCATTTCGCGCAGCTGTTTCTTGCGATAGATGTACTCGGCATTCTCCGAGCGATCCCCCTCGGCTGCGGCTGCGGCCAAGTGCTGCACCACCTCGCGGCGTTTTTTCCACAGTTCCTTTTGTTCAGCGAGGAGGGCCTGGTACCCAGCACGCGTGATGTAAGGGGATTTTGGGGGTGCAGGTGCGCGATAGCGGCCCATAGTGCGACGAGGGTCCAGCGGTTCTCAGAACTGGTCGGTGCGAAGCATGACCAGGGTGCAGGCCTCGAACCAATGAACGCCGGCATCGTCGAGCGCTTTTTGCAGCATGGCTGACTCGGTGCCCGGGTTGAAGATCACCCGATGCGGTTTCAACGCCAGAATATCGTCGATCTGCGAGGCAAGTCGCTCCGCGCCGACATACAGGGTCAGGGTATGCACCGGTTGTTCCACGTCAGCGTAATCATTCGCTACCTTCAGGCCTTCGATTTCGCTGAATTTTGGGTGCATGGGGGTAACCCGGTAGCCCTTTTTCAGCAGCAGGCGCAGCGCCTGGTTAGCGTAACGGGCGGGCTTTGGGCTTGCGCCCAGGACAGCAACGTGGTGGTCAGCGTTCGACATGCGCGCATCATATCATTAGCAGGTTAGAATCCCGGTTTAGCAAAATGCAGTAATCAGAGGGTGAATCGATGGGAATAGCGGTGCTGTTGCACGTCATGGGCGTGGTTATCTGGGTTGGTGGGATGTTCTTTGCCTACATGGCACTGCGGCCGGTAGCGGCCGAGCAACTTGAGCCGCCGGTGCGGCTGCGTCTCTGGGCGGGGGTATTCGGCAAATTCTTCCCCTGGGTGTGGATCAGCATAGCGGTCATTCTGGCGACGGGCTTCTGGATAATCCTTTCGATCTTCGGTGGGTTCGCTAATGTCGGTATGTATGTTCACCTGATGCTCGGACTGGGCCTCGTGATGATGTTGATCTTCATGCACGTGTTCTTCGCGCCCTACAGGCGACTCAAAGCGGCCGTAGCAGCGGCGGATTGGCCGGCCGGCGGCAAGGCCCTGTCGCAGATCAGGATGCTGGTGGGTACCAACACGGTGATCGGTTTGATCACGATCGCGGTAGCGTCCGGCGGACGTTATCTTTTTGCTTGAGTCCGCACACGGTCCTTGATTTCTGGTTTGCCAAGGCCAACCGGAGGTGCTGGTTTCGTTCGACCCCGGAATTCGACCGCCTGATACGTCGGCGTTTCGAAACCCTTTGGGAGGGAGCCCGCGCCGGCGAGTGGGACGAGTGGGCCAGCACACCTGAAGGTGCGTTGGCACTGGTCATCGTGCTCGATCAACTGCCCCTGAACATGTTTAGGGGGCAGGCACTCGCCTTTGCCACCGAGGCGCAGTCACGCAGGGTCGCCGATCGGGCCATCGCTGCAGGATTTGATCAGGACCTCGCAGATGAGTGCAAGGCATTTCTGTATCTGCCTTTCATGCACAGCGAGACGCTCGCAGACCAGGACCGGGCGGTTGCCCTGTTTGAGCGGGCGGGACTTGTGGATAACCTACGATGGGCCCTTCATCATCGCAGTATCGTGCGCCGATTCGGGCGCTTTCCTCACCGTAACATCGTGCTGGGCAGGAAGAACACCCCGGAGGAGTCGACATGGCTTGTCTCCGAGCAGGCGTTTCTCGGCTGAAGACCCTGTGTCTTCAACATTCCCCGCCGTGCATCTCCGCCAGGCTTCTCCCGACCCCTGGTCCGTAAAACTGCGCTTGCAGGAATCCACTTAATTCTTGTTGTCCTCCCTGAGGCTTTTGGCTGATTTTGGTCTTGAACCGGGTCAAATCGGGTAAAGGTCGAAAGACCGCGGCCGACTTTCCTGGTGATGGGGTTGTCAATCCCCAACTTCAGGCAGAGATGAAAGTCCGCGACGCAGATCCTGAAAACCGATACCAGGTCAATATGTTCGTCAGTGTGATTGGCGTGGTGTTCCTGGGCGGCGCACTGCTCAATGCAGTGTGGCAGGAGCGCTTTGCTTTGGCGTCGGTGCTCCTGGTTATTGTTCTGATCACCGCCGGGTCGATGTTGACGATGCGCTTTAGCGGGCGGCATGCTCCTGGCACTTTCGGGTTGTCAGTCGGCGTATTTTTTGCGTTCTCTTATCTTCTCGCCAGTGGTGGCGTCGACAACACGGGGCCTCTCTGGTGCTTTCCGATAATTGCCATCGCTACTTTCGTCAATGGTTTTCGCCATGGGGTGATGGTGGTCCTGGCTCTTATGGCGATCGCCTTGGTGATTTTATATGTTCCGGGGTTGCCCTTCGAGGTCGCCGAGTACGGGATGGCCTTCAAGGCCCGTTTTGTTGCTGCACTGACCGCGCTATCAGCACTTTGCCTGGTTTATGAGTTCATGCGTCAGCGCAGCCGTCAACGTTACCAGGCGCTCAGTCAGTTTCTGCACAAGGCCTCGCTTACCGATGAGCTGACGGGTCTTGTGAATCGGCGGGGCATGCGGGAGCGCCTTCAAAGCGAGCATGAAAACCATCAGCAGGGCGGTGACGTTTTCTCGGTCATCATGGTGGATCTCGACCATTTCAAGCAGGTCAATGATCGGTATGGCCACGCCGTGGGCGATGCTTTGCTGGTTGAAAGCGGGCACAGGTTGAAAAACGAAGTGCGGCGCCGGGATGTCGTTGCCCGCTGGGGAGGCGAGGAGTTCCTCGTCCTCTTGCCTGGAACCGAGCTGGGTGATGCGGTCAGGGTTGCCGAGAAGTTGCGTCGCGCGATTGCCGACCTCGATCTCACGGCACATGGCCTGGTACAACCGGTCAGCGCGAGTTTCGGCGTTCACAGCGTCGCCGGGGGCGGTGGCATCAGCGAATTGCTCGGAAAGGCAGATGAGTTGCTTTATCAGGCGAAGCGAGGGGGGCGAAACAGAGTGGAATCCGTGAAAAATGGCGCCCCGGAAAAACCTGCGGTGTCTGCGGCTGGACGCTGAAAATAGGAATTTGCGTCAAAAAGTCAATGCGATTTGTCGTGATTGATACGCCTTTTTGGCAATTAATCGCGTTTTCTTTCTCCTAGATCAAGTCCGTTCCCAACCTGCCGGGTGAGCCCTGCTAGCTTTAAACATAAGAAGTACAAAACGATCGACATCGAAGGAAGTTATGGAGGTTTATCATGAGAACGGAAGACGTACCCGTTGGCGAGACGTTTCTACCGCCAACCGAGGTGGCCACACTCGAAATCGCAGGCCGTTATATCCAGACCGACGCGAGAGGTTACCTGCTGGACCTGTCGGATTGGGATCGGGATGTGACCGTGGAAATGGCGGCTGCCGATGGCCTGGAGCTGACGGAGGACCACTGGTTACTGATCGATTTCCTGCACCGGTTCTATAAAGAGTTCCAGATCGCGCCTGAATTGCCAATCCTGTCACGTTGCCTGTGCAAGGATCAGCATGATTGCCGCTGGAATCGTAAATACATCAAGCAGTTGTTCCCGATGGGCGCCAAGACCGCCTGTCGTTATGCCGGCCTGCCGGCACCGGTTGGACGCAGTTGCATTTGAGC
>Ga0180429_10001811_pt1 | contig 17930 bp, 10 predicted proteins | sample SS_ome_FD_132428 | JGI IMG/M metagenome (GOLD analysis project Ga0180429, IMG submission 132428) | Hypersaline lake sediment archaeal communities from the Salton Sea, California, USA - SS_1_S_1 metaG | ecosystem: Environmental > Aquatic > Non-marine Saline and Alkaline > Hypersaline > Sediment ...
AGCACATGGCCGAGGGGACGTCGCTGCCGGTCTTCTTCTACGGGCAGGCCTACATGGGCACGCTCGAGCCCATGCTCAGCGGGCTGCTCTGCCGCCTCTTCGGCGTGTCGGGGTTTGCCGTGGGCGCCGGCACGGTGCTGGCCGCGGCGGGCGCGCTGTGGGTGACGTTCGCCTGGGCGCGCGACGCGGGCGGGCGCGCCGGCGCGCTGACCGCGCTGGCCTGTTGCACGATCGGCCCGTACTACTACTTCATGTTCCAGTTCGCGCCGCGCGGCGGCTACATGATGACGCTGCTGCTCGGCCTGGCCGTGATGCGCGCCTCCGCGCGGACGGCGGCCGCATGCGCCGCCGGCCGGCCCGTGTCGCGGCTGCGCTTCCTGGGGATCGGCCTGCTGGCGGGGCTCGGCTGGTGGACCAATCCGCTCATTGCGGCGGCGCTGGCCAGCGCGGCCCTGGTGCTGGCGATCGGCCTGCGCGGCCGCGTGTGGTCGGTCGGACCGGCGGCGGGGCTGGCCGGCTTCCTGCTCGGTAGCCTGCCCTACTGGATCTGGAACCTGCGTCATGACATGGCGTCGTTCCAGATGTTCACCAGCGTCGGCGCCGTGTCCGGAGCCGACGGATTTGCGCTGCTCCTCGAGCGCTACCGGCGGCTGATCGGCCTGGGCGGCTGGCATGCCGCCGCCCGCGGCGCCGTGCTGTGGATCTACCCGCTGGCCGCGGTGGCCGGGGTCGGCGTGCTGCTGGGCGGCACCCTGCGCCGCCGCCGGTTCGATGTCCCGACGGCAACGGGCGTGGTGCTGACGGCGTTCTTCGCGCTGTCGATCGCCTTCTTTGTGCGCTCTTCGTTCGCGACGATCAACACGGCGCGCTACCTGATCCCGCTCGTGCCTGCCGCCGCCGTGGCGGCCGGCGCCCTGGTGGCGGCGCTGCCCTCGCACCGGGCGCGCGTGGCGCTGGCGGTCCCGGTGTTGCTGCTGCTGGTCGTCTCGCACTGGCCGGCGCTGCGCGAGGCGACGGACCGGCTCCGCACCTGGCGGCGCCGGGAGGCCTCCGACCGGGCGCTGGGCGCGTTCCTCCGCGAGCGCGACCTGGACGCCGTGTTCGCGCACGTCATGGATCACTCGCTCAACTTCAACCTGCGCGAACAGGCGGTCTTCACGGACATGCGCGGCGACCGCTACCCCCCGTACACCCAGTACGCGGAGCGGGCCGACCGCATTGCCGTGCTCCGAAATTTCGGGCATGTGCGCGGCTTTCTGGAGAGCTGCGGCGGGAGCGCGGAGGAGCAGCGCGCCGGGCGGCACCGGGTGCATTTCGACTTTCGTCCGCCCCCCGGCGGGCTCCGCGAAATCGTGCCGGGCGCGATCGCCGCGGCGGGTGACGCGCGCGACGCCGACGGCGCGGCCGCGGCGCTGGACCGGAACATCGACACCACGTGGACCGCGCCGGCGGGTGAACGCACGTCGGCGCTGACCGTCATCCTGGCGGAACCCCGGCCCGTGCGCGCGCTGCGGCTGTTCGGAAACGCCGCGTATGCACTGCCGCGCGCGGCGCGCGTCGACGTGCGGCGCGAGCCGGGCGGGGCATGGCAAACGGCCATCCCCGAGCGTTCGGTCACCGGCTTCTACTGGTCGGGTTCGCGCCCGTTCTGGGGCGGACCGCGCTTCCGGCTCGAATACCGTCTGGACGATGCGCCGGTCGCCGCGATCCGCGTCGTGGGTACGGCGCCGCCGCTTGCCGGGCCGTGGTCGCTCAGCGAGCTGCAGCTATTCGAAGCGGCGCCGCCGTCCGCGGTCGATCCCCCGACCGCCCTGCCGGCGCTCTACGCCGCGTTGGCCGAAGCGGGGATCGTCGAACTGCATGCCGACCGCTGGGTTTCGAACAAGGTGGCGGGGCATTTCGGCGCGCCGCCCGGTGGCATCGCGGTCGCGCTGACGCACGACAACCGGCCGTACCGGCCGGTGCGGTGGGACGCGGGGACGGCTATGCTGGTGCGGACGCACGACGCGCCGTTGACCGGGGCGCTCCTGGCCGAGTACGGGATTGCCGCCGCCGCCCGCGCGATCGGGCCGTGGGTCCTGTTCGCCATCGAGGAGCACGCGGCCGTGGCGGAGACCGGTGCGCCCCTGCCGCTGTACTGGACCGGCTTCACCCTGCTGCGCTGCACCGTGACGGCGCCGGAGCGCACCGTCCTGGCACGCTTCGCCGGCTGCGCCGTCTTGCGCGGGGTGACGGTTGCCCCCGGCGCAGCCGCGGCGGGCGACACCGTGGAAGTTACCTATTTCTGGGAAGCCGGCCTGGCGGGTGGCATCGCGGGACCCGCGGTCTTTGTCCATTTCGTGAAGGACGGCCGGCGTTTTCAGGACGATCACCGCTTGCCGGTAGGCGCCGCGGCGCACCCGATCGCCGGCATGGCCGATATCGGCATTCACCGCTACCGGCGGACCGTCCGGATTCCGGCCGACGCGCCGCCCGGTGCCTGGGACCTGCTGATCGGGCTCTATGACCCGTCGGTCGGCAACCGGCTGACGCCCCGTACCGACGCCCCGACCGACGACGACGCCGTCGTGTTCGAACGGGTTATGGAGGTTTTGCCGGCGCCCCCTCACCCTAACCCTCTCCCCCAAGGGGAGAGGGAATCGGTCCCCTCTCCCCTTGGGGGAGAGGGTTAGGGTGAGGGGGAAATCGCGATCTCGCGACCCGAAGAAGAACATAGAGAATGCAGACGGAGAGAACCGCTATGACCACGAAACGACACCCCGAATACCAGTACCTTGACCTCCTGCGCGATATCCTGGACAACGGATCGAAGAAGGAGCTGTTCCTGACGCCCGAGGTGCAGCGGGAATACACCGGGCGCGGCGAGGAACTGCCGCATATCCGCTCGGTGTTCGGCCGGCAGCTTCGCTTCAACCTGGCGGACGGGTTTCCACTGCTGACGACCAAGAAGGTGTTCTGCCGCGGAATCATCGTGGAGCTGCTGTGGTTTCTAAGCGGCGACTCGAACCTCAAGTACATGGCGGACCGCAACGTGCATATCTGGGACGAGTGGGCCTACAAGCGGTATCGCAAGCACTGCATTGCGCAGGGGATTCCGCACGGCTCGCAGGAGGCGTTCATCGCGCGGCTGAAAGCCGAAGACGCCGACAGCGATTTCGTCCGCGAGTGGGGCGACCTGGTCACCATCTACGGGCGCATGTGGCGCCGCTGGCCGGCCAGCGACGGCCGCGAAATCGATCAGCTGCGCTGGGTCATCGAGGGACTCAAGGACAAGCCCTTCCGCAAGTCGTACGTCGTGTCCGCGTGGAACCCGGACTTCATCTACGCCATGGCCTCGGAGCAGAACCGCAACGAAGTGCCGCCGTTCTGCCACACCATGTATCACTTCTGCGTCACGCACGGGAACCGGCTCAACCTCGGGCTCTACCAGCGCAGCGCCGACGTCTTTCTCGGCGTTCCGTTCAACATCGCCAGCTATGCGTTGCTGCTGCAGATGGTGGCGCAGGTGACCGGGCTCGAGGCCGGGGAATTCGTGCACACGTTCGGCGACGTGCACGCATATTCCAATCACATCGCCCAGATCGAGGAACAGCTTTCGCGCGAACCGAAGCCCTGGCCGGTCATGAAACTGAACCCGGACGTTCGCGACATCGACGACTTCACCCTGGAGGACTTCTCGCTGGAAGGGTATGAACCGCACGGGCCGATCAAGGCCGCGATCGTCAACGTGGGCGGATATTGAGCAGGCTGTCCATCATCTGTGCGTTGGGCCGGAACCGCGCGATCGGGTTCCGCAACGGCCTGCTGTGGCGGCTGCCCGGCGACCTGCCCCGGTTCAAGGCGCTGACGCTGGGGCACCCGGTGGTCATGGGCCGCAAGACGTGGGCGTCCATCGGCCGCCCGCTGCCGGGCCGCCGCAACATTGTCGTCTCGCGCAACCCGGACTTCACGGCCGCGGGCTGCGACGTCTGCCGCGATCTCGATGCGGCCCTGGCTCTGGCGCGGCGCAGTCCCGGCGGCGACGAGGTCTTCGTCATCGGCGGCGGCGAGCTCTACGCGCAGGCCCTGCCGCGCGCCGACCGGCTCTACCTGACGCTCGTCCACGACGCTCCGCAAGAGGCGGACACCTTCTTTCCGCGGTACGATGCGTTTACGCGGGTCGTGGAACGTAAGCAGCCGGACGCCGCCGGCGAGGCGCCGGCGCCCTACGAGTACCTCACGCTCGAGCGCGATCGGGACTGTCCACCGTGCGGCGACGCATGTACAGTGGGCCGCGGCATGCCGGAAGCGGACGGAGACAACTGACGTGACGGAGTAACGCGATGGACGCTCTCCATCCCCACATCGCTTTCACGGTGACGCTGCTGGTGTTCGCGGTGTTGCAGGTGCGCCGCGGGACGGCGACCGACGTGCTGTTTCTCGGCGGGCTGATGGTCGTCACGCTCTGCGGCGTCATCTCGCCGCAGGAGGCGCTCAATGGATTTGCGAACCCGGCGGTGCTGACGATCGCCGCGTTGCTGATCGTGGCGGCGGCGCTGCGGTCCTGCGGCGTGCTCGACCGTGTCGGCAACCGGCTTTTGGGCGGTGCGGAGAACGAGCGCGGCGCGCTCCTGCGGTTGATCCCGGCCGTGATCGCATCGTCGGCGTTCACGCTGAACACGGCGCTGGTGGCAATGCTGATGCCGGTGGTGATCGACTGGTGCCGCCGCCGCAACATCTCGCCCGCGCGGCTGCTGATGCCGCTGAGCTACCTCGCCATTCTGGGCGGGGTCTGCACCCTGATCGGCACCAGCACCACGCTCATCGTCAGCGGGATCCTCCGCCGCGAGGGGCTCGCGCTGCTGAGCCTGTTCGAGCTCGGGTACGTGGGGCTGCCGGTGGCGGTGATCGGCGCCGCATTTGTTGCGCTCGCCGGCCCGCGCCTGTTGCCCCGGCGCACGGACATCGTGGAGGAGTTGAGCGAAACCCGGCGCGACTACCTGGTCGAGATGCTGGTACGGCCCGAATGCCCGCTCGTGGGGCAGACCGTCAAGCAGGCCGGACTGCGCCAGTTGCCGGGACTGTTTCTGATCGAGATCGACCGGGCCGGCGAGACGATCACGCCGGTGACGCCGCACGATACGCTCCAGGCCGACGATCGCCTGGTGTTCACCGGCCTGGTCCATACCATCGTCGATCTCGAGAAGATCCCCGGCCTGGTCCCCGCGGCGGACATGAACTACGAGTTCCGCCCGCAGCGGCGCACGGGGCGGCGGCTCGTCGAGGTGGTTCTCTCGCGCACGTCGCCGCTGATCGGCACGACGGCGCGCGAGGGCAGTTTCCGGCGTCACTACAACGCAGCCGTCGTCGCGGTGCACCGCAACGGCGAGCGGTTGAGCACGAAGATCGGCGACGTCCGTTTCCAGCCCGGCGATACGTTGCTGCTGCAAACGCGCCAGGACTTTGTGGCCGCGTACCGCAACAGCCGCGATTTCTACCTGGTGAGCGACGTGGAAGGGTCCGAGCCGCGCCGCGATCACAAGTGGCCGGTGGCGGCCGCCATGGCGCTGCTGTTGATCGCCTGGCTGATCGCCACCAGCTTTCTGCCGCGGTCGGGGATCTTCGGCGGGTTTGCTTCGACCGCGACCGCCGCCATTACCGTCGCGGCGGCCATGATCGTCACCCGGTGCATTCGGGCCGCGGATGCGCGCAGCGCGCTGGACCTGCAGACCCTGCTGACCATTGCCGGCGCGCTGGGGCTTGGGGCGGCGCTCGACAAGAGCGGGGCCGCCGTTGCGATCGCCCGTTCCCTGGTCAAGCTGGTCGGCAACCACCCCTACCTGTTGCTCGCGGTGCTGTACCTGCTCACGCAGGTTTTCACCGAGATGATCACCAACAACGCCGTGGCGGCCATGCTGGTGCCGATCGCACTGCGCGTGGCGGAGGCCGGCGGGTACGATCCGCGCCCGTTCGTGATCGCGATTACGCTGGCCGCGTCGCTGTCCTTCATCACGCCCATCGGGTACCAGACCAATCTCATGGTGATGGGGCCGGGCGGCTACCGCACGCCCGACTACCTGCGCTTCGGCCTGCCGCTGGCGGCGACGACGACGATCACGGCCCTGCTGCTGATTCCCCGCATCTGGCCGTTCGGATAGAGCGCGCGCCGCCGCGTCATATCTCCGCGCCGTCAGGCCGGGGCGGCGCGGCGGCGAAAGAAGGGGCTTACGGCGGCGGAATCAGCTCGTAGCGGAGGCGGCCGTTCTCCGGGACCGCGCGGAAAACGGCGGCGGCGTCCTGGTGGCGCAGGTAGCGGTAGAGGTACAAATCGCGCCCGGGGTAGAGGTCCAGGATCTTCGGGTTCTCGCGGCGCGCATTGCGAACGAAGAGAACCGGGTTCTCGAGGTCCAGATCGTTGCGCAGGAAGCCCGTGGCGTAGTAGCTGTTCAACGGGTCCGGCTCGCCCTGGGCGCGCCCGAGCGCATCCATGAAGACCACCGCGTTGTTCGTGATGCCGTAGCGTTCCAGCGTCGGCCCCAGCACGCCTTCGACGTCGCCGTAGCTGCGGTGGAACACCGCCGTCCGCGCAGGCGCGGCGACAACGGCGGCGAACAGGACCGACGCCAGAACGGACGCCCCGAACAGGCGGGCGACGGGCGGGCGACGCCGCGCCAGCGCGGCGAGCAGCACCAGGCCGCGGGCGGCGGCGACGAGCAACGGCGGGATCCCCGCGGTGAGGTAGCGCGCGGGAAAGTAGACTTCGTAATACCAGTAGCCGGCATACACCGCCAGCAGGGCGGGGACCGGCGTCAGCGTCAGCGCGTACGCGCGGCGGCGGCGCGCCAGCAGAAGCGGGACGGCCGCCAGCAGAAGGCCGGCCACGGGCCAGCCCAGCAGATCGTTGTTCAGGGCGCGGATGCGCGCCGCCGTGTGCTGCCAGCCGATATCCGGGGTATGCGTGCGGACGCGGTCCAGCTTCACGAATCCGTACTGCCCGCGCCTGCCCATGCCGACCGCGTGCCCCTGTTGGAACGGATCGCCCACGATACGATACTGGAAGGACATATAGAGCAGCGCGCACAGGGCGCCGACCGTCAGCAGCACGGCCAGCGCGGGGACGCGGCGCAGGACCGTACGCGGACGGACCAGCGCGCAGAGGCCGTAGCACGCGCCGACCGTCAGCGCGGTCAGCGGGCGGCAGAGAAAGGCGGCCCCCCAGGCCGCGCCCGCGGCCGCGCCGTGCAGCAGACGGCCCGTCCGCAGCAGGCGGACGAGGCACAGCAGGCAGAGGACCAGGAACAGCGCGGTCGGGATGTGGGACAGGTGCATGCCGGAGAGCAGGTACACGAAGGGACAGGCCGCCGTGAGCAGCGCCGCGGTGCGGCCGGTGACCCTATCGAACAACGCGCGGCCGAGGCGGCCGGTCGCAACCGCCAGGAGCGCGCCCAGCAAGGGGTTGACGAGCCACGGCGCCCCCACCCACACGCCCGGCGTCAGCAGGGCCGGCCAGCCGGGCGGATACATGCCGCACCAGTGTCCCAGGTTCGCCCTGTCGCCCAGCACACCGAAGAGCGCGTAGAAGCCGGGTTCGGGCGGCAGCGGCAGGGTGACGGCAAAACGCGCGAAGATGCGCGCCTGGAAGAGCGCGGCCACCCCGTCGTCCAGCCGCGGAACCGCGTGGAAGATCTCGTGGGCGATGACGACATACGCCGCCAGGGCGGCGGTGAACAGCGCCCCGTCGAACGCCGGGGCGGGCATCCGCATCAACCGGCGCCACAGGGCCCGCAGGTACGGGAAGACGCGCGTGCAGGCCGCTCCAAAGGCGGCCATGACGCAGGCGAGAGTAAGCAGCGGCGTCGCGGCGGCCTGCGTGTGCAGCACCCCGCGCTGGCACCACAGCGCGGCGCCCGCGGCGAGAAGGCCGAGAAACAGGGCCGTCGCGCGGCCGGGCGTCATGGGTTGTGCTTTACCTTGCAATGTGGGCGCGTATGATACGCGGCGAATCGCAAAAGACGAGCATCAATCGTGGAGACACTCACCGTCCGTTCCGTTCCCGTTGCCGTGTTGGCCCTGTGGGTTCTGTATGAGGTTGTGCGCGTCCTCGCCGCACGGCGCGGCGGGAATGGGATTCCGCCGGTCCTCCGGCTCGCCGGCTGGGCCCTGCGGCCGTGGGCGGCCTGGGCCGTGCTCAATGCCGTGTTCCGCTGGCAGTGGCAGCGCGGGTTCAACAACCGCCGTACGTTTCCGTTCTTCGCCAACCTGTGGCGCGAGAATCAGTCCTTCGCCGAACGGCTCGCCTGGCTGGGGGGGCGGCCGGCCACGACGGGGTGGGTCTGCGTCGTTTTGGCGCTGCTCGTCGTGCTGGTGCTGCTGGCGCGCGAGATCGTCCGGCGCGAGCGGCCCGGCCGGGGGTTCGCCGCCGGCGTGCTGACCCTCCTGTTTGCGCTGGCCTTTGCGCTGAACTTCTCGGTGGCCAGCCTGCCCCGCGGCGCCGGCCTGGCGCCCGGCGAGCGCGGCTCGCTGCTGTCCTGCTGGCATGCCCATGCCACGATGCTCTACGCCGTGCCGCTGGTGCGGAACACCGATCATTATCTGTCGAACTTTCTCGAGCTGCAGCCGCAACTGCGCCGCACGATCCACGGGCTCTCGCATCCGCCCGGCGCGTCGCTGTCGATGTACTGGATCGGCGCGGTCATGGGCGTCAAGCACCAGAACATCCGCGCCGACCGCGTGCGGCTGCGGTACGCGATCGGGCTGACGCTGTTCGGCGGCCTCAGCGTGTTCCTGGTGTACGGGCTCGGCCGCGCGCTCTGGGATTCCCGGCGCGTCGGCTTGACCGCGGCCCTGCTCTGGCTCACGGCGCCCCTGGTACTGGCATACGGCACCTTTGCGCAAGACATGCTGTACGCCGTGTTCTTCATTGCGGCGCTGCTGCTGACCTGGCGGGTGGCCACCGCGGATCGGATGCCGTGGGCGGGCATGGCCCTGCTGGGCGTCGTCTTCTTCTGCCAGATCCTTCTGAACTACAGTTGGTGCATCGCCACCACGATCTTCGCCCTGTTCGTTCCGGCCGTCGCCTGGCGGCGGCGGCGCGCGTGGCGGCCGGCCTTGTTGCGCACGGTTGTTCCGCTGGCGGTGATGACCGTTCTGGCCGCCGGCTTCCTGCTGCACTACCGGCTCGACTACCTGCGGATGTACCTCGTTTCGCGCGCCTACGTGGACCTGTGGTACCCCTTCGAGGGGCTGTACCAGTACCTGACGGCCCTGATCGGCGGACAGATCGACCTGTTCCTGCTGATGGGGAGCGTGACGCTGTCGGCCTTCCTGACCTGCGGGTCCAACGGCGGCGGCCGCCGCGGATTGTCGGAGCGCGGCTTGTTCCTCGCCCTGATCCTCGGGGTGTATGCCCTGCCCATCCTCTTCGGACCGACGTGCCTGAAGATGGAAACGGCCCGTTGCTGGAACTGGGTGGCGGCGGCGCCGATCGTGTTCGCGGCGGCCGCGCTGCTGCGGCAATCGGCGCCGCGGCTGTTCGTCGGCGGCGCGGTCGCCGTCTCGGTCCTGACCTACGGCGGAATGCGGCTGTTCCTCAACTTCGCGCCGTAGATCTCCACGACGGGATGCGCGAAATAGAGGTCGCGGTCCTCGAACACGGCCACCCGTTCGTAGTGCGCCCGGAGATAGCGGTAGATCTCCTGGTCGGCCTCGCTGTAGTAGGGCGACCGCGGATCGAAGAAGCGTCCGTGGGCCAGCGAGCTGGTGATCACAAGATCGCAGCGTTTGCGGCGGATACGCTTTGCGGCGGAGGCATCGGCCAGGAAGCGGGTGCGGTACTCCGTCACATCGTCCCGGCCCGTGGGCAGGGTGTAGCGTTCCCGCACCACGCGCGCACCGGACGCCAGGTTCTCGATGCACCACCGCTGGGCCCGCTCGCGTGTATCGGGCCGCTTCAGCGCGAGGCTGTCCGCCGCGCTGTGCACCGTGAAGATGGACACGACGCCCAGCGCGAGCAGAAGCGCCGCAATGGATCCCGCGCGCCAGCGGGGATCGCCGAAGGCCGCCAGCGCGCGTCCCGTCGGCACGGCCAGCAGGACCGCCCCGAACGCCAGGATCGGAACCAGGTCGTTCGAGCGGACGAAATCGCGGGAGACCAGCAGGATCCCGGCGAGGACGGCGCAGAAGACCGCCGCGGCGAGGACCGGGACCCGTTCCGCGTTCGGCGTTCGGCGCAGTCCGGCCGCGAGAGCGGCCCAGACGATGCCCACGGGCAACACCCAGCGACCGGCGCCCGAGAGCGTCACGCCGAACTCCCGCATGTTGCGGATCAGCTTGACGGGGAACGAGACCGGTTCCCCCGTGATGTTGGCCTGCCACCGCATGAAGTCGGGAAACGTGTTGACGAAGTAGCCCGGGTCGGACGCGAGCACGGGACACGAGACAAGCATGCCGGCGAGCCCGCCCGCCGCGACGGCCGCCACGGACGACAGCAGCCACGCGCCGCCCTTGCGGGGCGCGAAGCCGATCCACGCCGCGAGCGGAAAGAGACCCGCCAGCACGGCCTGGTACTTGGTGCCGAACGCCAGTCCGAGCGCGAAACCGGCGAGCGCCGAGAAGACGGGAACGCGGCGGGGCTCGCGGGCCATCAGGCCGGCGGCGGACCAGGCCAGCAGCAGCAGTGCGGCCAGCGGGACGTCGTTCATACCGTAGTGGCTGTACTGGGCGATGGTGGGTTCGGTGACGAGGAACAGTCCCCCCAGCAACGCGGGTAGCGGTCCAAAGCGCGCGTACACGAACACGCACACCGCGGCCGTCGCCGCCAGGAAGAGCAGCGACACCAGGTAACGCATCCGCAGCGCCCAGACCCAGCGGTGCACGTTCCCCAGGGCGTCGTCGCCCGTGACCACGGCCGCGGCGCGCGCGCCGTATCCGAGCATCACCGCGGTTCCGTACGGGTAGAGGGCGCGGTGGGCATCGCCGTTGAACAGGGCCGGGATGTCGAGCGGTCCGCGAAACAGCCGGGCCGCCACGAGCGTCTGCTTGGCCACGTCGGGGTGGTACACCAGGTGCGGCCGCCCGTGATCGATGCCGGTGCGCCGCAAGGACCAGCCGCCCGCGAGGATGCCGGCCAGGGCGATGACGAACAGGACGCCCGAAGGCGCGAGACGGCGGGCCGGTCTGTGGGATGGGTACGACTTCACGGTTCGAGCGGCGATGCACGAATGAGCTTCTGAAACGCCGGAATCTCCACGGCCAGCAACACGACGCAGGCCACAAACGCGATCAACACCAACGCCGTCAGTTTGCGGTTGTGGAACAGGCTTTCCGGCCGCTGCACCGGGCTGTCGGACTTGAAGCCGAGATGCATGTAATAGGCCATCGCGTAGGCCACGATCGGCGTGGCCAGAATGACCTCCACGTGGTACCGCGCCAGGAAGAAACCGGACAGCATCCCGAAGAACGAGCCGTAGAAGAAGATGCTCTCGATCAGCCGTTCTTCGTTGTAGTACGCGAAGGACTGTCGGTACTGCGCCGCGCGGGCGGGGTCGCCGATACGCCGGAACTCGGCGTACCGCTTCATCGCCATCAGGAACGCGCCGAACATCCAGTACGCCAGGATGATCGACAGCGGCGGCAGGACGCAGCATCCCGTGGCGTACCAGCCCATGCCGAGCCGGATGGGATTGTTCACCGATTCGCTCAAGACGTCCGTGTACGCGTGGTCCTTCAACCGGATCGGCGGGACGTTGTAGAGCGTGCCGGCAACCCACAGCAGCAGCGCCATCAGTCCGAACGGGGGATTGATGGCGAAGCCGATCGCCAGGCCGGCCGCGGCCAGGCCCAGCCACTCCGCGTAGGCGGCCGGCACATGGACGCGGCCGCTTGGAATCGGCCGGCTCTTCTTCTCCGGATGGAACTTGTCCTTCTCCGCATCGAGAATCTCGTTCAGCACGTAGTTGCTCGAGGCCACGAGGCAGGCGGCCGCCACGCCCGCCGCGATGCACAGGACCGACCCGACTCCGAGCAGCGACGGCTGGAAGAAAAACGCCAGGACAATGCCGGGCAGCATGAAGACGTTCTTGAACCAGTGATCCGGCCTGGCGATCTGAATATACGGGGACAGTGCGGCGCGCATGAGAATGACCCGGTGTTTACTCCAGCCTGCTGAGCGTGAACGCCCCGAGACTCAAATCATGGCGGCCATCGTACCAGAACTCCAGTCGCAGGGGAACCGGATTCTGGCATGGAAACGAAAGCTGCGCGCGCCGGCCGGCCCGCACCGGCGCCGTACCAAGCGGCGTGCCGTTCGACAGAACCCGCAGTTCCCCGAGCCGCGCATCCGGCGACGCCTCGGCGGCCGCCTCCAGGCTCACGGTGTAGCGGCCGCGCTCCAGCGGCGCCAGCGCACCGTAGACGACGGCGCCCGGCGGGTCCCAGCGCCGTCGCAGCACCACCGCGTCGGCGTCGAAGTCCGTAAAGCCCGCATGGAAGAAGAGCGGCGAGGGAAGGCGCACCGTCTCTCCGGGCGCCGGCGTCAGCGGCGGCCCGCCGTCCAGGATGCAGAGATCCACGAGGACCGAGCCCTCGATCCGCCACAGCACGAGACCCGGCCTGAAAAAGGCGCGGTCCACCATGCAGGGTGCGTGGAACCAGGTCCAGTCCCGGCTGTCGACCTCGATCGTTCCCCGTCGAATCCGCTCCCGGTCGTCGGCCTCGATGCGGTAGCCCAGGCGTCCCTTGCCGCGCGCGAGCAGGCTCCAGCGCAGGCCGGGGACGTTGCCGACCGGCGCCCGCGCGAAGAGGTGAGAGGAGCTGTTCGGCGCATCGAAGGCGAGGCAGAGCCCGCCGCCGGCATCGGCATCGACCGTGACCTGGGCCGCCTGGTTCCGGACCCGCTCCAGCTCCCAGCGCCGGGCCGGAAAGAGATGCGTCCAGTGCGGCGCGCGGTCCTGCACGGGTTCCGGCTGCCGGCGCACCCGGAACGCCCAGACCTGCTCGTCCTGCATCAGCAGCTCGAGATAGGGATGATTGAGCAGGCGGCGCAGCGTGAGCGAGACGGGAAACGGGCTGACCTTCTCGGGAAAGGCGTCTTCGTGGAGCAGAAGATAGTGAAAACCGAGAGCGCGCAGATCCGCGAGCTGGTCCTCCGTGATCACCCCCTGGTTCAAACTCTCGAACCGGCGGAAGACATCGTTGAAGTACGCCGCGGGCACGGCCGGGCGGTAGCCGTTGATCAGCCGCAGGCGGTAGAGGGACGCATAGTGCTGGTAGAGCGAGGCCCAGTGCGAGTCGCCCGGCCACAGCGGCAGGGCCACCGCCCGCGCGGGATGGGCGCCGGTCGCGGCCGCGTGTTGCGCGACGGCGGCGTAGCCCTCCTGCTCGTCGCGGAGCAGACAGACCTTCGGCCGGATGAGCGGGCTGTATTCGCTCAAGAGCACCAGTGCGGCCACCGCCGTGATGGCGATCCGCCGTCCCGCTGGAAACGCACCGAACAAGCGGTGCAGCGACAATGTTCCGATGACCGCCAGCAGGGTCGGCATCAGGCAGAAGATCTTCGCCGACTGCCGCACCATGCGATAAGGAGGCACGATCTTGCGGGCCAGTACGAGCAGACTGCCGTTTTCCGGTCCGTTCGTGCCCAGCGCCAGCATGGCCACGAGCGCCGCGAAGACAAGGAGCAGGAGCAGGCACAGCAGGGACTGCACGCGTCGCGGGGCTGGTTCCTGCCGGGCGGACCGCGACAGGCCGCGCCGGCGTCGGAAGCCGAGGATCATCGACGCCAGCGCCAGACCGGCCAGGATCGTGACCGTGTAGCCGATGTAGAGCATGCCGGGGTAGCCGTTTTCGCCGAGCAGGTAGAGCTCCGCGCGGGGCGGCGAGTAGGCGGCGACTTCCCGCAAGCGCCACCCCTCGGCCATGGTCGCGCCGGCCAACTCGCGGGCCGTGGCGCGGCTGAATACGTAGGCCAGCATCCCCAGGAAGAGCGCGGGGGCGAGGGCCACGGCCTGGCGCCACCACGTGCGTGCCTGACGCCAGGCGAACGCGTCGTGCATCGTGCAGGCCACGAGGCACCACGCCGGGAAGGCCAGAACGCTGAAGAAGAACACGTGGAGGTCGCTGCAGTAGGCCAGGATCACCGCCGCCCCGGCGATCCAGCCTCCCGCCGGCCGTGTGTCGCGCACGGCGAGATCGATGCCCAGAAACATCATCGGCACCAGCGCCATGGCAAACCCGGTCGGACTCCCGCCCAGCAGGGCGATCCAGCGGTAGGGCAGCAGGATGCCGATCACGGCGGCCGCCGCCGCGGGGGGCGAGCCGCGCGCGTAGCGCCGCGCCAGCAGCCACGTCAGCCAGAGGGTGGCCAGCAGCGAGAGCCATCCGGTTCCGTTCCACGCGACGGCGCGTCCCGCCGCCCAGAACAGCACCGCGAAGACGAGGGAGAACGGGAAGTAGTACGTCCCGGGCTCGCGCCGGCTGGTGTCGTCGCCGGTATTGAACTCGTACAGGTTATGGAACAGCGGCGTGCGGCCGCGCAGCATGTCGGCGGCCAGCCAGAAGTGGTACAGCAGCTGCAGGTGATCGCCGGGAATCATATAGCGCAGGTCCTGCCCTTCGGTATTGCGCGCCGTGGACGGAATACCGTGGAAGGCATGGCGGGGCAGGGGCCAGGTCATGACCGCCCAGACGGCCAGCGTGGCCAGCACCAGCGTTGCGGCGGCGGCTCCTCTACGCATGGCGCCCCCCCCTGCCGCGCCGCAGGGCGAAGACGATGCCGCCGCACGATGCGTACACCAGGCTGACGGTCACGTACAGCAGCGCCAGCGAGAGGGCCTGCTCGTCGGGCCGGTTCAGCCGCGAGAAGAAGAACACGTAGCCGGCGTCGCGCAGGCCGAGGCCGTAGATGGATACCGGCAGCGCTTCCAGCAGGGAGATCAGCGGGACAAAGACGCAGAAGAGCACGAACGGCGCCTCGATGTCGATCGCGCGCGCAAGCGTGTAGACGCAGACGATGACGGCGAACTGGAACGCGAAGGAGATGCCCATGATGCGCGTCACGACGCCGCGGCGCCGCTTGTAGGCGGCCACGGAAGACAGGAACCCGTCCACCAGGCCGGCCAGCGGGCGGATACGATCCAGGCGCGTAACGCGCATGAGACGGATCACCGGCGTCTGCCGGTACAGCATCCAGGCGGCCGCCAGGATCGCCCCGAACAACACCAGCGGCAGCCACAGCACCCGGTCGCTCTCCAGCAGCCAGCGCCCCGCGGCGCCGAAGACGAACCCCATGATCGCCAATGCACTGAACCCCGAGAGCCGGTCCACGAAGACGGAGGCGAAGGTGTGGACCGGCCGCGCGCTCTGCCGCGACACATCCACCACCCGGTAGGCGTCGCCGCCGATGTTCGAGGGCAGGAAGACATTGAAGAACGTGCCGATCAGGTAGCTGTGAAACAACGTGCCGAGCGGCAGGTCGATGCCGTCGGCGTCCAGCAGTACCTTCCACTTCAAGGAGCTGATCAGCGTGTTAAAGAACAGGATGCCGAACACGAGAGCCAGCAGCAGCGGATCGATGTTCCTGATCCGGGCGGCCAGCGCACCGGCGTCGATGCGGCTGTAGAGCACAACCAGCAGTGTTCCGCTGACGAGGAACTTGGCGGCGGCCAGGATTCTGCGACGCGACGTCATAGCGAACGCATCTCGCGGGCCGGCACGCCTGCCGCGACGCGGTTGGCGGGGACGGGCCGCGTGACGACGGCGCCCGCGCCGATGACGCAATGCTCCCCGATACAGGCGGCGTCCAGCACCGTCACGCGCGCCCCGAGCCAGCAGTTGCGGCCGATGGTCAGCGGGCCGTCCGACCGCATGCCGTCCTGTTCGGAGAAAGGCGTTTGTGCGTCGGTCATGTCGTATTCGCCCCCGCTCAGCAGGTAGGAGTAGGCGCCCACCACCGTTCCGTCGCCGATGCGGAGGAGGTTGTTGGAGTACACCGTGCAGTTGGCGGACAGGCTGACACCGTTGCCCAGCTCGATGTCGCCGTTCTTGCAGTACACGATCGTGTTGCGGCCCACGAAGACGTTGTCGCCGATCGAGATCCCCGTGTTGGTCGCGCCCTTGGCGTCGATTACGGCGTTGTCGTCCACGATCACGTTGTCGCCGAAGCGGATCTTACGGAAGTGCCGGAACGTGACGTTCCGTCCGATCAAGAGCTTTCCGCCCGCCGCGCCGAACAGCCGCGGATAGAGGGCCCCGCGCAGCAGCAGTCCCGCCGGACCCGGCATCGGGCCGAGCACGGTCACCAGCAGCTCGGCATGCAGGACATGCCCCAGCCCGCTGTCGCCGTAGTACAGATTCCGGTAGCGGCGAAAAGCGGAACCCCCGCCCGACCGCGCGGCCTTGATCTTCATGACGCCCGAATATCCACTATTTCCCCAGCAAAGCCAATATCCAATGCGAGGGCTCGGATGTGTGCAGATACGCGATTTTTCATCGTCCGGCGGCTTGGTACAGTGCCGGCTGATTGAAAACACGCCCCGCAACGCGAGGGGAAACGTAACGACCCGTATCACGGAACCGCAGCAGAGGAGCACACGATGATTTGCGACAACCGCAGACCCCTTTATCTCTCTCGCATCAAGAAGTTCATGAACCGTTTGGCCCGCGGGGTGTTGAGCGAAACGGTTCCGCTTGAGGCCACCTTTGCCCACTGCGTGCAGCCTGTCTATTTCGACGACCGGCTGGCGCTGACGTACGAACCGATCGGGGAGGGGGCGACCTGGGGCGCGACCTGGGAAAGCGCCTGGTTCTACCTCGAGGGCGCCGTGCCGGTCGCATGGGCGGGCAAGAAGGTTGTGGCGCAGCTCGACTTCAACGGCGAGGGGCTGATCTTCGATGAGACGGGGGTGCCCCTGCAGGGGCTGACCAACGGCAGTGTCTTTGCCACGGGCGCTGCGCGCGATCTCTTTCCGCTGTTCGACGCGGCGGAAGGGGGGGAGGCGGTTTCGCTGTGGGTGGAGGCGGCGGCCAACGGCCTGTTCGGCGTGCGGAAGGAGCAGGACCCGCCCCGCAACTGCCCCACGCGGCACGGCAACTACAGCGGCACGGTGAACAAGATCCGGTTGGCGGTGTTCGAGACGGAGATGTACCAGCTCTGGCTCGACATCTTCGTCCTCTTCGATCTCTATCACGCGCTGCCCGAGACGAGCACCCGGGCGGTTCGGATTCTCAGCGGGCTGAGCAACATGGTCGATTTCTTTGAGCGGATTGCCCGGCATGCCGACGCAATGCCGACCTGGAGCGGCGAGCTGTACCTGGAGTTGCATCGCGGCACGCTCACCACGCAGAGCCGGACCAAGCGCGGCAACCGCCTGCTGGAACAGGCGCTGCGGGAGACCGAGTACCTCCTCTCATGCGGCGCGCTCGAGGCCTACCCGCGGGAGGAGCTGGACGCGCTCTGGAAGGCGCTTCTGCTCAATCAGTTCCACGACATTCTTCCCGGATCGAGCATCCACATGGTCTACGAGCAGACGGAGCAGGAGTACGCGGCAGCGCTGGCCGCCTGTGAACGCATTCAGAAAGAGGCCGCGGGGCGGCTTTTCGAGGCGGATGCCGACAAGCTTGTGCTGGTGAACACGCTCAACCTGCCCTTTACAAGGCCCGTGGTCCTGCCCGAGGGCTGGGCCGCGGCTGAAGGTGTGGTCACGCAGCGGGAGACCGACGGAACGGTGGCCGCGCAGGTCGAGATTCCCGCCCAGGGGTCACCACACGTTCACCTACAGCCTGCTGCCCCACGCCGGCGCATTGATCGACTCCGGCGTGATGGCCGAAGCCGCCCGGCTCAACCAGGCGCCGGCGCTCTTTGCCGGGCGCAAGCAGGGCGGCGCAGCCGTGCCGGTGGAGGTCACCGGCGAGGGCGTGGCCCTCGAGGTGCTCAAGAAGGCGGAGAAGGAGGAGTG
>Ga0180429_10001812_pt1 | contig 17923 bp, 15 predicted proteins | sample SS_ome_FD_132428 | JGI IMG/M metagenome (GOLD analysis project Ga0180429, IMG submission 132428) | Hypersaline lake sediment archaeal communities from the Salton Sea, California, USA - SS_1_S_1 metaG | ecosystem: Environmental > Aquatic > Non-marine Saline and Alkaline > Hypersaline > Sediment ...
GCGATCCCGATACCGTCTTCGAGGCCGCGCGCGCCGCGCTCGAACGCGGCCTCCAATTCACCGCCCACGCCGTCGGTGACGGGGCGGTCGAGACGTTGGTGAACGCCTACGCGCGCATCGCGGAGGAGCATTTTCCCGTTCATGACAAGCGCCCCTGTGTCACGCATTGCAACTTCATGAGCGAGGACGCGATCGAGAAGATGGCGAAATACGGGATCGTGTGCGATCTCCAGCCCGCCTGGCTCTATCTCGACGGCAGTACCCTGAACCATCACTTCGGAACCGATCGTCTCACCTGGTTTCAACCCTACCGAACCCTGTTCGACAAGGGGGTCACGGTCGGGGGCGGGTCGGATCACATGCAGAAGATCGGGAGCCTGCGCTCGGTCAATCCCTACAATCCTTTTCTCGGGATGTGGACCGCGCTGACCCGCCAGCCCCGGTGGATGGAGGGCCCCCTGCGGCCCGAGCAGCGCATTACCCGGGAGGAGGTGATCCGGCTCTACACGATCAACAACGCGCGGCTCACATTCGAGGAAAACGAGAAGGGATCGCTCGAAGCGGGCAAGCTCGCGGACTTCATCGTTCTCGATCGCGACATTCTCGCGTGCACCATCGACGAGATCCGGGGAACCCAGGTGCTCCAGACGTGGCTGGGTGGCGAAAAGGTCTACGACGAGGGGGAGATCGAGGACTTCACCGTGACACCCTTCACGGAACCCGGTCTTTTCACCCGCGGAATCGAGGGACCGGCCTGCGATCGCGAGGGGAATCTCTATGCCGTCAGTTTCGGTGATAAGGGAAAGATCGGACGCGTCTCAACCGCTGGCGTGGCGGAGTCCTGGATCACCCTGCCCGAGGGAAGCACCGGCAACGGGATCCGTTTCAACCGCGACGGAGACATGTTCGTCGCGGACTACACCGGCCACAACGTTCTCCGCATCGACCCCGCAACGAAGGAAGTCGAAGTCTTCGCCCACGAGCCGGACATGCACCAACCGAACGATCTCGCGATCGCCGCGGACGGAACCCTCTACGCCAGCGACCCGGACTGGAAGAACGGCAACGGTGCACTCTGGCGAATCACACCCGACGGAACCGTGTCCCGCCTCGCCGATGGAAAGGGCACCACGAACGGAATCGAGGTGAGTCCGGATGGCACGAAACTCTACGTGGCCGAGAGTCGCCAGCGTCGCGTGCTGTCCTACGATCTCGGCCCCGAAGGAATTGCGAACGAGCACGTTCTCGTTTCCTTCGAGGACCACGGACTCGACGGGATGCGTTGCGACGTCGACGGGAATCTCTACGTGACCCGCCACGGAGCGGGCGAGATCATCAAGGTTTCGCCCGACGGGGCGATACTCAGGACGATCGCCCTCCCGGGAGCGATGCCGAGCAATCTCTGCTTCGGAGGTCCCGACGGCAGAACCGTTTATGTCACCGAGGTCGAGAACCGCCAGGTCCTGCAGTTCCGCGCCGATCGTCCCGGCCTTTCGTGGCAGCGCTGGCAGAGCGCTCCGAATTGAGCCATCCTCGACCATGAAGATCCTCTACCTTCATGGCTGGCACGCCGGAGTCGGCGGAACAAAGCCGACCTGCCTCGCCCGGCACGGATACGAGGTGCTGAACCCGCCACTCTCCGACAACGACTTCGACGAGGCGGTGAGAGCGGCCCAGGAAGCCTTCGACGAGGGCGAACCGGACCTGGTTGTCGGCTCGTCCCGAGGCGGAGCCGTGGCGATGAACATCGCGATCGGCGCGTGCCCGCTTCTCCTGCTCTGCCCCGCGTGGAAGAACTGGGGAAACGCCACCTCGATCACGGCCGGGACGCTCGTTCTCCACGGCAGCGAGGACGAGATCATCCCGTTCACAGACAGCGAGGAACTCGTCGCGAACAGCGGGCTGCCCGCAGGCGCGCTCGTCGCGGTGCGGGACAATCACCGGCTCGGCGGCTCGCTCCCCGCCATGCTCTCCTGTGTCGAACGACTGGCATCGAGACAAGCCGACTGATTTCCATTCGGCCTACAGGGGGACATCGCCGTTCTCGATCGCTTTCCCGTCATCCGTTTCGGAAGTTTCGTCCTCGAGCTGCCAGGCGGGCTCGACCTCGAGGTCGGTCGGCTCGTCGGCAAACTTCACGACCAGTTCGTCGAACTTCCCCTCGCCCCAGGCATCCTCGCTCACGAGCCAGGTGCGAACGAACTTCGCCACCGCGACGCGTGCTTCGTCGCGCACCTCGTCGATCGTCTCGGGATCGACGGCCCGCTTCCCGAGCTGGTCGGTGATCGTCGTCTCCAGCTCGTCGAGATTCTCGGACCCGTCCCACCGTGCCCAGCCCGACTTGGTGCGTGTTTTCATGCCGCCCGTGTCGAATGCCACCGGCAGGGAGGGCCGGATCTCCGGGGCGGACACGTTGAGCCGGCTTCCGTCCGTCTGCACGAACCACTGGCCGTTCAGGTCGATGTGGTAGCGATAGGTCGCGGGGACGGACACTTCGGAAGCGGTGGTCCCCAGGGGCAGATTCTTCCCGAACATCTGGACCGTGGTCGACCGCGCGAACCGCTCCGTCGATGTGGCCGTGGCGACCTCGAGGATGTTCCCCTCGGTTCCCGTTACCTGCAGTTCCCGCCACTCCGTGAAGGTCTGCACGACCTCGTCGGGCCTGAAGGATTCGACCGTGTTGCGGACGATCCGGCCGGTCGAATCGATCGTGTATTTTCCGATCCAGATAAAGGCGGCGAAGGCGGCGATACCGATGGCCGCGATGATACCCAGCGTTTTCAGGGCGCAACCGGATCCACCGTCCTCCGCGGAACCAGTCTGCGATGTCCGGGCTTCCGTCTCTTCCGTTGCGTCGCGATCGTCACTCATGAATCAGGAGGGTTGCGGTCAGGCAAAGTACTTTCGCTGTTTTTCCGAGATTGGCAGGCCGATTTTTTCCATGACCAGGAGCATGTCCTCCCAGACGAGCCGCTTGGCTTTGCGGGCCGCCTCCGGTGACTCTCCCTCCTGGCGCAACAGGTAGCTGGGATGATAGGTCACCATCACGGGGATCCCGTCGAGATCGTGCCATTTGCCCCGGAGGTTGCGGACCGAGCCACTCTCCTCGAGCAATCCCTCGGCCGCGGTCGCCCCGAGCGCGACCACCGCCCGCGGGCGCACCACTTCCAATTCGGCCTTCACGTATTTCACGGAGGAGGTCATCTCGTGGGGCGTGGGCTTGCGGTTGCGCTTTCCCTGGAATTTCCAGTCGTCCATCCTGGGACGAAATTTCACGATGTTGGAAATGTAGACCTTCTCCCGCTCGAGGCCCATGGCGCGAATGATCTGGTCGAGTTTCTGACCCGCCGGTCCAACGAAGGGGCGCTTCTTCTGTTCCTCCTCGGCCCCGGGTGCCTCCCCGACGAATGCCAGGCTGGCCTCCGGGTCCCCGGTCGCGAATACCATCGTGTCGAAGAGAGTCTCCATCGCGGTGCAGACGGGACAGCGCTTCGCGAGGTGAAAGATCGCGATGAGCTTGTCGCGATTGCTGCCCTCCGCCGGAATGGGCAGACGTTCCTCACCATCCTGTGCCCCGGAATCCTCTTCCCGCACCCGGATCTCATCAACCGGACGCTCGTCCCTCGAAACGGGATTCCTCTCCTCACGCGGCAGGTCCCCTCGCGGCAGGGATCCCCGCCCCTCATCCGGAGAGACTGATCCCGGCGGCATTCCCCCTGCTGCGACGGCTTCCTCACCCCCGGAAAGGGACTGGCCTGCCGCTTCACTCAACCGGTCCGGAAGGACGCGAAGCTGGTCGAGAGCCGCCGCCGAGACGGAGAGGGACTCCTCCCCTCTCGCAGCCCGAAGCCGGAGAAGTCCCTCGAGCTGGCTCAGGCTTTCGGCGATGGAGCGCGAACTGGACATGATAGCGAGCGACTGGCACCGCGTTCCAAAACGCCGGCGCTTTTCTACTGGCGAAAAATTCCCAAATGCGATTTGGATTTCCGTGGGGCCGATGACACAATGCCCCGCCAACACCTATTACCATTGCCATGTTCAAACGTCTCGGCAACCTCATCCGCGGATTTTTCGGCCTCTTCATCTCCGGCCTCGAAAAACGCAATCCCGAAGCTCTCCTCGAAGTCGAAAAGGAGAACCTCCGCAAGCAGATCTCGGAATACAACAAGGGCCTCGCCGCCCACGCCGCCCTCTGTGAACGACTCATGTCGCAGGTGAAGCGGGAGACGGGCGAAATCAAGGAACTCACCGCCAAGGCGGCGGCCCACCTCAAGTCGGGCAACCGGAAACTCGCGGGCGAGTATGCCCTCCGCCTGCAGAAGCTGAAGAACGACCACGAGGAGAACGTCTCGCAACTGGAGGAGGCGGAGAAGACCTACGACGAATTGAAACGATCCCGCGACATCGCGGTCAAGGAGGCCAAGGACCGCATCGAGGCTCTGAAGCGCGATATCAACGAGACGAAAATCGCCAAGGCCACGGCCGAATTGAACGAGATGGCCGCGGGCATGATCAACGAGATCGGGGGATCGGGCGACACCCTCAACCGCCTCGAGGAGATGATCCGCGAGGAGCGCGATTCGGCCAAGGGACGGGCCCGGGTGGCGCGTGACAGCATCGACACCACGGAGTTGCGGGAGATGGAATCGGAGCGCGACGCCCTGGAAGAACTCGCACTCGCCGAGTTTGCCGCCGAGTCCGGCATCGTCCTGGAAGATTCCACTCCGGACGCGAGCGACGAGACCCCGGCATCGGAGGACGAAAAGACCATGTGAGCTGTGAGTCGGCGGTGCGCGGGTCACCGCACCGCCGGCACCTCTCGACGCCTCGCCGTCCTGCACTCTCCTCGACCCGCATCCCTCGACTCCGGCCGGACTTGACGGATTCCCCGAACCGGGGTGTAATCGGGGCGCGTGAACGAGCCCCGCTCCTCTTCCCTGATACCCTCTCCGGCGCGAGACGATTCCACCGGCGAATCTCGGAGCCTCCGCCGATACGGACTGCTCGCGGGCCACCTCACCTGGCAGCTCGCCGCCGCCGCCATCTCGACCTTCGCCGCCCTTTTCTATCCGGTCCGGTTGGTTCTCGAGATGCCGTCCGGCGGCGTCTCGTCCTGGATCGCCATCGCCCTGAGCCTGTTCTTCACCATTGATCTCGTGCTGCGATCGATGGGGTTCGGCCGCTTTTTCGGCGTTCTCGAGCGAAGAGAGACGACGCTATCCCCTTCCGGAAGCCTCTTCTTCCGTGGGATCGATGTCCTCGCGGCCATACCCTGGCTGCTCCTGCCCCTCCCCGAGACCTTTTCGCTCCTCGTCCTTCTCAAGGTGCTGCACGTGCACCGGTTCATCCAGGACTGGAAGAACCACGACCTGCCACGGGCCGGGGTTCTCCGCATCGTCTCCCTGTTCTACTGGGTGTTTCTCGCCATCAACTGGCTCGCTTGCAGCTGGATTCACATCCGCCCGGAAAGCGATGGACACGATCTCGTCCACACCTACGTCAATGCGATCTACTGGTGCACGACGACACTCACGACCGTGGGATACGGCGATATCACGCCAAACGACAATGTTCCGGAAAGACTGTTTGTCATCCTCGTCGAGATCCTCGGGGTCGTCCTCTACGGCTACGTGATCGGAACCATCACCAGCGTCCTCGCCAACATCAATCCGGCCAAGGCCGAACACATCTCCAAGCTCGAGCACCTCTCGGCCTTCTCCCGCTACCACCAGCTCCCCCGGGCGATTCGCCGCCGCATTTTCGACTACTACCAGCACGTCTGGCGGCACCGGGTCGGCCGGGACGAATGGCTCTTCGTCGAGTCACTGCCGGAAACCCTGCGGAACGAGGTGTCGGTTCATCTCAACCGTCCCCTCATCGATGCGGTCGATCTCTTCCAGGGATCGAGTTCCGCCTTCGTCGTGGAAATCGCCTCCTCACTCGAACCGCAGGTCTATCTCCCCGGTGACGAGATCGTGCGCCGGGGCGAAATCGGATCCGAGATGTTCTTCATGTCGACCGGCGCCGTGGACGTGATCAACGAACGGGACGAGGTCATCAACTCCCTCTCCGGTGGCTCCTATTTCGGTGAGATCGCGCTGCTACGCGACGTGCCGCGTACAGCGAGCATCCGGGCCCGAACCTACTGCGACGTCTTCCGCCTCGACAAATCGACCTTCGAGACAATTCTCCGGCGCTTCCCCGAGGTGCGCGAACAGATCGAGCACCGGGCCAATCTTCGCTGGGAACACGCGCATCCGCCGGAAGACGAAGATGCCGAGGCTCCGTCCCGGACCGGCGAAAGCGAGAAGTAGGGGCGGCACCGGGAAGGCGACGAGACACTCCTTCGCGGGCGCACCGATTCAATTCCCCGCTTCCACGGCAGCAAGGACGCAGCGGAATCCCCGGATATTGCGACGCGAGTCGGGGTAGGCCCCGTAGCGGCGCGTCGACAGCAGGCCCGTCTCGCTCGAGTCGTAGAAGGAAGAACCCCGCAACATCCGTCGTTCCTTCGCGTCTTCGAACCAGTCCTGACACCATTCCCACACGTTGCCGGACAGATCGTAGAGTCCGTGCTCGTTCGCCGAAAAACTCCCCACCGGGGCGGTGAACGGAAAATCATCCCGATATCCCTCGAGCGCGGTGGAGCGACCGCCCTCCTCTCCCTGGTAGTTCCCCGCACCCTGGGGGGGCGGCCATTCGCTCCCCCACGGATAGACACCGGGAATCTCCTCCCCGGGCGTGCCCGAAGAGGCCTCGAGCTCGGCGACTCCGATCGCCCAGCTCCACTCCGTGTCGGTCGGCAACCGGTAGACCTGGGATCCGTCGATCAAGCCCGCCCGGCGCTCCCGTTCCGTCAGCCAGGTGCAGAACGCCACCGCGTCATCCCAGGAAACATTCGCCACCGGGTGATCGCCCGTCTGCACCCCCTCGTCGAACCCGTCTTTCCACTCGGGATCGACGCTCGGGTTTTCGCCGGCGAAAACATCGTAGTCGCGCACCCGCGTCTCCCAGATGCTGAACTGGACACCGGCTCCGGGAACCGGCACGAATCGCATTCCTAGGCTGTTGACGAACTCCCCCGTCTCACTATCTACCCCGGTTTCGACCCCTCGGCCAACGGTGCCCGAATCGGCCACGACCACCGTCGCCGGACGATCGGACGTGATCGGTCCGGTAATCTCGCCGGTCGATGCCACCTCTCCCGCCTTCCCCGTTCCCCCGACGACTTCCGTTCCTCCGTTCTCCTCATCCGGTGAGTCACCGAGAACGAAAAAGGCGAGCAGGCCGACGACACCGAAGAAGACGACCACCCCGGCGATTCCGGACGCCAGCGCGAGAGCCTGGAGCTTGGGACTCTCCGGAGTGAAACGCTCGAAGAGGCCAACGTCATCTCCGCCACTGCGCACGTATTCCAGCGCCTGGACCAACTCCTTCACCTGGTCGTAGCGCAGGTTGGGATCACGCGCCAGCGCACGCATCACGGCATCGTCCAGGTTCGGATCGAGATCCGGCGCGGCTTCCGAGGGAGGAGGGAAATCGCCGTGGGGCAGGCTCCCCGTCAGGACCTGGTAGATCACGACTCCCAGCGAATAGATGTCGGCGCGCTGGTCGACACTCTCCGCGTCCGCCATCTGCTCGGGTGCCATGTAGAAGGGAGTCCCCATCGTCGTGCCCGGGAGGGTCTTGAACGAATTCTCGAGATCTCCGCCCTGGGTCAGCTTGGCGAGACCGAAATCCGCCACCTTCACGCGGCCGGTGCGGTCGATGAGAATGTTGGCCGGCTTGATGTCGCGGTGCGTGATGCCCTGGTCGTGCGCGAACTGCACCGCTTCGCACATCTGGGGAATCAGGCTGAGAGCGGCGACGGGAGCCAGCCTCTCCTGCTCGATCAACTGCTTGAGGTCGCCGCCGTCTACGTATTCCATCACGAGGAAGTAGAAACCTCCGCGCTCGCCGAAATCGTGAATGCCGACGATGTTCGAATGATCGAGCTTCGCCATCGCCTTGGCCTCCCGCTGGAAACGGGCGACGAACTGCTTGTCCGAGGCGAGGCGCTTGTTGAGGATCTTGAGCGCAACGGTCCGCTCCAGCACCTTCTGGCGCGCCTTGAACACCGCGCCCATTCCTCCCGCGCCGAGCACGCTGACGATTTCCAACTCAGGGAAAAGTCCCTTCAACTCGCCGATCGTCGGTAGATCCGGGTTGTGCTCCACCTTGCCCTCGTCGGCGAGGCCGCTCTCGAGCATGGTGTCTTTGAACGCCTCCTCGTCCAGCGGAGCCTCCGTCTCGTCCTTCTTCGGACCGAAACAGGTGGAGGAGGCGATCTCCAGGAGGCACCTGCCACACATGTTCGTGTCCTTGCCCACGTCCGTGAAGGTTTCGTTACACATCGGGCAGACCTTTCGTGGCTTGGTGCGGGCCATAGTATGACGAGTTTAGCTGCGTTGTTCGTCCGGTCAACTGTTCCCCCGGAAGCGACCGCAGAAAGAATCGGCCTCCCGCGACCCGAAAGGAGCGGGCTCCACCGCCTCGGGACGCCCGTCGGCGGCTTTCGCCCCGCGCTCTCAGTCCGGGCCTTCACGACCGGATAGACCCGGGCGCTCGCCACCAGCGAGATCCGGGCGTTCGCGGCCGGCGAGACCCCGGGCGGAACCTCGGAGGACGTCTCTTTCCGCCGGCCCTCCCATCTCGCCGAAGGCGGCGCGTCAATTCCAGCTCACCTCGCGCACGGCTCCCGTCGCCCGGGCGATGAGAAAGGTCAGTTCGACCGCGTCGCGCCGGTAGGCTCCGTGGACGCGGACGTGGAGGACCTCGATCGCGAGCTCAACAAGACAACGGGCCTGTTCCTCGTCGCACTCCAGTCTGTCGGTCAATTCCCGTTCGAAATCGGCACGCACCTCGGCGGGGTCGTCGCCCGCCCGGTACCTCCGAATCAGGAGACCCGCGAGCTCACGGCAAAAGACAAGAAGCGACATCCCCTCCGCCCCGTCCGCAAGCCGCCTCATCAGTTCGTGCTCCGCGGGGGAAGTCTCCTCGTCGCGGTAGGCACGGGAAAACGGTCCCGGTGCGGCGGAGTCGAAAGAAATGACGGTCACGGATTGTTTTCTCTTCTGCATGAGAACAGTGTATCCGGGGGGTGGGACATCCACGGGGCACGGCAGAAAAAAATTTCGGAAATCCTACCTATCATCCACCGTCTCCGCGATCCGGTCAGGATTCGTTCCCGGCGTAGAGCGCGGTCGCCCTCGCCAACTCCGCCGCCACCGACTTCCGCAATTCTTCCGGTTCCAGGACCTCGGCCTGTCCTCCGAATCCCATGACCCATCGCGAGACGTCTTCGAGAGCCGTCCGTCGCATCGCGATCTCGATCTCGTTTCCGTTCTCGTCGAGCGGTCGAATTTCCTGGCTCGGATGCCAGCGCCGCTCCGCCACGACGCGCGCCGCAAATCCGGTGAGCCGGATTCTCACCCGGTAGGGCCCCTTCCCGCTCCCGTCCCCGGACCAGACGCCGAAACTCCCTGCGAAGTGATCCTCGAGGCGAAAATCGCGCGAACGCTCGAAGCGGCGGGCGGTCACCTGCACCGCCCGCATCCGTTGGACCGCAAAGGTGCGGCGAGCGTCGCGGTCGAGATCGTGGCCGATGACATACCAGCCTCCGTCGATCTCCGTGAGGTGGTAGGGCTGCAACCGGCGCTTCTCGACATGTTCCGCGTTCAGCTTCCGGTACTCGAATCGCAGTTCGCGACTCTCGAGCACGGCCTGGGCGAGCCGGTTGAAGACGAAAACATCGCGCTCCGTCATGCCTGTGGACTGCACCGAGAAGGCCTGGTCGATCTCGGTCCAGGGAATCGTCACCTCGTCCTTCATCGTCGCGAGGATCCGCTGGAAGCCGCTGCGCAGTGTCGCTTCCATCGCCGAACCTCGCAGGGGATCGACCGCGTTCCGGGCGAGGATGATCGCGACGAGGTCCTCGGCGGTGGTCTTGAGGAGGGGGAACTGGTTGACGGGACGGGTGTAATGATAGCCGTGACGCTTCTCGTCGTATTCCAGCGGAAGGTCCAACTCGTCCCGCATGAAGGCCACGTCGCGGAGGATGGTCTTGCGGTTGACCTCCAGTTCCCCCGCGATCGTGTTGCAGTTCGGGAAGTCGCCGCGATTCACGCGCTCGTGGATCCGCAGGACACGCTCGAGCGGACGACGCGTCCCCTCGGCCCTGACCTTCGCCGCCTTGGTCGCCATGGGATAGGAAACACCACCTGATCAACTGGTCAAGAGGTCACGTGTTCTTTTGGGCGTATTGCAAAACTCCCGGTCGATTGTAGTCGTCGCCCTCGGCGATTTCTCCCTACCATGCCGCCGATCCTTTTCCCCTCACTCATCGACACATGGAATCGCTCAAAGACTGGTGGGACAGCCTCATCCTCGTTCACCAACTTTTCTATACCATCGGTATCGCGGCATCGTTCTTCCTGGCCGTGCAGGTCATCCTCACCCTCGCCGGGCTGGACGGGCACGACGCCGATGCCGCCGACGGGGCGGGGGGTGGAGACGAGGCGATGACCGACGGCGACGGCGAGCTCGGTCTTCTCTCGATTCGCACGATCACGGCATTTCTCGTCGGATTCGGGTGGGTCGGAGCCTTCTTCCTGCGAACCGGGCTTCCCCTCTTCGTCGCCCTGCCGATCGCATTGCTCGCCGGCACGGCGATGCTCTTCTCCATCTTTTACGTGATGAAGTTTCTCTGGTCGATGCGGGAGAGCGGCACCCTCGACTACCACAATGCGGTGGGCGAGATTGGCACCGTCTACCTTCCCATCCCCGGCGAACGCGAAGGACGCGGACAGATCGAAGTCATGATCCAGGGCCGCCTCCAGGTCGTTCCGGCCGAGACCTCCCGCCCCGGACGTCTCGAGAACCGATCCAAGGTCCTCGTCGTCGACCGCCTCGAAGACAACACTCTCCTCGTCATTCCCGACGAATAAGCAACCCAACACCAACCACGTTCACTCCTATGGAAATCGTCATCGGCGCCATCAGTATCGTCGTCCTCCTGTTTCTCCTCCTCTGGGCCATGGCCTCGCGCTACAAGCGCTGCCCCCCGGATCGCATCCTCGTGATTTTCGGAAAGACGGGGGCGAAGGGCGGCAGCAGCGCCCGCTGCTATCATGGAGGTGGAGCCTTCGTCTGGCCCGTCATCCAGTCCCACCAGTATCTCGATCTCACGCCCATCCCGATCGACATTCGGCTCGAGGGTGCTCTCTCGCAGCAGAACATCCGTGTGAACACTCCCTCGACCTTCACCGTGGGAATCTCGACCGAACCCGGAATCATGGAGAACGCCGCCGAGCGACTCCTCGGTCTCAGCCTCGGCGAGATCCAGGAACTCGCCAAGGACATCATATTCGGACAGATGCGGGTCGTCATCGCGACGATGCCGATCGAGGAGATCAACGCCGACCGGGACAAGCTGATCGACAACATTTCCAACGGCGTCGAGGTCGAGTTGAAGAAGGTCGGACTGCGACTCATCAACGTGAACATCCAGGACATCACCGACGAGTCCGGCTATATCGACGCACTCGGACAGGAGGCGGCCGCCCGCGCGATCAACGAGGCCAAGGTCAAAGTGGCCCAGCAGAAGCGTGACGGCGAAATCGGCAGCGCGCAGGCCGAACAGAGCCAGCGCATCGAAGTGGCCCGCGCCCATGCCTCCGCCGTCGAAGGGGAGAACACCGCCGCGGTGACGATCGCCCAGTCGAATGCCATCCGGCGCGAGCAGGAGGCCGAGGCGAACCGCAAGGGTTCCGCGGCGGAACGAGTCAAGTCGGCCGATGCCGAGCGCGAGGCCTACGCTGCCGAGCAGCAGGCGGAAACGCAGCGAGCCGAGCGGGAGAAGGCGACCCAGTATGCCGACATCGTGGTGCCCGCCGAAGTCGAGAAACAGAAAATCGAGACGCTCGCCGAGGCGGAGGCCGAAAAGACGCGCCGGATCGAGAAGGGCAAGGCCGACGGGGTCCAGTCCGTGATGGAGGCGGAGGCCGAGGGTCTCAAGGCGCAGCTCGCCGCCAAGGCGGAGGGCTTCGAGAGCATCATTCAGGCGGCCGGCCAGAATCCCGACCAGGCTTCCCTCCTCCTCGTCATCGAGCAGCTTCCGGATCTCGTCCGCGAACAGGTCAAGGCGATCGCCAACCTGAAGATCGACAAGGTCACGGTGTGGGACGGAGGGGATGGCAGCAACGGAAAAAGCGGCACCGCCGACTTCGTTTCCGGCCTCGCCAAGTCCCTGCCTCCTCTCCACGAGCTGACCGGCAACGTCGGCGTCAAGTTGCCCGATTACCTCGGACGCGTCGCGGATTCCGACGAGGCCGAATCCGGAGACGACGGCCAGGAAGACGCGGCATCCGCCGCCCGTCCCACCACCAGGAAGAAGGCATAGGCCCCACGCCCTCTCACGAAAAACGGCGTCCGGGTTCACTCCCCGGGCGCCGCTCTGTCTTCTCCCACCGCAGGGACGATGCCGGCTTCACGGCCGCCCCGTCTCACCGGATCGCATAGGCTTCCCGTGCCGTCAGCTCGATGAAGTCGCGCGGTTTTCCGCCGGCGAATTTTCCGAAGAGCGACAGCTGCGTCTCGTGGCACTGCAGGGCCTCCCACCGCTTCGCGCTCCATCGTCCGGCGTCGAACACGAGATCGGGCGCATCGTCCCGGTTCACCATCCGGGGAAGCGGATGGCCGGGTTGCCAGGCCATCATGGTCAACCACCGGGTCTTTCCACCGGGATGAGACCCTTTCCAGCGATTCACCGCGGCATGAACGAGAAGGTGGGCAGGATGCCAGTACTCCCCCTCACTTCCGTGCGAGAGGACCCAGTCCGCCCCCTCGATGACCGGTCCGATCTGGGACGCGAGCTCATCGGGAGTGACAGCCGGCGCGAAGGCACGAAACTCGTTTCCGAGCGGATCGACATGGTCGAGAAAGACCGGCTCGCCCGTTCCCAGCACCTCGCAGGCGGCCCGCAATTCCGCCTCGCGTATTCCCCCCAGGTCGGATCGCGGGTAGGGCCCGGCCGGCCCGCCCTCTCCCCGGGTGAGGCAGAGCACATCGATGGCGGACCCGCGATCGACCAACTCGAGAAGCAACCCGGAACAGAAGCTCTCGTCGTCCGGGTGGGCAATGACGAGTACGACCCGTCCCGGAATGACCATGGTGTCGAGCGAATCGTGTCTCGGTGCGAATCGGGTGCGCCTGACGAGGCGCTGCAGGGCCCGCGCCTTCTTGCGGTAGAAGATCGGGTCACCCACCCGTTGCCGGCATTTCCTGAGTAGTTTCATCGTGCTGCGACGGGCGCGCCCCGGCGTCCGAAGGCCGCAACGTGCTCCCGCAATTCCTTCATGAACACCTCGGGCCCGAACTGCTTCGTCGCCACGGCGAGCCGCGTCCGCCACTCCCCCACGGTATCGGGATTCTCGAGCGCGAAAACGATTTTCTCGACCGCCTCGTCCACCGTCTCGAACCGGAGCCCGCGAATCGTGACGATCTCGCCCGCCCCACCGGTGGCGGGAATGAAAGGCACACAGCCGAGGGAGGCCATCTCGGCAACGGCGATTCCGAAAGCCTCGATGCGGCAGGCGTGCAACGCGAACGATTGCCGGGAAAGCAGGTTCTGTTTTTCCTCGAGATCGAGAAAACCCCGCGGACAGATCCAATCGCGCCCCGTCTCGATCAATTTTGCCACCTTCCGTCCGTAGTCGTCGTCGCCGATCCGGCCGACGAACTGCAGGCGCACCGGATGCCCTGCCTTCCGCACGGCGGTGAGAATTGTCACGATCCTCTCGATCTCTTTCTCCGGGGCGACCCGGCCGAGGCAGGCGAAACCGAGGGGATCGCGCTCCACACCGGGAATGGCCCGGGGCAGGATGACGGGCGGATAAATCACGGGGGCATCCGGGACCCCGAAATGCTCGGCCAGCTGCCTCACGGTCCAGCGCGAATTCGCGAGGATGAGATCGCCGCGTTCCGACAGGGGAGTCCGGGGAACACCGGCGAGATCCCCCGCGGCGAGGTAGGCCCGCCGCACCATGGTATCGCGGTGTCGCGGCTTCTCGCCATCCACCGTGTAGAGGATTCTCCGCATCTTCTCGCTGAAACTGAAGTCGCCGATCAACTGGATTCCCGGCCGGCCGAAGTCGACCGGGTTGTAGGCGCTGATGCAGAGATCGTACTGGTCCGCCATGCGCCGGCAGGTTTTCTCGAAGTGCCGGCGGTGCAGGTGCACCATCTTCTCGGGTCCGTTCACACCGGGCAGCGCCGGCGCCCTCACGTAGCGCACCCTGTCCGGATCGACCGCCGTTCCGTAGGCGCCGTTGTAGGCGTTCCACTCGACGGGCGAAGCGGTCAGGAAGTCGACCTCATACGCGTCCTGCAGGGCTTGCAGTGTCCAGAGGGCGGCCGCCTCGGACCCGCCCCTACCCATCCAGGGATGCGCGACGAGAATGCGGGAGGACCGGCTCATGATCGCACGCGCAGAGCTGGGGTCTCTCCGGCGCCCGGACGCCGGGTCGGCTCCCAGATGCTGTTCGTGCTACCTCTCAGGAAGCTCACCATTCCGAGAAACAGGGCGACGTTCATGAGAAGAAAATAGCGCAGAAAGCGGAGAGGCTTCCATGAGAATCGAAGTCCCCGCCGGTGTGCGATCTCATCCATCACGGCCCCCGCCACGCCGGCGGCGAGACCTGCCGTGGGAAGCAGGTAGAACGGATGGAGAAAGGAAAGCGCCGCAGTGGACACGCTCCAGGCGGCCAGGAGGAGGGGCCCCGTCCAGCGAAGCCCCTTGTGTGACCAGAAAGCGAACCAGGTCGGCCAACCGCATCGCCACGGACGCAGGAAGGATCGGAAGTGGGCGAGATTCTGGAAGTTCCCCGTCGAGATGCGTCTCTTCCTCCGAAACTCCTCGGAGATGTCCTGCGAAACCGGCTCGTAGCAGGTCGCGCCGGGCTCCATCACCGCGTCGCGTCCCTGGACGAAACACATCATGGTGAGGTAGAAGTCATCGACGATGTGATGCTCCGGCACCGGCTGGAACAGGCTGCCGCGGATGGCGTAGCACGCGCCGAAGGCGCCCATGACCCGGCCCCAGAGGACACCCTCCGCGAACTTGGTGCCATTTTCACCGCTCACGTAGGCATCCTCCGCGGCACCGATCCCCTCGTGACGCGACCTCTTGTCGAGAACGTTCGTCGCCACCAGCCCGACACGGTCCTCGCGAAAGTGCCTCACGAGATGGCGAACCAGCGTCCGGGACCAGGTCACATTGGCGTCGCACAGAACAAATGCCGCCTCGCGCCAGTCCGGACGGCGCTCCTTCACCTGCTCGACGAGACGGTTGATGATCCGGATCTTTCCGTTGCGCCCGCCGAACACCTCGAGGTGAATCGCCCGATCGGGATGCCGTTCCTGGAAGTCGCGCACGATCTCGTGACTCCGGTCGGTGGAGCCGTCGGAGCCGATCACGATCTCCAGTTTGTCGGCCGGGTAGTCGTTCCCTCCGATCGATCGCAGGGTCTCTTCGAGCACTGCCTCCTCGTTGTAGACGGCCATGAAGACGACCACGGGCGGCGTGGCATTCTCCCCGTCGCTACCTGCGGTCGAAGATGGCAAGCGGCGCTTCCGGGCCAGGATGCGCATCGCGAGAGGATAGATGACGTAGGTATGCGCCAGAGCCAGGGCACTGATCCAGAAAACGAGGGATAAAAGGATGAAGACACCGGTCATTGTCTTGTCGTGTTCGATTTGGGCCGGGACGTGTCGAATGGCTGGCGGTCCGGATGAGTGGTGGATGGAGCGGGAGCACTCCACACCGATCCCTTTTCGACGGGGGAACCGGGAGGCGCAGCATGGGAGACCGGGCCATCCTCCTGCGGCGCGATGTGGTTGTCCTCGTCCGCCATTCCCACGATGGACTGCGCCGCCGACTGCCCGATCGACTCGCGGTAGCCCAGGTAGCAGGCCCGGTTGAAGAAGAACTGGGGCAGCGCCATGAGGAACCCGAGGAGCACCCCGGTGAATCGTTCGTCGAAGGGGTTTCGCGTGATGCTCTCGCTCAGTGTCGCCCACATCGCCACGAAAGGCAGGAACACGAGAAACGAATCCCACGCCCTCGGTCCCATCACCGTCCGCGCCGTGAGGTGGGCGGAACGGAGACTCAGCGCCATCGGCAGGAAGAATGCCGAGAGCGTGAGCGCGATGCCGAGGAAGCCGGAAGAAAACAGGGTATAGGTCCAGATGCTGTGCCCGGCACTGTAGATCTCGAAGGGAAACTGGTGCCGGTCGTCCGGATAGACGAGAAACAGCTCCGGGTAGTATTTCTCGTCCCAGTAATAGGGAGCCCCGAGCCCTTTGCCGTAGAGGAAGGTGTGGGGATCCTCGGCCAAAATCTCCCACATCGAGACCGCTTCCGCTTTGCGCATCAGGGTCGAGAGATCCTCGGTCGTGGCTCCCCCTTCCCCGCGATTGTCGAACACCCTCTCGTACCAGCGTTCCGCCAGGTTGGGCATCACCATCATGGTACCGGCGAGGAAAAAGACGCAGGTGAATCCCATCAGGGAGAGAGGAACCAGCTTCCGAAAGGGAAAACGGAGGTCGTAGGATTTCCAGAACATCGCGAGCGCGAGACAGAATGCCGCGGTGGTGAAGGAAACGACGAAAGGCAGGGCGAGACTCCGGGTCACCGAGATCGCGGCGATCATCAGGGGAAGCCCCAGGATCGGAATCGACCACCAGGTGAACCGGTGACGCAGAAGAAAGGCACAGGCCGACCAGGCGAAAAGGAAGCGGATCGCCGGGCTCAGAATGCCCATCCGCAACTCCGACAGAGGAGCCCCGGTGGCGACGACCCCGAAACCGAATCGCCAGAGGAGATTGATCATCGCCGCGACGAGGAACCACCGCACCGCCTCGCCGGGCCGCATCCCGTTCGCCGCGCAGATCACGGTGAGATTGATGGCGAAACCGACCAGCAGGGGGGGAATCAGCAGGCGCAGCATTCGTTCTGGCTCGTTGCCCGACAGCAGCGAGACGGCGACCATGAAACCGACGTAGCCCCACCAGAGCAGGACGAGGCAGACGCCGGGACGGATGAGCAGGTGGTGAATTCCCAGGGCCGTTCCCAGTCCGCCCGCCGCCACCGCCAGGGCGAGGAAAGCATACTGGAAGAGTGATCCACCCGTTTCGGCGGCACCGAATCCGATATCCTGCGCCTTGTAGTCGAAGACGAAGGAGAAGAAGAATGCGACGAAGCAAAGACGGTAGATCCAGAGCCGCGGCGAGGGCGGCGCGTCGATCTCGGCCTGGTCGCGGCCCGCTGGTCCGAATAGTCTCACGGCATCACTTCTCTCTCCGGATTCTCGTCAGCAGGCGTTCTCCCGGCGGAAGAAGGGCATCAACATGATCTGCATGTCGAAGATCGCGTTCCAGTTCTCGATGTAGTGCAGGTCGAAGCGCACGCGCTCGGTCAGGTCGGTGTCGCCCCTGAGACCGTTGACCTGCGCCCAACCGGTGATGCCCGGCTTGATGTTGTGTCGCGCGTTGTAGTGGGGAATCTCCTCCTTGAACACCTCGATCAACTCGGGGCGTTCCGGACGCGGCCCCACCAGGCTCATGTCTCCCTTGAGGACGTTCCAGAATTGCGGCACCTCGTCGATGTTCCAGCGTCGCATGAATTTGCCCACCCGGAGACAGCGGGGGTCGTCCTTGACCGTCCATCCCAGGGCTTACGCATGAAGCGGACAAATGATTTCAGCGCGGAAGTTTGGATCGAGCATGGCTTTGAGTCGTTTCTTGGGAAGAGTCGCTTTGGAGGGATGGGAGCGCAGCAGGTGGATGGCCAGATCTCGAAGGGTGGAGAGGTTTCGAGCCGCAGTCC
>Ga0180429_10001813_pt1 | contig 17922 bp, 9 predicted proteins | sample SS_ome_FD_132428 | JGI IMG/M metagenome (GOLD analysis project Ga0180429, IMG submission 132428) | Hypersaline lake sediment archaeal communities from the Salton Sea, California, USA - SS_1_S_1 metaG | ecosystem: Environmental > Aquatic > Non-marine Saline and Alkaline > Hypersaline > Sediment ...
CTCCTACCGATCGAGTTCGCACCGGGAGAGTTGTTGCAGCAAGTTTGCGTCGATATCGTCGGTGACGAGAAGGTGGAACTGGACGAAACGTTCTTCGTGGAACTGACCACTATGGAGGCCGACCAGCGCGAGGTCTCGTTCCCCCTCGATTTGGACACGGTCACGGGCACGGGTACCATCTTGAACGACGACCAGGCCACGATCTCGATCGACGATGTCCCCCTTCAAGTAGAAACCCACGCCGGGACCACCGATTTCACCTTCACCGTCACGCTAAGCCACGAGGTCGACCATCAAGTCACCGTCGACGTGACCACGAGCGACGGCACCGCCACCGTGGCCGACGGCGATTACGCTGCCAAGACCGAAACGTTCACCTTCGATGCAAACGTGGCCGGACCACAAGAGCGGACCTTTACGGTATCGGTAGTCGGCGACGTGAAGGTGGAACTGGACGAGACCTTTAGCGCCGAACTTTCCAACGTGCAGGCCGGCGGACGCGACGTAATTATCGGCGACGGTTCGGGGGAAGCAATCATCCAGAACGACGACGACGCCTGGCTCTCGATCAACGGCGTCTCGCAAGTAGAAACCCACGCCGGGACCACCGATTTCACGTTCACCGTCACTCTCGACGAGGAAGTCGACCACGACGTGAGCATCTACGTGGAAACGCAAGACGGCACCGCCACGACGGACGATAACGACTACTTCGCCCACGGCGAGACGGTCATTTTCCCCGCCGGTGTGCAAACACAAACTTTCACCGTCAGCGTCATCGGTGACGCCAAGGTGGAACTGGACGAGACTTTCCAGGCGATGCTCGTCGAATCGAGTCTCGAGGCCGGCGGACGCAACGTCAACGTCGGGCTGGAACGCAACGGCCTGGCTACGATCCAAAACGACGACTGGCCCACGGTTTCGATCGACGACGTCTCGCTGGAAGAGGGTGACGACGGGCCTACCGCTTTCACGTTCACCGCCACGCTAAGCCACGAGGTCGACCATGAAGTCACCGTCGACGTGGAGACGAGCGACGGCACCGCAACCGTGGACGACGACGATTACCTTCACAAGACCGAGACACTCACTTTCACCGCCAACGTGCCCGGTCCACAAACACGAGAATTTACCGTCAGCGTCACGGGCGACTTAAAGTATGAGCTTGACGACGTCTTCACCGTCGAGTTGGACAATCTCCAGTCGGGGGGCCGCGATGTCCTGCTTGGGGAGAGTGTCGGCCAGGGGACGATCATAAACGACGACGACCTGCCCGTGATCTCGATCATTGGTGTTGAGGAGTACGAAGGTGACGCGCCGCCGTCGCCGCTCCATACCGAGTTCGTCTTCAAGGTGAGCTTGTCGAACGAGAGCTACGAGGACATAGTAGTCAACTACGAGACCGTCGCGGAATCGGCCACTGCGGGCGTGGATTACGTTGCGACATCCGATCAGTTGGAGATCCCGGCGGGTAATGACGAAGGACAGATCGTCGTGCAGGTGATACGCGATTTGGATGAAGAACTCGACGAGAGCTTTTTCCTTAATCTGTCCAACCCCGATCCCACTAAGAGTTCGATCGCTCCCGGCAGCGAACAGACGCAGGGTATGATCCTCGACGACGATGCTTCCGAAGGCAGCCTGGCCGGGGTGGTCTACGTCGACTCGAACGACAACGGCGCGCAAGACGCCGGCGAGCCCGGCATCCCCGGCGTGTTCCTTACGCTCACCGGAACCGACGACCATGACCAAACGGTCGAAATCACCGTGATGACGGCCGCGGACGGATCGTACCTTTTCAGCCAGTTGCGAGAGGGCGACTACACGATCACCGAGTCGCAGCCGACGGCGTTCCTCGATGGAAAGCAACCCGGCGAAAATCAGTACGCCGGCGTCGACCTGGGCCGGAACGAGGTCCTCACTGATTACGATTTCGGCGAAAAGGGACTGAAGCCGGAGTACATTTCCAAGCGGATGTTGCTCGCCATTCGACCGGCAATCGACGAGATTCTCCGTGACGTCAACGCCATCGCGCAGGAGGATATCGGCAACGACGACCTGGCCGCATGGATTCGTCGAGGCGAGGCCCCGGTGGTCGCCCGTCGCGGCAGCAACGTCACCGTCACCGGAACCAGCGGCGTCGACACGGTCGACTTCGCGCCCGGACACTCCGGCCAGCCGGACCATACGTTTGTGGTAAACGGCATCGAGTTCGCTTACGATCCGGGCGAGGTCGACACTTTCCGTTTCAATGCCGGCGAAGACGAAGACCGGGCGGTGATCCACGACAGCGAGGACAACGACCTGCTCGCGGCGTCGGGCAATTCCGCCACGCTGTCGTCGGGTGCCCTTTTCGAGGCCGTGTTAACCGACTTCGAGGAGATCAAGGCGATTTCCGAACTCGGCGGCGACGACCAGGTCGATCAAGAGGCCGTTGATTTCGTCCTTACGCTGGAAGGTCCGTGGGACGACATTTAAGCGACGCCCGACAGCTTCCTCGTTTAACCCCAAGCCGAAGGCGACGGCGTTTCTGCGAAGGGGGCAGTGTCGGCAACGGCCTTCGCCTACGGCTTCGGGTTAAACGACGTGATCGAAACCGGAAAGCCATTCTAGCGGCGGCGAGATCACTTCTCTTGCGGCGACGACGTCACCAGCACGTAGTTGGCGCCGAGGTACTTCTTCGCCACGCGGACGACGTCCTCCAGCGTGACGGCCTCGATTCGCTCGTCGAAGGTCTTGTCGTAGTTGTAGCCCAGTCCATATAGATCGTCGAGCGCGGCCTGCCCGGCCTGCGCGCCGATGGTGGTGTTCTCCTGGGCGTGCAGCGAGGTGACCATCCGCACGGCGGTGCGGAATTCCTCCTCGGTGATCTTGCCCTGCCTTGCCCGGGTGATGTTCTTCTGAATCCGCTCGACGACCTCGTCGATTTTTTCGGGCTGGGTCTGGCTGAGGACGGTGAAATATCCGGGCACCGGGCCGGTGATCTGGATGGCGTGGACGAAGTAGACCAGCCCCTCGCCGCGCAGCTCGTTGTGCAGCCATCCGCCCGGGTAGTTGTAGCCCGAGGCGATCGCATCGAGAACGATCATCGCGGCATAATCCTGCTTGTTGCGGATGCTTGTGGTCGGGTAGCCCAGCACCACCATGCCGGCGTCCTTGCCGGTTTGCTTGTGGCGGACGACGTTCTCTTTAATGGCGTTGTCGCGGTCGAAGTCGACCGGCTCGAAATTCGCGGCCGGCTTCAGGCGGCCGAACTGCTGCTCGACCAGCTTAAGCGCCTGTTGCGGGTCGACGTCGCCGAAGACGGTTACGACCATGTTCCGCGGCACGAAGTACTTTGCGTGGTAGGCCGCGAGGTCTTTGACCGTCAGCCGCTCGACACTCTCCTTCTTGCCGCCTTGCAGCACGTGGTACGGCGAGTTGTTGGGAAGGCTGTCGTAGAAGAACTCGAAGATTTCGGCGTGCGGGCTGTTTTTTCGCCGGGCAATAGCCCCCAGCGCCAGCGTCTTCACCTTCTCGAACTCACTTTGGGGGAAGGTCGGCCGCGTGAAACACTCCGCGAACAGTGCGGCCGCGGCGGGGAAATCGTCGCGCAACACGGTAGCACTGCCGAAGACCGTGAACCGGCCGGCCCCCATCGAAAGTTGGCCGCCGATCGAGTCGAAGTAATCGGCAATCTGCTCGGCCGTGAGCCGCGAAGTGCCCTTGTCGAGCATCGAACCGACGAGTGCAGATCGGCCGGCGGTTTCCACCGTATCGACCAACGAGCCACCCAGCACGTAGGCCCTGATGTCGACCATCGGCAATTGCGCATGACGTTTCACCAACACTCGCACTCCGTTGGCAAGGCGGACGGCGCGAATCTCGCCTTCACCGCCGCCGGATTCCGCGCCCGATCGCTTCGGGGCTCCGCCGGGCGGAGCCAGGATCACGCGGTTGAGCCGATTGGGAACGAAGTAGCGCCGGGCCACGTCGCGGACCTCTTCGGCCGTGACCTTCTGGATGTTCTCCACGTACGTGTGGTCGAACAGCGGGTCGCCCGTCGAAATGAAGTTGCGGCCCATGCTTTCGGCGGCTTGCTGAACGGTTTGCCGGCCGAAAACCAACTCGGCTGCTTTCTGCTTCTTGGCCTTGGCCAGCTCGGCCGGACTGACCAATTCGTTGCCGAGCCGGTAAACGCCCTGAAGAATCTGCTCGGAAGCCTGTTGCCAATGCTCGGGCGTGGCGCTGGCCATGACCGCGAAGGTCCCCTTGGCGAAGTGGGGCGTATAGCTGGACGCCGAAACCGACAGCACCAGTTGGCGGTCGTACTTCAGGCGCCGAACCAGCCGCGAACTCTCGCCTTCGGTGAGGATATACGCGGCCACGTCGAGTGGGAAAAGATCGGGGTGCGAAAGCTCGACCGTCGGCCAGGCCAGCGTCAGATCGTACGTGGTGCCGTCCATCTCGCGGACGGCTTCGCGCGGCGTCAGTTGCTCGGGTTCCTCGGGCAAAGGCACGGGCGTCTCGTAGGCGCGGGGCGTGGATGCCCAGTGCCGGCGGACCTCGTCGAGCACCGCCTGCGCGTCTACATCGCCGACGACCACGAAGACCTGGTTGTTCGGCACGTAGCGCCGCCGATAGAAGTCGATGATCGTCTCGTTCGTCGTCTGATTGAGCACGTCGAGATAGCCGATCACCGGATGGCGGATCGGGTGCAGCGTGTAGGCCGTCTGCGTCAGCAGGTTCCACCCGACGCGCCGCCGGTTGACCTCGCCGTCGGATAACTCGCGGCGGACGACTTTTAACTCACGGGCGAACTCGGACGGCTCGAAGACCACGTGCTGCATCGAGTCGGCGATCAGGTCGATAGCCGTCATGGTGTCCTTGGCCGGACAGTCTATGTAGTAGGCGGTCACGTGCGTCGAGGTGTAGGCGTTGGTGGCGCCGCCGAAGGTGTCGATGATCTTCTCGATTTCCTTCTCGGTGCGGTTCTCGGTCGAGCCTCCGGAAACAACGTGCTCCAAGACGTGGCTCAGGCCGGCCCCCAGGTAGCGTCCCTCGAAAGCACTTCCAGTGTTCTTGACGTAGCAGCGGACCGTGGCGACCGGGGCAACGTGGTTCTCCTGGACGATCACCGTCAGACCGTTGGAGAGGGTGGCCTGCGTGATACCCCCGGAAAGTTGCCGCAGATTGGTGTATTCGGCGGCGGGTGCGGTGTCGGCGGCCGGCCTTTCCGGCTCGGCGGCCAACGCGGTGGTGAGCAGCGCGAGCGGCAAAGACGCCGACAAGACATGCAAACGCTTTTCCATCGATTATCTCCCGCGAAGAAGTTGTCAAAGTGCGATTTTGTAGATACCACAACCGCGTGTCATTCTGACATATCCACGAGAATACGGATAGGCCGGTCTACGACTCCAACCGGCGTTACTATCGGAATGTTCGACACAAGCAACCGTTTTTCGCCGCCGCGCGCGGAAATAGGAGCTAACATTTATAAGCGAAGATTTGCCTGGCATCGAAGAAGTTGCCCGGCACCCCATTGGGGTGAGTTGTCCATCAATCGGAATAGTGCGTCAATGTCATCAGCGGCTAGTGTCCCGAACAGCAACATCGGCACCACGGCAGCGGTGGTCGCGGACGGTGAGACTTCAGCCACGACGCCGGATCCGCGTGCCCGACAAATGTCCGCAATGCTGGCGTTCGGGCGTTGCGCGAACGCGCGACCCGAGTTATCGATTCTAATGCAAGACGCCGTCGCTCTGTTGGCGAAGATCTTCGGCGCCGACCTTGGCGGTATCGGCCGCGTGGTTGACGGCGGCAAGGAATTGATGCAGACGGTTTCCGCGACCAATCACCAGGGAGCCGCGGCCAATCGGAGGGTTCAGCAGTCGATTCTCAGTCCGGAGAACTCGATGGCCGGCTACGCGCTGGACGTTGCCAGTCCGCTCGTTGCGTCGGACCTGGTGGATGAGCAGCGTTTCTGCGACCTTTTTCTTCGCAAGCTGGGCGTGCAAAGCGCGCTGACGGTGCCGTTGCACATAAATGCGGAGCCTTTCGGAACCCTTGGTATCTACTGCAAGCGGCCGCGGCAGTTCTCTTCGGACGATATCGGCTTTGCCGAGACCATTGCCCATCTTGTAACTGCATCGGCCGGCAGGATCCAAGCCGAGGAAGAATTGCGCGAACAGCGCGAGTTCGCTTCCACGATGATGGAATTGGTCGACTCGATGGTGTTGATACTCGACGTGGAAGGCCGAGTGACCAAGATGAACCCGGCCTGCCGGCAGGTTACGGGGTTTGCTATCGAGGTCGTTCGCGAAAAACTCTTTTGCGATGTCTTCGTGGTTCCCGAAGAGATCGACAACGTTCACGGCGTTCTGCGTCGGGCCGTCCGGGACCGCGAGCCGATTGCAATCGAGAGCCAACTGCTGACCAAGAACGGTACGAAGCGGCGGGTTTCCTGGTCGTTGAAAGTAACCTGCGACGAAGCGAACAATCCCCAGTCAATCGTGTTGACAGGCACCGAACTCCCCGGTGACGCAGCCTGGGATGGAGCCGCCGGCAAAGAGCCCGGCGAGGCGCGCCGGCAGTTCCAGCCGGTCGATGGCCCGGCCGACGACGAACGAAGGACCAGCCCCCGGTGCACCTACCGGTACTCCCAGTCGGTCGCGCCGATGTACGACCGGGTATTACCGTCGCCGGACGAGTTCTTTAAGGTGACCTGCGAGGACATTTCCGCGGGAGGGATTTCCTTCTACCTGGACCAGGCGCCGAAGTTCGAGAGTCTGGTCGTGGCGTTGGGTACTCCGCCGAAGGTCACATACTTCGCCGCCGATGTAGTTCGGATCGTCGAGAAGGAATTAGACGGGCGCAAGATGCACCTGGTCGGATGCCGATTCACCGGCCGGATCAGCTTGTAGAAGTGCAGGACCGATCACTCTCTCACTCGTCGCCTCTGCACCGCTCCAGCGACATCAGCGCAAACGCCGTGCCGTATTGCTGGTGGTAGTTGTACAGGGGGAAGTCCCACCAACAGCCGTCCTTCTCCTGCAAAAGTAGCAACACGTGCGCCAACTGGTCCCGGTACGCCGGGCGCCGCTCGACGGGCAACTGTTCGATGCACAGCGCCGCGTAATAGTGGCCGTAGTAGAAGAAGTAGCCGGCCACGGCGAACCACGATTCGTGGGGAATAGGACGCTTGCGACCCATATCGAGCCACAGGTTTCGGGCAAAGATTCGATCCAGCCACGTGGTCAGCACGTCGTCGGTCACCACTTGATCACCCCATTGCCGCATCGCCAGGTTGCAGACTTGCGAGCGTCCCAGGCTTCCGCCGGGGCGATTGACCGGATGCATCGGCCTGTACTTCAGATACTCGCCGTAGCAGTAGCTGAAGTCCGGTTTGCGTTGCCGCAGTATCGATGCAACCGCGCGGCCGGTCAGTTTCTCCGGCACTTCAATTCCGACCTGCTTCGCCTCGTCGAGCGCCAGCAGTACGGTCGCGGTGACGAAACTGATCGATGAGCCGCCGGGCTTCTGGGTGTGGTGGTCGAAGTCATAATAGGCCCAGCCGCCGTCAACGCACTCGTATCGCCCCAGCATGCCGATCTGATGTTCTATCAGCCCGCGAATCTTGCGGCATCGCTGCTTGTCGTTTGGCAGGCGTGCGAGCATTCGCACCAGGGCGTGGATCGAGTAGGCGTGCGCCCAGTTGTTGTAGATGGCAGTCGGCGTGGCGCGGCGCACGTCGGGAAGATGTTCGATCAGCCATCTCTCGGCACGATCGAGGGCCTTAAGGACTTCGGCATCTTCGCCGCCGGCTTCGATCAGCGCCGAGATGCACATCGAGGTGACCGCCGCTCGGAAAGCGTGATGCGAGCCCGGCACCGGGGCGAAAACGTCGCGAGTCCTGGCCGGGAAGGCCGAGCCGAACGAACCGTTCTTGTTCTGACTGGCCAGCAGAAACTCCACGCCCCGCCGGATCGACGTTTCGATCTCCGCGGCCGTGGGCGTTTCGACGGGCTTCGGCTGCGGAGCAGAAAGCAACGCCGCCGCCGCCGGCTGCTTGCCGGAATCTTCCGCTTCGGCGACCGCGGCTCCGATTAGCCAAGCGGCGGACGCCAACGCGAGGATCAGCAACGAGTTGAGAAATCCATGCATGAATCACCATTAAGGTAATGCCGACAACTTTGTGTTGAGACCGCCAAGAGATCCCGCCGGGCGGGCCGACTTCCAGCGGGCCAGCCGCTACTTCTCGTCCTTGGGACGCTCCAGCAGGACCTTGTCGCCCGCGGAGATCCCCGAGAGGATCTCGACTTTCTTGTCGGTCCGCTTGCCCACCTTGACCACTTGTTTCTTCGGCTTATCCGACTTGTCCTGCACGTAGACGTATTGCTTCTGATCGTCCAGTTCATCGGTGAAGAGCGTCTTCGGCGGAATCGTCAGGACGTTGCTCTTGCGGTAGGGGACCAGCTTGACCTTGCAGGCCATGCCCGGCATCAGGGCCCCGGCCTGGGCGTCGAGTTCCACGGTGATCCGGGAGCCGAAGCTCCCCTGGCTGAGCGGGATGGCGTCGACCTGATTGACGATCGTCGTAAGCCTCGCGTCGGGAAATGCGGTCGGCTTGGCCGTCCCCTTCAAGCCCGGGCGAACGTACTGGAGTTGCTTCTCCGGAACGCTGGAGCGGATGAACATGGGTCGCGTCTGGACGACGGTCATGAATGCCTGGTTGGCCGTCAGGCTGCCGCCCGGCCGCAGGTTTTCGGTAATCGTGCCGGCGCCGCTGAACTTTCCCCGGGTACACTTGCCGTGGTAGACAACGCCGTCGGCCGGCGCCTTGACGATCATGGCGGCCCGGTCGGCGAGCATTTCGTCGAGTTTTTCTTTCGCTCGGGCGCGCTCGATTATGGTCTTTTCCATTGCCAGTTGGGCTTTCTTCAGGGCCACCGGCAAGGATAGTTTTGTCTTGCTCCACAGCAAGTCGGCCCGCCGAGCCGCTTCCTTGGTCTGCACGTCTCGGCGAGGTAGTACGGTCTTGACCGTGCGGTCGTGACGAGTCTTGTAGTTTTCGAACATGAACTTCATCTCTTCAAGCGCGTTGCGTGCTCGCGTGAGGACGATTTCCTCGGTCTCTTCGGTGAGGTCGTCGGCCTTGTACATCTTCTCGAGTTGACGGAGTTCTTCCTCCTGATACTCGAGGTACCAGCGATTCGACTTGAGCATGAAGTCGGCCGACTTCTTTGCCATGGGGGCGGTCACGTCGAAGTAGTACTTCAGGTCCTCCTCGTCGTACTTCCGTACCCGGCTGCCCGCTTCCAGGTCCAACTGCGTGGTGACTTCCAGCAACCGCAAGTCCTCTTCGGCGATTTTGAAGTCCAGATCGGCCACCTGCTGCTCGGCGCGCAGGTCGGCGATAGCCTGATCGATCTTCTCCGTGTCGAGGGTCACCAGCAGGTCTCCGCGTTTGACGCGCTTGCCGTGCTCGACGGCGCTGAGCACGCGAAAGCTGGTCCACTGATCGGGTCGCAGGATAACTTCGTGCATGGTTGCGGACTCGAATACTCCGTCCAACTCGACCTCGATCTTGAACGGCTCCTTCTTGACGGTATGAGTATCCGGCTTTGCGTCGGAAGACTTCTTCTCCACCGCCTTGCCTTTCTCATCTTCCTTCTTTTCTTCTTGCGCGGCCTCGCCTTTTTCCTTTGCTTCTTTCGCCGCGGGAGACTGCTTGGAGTCCTTGGCGTTCTCCTCGGCGGCGACAAGAACGCCGCCGGCCGAAAGGACCAATACTATCAAGCACAAGGGCGCAGCGTGAACAATGCGTGTCATTTGCGTGGTTCCTCTGGTGGGGCTGTCGCCAGCCGACAGGCTTGGTGTAGATTGACTAATAATCTCATTTTCGCACGAAGGCCGCCGGGATTCAAGGGGTGGCCACGGCTCACGGCCGATCGAACGGACCGGCCCTGCGAAGCTTCTGCTCCAACCGGGACATCTGTTCTGCGTCGAGCGTTCGCAAGGGGAGCCGCACCGGGCCGCAATCGAAGCCCAGCAGATTCATCGCGGCCTTCAATCCGGCTTGGCCGCCGGTGCCGAGGATCTCGCGGATCATGGCCACCGATCGGGCTTGGCATCGCTGCGCCTCCTCGAGATCACCGCCGTCGAACGCTGTCATCAGGCGTTGATACAGCGGCGCGGCGAAGTTGTAGGTGCTGCCGATAGCCCCGCGCACGCCGACGGCCAGGGCCGACAGTAGCATTTCGTCGCGTCCGTGAAGTATATCGAACCGGCCTCCGTCGAGTGCGCGAAGCATCTGGATCTCGTGCATGGTGGTTGCCGTGTACTTTATGCCCACGAGCGTCGGAATCCGCTCGGCAGCCAGACGGAGCATCGCCTCCAGGTCTGCTTCAACGCCCGTCAGAGCAGGAATGTGATAGTAGTAGAACGGCAGTTGCGGTGCACCGGCGGTGATCTCGGCGAGGCAATCGACCAGTGTGTCGACGGAGTCGGGTTTGAAGTAGTAGGGTGCGACAGCGGCTACTGCGTCGGCCCCAATCTGTTGTGCGTGGGCGGCCAGCGCCCGGGCATCGCCGAGGCAACTGTGCCCGACCTGCACGACCACCTTCAGGCGACCGGCGGCCGCAGAGACGAACGCGGCGGCGGTTTCCTTGCGTTCTTCGTTGGTCATCGACGGCCCTTCGCCCGTGCTGCCGCAAACGTAGACGGCATTCAGGCCCTTGTCGACCAGATAGTCGACCATCGGAGCAATTCGATCGAGGTTCAGCGAGCCGTCCCCGTTCATGGGGGTGAAGGTCGCCGCCACCAGTCCCGTTAACCGAAAGTTCATTTGTTGTGTTCCTTATAGTAGTCATCTCGCTCCGCGAGATGAACCCACGTCACACGATGCGTGACGACTACCTTACGCCAAGTCTCGCGGAGCGAGATGACTACTTACAGAGGGTCGAAAGCTCACTCCACAGCGTGGGGATCGTCTGCCGATGATCGCCACAAAAATAGAAACTCTCCCCGTCATCGGCCACCGTTCGATCGAGGATCGTTTTCCAGGGACGGTAATAGTATAGCGAATGCTCCTTCGACGGTGGGCCGCCGCGCCAGTCGGCCGGCAGTTCGATCAGGTCGAATACGGCCGTGGTGAAGCCGCCTATTGTTTCGCCTTGCTGCCGGGCAACGTTGCGGGCCATCGAAAGTGCCTTCAAAAAGACCTCCGGACCGGTGACGGCCGTGCCGACGTTCAAGAACACTCCGCCGAGCAATTGTCGAACGCTTTGGGCAAAGATGAGGAAATCGGTATAGCTGGCGGTGGCCCAGGCCGCCGGATCGAAGTTGGGGTGGGCGTGCACGATGTCGGCGCCGATGCCCACGTGCGAGGTGACCGGCACCGCGGCGCGCCATCCGGCCGCGGCCAGGCTCAAATCGCGCCGCGGGGCCCTGCTCTCTTCGATCACCCGGCCGATCGCCTCGCCGATCCCCTCGTCCGCGGCGGCGGCTTCGACAACCAGGTCGTTCAGCCGGCTGGTTTCGTTCCACAGCCCGAATTGCCCGGCACTTATCCAGCGAGCCACGCTCTCGGTGGTGCCGCCGAGCGTGGCCAGTTCGAAGTCGTGGATCATCCCGGCCCCGTTGGTCGCCAGATGGGTAATCGCGCGCCGTTCGATCAAATCGATCAGAAACCGCGACAGACCGAGCTTTATCGGATGGGCACCCATCATCACTATTACGGGCCGGCCCCGCTTTCTCGCTGCAACGATCCGTTCGATCAGCCGCGGGAATTCGGGATGCTCGTACGGCGGATGTACGGCCGCCAACGGCCGACAATCCCCGGCCAGCATATCGTGTCCGCGGCGCGCGACGGCGTCCAATTGCACCTCGTCGCGGTTGAAGCGTTTGTATCGTGTCATGGTGAGGGGGGTTGGCGTTTTCAGTTCGAGCTTCGTATCTTCTCCATCAACGCACTGGTCGAATAGGATTCCCGCATCGGCACACAGACCACGCGGCCGCCGTTTTGCTCGACGATCTCGTGGCCGACGACCTCTTCCGTGGCGTACTGATCGGACTTGACGAGCACGTCGGGCAGAATCTGCTCCACCAGAGTGGTCACGCTCGCTTCGTCGAACAGCACCACGTAGTCGACGCACGCCAACGCGGCGAGCATTTCAGCGCGGCCCCGCTGGTCGACGATTGGATGCCCCGGCCCCTTGATCTTCCCGACGCTGTGATCGCTGTTGAGCCCTACGACCAGCAGGTCGCCTTGGTTGCGAGCCGCCTGCAATGAGGCCACGTGGCCGGGATGCAGCAGATCGAAGCAACCGTTGGTCATCACAACTTGCTGGCCCAAGTCTCGCCGGCGGCGAAGTTCGGCTTGAAGCTGACCCATATCGAGTATCTTCTGGCCCGTCGAGTGTCCTTCTTGCGAGAGGGCGGCCAGCAACTCGCGGCGCGTGACGGGCACCACGCCGAGCCGCTCGACTTCCAGCCCGCCGGCCAGGTTGGCTAACTCGACGGCGATTCGCCAATCGGCCCCGGCGGCCAGACAATAGCCCAGCGCGCTGAGGACCATGTCGCCGGCGCCGGTGATGTCGTAGACCTCGCGTCGGTGGATCACGGGGAACAATCCGCCGCCGCCGTGGACGTCGGCCCAGGCCATGCCGTCGCGGTCGAGCGTGACCATGGCCGATTCGACGCCAAAGCGTAGCATCCGTCGCGCGGCCTCCAGTCCTTCATCGGGCGTGGTGATCGCGGTATCCAACGCAGCGGCGGCCTCGCTACGGTTGGGAGTAACGCAGGCACAGCCGCGGTAGCGCGAATAGTCGACGCCAATGGCAGGGTCTGCTACCACCGGCACACCGCCTTCCGTTGCCAACTCGACCAGATACGAGATGAACCGTCCCGTGCAGATACCCTTTGCGTAGTCACTCACTAGAATCAGTGACACCCCCTCCATTTGTCCACGGATCAACTCGATCAGTTGCCCGGCCAGGCGCTCGGCAACCGGTTTGCTCTGTTCGCGGTCCACGCGCACCACCTGTTGTGGATGTCGGCTATGTGTCCGACCCAGCAGACGCTCCTTCACCGTAGTTTCACGATCTTCGGCGACGAGGAGCGTCCGGCCGTCGACGCCGATCCCTTCGAGCAGGTCGCGGACGATCTGTCCATCCCGGTCGCCTCCCACGACGGAAGCCAGGCGAACTTTCGCCCCGAGGGCCGCCAGCATTGCGGTTACGCTGCCGGCGCCGCCGAGCCGATGTTCTTGCCTGGCGACCTTCAGCACGGGGATCGGTGCCTCCGGACTGATTCGGTCGACGTCGCACCACAGGTAGCGGTCGAGCATGACGTCGCCGACCACGAGGATCCGTGGGCGAGGGGCTCGACTGAGCAGTTCGGTCAATTGGGCGAACATCCTGCGTCTCGGCGCGGCCCGGCAAGGCGTTTGCCGCCTGAAGGCGGTACTATGAACGGAACCCAAACAGTCAAAATAGTTGCTTGTGCGGATTATACCGAATCGAGCCGGGTGGCGTCGATGGGGGGAGTTGGGACGGTCTTCCAGTGGTCATCGCTGATCGGCCCCGGTCTGGCGTGGAAATCGAAACCCGCCTTTGCGGAAGCGACGCGATCTGCTATATTCCCGTCACGAGTATAAGGGTCGAATCGGACGGAAAGCGACAAGGTTCAGCGCTCTGTTTCGCGATGCCGGAGAGAGAATCGGAGTACACGTATGAAATGGAGGGTGAGCAGTGAACGGTGATCCCCTGGAAGTTCTGCACGTCGAGGATAACCCCAATCATGCCCGGCTGGTCATGCGCAGCCTCCGGGACCACCGGGCGGCCAATTTCGTTCACGTGGCCGTCGGCAGCCGTCTGATCCAGCAGCGCAGTTCACCGCGCGTGTCAATCCAGTTTGGGAATCGGTGTTAATGGGGCGGGAAGATATTCGTATCCTGTTGGTCGAGGACGATGAGGCGCACGTCGGACTGATCCGCCGTGCTTTCAACTCTGGCGGTTTCGAATCCCAGCCCGGCGAGGTGGAATTGAGCGTCGCCGGCACGCTCGGGGAAGCCCGCCGGTGCATCGAGCAGTCTCCTCCCGATCTGCTGATAACCGACCTGCTGTTGCCGGACGGCCGGGGAATCGAACTCTTGGAGGCCGCGGAAGACCGGCGCGAGTATCCCGCCATCGTCATGACCAGTTTCGGCGACGAACGGGCGGCGGTCGAAGCGCTCAAGGCCGGGGCTCTCGACTACATCGTCAAATCGAAGGCGTCGCTGGCCGATCTGCCGCACTTCGCCCGCCGCGCGTTGCGTGAATGGGAGAGTATCGTCGAGCGCAGACGGGCGGGCGAGTTCTTGCGGATTCAACGCGATCTCGCGGTCGCGCTGAGTTCGACCAGCCGTCTGATCGAGGTGCTCGATCGATTGCTGGAGACGGCGTTCCGGATCGAGTGGATCGACTGTGGCGGCGTTTATCTTGTCGACGAGCAGACGGGGGATCTGGATCTGGTGGCCCACAAGGGCTTGCTGTCCGAACTCGTCCATAGCGTTTCACACTACGATGCCGATTCCGTCAATACCCGGCTGGTCATGGCGGGAGAACCCGCTTATCGGTGTCACAGTGAACTCGCGCCGGTCAGGGACGAGTTTCGTGTGGCCGAGGGAATGCGTGCCATTACGATCCTCCCGGTGAAATACGAGGGACGGGTGGTGGCCGCGCTAAACCTCGCTTCCCGTTCTCGGGATGAGATACCCGAGTTCACCCGATACGTACTGGAGGCCTTCGCCGCACCGATCGGCGGCATCATCGCCCGAGTGCGGTCTGAAGAGGCACTCCGCAAGAGCGAAGAAAAGTATCGCCTGCACTTCGAGCACGTATCCGACGTAGTCTTTTCCTTGGATCCGCAGTTTAGATTCCTCAGCGTGTCGCCTTCCGTGGAAAGGGCACTGGGTTATCGACCCGATGAGATGATCGGAAGATTGTTTTCTGAACTGAATTTTGTCGCACCGGAATGCCTGCAAGAGGCGATGTCGGACGCAATACGAGTGTTTTCCGGCCAGCCACTCTCGTCCATCGTGTATGAACTAGTTGCCAAGGACGGCGGCCGGAAGTTCGGCGAAGTCAGCAGCGTACCGGTATTCCGCGATGGTGAGGTCGTGGCCACGGTGTCGGTGGCCCGCGACGTCACCGATAGAAAACAAGCCGAAGAGGAGCTCGCCAAAGCCCGCGATGCGGCGGAAGCCGCCAACCGGGCCAAGAGCGAATTCCTCGCCAACATGAGCCACGAGATCCGGACTCCCATGACGGCCATCATGGGTTTCACCGATCTCTTGATGGCGTTCGAACTGCCGCCCCTCGAACATCGGGAGCACCTTCAGACCATTCATCGAAATGCCGAGAACCTGCTGACCATCATCAACGACATCCTCGACCTCTCCAAGATCGAAGCCGACAAGATCGAACTGGAACGGGCAAACTGCTCGCCTTGCCGAGTGGTCGAGGAAGTTCGGTCACTGATGGCGCTCCGCGCCGCGGAAAAGGACCTCCGGCTGGACGTCGAATGCACGTTCCCGCTGCCCGATACCATCCGTACCGACCCGCTACGGTTGCGGCAGATTCTCGTAAACCTGACCGGCAACGCCATCAAGTTCACCAAATCCGGCGGCGTGCGTATTACTGTCCGTTGCACGACCGACGAGAACGCGCGGGCCCGAATAAAATTCGAGGTAGCCGACACGGGCATCGGCATGACGGCCGACGAAATGGCCGCCCTTTTCCGACCTTTCTCCCAGGCCGACGCCTCCACCAGTCGCCGTTTCGGCGGTACGGGGCTGGGCCTGAGTATCTCGCATAGGCTGGCACGGCTGCTCGGCGGACGCCTCGACGTGGAAAGCCGGCCCGGCGAAGGAAGTACCTTCACGTTGTCTATCGATCCGGGGCCTTTGGACGACGTGCCGATGCTCGAAACCCAACCGTCGTCCAAGGCCAGAGATGAGGAAAGACAGCCCCGGGCCGCAACCGGCAAGCAGACGGTCCGTGGCCGAATACTGCTGGCTGAAGACGGGGAAGACATCCAGCAGTTGGTGAGTCTTGTTCTCCAGAAGACCGGGCTCGAAGTCGATAGGGCCGAAAACGGACTCCTCGCGTACGACAAGGCGATGGCGTCGAAGGCAATGGGAAGACCTTTCGATCTGATCCTGATGGATATCCAGATGCCCGAACTCGACGGCTACAACACTACCCGCCGCCTGAGAGACAACGGCTGGCAGGGGCCGATCGTCGCCTTGACGGCGCACGCCATGGCAGGCGATCGCGAAAAGTGTCTGGCGGCGGGCTGCGATGAATATCTCGCCAAACCACTCGTTCCCGAAGAACTGGAAAACATCCTGGCGCGTTACCTCGACCAGCCCGCCGTCGCAACGACGCAGCCACCCTCCGATAACAACGAACCGGGCGGCGGCGCAAGTGACACGGCAAGCGGCCTGATGGCAAGCCGTTACCTGAGCGATGCCGAGAAGACCAGTCTGTTGGAAGCGTTTGTCGGTGAACTACCCCAGCGGATTGCCAAGATCCAGAGTGCTTTGCAGGCCGAGGATCTGCCGTTGCTGGAGGATTTGAGCCACCAGTTGAAAGGAACCGCGGCAATCTACGGGCTGGAGCAGGTTTCCGACACCGCCCGAGTCGTGAACCAACATGCGTCTGAGAGGGCCGAGCCCGGGCAACTACTGGCGGCCGTGACGGAACTGGTGGAAATCTGCCAATCGACAATTGCCCGCCGGCAGGTGATGCAAGACAATCAGCGGCTGCCGTGAATCAACCCCTCGGTGTTGGCCCGGGGGGCGTTACGCTGGTTGTCCCAGTAGGGCGAAACCTTGCGAAGGTTCGCAACGACCTGGGGAAAGACCTCAATGATCCGATCGACGTCCTCGTCGGTGTTGTAGCGGCTGAAGCTGAAACGGACCGAGCCGTGCACCGCGGTGAAAGGAATTTTCAGCGCAATCAGCACGTGGGACGGCTCGAGCGAACCGGACGTGCAGGCCGATCCGCTGGAGGCGCAGATCCCGGCGTCGCTAAGCTGAAACAGCATCCCTTCGCCTTCGACGTAGTGAGACGAGACGTTCAACGTGTTGCTCAACCGCGGCGATTCCTTGCCGTTGACTTGAACGCAGGGGATCGTCTCTTCGACGGCCTTCTCCAGCCGGTCGCGGAGTTTTCGGATGCGGGCGTCATCTTCGTTGTGGTTCTGCATGGCCAGGTCCAGCGCCTTGGCCATTCCAACGATGTAGGGCACGTTTTCCGTCCCCGCCCGGCGGCCTTCTTCCTGGTGCCCTCCGATCATCAGCGGCCGGCAGGGCGTTCCCCGGCGGATAAACAGGGCACCGATTCCCTTAGGCGCGTGCAGCTTGTGGCCCGAGAACGACAGCATGTCGACGTGCCGGTACTCGGCCGACAAATCGATGGCGATCTTGCCCACCGACTGCGTGGCGTCGGTGTGAAAAACGATCGAAGGGTCGGTCTCCTTTGTTAGCCGGGCGAGTTGCTCGACGGGGAAGATCACGCCGGTCTCGTTGTTGGCGTGCATGATAGTGACCAACAGCGTCTCCGGACTCAAGGCCCTGATGAACTCGCCGACGTCCAGGTTGCCCCCGGCGTCGACCGGCAGAAACGTCACCTTATAGCCGTTGCGATCCAGGTCCTTGCAGACCTCGAACACGGCAGGATGTTCGACCGAAGTGGTAACGATATGACGCCGATTAGGATTGGCCTTGACGGCCCCCTGAATGGCCGCGTTGTTGCTTTCGGTGGCACAGGAGGTGAAAAGTATCTGCCTCGAATCCGCGGCACCCAACCGGGCGGCGATGGTCTTGCGCGCCCGCGTCAAGGCGTCGGCCACGCCATGGGCCGGCTCGTACATCGAACTGGGGTTGAAGTACTCCCC
>Ga0180429_10001814_pt1 | contig 17915 bp, 16 predicted proteins | sample SS_ome_FD_132428 | JGI IMG/M metagenome (GOLD analysis project Ga0180429, IMG submission 132428) | Hypersaline lake sediment archaeal communities from the Salton Sea, California, USA - SS_1_S_1 metaG | ecosystem: Environmental > Aquatic > Non-marine Saline and Alkaline > Hypersaline > Sediment ...
GACCGTCCATGCTCAAGGACATCCTGAAGTCGAGGCCGACTGAGATCGATTTCATAAACGGGGCAATAGTGAAACTGGGGCGTCGCCATTCGATTCCCACGCCGGTGAACGCTACGATGGTCAGGCTCATCAAGTCGCTGGAGTCGCGCGTACACGCCCTGGAGGCCGGCGACGGCTTCCGCGACCTGATCGGCACCAGCTCGGCCATGCGCCGTGTCTTCGATCTCATTCCCCAGGTGGCCGGAAGCGATCTGACGGTGCTGGTTCGCGGTGAGTCGGGCACGGGGAAGGAACTGGTGGCTCGAGCCATCCACGACACCGGGCCGCGGCGCGAGCAGCCCTTTGTGGCCGTCAACTGCGCCGCCTTCACCGAGTCGCTGCTCGAGAGCGAATTGTTCGGCCACGAGCAGGGGGCCTTTACCGGCGCCGACCGGATGAAGCCCGGCCGTTTTGAACTGGCCGACGGCGGCACCCTCTTCCTGGACGAGGTGGGGGACATCCCCGTGCCGACCCAGGTCAAGCTCCTGCGGGTGCTGGAGACTCAGCAGTTCGAGCGCGTGGGGGGCACGCGCACCCTGCACGTGGACGTGCGCATCGTGGGGGCCACCAATCGGGACCTCGAAAGCATGATCGACGAGGGGGCGTTCCGCGAGGACTTCTACTTCCGCCTGAATGTGCTCACCGTTGATCTGCCCCCGCTGCGCGACCACGCCGACGACATCCCTCAGTTGGCCCAGCACTTCCTGGACGAGACCGCGCGGCGGGCGGAGCGCTCGATCAGCGGTTTCTCTCGCGGCGCCCTGGAGCAGCTGGTGCAGCGGCCCTGGCCCGGCAACATACGCCAGTTGCGCAATGTCATCGAGCGCGCCGTGGTGGTGTACGCGCGGGGTGAGGTGGTGCGGGAAGAGGACGTGGAACAGGCCCTGGGCCTGCGTGACCGAGCCCGGGCGGCGGCTCCCATTCGCCTGAACCTGCGTCAGCGTCGGCTTCTGCAACACATGGCCGAGGTGGGTCGCAGTTGCGCGGTCGAGGATCTGATGGAGGTGGCGCGCGAGGCGGGCGCCCGGGCCGGCGCCTCCCGCCGGACGCTGCAGAACGACCTGCGGCGCCTGTCCGATCTGGGGATGCTCGAGTGGTGCCGCGATGGCAGCGCCCGGGTGTACACGCTCACCGGCAAGGGCGCCGAGGCGGCGGACAGGGCGGGGTAGGGGCCCGGCTCAGGCCACCACGTCGATGATGTGGTCGGAGGAGTCCGGCGATCGGGAATCTGACTCCGACTCCGGTGCGCCTTCGTCACCGTGGCCGCGGCGACCGCGAGAACCGGACTGGCCCTGGTGCTCCTCGCGGTCGTCCACCCGGTTCTCGGCGGTGTCGGTCTCGGCCGAAGCGCGGGTCCGCGACTGGTCCAGGACGTGCTCCTGGTTGAGGGCGTGCCCGATCTGGCGCTGCCCCTGCTCCGCGGTGGACTGCTGTATCTGCTGTTCCCGGCCTGCCAGGGGGGCCTTGGACAGGTTGTCCTGCAGATGGATGGGCCTGACCATGGCGCGCTCCTCGGAGTGAGGGCTCCACCAAGTGCGGTAGACGTACCCTAACCTCTTCTGCAGTAATTACCTAAGCGCCCCCGTCTCCGTCAACTGCCGCGGGCGCGGGCCACGACCAGAATCAGCGCGGCGATGGCAAACAGATACAGGGCTTTCCAGCCGAAGAACCAGAGAGCTCCGAGCCCCAGGATGATGGCCATGGCCAGTCGTTCCCTGCCGCTCAAACCGGTCTCCTTCCATTCATTCCCGTGATGCTCCCAGCGGGCTCAGCCACCAGGAGCGCCCTCGGCCCGGTAGCCACGGTGGCCGGATGCGGCACTTCGGTGTCTGCTCCGCAAGGAGATGCCGCCAAAGCAAGCAGATCGCGGGGGTGCCGGCAAGGTCCCCCCCGGCGAGTTGGCCGCCCGGTCTTGCCGGCGCGGCCCGCCGCCGTACTATCACGGGCGGGGGAGGGCGCGCACCGGCGCGTCCCAGCCGCCGGTGAGCGAGTCAATGACCGAGGGGGAGGACGACCAGTGAGCCGCGAAGACAGGGACCGCCCGGGTTGGGAGGAGTACTACATGCGCATCGCCATGGCCGTGCGGGAGCGCGCCGATTGCCTGGGCAATCGCGTGGGGGCCATTCTGGTGCTGGACGACCGCATTATCTCCACGGGCTACAACGGCACCCCGGCGAACATGACCAACTGCACCGATGGGGGGTGCCAGCGTTGCGCGAACCGGTCCAAGTTCCGCTCGGGCAGCTCGTACGATGTGTGTGTCTGTGTGCACGCGGAGCAGAACGCGATACTGGCCGCGGCCCGCTTCGGCATTGCCACGGAGGGCGCCGTGCTATACTCGACCATGCGGCCCTGCTTCGGCTGCACCAAGGAACTCCTCCAGGCGGGCGTCCAGGCGGTGTACTACCTGCACGAGTGGGAGTACCCCGACGAGGAGATGCAGGAGAGCTACCAGAGCCTCCAGGCCCACATACCCGGCGGTCTGCACCGCGTGGACCTGGAGGACCCCGATGCGGACTGGGCCGTGTCGAGCCGGCGTTCCGCAGACCCCGCTGCGGACTGCTGTTCGGCTGACTGCAGCTGTGAGGACCACGGGTGAGGGGATCCCGAGCGGCAGACCCTCACTGGGAGTAATAAATATGCTTGACATAGAATAAATATGCCATTACCATCATGGCCTGTGTTCCTCTGCCGCCCGCCTGGGAGCCTATGGCCATGCCGTCCCCTGCCCGTCGTGCCGATCCATCTCCTCGTCATCTGGAGGAGCGCAGCCTCAATGCCTGGCCCGGCGCCCAGCAGGCGCTGTACGACGGCTGGCTGGTGCGTTTCTCGGAGGGCTACACCAAGCGCGCCAACTGCGCCGTGCCGTTCTATCCGGGTTCGCTGGAGCCGGCTGGCAAGGTTTCCTGGTGCGAAGAGGCGTACGGCCGGCGCGGCCTGCCGGCGATTTTCAAGATCCTCCCCTTTGCCGAGCCGCGGGACCTGGACGACCTGCTGGCCCGGCGCGGGTACGAGCGCTGCGATCTCACTCTGGTGATGTGCCGCGACCTGGCTGTTCCCCTCACTGTCGCTCCGGCCTGTGGCAGCGCGGTCGAGACCGGCGTCGACGGCGCCTACCTCGAGGAATACGCGCGCCTCAACCGGATTCCCGCCGCCTGCGTGGGCAACTTCGCCGACATCCTGGGGCGCACGCCGGGCGAAGTGGGGTACGCCTCGATTCGGCGCCGCGGCCACCTGGTGGCCTGCGGTCTCGGCATCCTCGAGGGGGCGCACCTGGGGCTGTACGGCATCGCCACCTGCCCTGACTGGCGTCGCCGGGGACTGGGGCGCGCTCTGGTCCAGTCCCTTCTGCATTGGGGCGTGCGGGCCGGCGGCCGCTGCGCCTACCTGCAGGCGCGGCTCGGCAACGAGGCGGCCCTGGCCCTGTACGAAGCCGAGGGCTTTGGCCCGTCGTACGAGTATTGGTACCGGGTGCAGGCTTCCGCCTGACCATCTTGGTTCGGCCCGCGCCGCGGCCTATCTTCCCGCCCATGGGCACAGCGCGCGCCTCGCGGCGCACACTCCTCGCAGGAACCCTCATCTGGATCCCCGCTATCCTGCTGGCCGCGCAGTTTGCGCCCGCCCGCGGCGTTGAGGCCCCGGTGGCGCCACGCGAGGTCGTCCTCGATGGCAACCTGCGCGAGTGGGGTGTGGCCGGCACCGTACCCCTCGATCCGGGCGGCGCCGAGATCGGCCTGCGGGGTGTGTTCCGCGACGCGGACGATCACCAGGCCGATGTGTATGTCATGTGGAGCGCCACCCACCTGTATGTCGCCGCCGCCGTGCGCGACGACTCCCTGGACGCGCGGGCCGTGCCGCCGGAGGAGCGCGAATACGCCTCTGCCCGGGGGCGCAAGGACCGCATGTTCTACTACGACCACTTCAAGATCTTCGTGCGCGGCCCGGGGGAGAACGCCGGCACCAACCTGTGGGTGGCCCCCGTGGTCCGGGAGGGCCGGGCCTACGCCTGGGGGGGCAGGCAACGCGAGGGGCCCGGCACGGTGGCGCCGGTGGAAACGGCCAGCGCGGCCCGGTACCCGGTATACACCTATGAGGTGGCCCTGCCCTGGTCGTGGCTGCAGATCCACCCCGCCCCCGGCATGGTCCTGGACGGCCTGCTGCTGGTCACCGATGCCGACCGGCCCGGCGCCGAGGTGCGGACCAAGGTGGCTGCCGGCGACGGCAAGTGGATATGGTGGCAGGGCCAGATTGCTCTGCAGGGGCAGCCAGAGGGCTGGTCGTCACCGCCGCCCCCCTCAGAGCAGCTCGACGCCCGGGTACAGACGCGGGCCGAGGCGCAGGGGCGCGGTGCGGCGACAACAGCGGCGGATCCCGCCCGGCAGGCGCGCGTCCGCCAGGCCATTGAGCGCTCGCGGGCCCTGCGCCGCGCCGAGGCCCGCCAGGACTCGGCGCGCGCCGCCGCAGCGTCCGGCACGTCGCCGCCCATGGGCAGCTTCGAGGCGGCCGACAGCGTGGTCGAGGCGGCCCCCTCGCCGGGCGCTGCTCCAGGTGACCACGCCGCGCCGCGCGACTCGGTGGCCCGGGCCGCGGCCCGGAGGTACGCGGCCTCCATGCGCGCCGTTTTTGCGCGGTCGCAGGAGCGGCCCGTCGCCGCCCAGTGGCCGGAGTGGATCCGCCACGTGCCCGCCGACTCCGCCCTGAGCGCCGCTCAGGTGGATACCTGTGTCGCCGTCCTCACCCGCACGCTGGCCCGACTGGTGCGCGGCCGCACCAGCGGCCGCACCGACTACCTCGCCATCGACATGGCCCGGGCCTCCGGGGCACCGCGGCCCGCGGCCCGCCGTCTTCTCACCGGCCTCATGGGGGCGTACGCCGCCCAGCTCGACACTGCGGCGTCTCCCGAGTCGCGGCGGCTGGAGGCGGCTTCGCGTGCCGCCTCCGTGCCTGTAGACGACGGCCGCGCGCTCGTGCGGGAGGTGCTCCGCCGGGCCCGGGCCGTGCACGGTGACGGCAAGGCCACGACCACCGGGGAACTGCTGCGCCGGGGCCGGCGCCGGGCCGACCTGTCACAGGCCCAGGCCGAAGCCCTGCTCGACGCCCTCTTCGGCATACGCTGAGAGCGCCCGCACCCATGCCCACCTTCTCTCGCCAGCACCTGGAAGAGGCCGCCCGCCGCATCTTTGCGGCCGCGGGCTGCGGCCCGGCGGAAGCCGGGATCATGGCCCGGAGTCTGGTGCGCGCCAATCTGGTGGGGCACGACTCGCACGGCGTCATACGGATTCCCCAGTACCTCGAATCCGTGGCGCGCGGCCGCGCCGTGCCCGGCGCCTCGGCCGATGTGCTTGCCGAAACGCCCGCCTCGGCCTGCCTCGACGGGAACTGGGGCTTTGGCCAGCCCATCGCGCACCGGGCCACCCAGATCGGCGTGACCAAGGCGAAGCAGTGCGGCGTGGCGGCCGTGACCGTGCGCCGGGCCAATCACATGGGCCGCATGGGGGAGTACGTGGAGGCCGCCGCGGCGCAGGGCGCCATCGGTCTGCTGTTCTGCAACATCCACGGCACCGCGGCCTGCACCGTGCCCTGGGGTGGCCGCGAGCCACGGCTGGGCACCAACCCGGTGGCAGCGAGTCTGCCGCGCCCTCCCGGTTGGTCCCTCGTGCTGGACATGGCCACCAGTGCCGTGGCCGAGGGCAAGGTGAGGGTGCTGCGCAACCGCGGCGAGCGCACGCCCGTGGGGTGGATCCTCGACGGGGAGGGCCGGCCCACTACGGATCCGGAGGCGTTCTACGAGGCCGGGAACCACGGCAGCCTGCTGCCCTTCGGCGGCGGGGCTGGCCACAAGGGGTACGGCCTCAGCGTTGTAGTCGACCTGCTGGCCGGAGCCCTGAGCGGGGCCGGCGCCACCAGCGGTCGCGACGGGAGATTCGGCAACGCCATCTTCCTGCTGGTGCTGGACGTGGCCCAGTTTGTGCCGCTCGACGAGTTCGCCCGCGCCGTGAGCCAGTTCGAGGCCTTTCTCAAGTCGAGCGCCCCGGCGCCCGGGTACCGCGAGGTCCTGGTTCCGGGCGAGGTCGAGCAGCGGTGCGCCGAGGCGCGCGGCGCCGCCGGCATCTACGTGGAGGAGGAGACCTGGGCTCAAGTGCTGGCCGGCGCCGAGCGCGTGGGCGCCCGGCTCCCAGATTGCCAGGTGCCAGACTACCAGGCGCCAGGCGACCAGGTTCCAGGCGAGGCCTGATGGAGTCGCTCGACCGCGCTGTACAGGTGCTGGAGGAGGGTGTGGCCCAGGGCCAGCACCCCGGGGCCCAGCTCTACGTGTCCCGGCGTGGCCAGGTGATCGCCGACCTGGCCCTGGGCGAGGCGAGCCCGGGAGTGCCCATGGCGGTGGACTCGCTCACGCACTGGCTGTCGGCAGGCAAGCCGCTGTTGGCCGTGGCCGCGGTGCAGCTCTGGGAGCGAGGGCTGCTCCACCTGGACCAGCCGGTCGCCGACATCGTGCCCGAGTTCGGGGTGCGCGGCAAGGACGCGATCACCGTGCGCCACGTGCTCACTCACACCGGCGGCTTCCGCTCGGTCGTGGACCTGTACCGGGGCAGGGGCCCCGTGGAGGAGTTGCCGGCCCGCGTGTTCCAGGCCCGGTTGGAGCGCGACTGGGTTCCCGGCCGCCGCGCCGCCTACCACATCCTGTCCGGCTGGTTTGCCCTCGGCGAGGTGGTGGCCCGGGCCTCGGGCCTGCCGGTATGCGAATACGTGCGTCGGCACGTGCTCCTGCCGGCGGGCATGGAGGATTCGTGGCTGCGCCTGCCGGACGACGGCGCGGCCGGGTACGGCGACCGGCTCGCCGGCCTGTACGACACCTCCAGGGGGCGGACCACGCCCCGGTACCAGTGGCTGTCCGCTGCCGGCGCGCCCTGTGTTCCGGGCGCCGGGGCGCGCGGCCCCGCGCGCCAGCTCGGGCGCCTGTATGAGGCCCTGCTGGCAGGCGGCGAGGGCGTTCAGGGACGCGTTCTGGGCCCCGCCGCCGTGGAGGCCATGGTCGCCCGCCATCGCGTGGGCCTGTGCGACGAGACCTTTGACGCCCCCATGGACTGGGGCCTGGGGGTGATCGCCGACAACAAGCACTACGGCGACCCGGCGCCGTACGGGTACGGGCCGCACGCGTCGCCGCGCGCCTTTGGTCACGGCGGCAACCAGTCCTCGGTGGGCTATGCCGATCCCGAGCACGGCCTGGTCGTGGCCGCCGTGGTGAACGGCATGCCCGGACCCGAGGCGCACCAGCAGCGCTTCGAACGCCTGAACCGGGCCATCTGGGAAGACCTGGGGGTCTCGTGAAGGGGACGGCCGCGCCGCACATCGCCGTGGCGGGCAACGCCGTGGTGGACATAGCCGTGCGGGGCGCGGCGTCGACCCGGGGCGAGGGGAGCGATGGCTGGGGTGAGGCCACGCAGTTGGTGGACGCACCCATCGAGCCCCTGCTCGGGGGCTGTGGCGCTGCTGCGGCCTATGCCCTGGGGCGACTCGGGGCCCGCACTACGCTGGTCTCCAATGTGGGGGCCGGCCCTTTCGGGCAGCTCATCGGCAGTTGGCTCGGCGAGGCCGGCGTGCAGGTTGCGGGGCCCCTGGCTGCGGCCCCCGCGGCCGCACACGTGGTGCAGGTGGACGACCAGGGCCGCCGCCGTTCCGCGTACCACACCGGGCCCCCGGTGCCCTGGCGCCGAGCCCTGGAGATCTCCGGTGCGGCGTGGTTGCTGGCCGCAGGGTATGGTGGAGTGCGCCGCGAGGACGCGGCCGAGTTGGCCGAGGTCTTTGTCGCCCTTCGACGCCATGGTGTGGCCATCGCCTTTGACCCGGGGCCGTGGTTCGCTCGCTGCCTGGAGCGCGATGCCATGCTCGGGCTGTGGAACGCCGTGGACCTGCTCTGTGGCACCACTGCGGAGCTGGCCCGGTGGCTGCCCGTCCAGGCTTCGGCCACCGGCGACCTGGACGCCGAGGCGGTGGCCCGGGCCGTGCGCTCCTGCGGGGTGGGCACCGCCGTGGTCAAGGACGGGGCCAGGGGCGCGGCGTACGCCGGCCCGGACGAGGTCTCGGGCCTGGCGCCCGCCGAGCCGGTGCGGGGCCGCAGCTCCGTGGGGGCCGGCGACACCTTTGACGCCCGGCTCCTGTGGGGCCTGGCCTCAGACGAGAGCCTGCCACGTGCCGTGGCCGCGGCCGTGTCTCTGGCCACCGGCGCAGTGCGCCACGGCCGCGGCGTGCTCGGGGCCTTCGCGGGGGGAGAATGAGCGTGGACCGACCCAATGTCCTGATCCTGATGACCGACCAGCAGAAGGCCACGTCCAGCCACCTGTATGGCAACGCCTTCTGCCGCACGCCGTCCCTCGAGCGGCTGGCCGCACGGGGTGTGCTATACGAGCGCGCCTTCACGCCCCACCCCCTGTGCGTGCCCGCGCGCGTGTCCTTCTGGACCTCTCAGTACCCCCACGACCACGGCGCGCGCCGCAACGAGACCTTCATGCCGGCCGAGGCCACCCACGCCGCCGGTCTGTGGCGCGCCGCCGGGTACCAGCTGGGCCTGATCGGCAAGAACCACTGCTTTTGCCACGACGCTGACCTGGCCCTGTTCGACACCTGGTGCGAGATGTCGCACGGCGGGCTGGTGGGGGAGGCCCGCGGTCTGCCCTGGTGGCGTCCCGAGGCGGACGTGCGGGCCGCCCACGAACTGCGGCGCGCCATGGTGCCCCAGAACGCGCGCTTTGCCTACGCCGTGTCCGAGCGCCCGCCCCGGGACCACGGCTCGGGCCTGATAGCGGGACAGACCGTGCGCTTCCTCGAAGAGCGGGGGAGCGAGCCCTTTGTGCTGTGGGCCTCCTTCCCCGATCCCCACGAACCGTGGGTGGTGCCACACCAGTACCACGCCGCCATGCTCGATCGGGTGGAGTTGCCCCCGTGGCGCGACGACGAGTTCGGCCCGCACAGCGGCGCGCCCGAGCGCAATGTCGTGCTGCACGAGATGCTGGGCCTGCGGGGCGACGACCCGGCCGACGTGCGGGGTCTGATGGCCGCGTACTACGGCATGGTGGCCGCCGTGGACGATGGCGTGGGCCAGATTCTGGACGCCCTTGACGGGCTGGGGTTGAGTCGGAACACCATCGTGGTGTATTGCTCCGATCACGGCGACTTCATGGGCGAGCACGGCATGCAGTGCAAGGGCGGCGTCTTCTACGACTGTCTCACGCGCGTGCCCCTGATCCTCTCCTGGCCCGGCCAGGTGCCGGAGGGGCGCCGCGACCCCAGCCCGGTGAGCCTGATCGACGTGGTCCCCACCTTGATGGGTCTGCAGGGCCTGGCCGTGCCCCGCACCATGCGCGGCGCCGGCCTGCCCACGGCTACGGCCGCCGCGCCGCGTCGGGCTGCCTTCTCCGAGTACGGAGCCGGCGGGCCTCCCTTCCGCCTGGGAGACCTCAGGGCCATGGAGCGGCCCTGGGGCCGCCGCACTCTCATCGACTCGCTGCAGTGGCGGGAGGCCGAGGGGCGGCGCAAGATGGTGCGCACCGAGCAGTGGAAGTACGTGCACGATCCCATGGGGGATCGCGACGAGCTCTACGACCTGGTCCGCGATCCAGGGGAGCTGACCAATGTGGTGGACGAGTCCCACAGCGCCGAGGCGCTGGCCGACCTGCGTCTGCGACTCGCTGACTGGAGCATCGCGACAGAGGACGGCAGTCCGGTGCCCTTGCCCGCTAGGGGCTGAAGGTCCCCGCGTTGCTGCCGCAACGCGGGCCGCGCGCCGGTGGGCCGCCCGCGTCTCCACCCTCGCCACCCTCGGTATGACCGCCTGTGGCGGCGGGGAGGAGTGGGATGGCGTGGCGGTGGTGACCTACACTGAGCGCGCCCTGGGCCAGCACGTGAAGCGCCGCATCCGCCTCCTCTCGACCGGGGTGGAACTGCGCGGCGACCTGGCCCCCGACACGGCGTGGACCGATGCGCTGGGATACACCTTCATCGGCCGGCGACCCGAGCCGTACGAGACCGGTGTGCGGGGCGTGCGGGCCATGCGCGTCGGCGTGCGCGTGCGGGACAGGGTCCGCGGCTTCTCGCGCACGGGGCCGGCCGTGTACCGGTTGGGCGACGGGTACCGCCTGGTCGATGTCTTCGATCCCACCGATCGGTATGTGGCCACCGCGGCGGCGCGGCAGAGCATGAGCGGGCGTTGCATTCTGCTGCACCTGGGCGCCACCCGGCGCCAGGGCGAGCGCTGCGACCGGCTCTTCCTGACCCCCGAGCACGTCCGGTACTGGCGCGACTTGCTGCCCGTGGTGCTGCGAAACCGCGGGTACGGGTATCTGTACCAGCGCCTGGGCCGGCGGCGCGACAGGCAGGCGGCCGGAGACTCAACTGAGATTCTGGCCGAGCGCTTCGACCTGGAGGAAGTGGGCGAGCACATCCTGGTGGGCAAGACGCGCCGCGACCAGCGGTATCGGCACGTGTTCACCGATGGCGGGGAGTATCTCGTCACGGCCATACAACACGGCGACCCCTACCTTGAGGGGCCGGAGTTGCTGGCCTTGCTGGGCCTGTCGGCGACGCGTTCGGCGGCTGGGGAGTAACCTCCCTAAGTTGCTCACCTTGACACAGTTACGGCCTGCCGGTACCTTTGCGAAGCAAGGCGGAACACCCTGTCAGGAGACCCTTTGGATGTCCATATCGAGCGCTGAGCGCGAGATTCCCTCTGCCGATGCCCGCTGCATCGGCGCGAGGGCGGCATCCGCCCCGTCCACCGCGGACCCCCGACCTAGTGTGGCAGACAGCGCGGCGACGTGTCCCTGGGGGACGCGCTCGGGCCACGCGGTCGGTGCCGCGTCGGTGACACCCCTCGGGTAGTGTTCCAGGAATAGCGCATCTGGGGGCCCGCTGTCGTGTCGTCGACGGCGGGCCCTTTCCATTGCCGCGCTGGATCCATTGCTCTACTGGCGCGCAGACCCCAACCGATTTCAAAAGCACAACCAAACAGGTACCAGACCTGGGTGAGGTGATGACGAGATGAAGATCGCGATACCGCAGGGAGAAGGGCTGGAATACGACGGGGGCGGCTCCCTCAAGGAAGCCCTGATAGCACTCGACAAGTCGCTGCTGAAGCAGTACCTGGCCGCGCGGCTGGGGGACGAGGTCGTCGACTTCCACACCGAGCTGCCGGCCGACGCCGAGGTGGAGCTCATCGCCTGGGACTCGGAGGCTGCGCCCGCCATATACCGCCACAGCATGTCCCACGTGATGGCCCAGGCGGTCAAGCGCCTGTTCCCCGATGCCAAGCTGGCCATCGGCCCGGCCATCGAGACGGGCTTCTACTACGACTTCGGCGTGGACGAGCCCTTCAGCTCCGAGGATCTGACCAAGATCGAGAAGGAGATGAAGCGCATCGTCAAGCAGAATCACAAGTTTGAGCGCGTCGAGGTGGATATCGACGAGGCCCGGTCCATGCTCGAGGGCGACACGTACAAGCTCGAGGTCCTGGAAGACCTGGAAGAGGGTGAGAAGATCACCTTCTACCGCGACGGCGACTTTGCGGATCTATGCCGCGGCCCCCACGTGCTCAGCACGGGGCAGGTCAAGAGCTTCAAGCTGCTGAGTGTGGCCGGCGCGTACTGGCGCGGCGACGAGAGCCGACCCATGCTGCAGCGCATCTACGGCACGGCCTTCACCAGCCGCGAGGCCCTCGATCAGCACCTGGCCATGCTGGAGGAGGCCCGCAAGCGCGACCACCGCGTGCTGGGCAAGCAGCTGCAGTTGTTCCACATCGACGAGGAGGTGGGGCAGGGGCTGGCCCTGTGGCTGCCCAATGGCGCCATCGTGCGCGACGAGCTGCAGAAGTTCATCGCCCGCGAGCTGCGGCGGCAGGGGTACAGCCAGGTCTTCACGCCCCACATCGGCAAGCTCGACCTGTACCGCACCAGCGGCCACTTCCCCTACTACCAGGACAGCCAGTACCCGCCGCTGATCGAGGCGGACTGCCTGGGCGGGTTGGCTGCGGAGGGGTGCTCCTGCGGCGACCTGGCCAACCGCATGAAGGAAGGCGACATCGACGGGTACCTGCTCAAGCCCATGAACTGCCCCCATCACATCAAGATCTACGCGTCGCAGCCGCACAGCTACCGCGACTTGCCCGTGCGCCTGGCCGAGTTCGGCGCCGTGTACCGCTGGGAGCAGTCGGGTGAAATCGGGGGGCTGACGCGGGTCCGGGGCTTCACCCAGGACGACGCGCACCTGTTCTGCACCGAGGACCAGTTGGCCGACGAGCTGCTGGGCTGCCTGGAGCTGGTGCGCATCATCTTCGACACCTTGGGCATGGAGGACTTCCGCGTGCGCGTGGGGCTGCGCGACCCGGACAGCGCCAAGTACGTGGGCGATCCGGCCAACTGGGACCGCGCCGAGGAGGCCTGCCGCAGAGCGGCCGAGAGCCTGGGGCGCCCCTTCATCCAGGAGGCGGGCGAAGCCGCGTTCTACGGCCCCAAGATCGACTTCGTGGTGCGCGATGTGGTGGGACGCGAGTGGCAGCTGGGCACGGTGCAGGTGGACTACAACCTGCCGGAGCGCTTCGGCCTCGAGTACGTAGCACACGACGGCGCCACGCGGCGCCCGGTGATGATCCACCGCGCCCCCTTCGGGTCGCTGGAGCGCTTCGTGGGCGTGCTCATCGAGCACTTTGCCGGCGCCTTCCCGGTCTGGCTGGCCCCGGTCCAGGCCGTGGTCCTGCCCATTGGCGAGGGACACGCGGAGTACGCGCGTCAGGTGCTGGACGGGCTGCTCGACGACGAGGTGCGGGCCGAGCTGCACGCGGACAACACGCTCAACTACCGCATCCGCCAGGCCCAGACGCAGAAGGTGCCGTATATGATCATTGCCGGCGACCGCGAGATGGAGGAGGGCAAGGTGGCCATTCGCCTGCGCTCGGGCGAGAATCTCGACCCCATGCCCGTCGAGGCCGCCCGTCAGATGATCGCACAGAAGATCGCCGAGCGCGCCGACCTCTAACCTGTTGAGGTTGAGGTGAGCAGTGGCGAGGACCCCGGGCTGCCGGGGTCCTCGTCTTCATTGGTGCTGTGACGCATATACCGGGGCCCTATGTCCAAGAAGAAGGTGCGGCAGCAGGCCGCCCTGTTCTGGCAGTTCCGCTACTACCTGCTGGCCACGGTCATCGCCCTGGCCCTGTGGAACACGCCCCTGCTGCTGCCCTGCCGGCTCTTCGTGGTCATGGTGCACGAGGTCTGCCACGCGGCCGCCACCCTGTTCACCGGGGGGGAGGTGGTGGAGGTGCGCATGGCCATCGACGAGTCCGGCGTCACTCTGAGTCGCGGCGGCTCCTTCCCCGTCATTGCCTCGGCCGGGTATGTGGGCTCGGCGGCCCTGGGCGCGCTGCTGATCTACACGGGCAGTCTGCCCCAGCTGCAGCGGCTGCTCCTGCTGGTCATCGGCGGCACCACCATGGGCATGACCATGAAGTACACGCCGGCCGGGGGACTGGACTTCTACCTGGGCATATTCGGTGGCCTCATCCTGGTGTCCATGGCCCTCAAGTCGGCTCGGGCCGGGGCGGCCGGGTCCATCTGGCTGGGCGTCATGCTGTGTCTGTACAGTCTGCACGACTTCCGTTTCGACCAGTCGCTGTACACCGAGCACACGGACGCGGGGCTCCTGGCCCAGTACTGGGGGGTGCCCTGGCTGGCCTATCCCATCGCCCTGGTTTGGGTTGTCGTGTCGCTGTGGCTCATGTCGCGCGCCCTTGGTGGCCTCGCGAGGAGGGCGAAACCGTGAGCCGAAGCTCACGGCTTCGCAATACGTGCCAGCTTCCCTGTGTGGGGGGCATGCCGGTCACGTGCTTGGGGGGCGAAGCCTCGAGCTGATGCTCGTTCTACTGCGTCGCAGGCCGCTGAGTTTGTCCGTTTGACCCGGTCGAGTCTGGGCCGGTATCTTCAACCACTTCTGCCCGGCCGGCTTCCGTGGCCGTCGGGCTCAATCCGATGATTCGGGAGCTTCCTGCCCCATGCGAATGAGCGCGCTGTTCAGCCAGACCCTGCGCGAGGCCCCGGCCGACGCCGAGGTGGCCAGTCACATCCTCCTGCTGCGGGCCGGGTACATCCGCCAGCTGGCCAGCGGCATCTTCTCCTACCTGCCTCTGGCCCACCGGTCCATGCGCAAGATCGAGGACATCATCCGCCAGGAGATGGAGGCCATCGGCGCCCAGGAGATCACCATGCCGGTGGTTCACCCAGCCGACCTCTGGCGCCAGACCGGCCGCTTTGGCATCGACGAGTTGAGCTGTTTCCAGGACCGCAATGACCGCGACATGGTCCTGGCCATGACCCACGAAGAGGTGGTGGCCGATCTGGTGGCGCGGGAGATCAAGTCGTACCGGCAGCTGCCGCAGCTCATCTACCACATCCAGACCAAGTGGCGCGACGACCCCCGTCCCCGCTCGGGCCTGCTGCGGGTGCGGGAGTTCACCATGAAGGACTCCTACTCCATCGACGCGGACCAGGAGGGTCTGGAGGCCCAGTACCGCGCCCACTTCCAGGCCTACTTCAACATCTTCCACCGCTGCGGCATTCCGGTGGTGGCCGTGGCCGCCGACCCGGGCATGATGGGCGGGCAGGTTACGCACGAGTACATGTATCTCACCCCGGTGGGGGAGGACACCATCATCCATTGCAGCCAGTGCTCGTACTCGGCCAACGCCCAGGTGGCGGGCTTTGCCAAGTCCGAGTCCCCGGCCGAGGAGCCGGCCGCGGTGGAGAAGGTGGCCACACCCGGCACGGCTACCATCGAGGACCTGGCCAAGTTCCTCGACATCCCGGAGAGCAAGACGGCCAAGATGGTCTTCATGGTGGGGACCTTTGGGAGCGACGCGGAGGAGGGGGCGTCGGCCGAGCGCCTCATCGCCGCCGTCATCCGCGGCGACCTGGAGGTGAACGAGACCAAGCTGGCCAACGCGACCAAGGCCGCGGCCCTGCGGCCGGCGCACGACGAGGAGATTGCGGCAGTCGGAGCGGTGCCGGGATACGGTTCGGCCATCGGTCTGACCGGCGCCCTCATCGTGGCCGACGACTCGGTGGTGGGCGCGGCCAATCTGGTGAGTGGCGCCAACGAGGAGGGCTTCCACCTCCTCAACGTCAACTGCGGCCGCGACTACGAAGCCGAGGTGGTGGCCGACATTGCCATGGCCCAGGCGGGCAGCACCTGCGCCCAGTGCGGCGGCCAGCTCCAGGCCACCCGGGGCGTCGAGGTGGGCAACATCTTCCAGCTCGGGTCTCGGTACACCGATGCCATGGGCGCCACCTTCCTCGACGCCGAGGGCAAGGCGCGGCCCGTCATCATGGGCTCGTACGGCATCGGCGTGGGCCGTCTCCTGGCCTGCGTGGCCGAGGAGTGTCACGACGACGGCGGCCTGCGCCTGCCCCTGTCCATCGCCCCCTACCACGTGCACCTGGTGTGCCTGGCCAAGAAGGCCGGGCCGGCCCAGGAGGCGGCCGACCGCATCTGCGCCGACCTGGAAGCCGACGGGGTCGAGGTGCTGTACGACGACCGTCCCGAGAACGCGGGGGTCAAATTCAACGACGCCGACCTCATCGGTCTGCCGGTGCGCATCACCGTGGGCGACCGCGGCCTCAAGAAGGGCATCGTGGAAGTGAAGGCGAGGACGGCCGACGAGGCGGACGAGGTGGCATTGGACGACGTGGTGGCCCAGGTGCGGGGCCGCCTGGACGAGATGCAGCGGGAACTCGACAGCCGCGTCGTCGAAGTGCCGTACGAGGCTTGAGGTCAGGAGATGAGCCACAAAGAGGCGACGCGGGCCAACGCCCTCACAGAAGGCCCGCAGCACCACTTTTTCGGGTACTACGACAAGTGCCCGTGGGATGCCACCGGGCGGTATGTGCTGGGCATGCAGGCCAGCTTCATGGACCGGCCGCCGCGCGGCGACGACGCCCTCACCCTTGGTCTGATCGACACGGCGGCTGACAACACCTGGCGGCCGCTGGACCAGACCACGGCCTGGTGCTGGCAGCAGGGCACCATGCTGCAGTGGCTGGGCGCGGCCCCGGATCGGCAGGTGGTGTACAACATCCGCACTGACCAGGAGTACGCGGGCCGCGTGCTGGACGTGCACTCCGGCACGCGCCGCGACCTGTCGCGGCCCGTGTACGCGGTCAGCCGGGACGGCCGGCGCGCCGTGAGCGTGAACTTCGCGCGCCTGGGCGTCACGCGGCCGGGGTACGGGTACAACGGCCTGGCCGACCCCTGGGAGGGGGAGCTGGCGCCGTCAGACGACGGCATCTACGGTGTGGACCTGGAGTCGGGGGAGGCCCGCCTGCTCATCTCCCTGGCCCAGGTGGTCGCCATCCGGCCCCAGGACAGCATGGCGGGGTGCAAGCACTGGATCAACCATCTCCAGTTCAATACCGACGACAGCCGTTTCCTGTTTCTGCATCGCTGGACCACGCCCGAGGGCCGGCGCCAGACGCGTCTGTTCACCAGCGATCCCGCGGGCGGCGATGTGCGGTGTGTGCTGGACCAGGGCATGACGTCGCACTTCGACTGGCGCAACGAGCACCAGATCTTCGCCTGGGCCCGGTGGACGTCGGTGGGCGACCGGTACTTTCTCATGGAGGACCGGGACGTGAGCCAGGTGGAGGCCGGGGCGCCGACGGCCGGTCGCGACGCCGACCTGGGCGCTGCCTGCGCCCTGCCGGGCGTGCGCATCCTGGGCGAGGGCGTGCTCACCGAGGACGGTCACTGCAGCTTCTCACCGGACGGCCGCTGGCTTCTCACCGACACGTACCCGGATCGGGAGGAGAGCAAGCGCACCCTTATTCTCTACGACCTGCGGCGCGACCGACGGGTGGACGTGGGGCGGTACTACGCCATTCCCGAGATCACCGGCGAGTTCCGCTGCGATCTGCACCCCCGCTGGAGTCGCGACGGCACCCAGGTATGCTTCGACTCCATCCACGAGGGCAGCCGGCAGATGTATGTCGTGGACGTGGCTGAGCTGATGGACTGAGCCCGGGCGCCTCGCCTGTGCACCAGAATCAGACCAGGGGCAACCCCCGCGCGGGAGCTGCCCCTGATGTCGTTCTGCGGGGTGAGTCGATGCCGGCGGCGCCGGCGCGCACCCCCCTGTGTGGCTGGCGTCGGGGTCAGGCGGCAGCCCTGTCCTCGAGACGGGCGGCCAGCGGCTTGCAGATGGCCAGCCCAAGGATGAGGCCATAGAGCGTCGTGAGAATGGCGATGGCAGAGCCCGGTCCGAGCATGGCGATATCGTCCAGGTTTCTCAGCATAATGACGAGGCCGATGATTGTGCCGATGGCGCCCGCGGCCAGTAGATAGGCTGCGGCCAGACGCCAGGCCTTGGCCGCGTCGGTGAGTGCCGCAGCCGAGGCCCCACCCGTGAATACGGCGGAGAACATGCCGCCCACAGACACGCCGCTGAAGAGAAGCATGCCCAGGGCGCCGCCGATGGTGATGATGGCCGACGGTATGTCCAGCATAGCCGGAAGATTGGAGCCGATCCCGACCATGAAGACGGTGACTATGACGATCAGTCCGAGTATGCGCATGGCAGACCTTCCTATGGGTGATTCGGCAGATGGCGTTGCTTGCAGCCGCCGATCGCAGCGGATCGCTTGACCGAGCCGGGCGCCTCAGCCCACCGCGGCCTTGAGGATGGCGAAGGCGGAGATGAGCATGAAGACAGTGTACAGGGAGCTGAGCACGCCGGTGAGCAGGGCGCTGCCGTCAGGCTCGAACGCACCGCCCTTCTCCGCATTCGCCTGGCATGGCAGGCAGACCACGAAGGCCAGGATGATGCCGTAGAGGGTGGTCAGCAGCGC
>Ga0180429_10001818_pt1 | contig 17896 bp, 11 predicted proteins | sample SS_ome_FD_132428 | JGI IMG/M metagenome (GOLD analysis project Ga0180429, IMG submission 132428) | Hypersaline lake sediment archaeal communities from the Salton Sea, California, USA - SS_1_S_1 metaG | ecosystem: Environmental > Aquatic > Non-marine Saline and Alkaline > Hypersaline > Sediment ...
TGAAGGCCCGTCATAACGCTCCGCCTCCACCAATGCTTTGACGAGCTGCTGCTTGTCGGCGCCCATGGCGATATTGGCGACATAGACATAGCCATAGGTCATAAACATGGCGCCCATGTCTTTTTTGCCGGTTTTTTTGCCGGATGCAGCGAACTTGGCCACCGATCCGGTCGGCGTCGCCTTGGAAGACTGACCGCCGGTGTTGGAATACACCTCCGTATCAAACACAAGCACATTGATATCTTCCCCGGAAGCCAGCACATGATCGATACCCCCAAAGGAAATATCGTAAGCCGATCCGTCGCCGGCGAAAACCCAGTATGATTTCTTGGTGAAAAAGCCGGCCCGCTCCGCCATGGCGGCCAGCAGGGGACTTTCCTGGGCATGCGCTGCCAGATAGGCCTTTATGCGATCGCCATAGGTTCTGGAAAGTTCGCCGTCGCGGCGGTTGTCCAGCCACGCTTTGAGGTCGTCTTTGAACGCTTCTTCCCCGTTTTCATCAAGGGCTTTTTCCGCCAGATCCACCAAACGGTTTCGCTGCTGCCGGATCCCCAGAAACATGCCGTAAGTGAATTCGGCCGGATCCTCAAACAACGAATTGCCCCAGGTCGGCCCAAAGCCGTCCTTGTCGACGCAGTAGGGAATCGAGGGCGCAGAACCGCCCCAGATGGAGCTGCAGCCGGTGGCGTTGCCGATGATCATCCGTTCTCCGAAAAGCTGGGTCACCAATTTGGCATAGGGTGTTTCGCCGCAACCGGCGCAAGCACCCGAAAATTCGAGCAAAGGTTGATAGAACTGGCTCCCCTTTACCGTGTTCCGTTTGGCGAGCTGATCCCGGATCGGCAGGCCGACCGCATACGCATGATTGGGCACCTGCACCGCCGTTTGGGTTTCGAGCAGCCGCATCACCAGCGCATTCTTCTTGGCAGGGCAGATGTCCGCACAATTGCCGCACCCCAGGCAGTCCAGCGGATTGACCTGCATCCGGAAAAAATATTCTTTGAGATCCTTGCCCACCGCCTTTTTGGTGTCAAACCCCGCCGGCGCCGCTTCTTTTTCTTCGGCTGTCAACAGCACGGGTCGAATGGCGGCATGGGGACAGACCATGGCGCACTGATTACATTGAATGCAGTTATCCACGATCCATTCCGGCACATTGATGGCCACGCCGCGTTTTTCATATTTTGTGGTGCCCACCGGAAAGATGCCGTCGGGACGAAAAACGCTGACCGGCAGCGTGTCGCCCTTTTGCGCCAGCATGGGCCGCATGACATTTTTTACAAAATCCGGTTCATCGGTTGGTGCCGGCTCGGGGTCGACCGCATCCGCCCAGGTCCGGGGGTAGTCCACCTCAACCAGATTGGCCAGGGTATTGTCCACCGCCGTGTAGTTCATGCTGACGATTGCATCGCCCTTTTTGCCGAACATTTTTTTAATTTCGGCCTTGAGATACCCGATCGCCTCGTCCACGGGAATGACATTGGCCAGTTTGAAAAAAGCCGTCTGCATGATCATGTTGATCCGCCCGCCGAGTCCGATTTCGGATGCGATTTTGACCGCGTCGATATTGTAGAATTTCAATTTTTTGCGGACGATGGTGCGGCGCATGTGCGCCGGCAGATTTGTTTCCATGTCCGCAATCGTCCAGTTGGAGTTCAAAACAAAAGCCCCATTGTCCTTAATCCCCTCCAGCACATCGTAGCTGTGGACATAACTCGATTTGTGGCAGGCGATGTAATCCGCGCTATCGATGAGATAGGTGGCCTGGATCGGTTCGCGGCCGAAGCGCAGATGGGAAATGGTGAGTCCGCCCGATTTTTTCGAATCATATGCAAAATAGCCCTGGGCATACAAATCGGTGTTGTCGCCGATGATTTTGATGGCGCTTTTATTGGCGCCCACCGTGCCGTCGGAGCCCAGCCCCCAGAATTTGCACTGGACGGTTCCTTCCGGCGCCACATCCAGGCCGCTTTTCACCGCAAGAGAGGTGTGGGTGACATCGTCGACGATGCCGACCGTGAAATGATTTTTCGGTTTTTCCTGCTTGAGATTTTCAAAAACGGCCTGCACCATTCCCGGATTGAATTCCTTGGAGCTCAGGCCATAACGGCCGCTGATCACCCGGGGCATGATACGACCGTCCTCCATCAAGGCCGTGCACACATCCACGTACAGCGGCTCCCCTAAGGCACCTTTTTCCTTGGTACGGTCCAACACGGCGATGCGGCGCGCCGTGGACGGCAGCGCGGAAATAAGATGCGCGCCCGAAAAAGGACGATAAAGCCGAACCTTGACCAGGCCGACCTTTTCGCCGCGGCGGACCAGATAGCGCACCACTTCCTCGATGGTCTCGCACGAGGACGCCATGGCAACCACGACATGCTCGGCCGCCGGATCGCCGACATAATCAAAAAGGCGATAGCGCCGGCCGGTCAAACCGCCGACCTTGTCCATGGCGGCGGCCACGATGCCGGGCACTTTCTCATAAAACGGGTTGGCCGCTTCCAGACCCTGAAAATAGACGTCCGGATTCTGGGCGGTTCCTCTCAATTCAGGCCTTTCGGGATTGACGCCCCGGGCGCGGAATGTCCTCACCGCTTCTTGGTTGATGAGCCCGGCCATGTCATCATAGGCGATCATTTCGATTTTCTGAATTTCATGCGAGGTCCGAAAACCGTCAAAAAAATGGACAAAGGGCACACTGGCGTCAACCGCCGCCAGATGGGCCACCAGCCCCAGATCCATCACTTCCTGAATTGATGCGGACGCCAGCATGGCAAAGCCGGTCTGCCGAACCGCCATAACATCCTGGTGGTCTCCGAAAATGGACAGGGCATGGCCGGCAACAGATCGCGCCGTCACGTGAAAAACACCCGGCAAAAGCTCACCGGCGATTTTGTACATGTTCGGAATCATCAGCAGCAACCCCTGCGAGGCCGTAAAGGTCGTCGTCAAGGCGCCGGCCGCCAGCGACCCGTGCACTGCGGCCGCCGCGCCGGCTTCCGACTGCAGCTGGCGCACGGTCATCGTTTGATCAAAAACGTTTTTCAACCCATTGGCCGCCCATTCGTCACACAGCTCCCCCATGGAAGAAGACGGCGTTATGGGGTAAATGGCGGCGGCATCGCTCATCGCATACGCCACATAGGCCGCTGCCGTATTTCCGTCTATCGTTTTCATCTCTTTTGCCATTCCATCACTCCTTTGTCTATCATCAAAAAACCTGTATCCGTGCAATTTTAGGCGGTTACTGCCACCCAACTGCAAACGGAACCTTTCTTTAGCAGTCGGTATATGGTTATAACAATTGCATCGGGTTGTAAAGGATTATGGACTTTGCGGCAGACAAAGCCGTCGTTTTTCACAACAATGTTTCGAAAAAGTCATTCCCCTTGTCGTCTATCAGGACAAATGCGGGAAAATTCTTCACCGTAATCATGTAGACCGCCTCCATTCCCAACTCGGGGTAGTCGATGATCTCCATTGCGGTGATGCACTCTTTCCCGAGGCGGGCCGCCGGACCACCGATGGAACCCAGATAAAAACCGCCGTAGCGTTTGCAGGATTCAACCACGCTGCGCGAACGATTTCCCTTGGCCAGCATCACCATGGATCCGCCGCGCGCCTGAAAAAGCGGCACATAAGGATCCATGCGCGCGGCCGTCGTCGGCCCGAAAGATCCGGCGGCATAGCCCGCGGGCGTTTTGGCCGGCCCGGCGTAATAGACGATGTGATTTCGAAAATAATCGGGAAGCTCCCGGCCCTGGTCGATTCGCTCCTTGATGCGCGCATGAGCGATGTCTCTGGCAACGACGACTTTTCCCGAAAGCAACAGCGGCGTGGTGACGGGACAACGCGCCAGCTGCGACCGGATCTGATCCATCGGCTGATTCAGGTCGATGGACACGGCGTCGGCCTCCTTAAAGGACACCCGCGGCAGGAAGCGCTCCGGGTGCTGCTCCAGCTGTTCCAGAAAAATGCCTTCCGACGTAATTTTGGCCTTCACATTGCGGTCGGCGCTGCAGCTGACGCCGACGCCTACCGGACATGAGGCGCCGTGCCGCGGCAGACGGATCACACGTACGTCCAGACAGAAATGTTGGCCGCCGAACTGAGCGCCGATACCCAGTTCACGTGATATCCGATAGACATGCGCTTCCATTGCCGGATCCCGGAAGGCTCGCCCCAGAGCATTCCCCTCGTTCGGCAGGCCGTCCAGATATCCCGCCGTGGCGAGCTTGACCGTTTTGAGATTGAATTCAGCGGACATGCCGCCGATCACAAAGGCCAGATGATAGGGTGGACAGGCGGCCGTACCCAGCAGTTTCATCTTATCCCGCATGAACGCCGTTAATGCATCATGGTTCAACAGGGCCTTGGTTTCCTGAAACAGATAGGTCTTGTTGGCGGATCCTCCCCCTTTGGCGATGAACAGAAATTCGTAGGCGGAACCGGGTACGGCGTACAATTCAATCTGCGCCGGCAGATTGCAGCCGGTGTTTTGCTCCGTAAACATGGTCAACGGTGCGTTTTGCGAATAGCGCAGATTGTTGCGGGTATAGGCGTTGAAGACACCCAGCGACAGCGCCTCTTCGTCGATTGAACGCGTCCACACCTGCTGTCCTTTTTTGCCGATGATGACCGCCGTACCGGTGTCCTGGCACATCGGAAACGCACCCTCCGCGGCGATCACCGCATTCTTGATCATTTCCAGGGCCACTAGACGGTCGTTTTGTGAGGCCGCGGGGTCGTCAAATATGGCGGATACCTTTTCCAGGTGGGAGGCCCTTAAAAGATGCGACACATCTTTGAATGCGCATTCGGCCAGCAGCGTTAATGCCTGCGGATCTACGATGAGCATGGATTTTCCGTCGAAAGTTCCCGTTGACACGCCGTCGGTCGTCAGACAGCGATAAGCGGTTTGGTCCGGTCGCAGGGAAAACAGCGGTTGATAGGTAAATCCTTCCATTGGTCCTCTCCTTTTCTCATGAATCCGGTGAGCGCTTGAAACGCCGGCCCCGCTGCATGTATTCCCAGAGCGGTCCCTTTACCCCCAGCCGGCGGATTTTTTCCTGCAGACGGCGGTTGATGTTGATATTCATGCCCGGAAAAATCCAGGTCGGGTGTTCCCGGCTGAAATTTTCGATAAACGGCAGGATGTGATCCTCCACGGCGGATGAAAGATAGAATGCCGGCCGCAGCAGATCATCGGCCGGATCGATCCGTCCCTCCCCAAGCGCCAGACGATACAAGGCGGTCCGCGGGAAAATGCGGATGCCGATCATACAGATCACCGCTGTCGGCTCCAGGGCAAGCACCGTATCAAATGTCCGACGCACCGAATCCATGGTTTCCCCCGGCCCTCCCAACAGGAGTGAGTGGCAGAAAGAGATGCCCGTCCGGCGCAGCACCTTCGAGGCATCGACCAAATCGGATACGCTGAAATTCTTGCCCATGTTTACAAGCATAGCGGCATCAGCGGCGTCACTGCCGAACTCGATGCCGGTGCATCCGGCGCCGCCCATCGCCTCGGCCAGCTTGGGCGTCATGTAACGGGGATTGGCATAGGCGCTCCATCGGATGTTCAAATCCCGCCGCCGCATCTCGTGGCACACGAATTGGGCGTGCTCAACCGGAAAATTGAACTCGTTGTCAACCACAAAAAGATCGCGGATGCCCTCGTTCTTCATTATTTCGATTTCATTGCAGATTTTTTTGGGACTGCGCAGCCGGATCCGGCGGCCCTCTATCAGGGGATAGGTGCAGTAGATGCAGTGGAAAGGACACCCTCTTTTGGTCTGGATATTGCCCATTCCTCCAAAACGGAGATAGGCGCGGCTGTCAAGGCCGCTGCGGTCCGGATACGGCAGGTCATCCAGATTTTTGATCAGATCGGCATGGCTGTCCCCCAAAACGGTTCCCGGCGGCGGCGGCGCCCCCGGTCGGTCGGGATCCAGGCGGCGCATAAGGTCAATCAGGGCGTGTTCTCCCTCGCCGGCCACACCGTAGTCCGCCTGAAGAAAGTCGAGGATGCGCTTCGGCATCAGCGTGAAGGCACTGCCGCCGACAATGATCGGACGGTCGGTCGCACACCGGATCACCTCGACGATGCGCCGGTAGAACGACAGGTAGGAAAAATATCCGGGGTAGCTGACATTATCCAGATTGCGCAGTGAAAGACCGATGCAGTCGGGGTGGTAATCGTTGATCTCCGCCACAACGGCGCTTTCGCAGTCCGCTGCAAAACAGAGATCGAGCATGCGGTACTGCATGCCGTTTTTTTTAACCGCCGCGGCGAGATAAGCCAGACCCAGCGGGAAAACCGGATCCGGCAGCGTTTCGATGTTGGGAGAGATCAGCAGTATTTTCATCGTGCGCTAATGGCCGCTGGAAAAAAGCAGGGCCGCTGCTCCGCCGCCGAACGTGGCGCTGGACATCAAAACCGTTGCAGCCGGTTGTTCCGGTGGTATTTCCCACGCAACAGGACCTTTGAAACCGGGCGCGAGGGTCTCCAGGGCAACAACCGGCAGGGGCATCCGGTGCCGAAACCCCAGCAGTACAGCGGCGGCCCGCAGAGCGCCGCCGGCACCGAAGCTGCCGCTCAAATATTTCAGCGGCGTCACGCCGTGCAGACAACGGCAATTTTTAAAATAATCACGGAAACACCGATACTCGATGCGGTCCAGCTCCTTGGAATAATTGGCCGACACGCTGAGTGCATCGACATCCTCCCGCGGACGGCGCGCCTGGTCAAGCACGCTTTGCACCGCTCGCATCATCTGGGTACCGGCCATTTCGTAACGGCCCATATCACATGGTCCTCCGGTCACGGCCATCGCTTCCAGACGACCGTAAACCGCGGCGCGGCGCCTTTCCGCGGTGGTTTGCCTTTCCAGCACCAGAAAGGCCGCGCCTTCACCCAGCACAAGACCGGCGGCCGGAATCGGCTGGGCCACTTCTCCCGGCGCCACCCGGACGGGGTTGAGCGCGCCGAGCGCATCGTAGCAGCGGAACAAAATCTCCGAAAGCTCCTCCGCGCCGCCTACCAGCGCCGCATCAACCCGTCTGTCCCGCAAAAGCGCGGCGGCATAGGACACGGCCGCCTCCGCCGATATTTCATTTTGGCAAAAAGTGCTGTTGGGACCGGTCAGGCCATGAAATATGGCCGTATGGCTGGCCGGCGCATTGGATACGGTTTCCGGAAACAAAAACGGCTGGGCGCCGCGGGGGCCGTTTTTCAAGAGGCTCATGAAAAAGGCGTCCACATGTGAACTGCTGCCGTAGGCCGTGCCGATCACAACGGCGATCCGGTCCCGGTCCATGGACCCGACATCGATGCCGCTGTCCGCCAGCGCCTCGACGCTGGCGGCCACCGCCATTTTTGAAATGCGGCTCATGCGACGGTAGCGCATGGGCGGCATGAAACGTCCCGGGTCAAAATCCCTGACACAGCCGGCGGCGTTGGAAGTCAACCCGTCCGTGGCAAAGCGATCGATCCCCCGAATGCCGGAACGGGTCTGCATGAGACGGCGCCAGAAAACATCTTTGCCCACGCCCATGGAACTGATGATGCCGACACCGGTGACGACGATCGGTTCCATATCAACCCGCCTCCGGTGCCCGGCTGTCCGCTGCGGTTTGTGCCCGTCGAAAAAGGACGGCGGTGTTGTTGCCGCCGAAAGCAAAGGAGTTGCTCAGCGCATGCGCGATAGGATGCCGGATCGCGGTCGCCGGAAGCTTTTGCAGCCCGCATTCCGGATCCGGCGTGGTCAGGTTGGCGGTGGGGGGCACGGTCTGGGCATGCAGGGCCAGAACCGTGGCAACCGCCTCAAGAGCACCCGAAGCGCCGAGACAGTGGCCGATCATGGATTTGGTCGAACTGACCATCAACTCCCGCCGTCCCCGAGGCCCGAAAACGTTGCCGATGGCCAGCGCCTCCATCCTGTCGTTGATGCGGGTGGCGGTTCCATGGGCGTTAATATAATCGATATCCTCTTCCGCGACGCCGGCGCGTACCAGTGCCTGGCGCATGACGGCCGACATGCCGCTGGCTTCAGGGTCCGGTGACGTCATGTGATAAGCGTCCGCATTAATGCCGTACCCCAGCACCTCCGCCAGCATTGCGGCCCCCCTGCGCCGCGCGCGGTCCCGCTCCTCCAGGATCAACATTCCGGCGCCCTCGCCCAGCGACAGCCCCCGCCGCGCCGCGTCAAAGGGGCGGCAGGGATCCGGCGCCATGACTTTGAGGGCGTGAAACCCGGCAAACGTCATCTCCGAAAGGGCTTCGCTGCCGCCGGTGATCACCAGATCAAGCGCACCGGATTGAATCAGATCAAAGGCATAGCCGATGGCGTTGGCACTCGAGGAGCAGGCCGTCGAAATGGTTGTGCGGGGACCGGTGATGCCGTATTTGTTGGCCACAAGATCGGTCAGGGTGCAGGGTGCGGCCGCGAGCACCAGCGCCGGATGCCGGGCCTTGCCCTCACGCCACAGGGTGCGGCGGAATGTTTCCCAGGACAGCATGCCGCCGGCCCCGCCGCCGAAAACAACCCCGGCGGTTTCACGCCGGTGATCGAAAAGGCCCTCTCCGGCATTGGCGACAGCTTCGGCGGCCGCCACCAGTCCCAAACGGTCGCAGCGCGAGGTGCGTCTCACTTCGTGCGGGCCGAGACGACGGTTGAAATCCCCATGCACCTGTCCGGCCGCACCGCAGCTGAAGCCCGTCGTGTCAAACAACGTCAGCCGGTCGATTCCGCACCGTCCGGCGAAAAGACGGCGGCGAAATTCGGCCAGCGTGCCGCCGATGGCACAGACGACGCCCATCGCCGTGACCACCACGCGCCGTTTTTGGTTGCGTCTCATCCGCTGAAATGGGCCAACATGGTCTCCACCCGCTGCTTCAGCTCTCCCTGCAGTCGATACAGCATTTTGTTTTCCACGGTCATCAGCACCTGGGTGGTCTCTCCCCGGGCCAGCAGGGTGCGATCAGGCTCGCGGTTGATTTCGAATCTGAAAATCAGGGCGGCGATCTCCGGTTTGACGACGGTGGTTCTGATGAGCACGACGTCGCCGCAGCGGGCGGGGTGTTTGTATGTGCACTTCAAGTCAACCACCGGCGCCATGTAGCCCAGTGAAATCATATCCTGAGGCCGGAGGTTGAACTCTTTGAGCAGGGCCATCCGACCGACATCGAACCAGGCGATGTAATGCCCATACCAGGCAATACCGTATGTGTCGACCTCATTGAAGCGGACGGTTTCTTCGGTGTCGAGCCATTTCATCGGCACATCAGCCGGCGGCACTCAACGACCGTTGATGGGACCCGTAAGCGGCCTGGATGAAAACAGCCAGACTGCGGATCGAAGCGAATGCCTGTTTGCCGACGTCTTCATCTTCGATCACAACGTTGAAAATATTTTCAATCGCCACAACCAACTCAAGGGCGTCAATCGAATCAAGCCCCAGACCATCCTTGAACAGGGGTGCGTCGTCATCGATGTCATCCTGTGAAATCTCCTCCAGCTTGAGGGTTTCGATGATCATTTGTTTCAGATAGGAATGCAGTTGTTGTGTGTTGTTGACAATTTCGTCCAATTTTCACCTCGTTGTCAAGATCCGGTCTTTTCATAATTCATCCGCCCGACCGTCGTGCAGAAGTGTGTTTATATCAAAAGCGTCCTCTCTCTTCAAGCCCAAATACTGTTCCGGTCCATTAAACGAAAGGGGTTGCGGACCTTTCGGCGCCGGCCTTTCGAGGTTCCGCCCTGCTTGAGCAGGTTGTAAAGCCAGAGGTAGTGTACATGGGAGGTGCGAAACCCGACCCGTTTGAGAATGCTGGGAAAACGGTAAAATTCCTGCTTGATCCACGCCCTTCCCGTCTCAAGCTGGTCGGGCGTCATGTTCATCGGCCTGTAAACCACATGGGTGCCGTCATAGTGCTCCCAGTCCCGATCGATGATGCGGTTTTCCTTTTCCAGCTGCGCCATGAGCCGGGTGCCCGGAAACGGGGTCAGAATCGAAAATGTGCCTGCGGAAAGTTTGATCCGGCTGGCAAATTCGAGAGTCCGTTCGAAAATCGATGCATCTTCATTGTCGAAGCCGAAGACAAAGGCGCCGTCGATGTGAATGCCGTGATCGATGATGCGCCGTATGCGTTCTGCGTAGTGTTCGAATTTCACCGGCTTGCCCGAAGCCTTCAGCGAGTCCTTGCTGACCGATTCCAAGCCTACAAGCATCCCCATGCAGCCGCTTTCCGCGGCGAGTCTCAACAGGTTGGCATTGTCCGCCAGGCGCAGCGTGCACTGGCTGACCCATCGTTTTTTGAGCGGAATCAGTTTTTTGAGCATGCGTTCCGCAAATGCGGTGTCGCCGAAGATGTTGTCGTCGATAAAAATCAGAAATCGTCCGTCCAGTTCTCCGATTTCCCGCAAAACGTCGGCTTCATCGCGCACGCGGTAGCGATTGCCGAAAAACGGCGTCACCGAACAAAAAATGCAGTGATAAGGGCAGCCCCTGGAGATCTGGCAGACATTGCGGGTCAAATAGCGCTTGCCGTTCACGATGCGCCGATCCGGGATCGGCAGGTGATGGAGCGCCGGCAGCGCGGTATTGCGGTAGCGTTTCTGCAGCCGGTTGGCGCGGTAATCTTCGACCAGCTGCCGCCACTGGCCCTCGGCCTCTCCGATGACGATGCCGTCCGCATGCATCAGGGCTTCCTCGGGGCACGCGCTGGCATGGATGCCGCCCATGACGACGGTTTTACCGCGGCGTCTGAACGCATCCGCAATGGCATAGGCGCGCTTGACTTCCGAGGTGGTGGCGGTGATGCCGATCAGGTCCGCGTCGGTATCGAAATTCAGCTGTTCGATGTTTTCATCAATGACCGACACCTGCACATCCCGGGGTGTCAGCGAGGCCAGCACCATTATGTTGAGCGGCGCCGGTTGAAAAAAACGTTTGAAATTCTGTTTGCGGTGCACCGGAACGACAAGAAGAATTTTCATGACACCTTTTCGTGCGCCGTCCGCCCCGGCGGCTGATGTAAGAAATGTCGGCCGCCCGCCTGCTCACCACAGGTGAGGATAATATTTCTGGATGAACCCATCGACTAAGCGCATCCGCACACCCATGCATCCGGCCAGTTTTTCCACACTGATGATGACCAGAATCAGCGGCAGCAGATGCGTTGCCAGTGTTATCTTGTAAAACCCCTGATCCAGCCGGCGTACCGATGCGTAATTTTCGGCCGTTGTTTTCGAAAAAAGACCGAACAAAAGCAGGAACACCCCTGTCAAGGGAATGATGCCCAGAACGGTCAACATTTCGAACATCACATCGCCCATCCGGTTGGCGGCGATTTTGTCCCGGATGCCGCCGGGTTTATAGGTGTTGGGCCGCCGCGGGCAGATGCCTTCGACCGTGTATTTGACCACAAAATAGGAAATAATGTAGGCCGTAATCGCGGTGACGTCCCGGATCGGTTTGAAATGGCTTTTGATTCGGCCGTAAATCGCTCCGATGCGCACGAACCGAATCGGACACCCCATGTCGCCCGCCTTGATCAACATTTCGGATTCGGTGACATATCCGGGTTGTGTCAGGCACATGCCTTCGATGCGCTTTAAGGGGTAGACCCGGAATCCACATTGGGTGTCTTCGACGAACTGGTTGGCCGCCAGAGAAATGAAAAAACGGGCCACGTGCATCGAATTGTAGCGGGCCCGCGGGATATTGCCTTTGGCGTGCATGCGGGATCCCACGATAATGGCCTCCGGATGCCGCCGATGGGCGGCTGCAAAACGCGGCAGATCCCGGTAGTCGTGCTGGCCGTCGCCGTCCATGCTGATGGCCGTGCGGAACCCTTTGCCGGCGGCGCAGGCGAACAGGGCTTTCAAGGCATATCCCTTGCCCCGGTTCCTGCGCCAGCGCAGGACCACCGCTCCGGCCGCCCGCGCCTGCATTGCCGTATCATCGACCGATCCATCGTCGGCGACAAAGACGACCGGTATATACCGCCGCACACCGGAGACCACCCCACCAATGGAATCCGCGACATTGTAGGCGGGAATGATCACGCATGTGCTGTTGTTCATCTCGATTGGCTGCAAACGAATCCTCCCCTGTTGGCTGCCCCTTCATAACGGACTTGATGGTTTTTTTTCAAGCCTTAATGCGCGGTGCAGCATAAATATCCATTGCTTGCACGCCCTGCAGAGAATGTGCTAAAGCCATGCCATGAACCGTTCGGCCAGCGATGTTCTCATTACCGACGGCCACTGGCGCAAAACCCTGGCCGCTGTCCGCGCTCTGGGGACGCAGGGTGTCCCGGTCACCGTCGGTGAAAGCAGCCGCCTCGCCATGGCGGCGTTTTCGCGCTACTGTCGGCATCGTCTGGTTTATCCATCGGCCCTGATCACGCCCGATCGCTTTTTAAACCGTCTATACGATGTCTGCCGGCGCCGCCGCTTCCGCATGCTGCTGCCCATGGAAGACGCCACGGTTCAGCTGCTGGCCGCCCGTCGTTCGGACTTTGAACGCTTCACCCATCTGCCGCTGGCCGATCCCGAAACCATTCGCCGGGCCGGCGACAAGGCCTTTGTCATGCAGACCGCCGCCGGACTGGGCATTCCCACCCCGCGGACCTGGCACATCCATGATCTGAAACAGCTCAATACCCTGAAAAAGCGGCTGCCCTATCCCGTCGTAATCAAACCACGATGCGCATCGGGCGCCATCGGCGTCTGTTATCCGCAAGATGCCGCGTCGTTTGAAAAACAATACCGCATTGTCCACCGCCGCTTCCCTTTTCCCCTGATCCAGGAACGGATTCCCGCCGACGGCGCCGGCTTTGGCGCGTCCTTTTTGTTCGATGCGGGCGGACGTGTCAAAGCCTCTTTCGTACACCAGCGGCTGCGGGAATATCCGCTGTCCGGCGGGGCCAGCACACTGCGCATCAGTGTCCGGCGGACGGATGTTCTGGAAATGGGTCGCACGCTGTTAACGGCGCTGAAATGGTTCGGCGTCGGCATGGTGGAATTCAAGCTGGATCCGCGCGACGGTGTGCCCAAGCTGCTGGAAATCAACCCGCGCTTCTGGGGATCTTTGGCACTGGCCGTCAATGCCGGTGTCAATTTTCCCTACCTCATGCTGCGCATGGCGCGCGGGGATTTTTTTGCTCCGGTGGAACGTTATCGAATCGGGGTGCAGTGCCGCTGGTTCCTGCCCGGGGACCTGTTGCATTTTCTGGCCAGCCCTGACAAGCGCTCCCTTATGCCCGGCTTTTTCCGTTTCCGCGGCCCGCAAAAGGCGTACGACATTCTGTCGCTCACCGATCCGCTGCCGGCGCTCGTGAAAATCATCAGCCCGTTGACCTTTCTCTACGACCCGGATATGAAGCAGCGGCTGAACCAGAGAAAATATATGCTATAGAGCGTTTGTCATAAATTTTCATGCTCCATTTTGTTGAGGATAGCGTTGACATTTCAATATAAAAATATGTTTCATGCCTCCTTGTGCGCGCGGGCATGAAAATTTATGACAAACGGTATTATGGGCGACGTCGTTCAATTCTTGATGCAGAATCTGGCGGATCATTTCGTGATTTATTTTATTCCGCTCTACTATGTCGGCGGCCGTCCCGTTGCCCTGTTGAGCGCTCAACTTTTGGGCCATGGTGCGGCCTTTCTGATACCGGTGGCCGTGCTGCTTGACACGATCCAAATTCCCTTTTTCCATCATTTTCAAGCGGCGGTTTTCAAAAGCGGCTGGATGCGCCGCCTGTTTGCCGGAAAACGGGAAAAAGCACAAAAACGGCAGGAGACGGCGCTTTTCCGATGGGGACGGCGGCTGGGCATGCCGGGTGTTATTGTCGTCGCCATGCTGCCCCTGCGGGGCTGCGGCATGTTGAGCGCTTTTGTCCTGGCGCAGCTGCTGGGCCTGTCCAGGCTCACCGGTTATATGCTGCTGATCAGCGGCAGCCTTCTGGGATGCGCGCTTGTTTTCGGACTGGGTGAAATCCTCTTGGGTTTCTGGAAAATGATCACATCATAAGGAAGCGTGCACATGACCGACCGAACCGGATACCGTTTCCAACCGGGCCGTTTCATCCATCGCCGCCATCGCCTGATCTGCCTGGCGGCGCTGGTGCTCACGCTGCTGGCGTTCGTCGGCATCGCCCGTCTCGATCTGAATGTCGATCTCTTCGCCCTGCTGCCCGAAAAAAACGCCGCCGTCGACCGGGTGATGGCGATCAGCCGTGCCGTCGGCATCCAATCCCTCCTTGTCGCCGTTGTCCATGTTTCGCCCGTGGTAACCGACACCCGGGCCCGCAACCTCGTCGACCAGGTCGCACAGCGCCTGGCCGCACTGAATACCGTCAGCGAGGTCCGCTTCCGGCATCGCCCGCAGGACCGGCTTGCGCTTCTTCACAACCTGTTGACGCACCTGCCGCTATTGCTGGACAAACCAGGGCTCGAACAACTGGCCGAACGCCTTTCGAACACCGGCATCGCCGCGCAGATTCATCAGAACCGGCAACTGATGATGACGCCTCTGGGCGTCGGCGTCCGCGAGTACATGCTGCAGGACCCTCTGGGACTGAGCGACATTTTTCTATCCGGCGTTCAAGTGCCGCCGGACCCGGCGGGCTTTTCCAGCAGCCACGGCTATTATCGCGACCGGGGCGGGCACACCTATTTTCTCTTTGTGACGCCCGTATCGCCCCCGCAGGACATGGCCTTCAGCCGGCAACTGATGAAGGCTGTCGAGCAGGTCGGCGGGGCGGTCGTCCTTGAGTGGGCGCAAGGCCACGGATACGATGCGGACAGCGCCCGATTGGCATTTACCGGTGCGTACCCGATCGCCGTCAGGGACGAAGCCCTCACCCGGTTTGACATCAAAATAACCCTGCTGACATCGATCGCCGCCATCCTGCTGCTGTTCTATCTGGCGTTTCGAACCATCCGGCTGCTGTTTTATGTAACATGCCCCCTGGCGGTCAGTCTGGTGTGGACCGTCGGGTTCGCCGGATTTGTCTATCAACAGGTCAATATTCTGAGTTTTATTTTCAGCTGCGTGCTCGTCGGGTTGGGGATTGACTTCGCCATCCACATGGTCAACCGTTTTTTTGATCCGGATGGGGCCGGTCAATCCCTTGCACAGCAGCTTGACAGAACTTTCGCCGACATCGGCGGCGGCCTCATGGTCGGCGGCGCAACGACGGCGGCGGCGTTTTTTGCCGTCGCCGCCTCGGACTTCCGCGGATTCCGCGAATTGGGCATCATCACGGGCAGCGGCATTGTCTTCTGCCTGGCGGCCATGGTCTTTCTGCTGCCGGCGCTGCTGATATTTTTCCCTTTGAAACGCCGGCCGCCGCAGCCATCAGCTGCTGCCGGCGCCGCGCTGGATGCACTGCTGCGTTTTGTTGGCAAAAAGCCGCGGGCGGTCGTCGCGGCGGCGGCCGTAATCCTGGTCATCCTGGCACCGCTCTCCACCCGCATTCGCTTCGATGACAACCTCCGTCATCTGCGGCCTACGGACCACCATGTTCTGGCGCTCCAGGACCAAGTGAGCCGATGGATGGGCCGGTCCGCCGGCGCCGTCCTGCTGGTTTTTGATGCGAAAAACGAAGCCGAAGGGCTGGCGCGCAACGCACAGATTCTTCGGGCGCTGCGGCCGCTCGAAAACGACGGGCGTTTGGCCGCCATTCGATCCATCAGCCGGTTTCTGCCACCGCCCGCAGCCCAGGCCGACCGCATCGCCTATCTGAAAGATCATGCGGCCTCGTTCGACATGGACCGCATTGCAAAAGCCTTCGCCGCTTCCCTTCACGCCAACGGATTTCAGATGCTCGCCGCCCACAAGCGCTATCTGGACCGTTTAGCGCTTGCCTTGACGGCGGCGCACCCGCTGATGCCCTCGCATCTCTCAGCCGCACCGCTGCTGGCGCCCCTGGTGCGGCAGTTCGCCTTCCCCGTCGAAAGCGGCTTTACTTTTGTCACCTATCTGTATCCCGAAAAAGATCTCTGGTCGCGGGCCGACACGCTGACATTCAAAAACAGCATCGACCAGGCCCTGTCAAGGGCCGGTATCGGCCCGGACGGATATGAACTGACCGGCACGCACATGCTCACAGCGCAACTCAAAAACCGGATTCTACTCAATCTCAAGAGTGCTCTGGTGCTGGCGGCCCTCGTCGTCAGCGCCTTTCTGATGTCCTATTTTCGGAGCTGGCGCTGGTTCCTGATGTCGATTCTGCCCCTTCTGGCCGGGCTGACAACCCTGCTGGCCATCATGGTCCTGTGCCGCACCGCGTTTAATTTCCTCAGCCTCATGGTCCTGCCCATGATCCTCGGCATCGGCATCGATGACGGCGTCCATTTTGTCAACACCCTGCGCCGCGGGCCCCCCGAAAATCGTCACAGCCGTCAGCAGCGCACCGCCAGAGCGATCGTTTTGACATCTTTGACCACCGTGTGCGGCTTCGGCTCGCTGACCCTTTCCCACTATCCGGGGCTGCAGAGCATGGGCCTGGTCGCCGTTGTCGGCATCCTGGCCTGCATGATTTTCAGCATCACCCTGCTGCCGGCGATCGGCGCCGGATTCAGCCGCGTTAAAAAGGCAGCGGATCGTTGACATACGGCGCCCATACCCCGTCCCAGTCTTTTGTCGGCGGGCGGCTGATCAAATAGCGGCAGCGGTTAAAAAAATGCCGGCAGAGCGGATCGCCGTCCATGCCCGCGGCAAAACAGTCGGCGGCGGTGGAAAACTTCCGCTGCCGGTAAAGCGTCATGCCCTCTGCAAAGGACTGCTGCCACCTGTTCAGCGGAATTCCCCTCGGTCCCACCACTTCAAAAATCTCAACCGGTCGGCTTTTGCCGGCGATTTTTACCCGATCGACAAAACGGGCTGTAGCGCCGTCTTCAAGTTCCCGGTGTGTGCTTTCACTGATGAGAATGCCCGTGTTATAATATTTGTTCAATTTTTCGATGCGAGAGGCGACATTCACCCCATCGCCGATGACCGTGTAATCCACCCGTCTTTCAGAACCGATGTTGCCGGAAACCACTTCTCCCGTGCAGATGCCGATTCCGATCTGTATGGGTTTCCGGCCGTTTTTTTCACGCTGCGCATTAAAGTCCGCCAGCCGGTTTTGCATCTGAACGGCCGTGGCGACCGCCCGCCGCGCATCCCCCTTGCGGGGGAAGGGCACCCCGAAAACCGACATGATGGCGTCGCCGATGTATTTGTCCAGAACGCCCTTGTTGGCAAAAATGACGTCCGCCATGAGGCTGAAATATTCGTTCAAAAACGAAACAGCTTCCTCGCCGGTCAGTTTTTCCGTAATGCCGGTGTAGCCGCGGATGTCCGTAAACATGACGGTGGCCCGGCTGCGGGCACCGCCCAGCGATTGACGGCTGGGGTCATCGAGCAGCCGATCCACAATGTCTTTTTCCATATAGCGGATCAGGGTGCTCTTCATCCGCTTGCGGCTGGTAATGTCTTCAAACACCAGAACCAGCCCCTGACGTCCGCCTTTGTGATCCAGCAGCGGCACGCAATTCACATTCATAAAATGCTCCCGCCCCCCTGGAAGCCCAATCCGGATGTCATCGTCCAGCACGGCCCGATTGGTGGCGTACACATGTTCGATCAATTGCACCATATCCGGGTTGTCCGTTCCCAGACGCCGGCGGAAATCGGAAACCGCACCGGGCGCAGGCGGATCCGGGTACCAGGCTTTTGCCGCCCGGTTGACGGTTACGACACGATACTGATTGTCCAGGGTCACAATACCGTTTGTAATACTGTCCTGAACGCTGGCGAGATAATTTTTCATATTGCGGGTGCCCTCGTAGAGCTGCGCGTTTTCCAGGGCGATCGAGAGCTGGGATGACAA
>Ga0180429_10001819_pt1 | contig 17894 bp, 21 predicted proteins | sample SS_ome_FD_132428 | JGI IMG/M metagenome (GOLD analysis project Ga0180429, IMG submission 132428) | Hypersaline lake sediment archaeal communities from the Salton Sea, California, USA - SS_1_S_1 metaG | ecosystem: Environmental > Aquatic > Non-marine Saline and Alkaline > Hypersaline > Sediment ...
CGATGTTGTATCATAGAGGAGGCGGGTGCGCAAGCCTATCACGCTCGACGGATGCGCTAACGACTTGTCGCGGAGATCGTCGATGGTTGGAGGCCCTTGGCGCCAGTGTACTGACCTCTTGTGACTGGCATACGAGGCAGACATACGCTCGGCGCATCGCACCGGTCGGGGCGACAACTCGTTCGTGCACCCACGCTCGACGCCGCACCGAAGCCCTTCTCACCGGGAAGGATAACAGGGTGCTGATGGCAGGATAGGAACGCTCCGCGCCCGACTGGATCTAACAGTCGCCAGCGCTCCCGTCCGTCTACTCCATCTTACTAAAGCAATCGATGCGACCGTGGCCGCCTGATGCTCGAAAGAGCGATTCTGGGGGCCTCAGCCGGCCCTCAACAGCGAGGCTCCCACCGGGCCTGAGGAGACGATGAAGCTCGTTCCACATCTCCCGCAAATCCCCGACGACGTGGCCTAAGCCAAAAACGAAGACGAGGTCAAAGCTCTGGCCCGCGAAGTCCGTGTGGGCGGCATTGCGCAGCAGCACGTCGACGTTGGTCGTACCGGCAGCTTCCACCTTGCTCTTCACATAGTCCACCGCCGTTGGGCTCACGTCTATGCTGACCACATGACCATCCTCGCCTAGCATCTCAGCTGCGGGAAGTGTGAAGAACCCCGGTCCGCATCCCACCTCGAGCACCCGCTGGCCTTCTTCAATACCCGCCGCCCTCAACGGCTCATAGGGGTCTCTGAACAAACCATAGAGCGTCTCGTGCACAAAAGCGATGCCTTTGAAACGGATCTTGTCTCTCATTGTTTCTGTACCTCCACTAACACGAACTGCCTGCAGGCACCGTAGGAGGAGCGCTCGTCCCGCTGCCTCTCCTACAGAACCGTGTTGTTCCGTGTCCGTCTTCTCGGCCCATCCGTAGCACCTGACCGAACGCGCCGCCCGGCTACGGCTCCGGGTCCATCGCCTCCTGCTCCTCGAAGGGCTCCCGCCACGAAGACCAGCCCCACGAACCGTGCCGCGCGTATCGGTGTCGGCGCCATACGGATCCAGGCTGGGGCCACGGTCCACCAGCGAATCGGTGCATCATAGGCGCGCCCATCAGACCCCACACGAAGAGCCGCAGCAGCTTGGCGATCACCGCGGTGAAGAGGAATCCGAGTAGCACGGGGACTAGGAGCGCAACGGGCTGACCCGAGCCAAGGGCCCGCCACCCGGGAGGTGCCAGAGTCGGTACAGGTACGTCGGCTCTCTCGCCAGCGGCCTCGGCCGCGGTGAAGCCCTGGGACCAGCCGAGGCGATGGACCGCGAATCCTCCGACGATCAACAGACCGAGTAGCAAGACGCCAACGACGCTCATCCTCACGAGGCGATTCGATTGCTCGGACATAGGATGTTCCCTCCTTGAGTTAGTGTGATAGCCCGCCGCGGCTCTAGCGGACCCACAGGTGGGCCCAGAGGCCAGTCAGCAGGACGAGCGTCAGGATGCAGAAGAGTATGATGACCAGATCCACCTTGCTCACGTTCACCCCCCCGCCTCGAAACACGCCATGGCTCCACCTCCTTGCCAGACAACCTTGACTTGACTGACAGGAGTATGCCACAGGCTTATGAAGGAATGATGAAGAGGTGGGGCAGGTCTTGTGAATTGGGGAAGGACTGCCCCTTGGCGCCAGGAATAGACGCAGGGCCTTCCCCCATGTTCATGGGGGGCTCGGTTGCGAGACCATCAACCGTCGATGAGCAGCCTCGTGGGATATGACAGATGACCCGAAATCAGTCAGGAGATCAGGCCGTCCGGGTCTCCAACGATCTCCAATCCCGCGTGCTCCCCGACGCCTTCGAAGACCACGGCAGAACTTCCGGATCGCCGAGCGGTGAGCCTGACCCTCACGCGCGCATCCAGGGACTCGGGCACACGACCGAGCATATCTCGCCCTGTGGGCCCACGCAGGACACCTCCAGACGCGCCATGGGCCGATATCGATAGGCGGTACGTCCCATCGCCGACGACCAGGCTGACCGCGTCCTCGTCTATGACGAGTTCCTCAATGCGCGCCCCGGTGTAGGTAGCGAAGCGGTAGAGACGACCTCCGTGCCAGAGACCGATCAAGAAACCCCGGAAGGACGTCCAGAACCACGGTATCGTGGCAATGGAGGCCGTGAGGCTAGTGCCTTCCCGGCCAAAGTGGTTTGTCTGGGTCCAGACCCACGCCTCGGGGAAAGAGTGCCCCCAATCCTTCTCGATGTACCCTCGGCCTCCGTCAAAATCGATGCGTTCTCCGTCAAGGACGAGGGAGCCCTGAATGGCGTGGTCAAGACTGAGAACCCCGTGATAGGTCTGCATAAGGGGCATCCAGGCGAACCACCCCATCACCCCGGGAGAGGTCCATCTGACCGGCCAGGGTGTGACATCCGTGAAACGCACCTGACCGGTCAGAGAGCGATCCTCCGAATCGACACCCAAGACTACGCCCTCGAGAGTGAAGCGGCTATCGCCGATGGAGACGTCGAACTCGCGCTCCGCGGCGCGGAACGTATCCGTCGCATAGGCGTGATACGTGGCCTCGCCGGAACCGCCATCAAGGATCTGGATGAAGGCATGTCCCTTCTCCAGATCGGCCGCCTTGAAGATGCCAGGGATAACCGCGATCCGATGCTGCTGGGTCGCGTCGACCAGCTTAAAGTACCAGCCCTCGAAATAGGGCGGACCCTGGTGATTACCCTGGTACCAGGCCGGGTGGAGAGTCCGGCGGAGGAAACGGAGCACGTGGGAACTGAGACCTAGTGCTCGACCCTCAGGGCCCTGATGAAGTCGCGAGCGTCCGGGATCGCCAGCAGTTTCTCCTTGAAGTACTTGTTGACCAGGCTCTCCACTTTTTCCCGCGAATCCGCGATGAACTCTCCCCGCTCTTCACCCAGCTCTATCCAACCGGTCACGTCATCGCGCAGCCGGAGGAGAGCGGAGACGATCTCCGATTCCATGGGCCCCTCAGTGGTGTCGACGACATTTCGGATCAGCTCGTCGGTCTGGCGCGCCAGGGTCCTACGATCGATCGTCGAATCGGCGCTGCCTGCATCATCGATGGTATCCATGAGGGACCAGACCTGATAGAGGAGAGCGGCCGGCTCGTCGAAGAGCTCTCTGATAAGCGCTGCCGCCCCATGTTGCCCCGTGAGGCGAAAGATATTGTAGAGGCGCTTGGCCGCCTTACCGTAGTTCGCTGGATCGTGGGTATACTTCTCGACCTCGCCCGTGATCTGACCTACGTAGTCGTCCAGCGCCCGAGGGGAAACCTGGCGACTCAACTTGGTGAACAGCGGGACCGACTCCGCTTCCAGGTAGACCTCCTGGAAATAGGGATCCAAGAAACCGTCGAGGGGCACGATCTCGCCGTCAGGGGACTCCCAAGTGACGTCCAACATGTTGCTGGCGTTCACCACTCGGCCGCGTTCGGGCTCCGCAATCACCCAGTCCATCTTGCACCATCCGGGATCAAGGGCACCGTATGACCAGGCGACCTCCCAGAGATCGCCGGACTCGCGGAAGACGCGCATCGTGCCCTCCTGGACCTCCTCAGCGCTCCAGGATATGGGGGACCCGGCAGGGAGGTGCTCCCCATCCTTCACCACGTCCGTCTTCCACGTTCCGAACTTGACTTCGATGAGATGGTAGTCTGGCCCCTGGAACGTGTTCAAGGCCTTGTCCCGCATCAGATCCGCCAGGATCTGGCACGCCTCCTCACGAGTCTCGGCGTGGATGTTGACACGCTCGAAGTAGTCAGCATCACCCGGATAGCGCTGGATTACCCCCTGAGCCGCACTGCCCGCCAGGCTGATGGCCGTCTCCACGTTGGGCAGATCGGGCAGTTGGACGACGTCGGCGATGCGCCGATAGCGTTCCAATGAGGCTTTGTCAAAATCAAGGAGCGTAATCTCGTGGCCAAAGATACCCACCTCTTCGTCCACATCCCAATCCATCGAGCCCGAGGCAGCCATGGCCGTCAGCCACTGACTTACGTCAGACTCGTCCACCTCGATCCCCAGGGTCTGAGCAGTTTCGATGATCCGCACCACCTCATCCTTGCCTCGAACGTTCTCTTCGGCCATTGGGTCCCCCTTTCTATTTCTATTCGGTTTGCACCGATTATGGCCCTGACCCGAGATTCTGTCAACGGAAGGGCTACCAAGCCAAGAATACGTGCGAGGATCGGAGACGACCTCCTGAAGAAGTCCAGGGACTGAACCGAGTCTATCACGGCGCTGAAAATCTACAGGGATCGAGAGTAAGAGATGTACCGCGGACCGGGGTAGACGACGTCGGATCGACATTCTGGTTTCTTCGGTGGCTACCAGGACCCCGGTTGGTCAAGGGTCATTACGTGTACCTGGACGTTGTCATCGTTCAGGGTCATGCGCGCGACGGTCGGGACCTCCCGCAGGGTTGGACAGACCGCCCCTGGGTTGACGAGGAGTGTGTCGCCGACGCATTCGGTGAAGGCACGGTGTGTGTGCCCAAAGACGATGATATCGGCACACGGATGAAGGGCCCTCAGCCTTTGAGCGACACGGGCATTGAAACGGGCCTTTTCGCTGGCATCCAACAAACGCAGAATGACGTCCCGCCCCTTGAACCAGAGGCTGCTCAGTCCGCGGATAGACCCGTGCGTGACGATCACGGACCGACCGGCCAGACACAGCTCCAGCGACGCGGGGAGCGATGCGCCGCCGGTGGACAGGTCGAGCACGTGGACGTTGCCCCGCACCGCAAATACCGGGGCCAGCTCGCGTAGAAGATCCAGCGCCGCAGGCTTGTCCACATCGCCCGCGTGGAGGATAAGGTCGACGCCGTCGAGAGCGTCAAGGACGGTCCGCGGCAGCTCTTTCATCCGGTACGGGACATGGGTGTCCGAAAGAAGCCCCACTTCGAGAGTCGATTGGGCCGCGAAGTCCATCAGATGAAACGCTCGAATACGCGGTTGCCCAGGAGCCTGCCGCGCGCGGTGAGCCGTGCCACGACGCCGTCCCAGGTGACCAGGTCAAGACCACGGAGCTCATCCAGCTCGCCGCCGAAGACGTCGACCAGCGAGCGACCGAAGCGTTGTTCAAAACGCCGAGCACGCACACCCTCTGCCAAACGCAACCCGAGCATCATCGTCTCGCCCATCTCTAGCTGAGGGTCGATGACCTCTACCTCCTCGACGCTGGGAAGACCGACCGTCTTCGACATGGAGGCGACGTAGTCCTGTGGATGTCTTGGGTTCGCCCATCTCTGCCCACCGATTGACGCCGTCCCAGAGTTCACGATGCGGGGCGGTAAGCCAGGCGGCATCCAGGAGTGCGCCGCCGCACCCAGCCCCAACCACGGTCGATTTCGCCAATAGGTCAGATTATGGTGACAGACCCGGCCCGTGATCCTCTCGCACAAGACGGAGCCCAATGCCTTGGCGGTGCCTTCCGGCCACCAGCGAGCATCTCCCTCCAGGGGCGAGATCCCGGTCCGGGCCCAGTTGGAGATCTCGTAGTGGAAGTACCCAGCGTCGGCGAGCATCTCCTCCGCCAACTCGATCATGTCGGCTGCCAAATCGTCCTCCACAGGCACCGCGTCGCCGCGTCGTATCCTCTCGGCGAGGGGTGTCCCCTTCTCGATCACCAAGCCATAGAGCGAGAGATGCTCCGAGTCGAGCCCCATCACACGTCCCAAGGTCACCTCCCAGTCACTCAAAGACTGAGCAGGGACGCCAAACAGGAGATCGAGAGACAGATTATCGAACCCGGCCTTTCGAGACCAATCGACCGCCAGCACCGCATCACGCCAACTGTGAACGCGGCCCAGTCTCTCCAGCTCGCCGTCATCGGCGGATTGGACCCCAAGGCTTAGGCGATTGATGCCCAGTTGCCGAAGTCCGCACAGGTAGTCTGGACTGACGGTGCCGGGATTTGCCTCAAAACTGACCTCCACACCCTGGGATAGATCGAAGGCGGTATGCAGAGCATCCACGAGATCGTCCACAACTTGGAGGGGCAGAAGGGAGGGGGTACCACCACCGAAATAGATCGTTGGGACAGTTGCTGGTCGCCACCGCTCGCCCGCCGCCCGGATTTCCCTCGCCAGGGCGTCTGCGTAGGCAGGGATGAACGCCTCCAGGCCTGCGAACGTATCGAAGTCGCAGTATGCACATCGCGCTCGGCAGAACGGTACGTGCAGATAGAGTGCAATGGCCGGGCGCCTCAGGTCAATCGGCGGCGCTGAGGCATAAGAAAGCCGCATCAAGAGATCAGGTCCGGCGTGAGATGGGAGACCCGGTTGAGGTAGCGGATCTCAAGCCGCCCCTCGACGAGGGCGAGGCGAGAGATGGCCGTGTTACTGTGATGGTACCAGCACCACCGACTTGGCAGTTGGTCCTGTATCGCCTTCAGGAGCGAATCAATGAACCTGGCGTGAGACACGATCGCCAGATTTTCGTCTACGTCAGCCCGCTCCCAGACGCGAAAGGCTACCCTGAGCGCTCGCTCCATGCGGCTCGAGCGCGTCTCCCGTCCCCGATGCCACCATCCTTCGTCCGTCACGCCATCGGGGAGCACATATTCGGGAAAGGCAGTCAGAATCTCCTGTTTCGTGCTCCCGGAGCGGATCTCGTCGGTCAAGACCTGCTCGTGGACGTCGACCCAGACTTCCGGCTGGAGGTTCAAGGCCCTAGCGAGGGGCCGGGCGGTCTGCAGAGCCCGCCACATGGGGCTGCAAACGAGCCGGTCGATTCTCGATTCGGCGAATCGGACGGCCTCCTCGCCCGCGGCGAAGAAGCGGGCCAGCAGGTCGGCTTGGCGACAGCCGAGTTCCGTCAGGTGCGGATCAAACACAATATCGTCGCGACTGTCCAGCACCTGGTTTGTGGACTGCCCGTGGCGGATCAAGTAGACTTCCAAGGAGGCCTCCTCGGTGACTCGGCTAGCGGGCCAGCAGCCCCATGGCCTGAGCCACGAGAGCCGTTCGATCCAGGCGGGAGACCCACCCATTGCGAGCGATGCGCAGAGTACTTGAGGCTCGGTAGAATCGGGCCCGTCGGATGAGGCCTTCGCCGTCCCAGTCGTCCGGCAGCGCACGGAAGTAGGCATCACACAGTTTCTCTACGAAAGGCTGGGCCTCCAGCACGCTGCCGCCGTGTTGGTTGATACTGTGGGTCACCTCCGCCATTAGACGGCCCAGGTCAGAAGCCGGATCTCCCGGGTACAGCCGCTCCCAGTCCAACACAACGATCCCCTCCGCTCCTGGAAAGACGGCGTTGGTCGTGGTCGCATCGCCGTGGGTAAGCGTGGGAGCGAAAGCCTCCATATCGGAATCTCTGGCCCAGCGGTCGATCAGACGGAGGACCCCGTCACGGGCCAGCGGATCGTCTTGCAGCACCCCCCATTTCGCCAGCTGATGGACGACGTCTCGAGCGTAGGCCAACGAGGACGCGAAATCGGGTCCTTCAGCCTCGGGCCGGAGGCCCCGCACGTGGAGTTCGACGAGAAACTGGGCCACCGACCGTAGGGCGTCGCTCAGCCTTCCTGGCTGGCTGTGGCGCACAGCGATGATGTTCTCAAGGGTGAGTCCAGGTAGATGCTCCAGGAAGAGAACACCGCGCGAGAGGCCAAGCGGTTTTACGGCGCGGGCCTTGCCATCCCCGAGACCGAGAGCCTGCACCTGATGGATGCGGTCGTGCTCGCGCTGAGCATAGGTGTCGGCCTCTGAACCCGCCTTGACCGCGTAGAACTTTGCCACGAAGGACCACTTGGTCGAGGTTTCGCGGTAGACGTAAGCCGCCTGGGACAGCCTAGCTGCCCGCCAGGAAACCGGCTGGCCCGGGCCAGCCCAGAGCTTCTCCACCCCGTACTCAACCACAGGGTCGCCGGGTTCGAGGCTCAGCCAATTGCCCCGCTGAATCTCGGGCACGTCGGCCGGCGGTTCCACGGGGGCTAGCCGCTCGTCAGCCTGATCCATCAACACTCTCCGCGGCGCCTGCAACCGATCAGCGTCCACCGAGCCTCGTTCACACAGCCTCCACCGTTTCGAGCGTTTCTCGGGTGTTCGGAAGCCTGGAGGTGGAGACATAGGCGACCACAAACAGCCCCGCCGCCAGGCCGAAGAGACAAGTGAACCCCAAGAGGTCGATAACGAGTCCTCCGAGACCCGAGATGAGGACCACGATACCCATCAGCGTATTCGATAGGCCGAGATAGAGTGGACGCTCACCGGCCGGCACGAGCTCGAGTAGAAAATTGCTGCCGGAGAGAACCTTGGCCGGCAATACGGCGCCGTCGAGCAGGAAGAGAGGCAACACCAGATAAGGCAGCCACGGTCCCTGGGGCTGGGCCACGTTCACGAGCACCACCAGGCCGATGGCGAAGACGGCCGCCAGACCCCCACCGGCACTCATCAGCCGCATGACGACTTGATTCCCTCGGCGGTCACTCAACCGCCCCCAGAGGAGGTTGAGGAGCAGCTGAGCAGCGACGCGCGCAGCCACGTAGATACCGACCATGCCGTCCGGTGCACCAAGCACGCGCTTGGCGTACACGGCGTAGAAGGGCAGCGCAATCTCTGCCAAGCCCAGGGCCAGGCGGGCCACCATGTAGCGCCGGTAGACATCGTCCCGCCGGAGAACCCGAAGTGCGCGTCCCAGCTGCTCACCGAGGGATCCGGGCTCGATCCCGCGTTCTCCCGCGGGCTCGCGAATGGCGGCGAAAGCGCCAACGGCCGGGGCGATGGTGAGACCGTAGAGGAGGAAGAGAACAGCGTGGCCCCGGGGGAAGGGCAAGCTGGGCTGGTTCAAGACCCTAGTCACCACCCAGCTGGCACCGAGACCCAGCAGCCCGCCGACAAACTGCCGCCACGCAAAGAGCGAGCCGCGGCGCGTTGCCGGGATGGTTTTCGCCACCACATCAAAGAAGGTCAGCCCCGCCATACCGCCCACAACCCAAGCCGTCGTGTACAGCACGAAGAAGCTGAGGAGCAAGACTGCCGGTGCATCCACGAACCAGAGCATCCCCGCCAACCCTAGCCAGATCAAGACCCTGATCGCGCCGGCGAGGGAGTAGCTTCCCATTTTTCGCTCCATGCGCTGGATTCGCGGGGAGACAAAGACCTGGGGAAGGAGCCAGGCTGCCGTTCCCAGGGGTGTTACCAAGCCGACGAGCAAGTTGGACGCCGTCAACTGACTGATGAACCAGGTCAGGACCAAAGGGGGATCGATCAGGCGGGAGGCGGAATTGAAGAGCGCCCCATTGAAGACGTTGAGCACAAAACTGCGCCGCACCTCAGACTGAGGCAACGCTGCTTCCATAGACTAGCGTCCTCCTCGCCGGACAGCGGTGACATCAGCCAGGATGGAGAGCGCTATCTCCTTAGGCGTCTCGGCGCCGATATCGATGCCAATGGGCGTGTGGATCTGCTCAAGGAAACCTTCGGGCACCCCCAGCGCCCGAGCCCTGCCAAAGGTAGCCTCAGTTCTGCGTTTTCCGCCGAGCAGACCAACGTAGGGAACCTCACGCTCGGCCAGGATCGCCAGGGCCTCCTCGTCCGGGGAATGGTGCGGTGTGACCAGGATAACATAGACGTGCTCGCCCAAGGGATAAGACTGGAGCTCCGCATCCAAGGACCCACCGATGAGAACATCCGCATCTGGAAAGTGCTCAGGCGATACCATCGATGGACGTTCGTCTAGGATGGCAATGCGGAAGCCCAGCCACGCCCCTATGGATGCCACGGCCTGGCCGATGTAGCCCGCGCCGACGATCAGCAGCGTCGGCTCAGGCAGCAGGATGTCGACGAAGCAGCTGATGTCGCCGGCACACACGTCCTCCCCCTCCTCTGCCGACCGAGAGATGAGCCGCGACCGGCCCTCGATGAGTGCCTCCCGGGCCTGACCGACGACCCAGGCCTCGGACGGCCCTCCCCCGACAGTGCCCTCAGTCCTCCCGTCCGCGTAGATCAGCATTTTGGCCCCAGGCGCCCGCGGCGACGAGGGGCCCGCGTCCACGATAGTGGCCAACGCCACTGCTTCACCATCCCGCATTGCCCTGACCGCAGCCTCGTAGATTGCCTCATTGGAATCGCTCATGGTGCCTCTCTAGCTCCTCGATAGTGTATGCCGCCACTGCCGATGGCTTGATTCTACCCTGGAGAGTCAATTTGGCAATGGCCTCTCCGCCGTTCATCGTGCCCTTGCACTGGACTGGTCGGGTCCGGGAACTCGTGCTGCTCACCCCGCCGCGCACCGCGAACCTACCACTAGCATCGCATTGACAAAAGCTCTTCCATCACGTAAGATAGCGTCAACAGGACGTACAGAGAGCAGATACGAGGCTTGATCAGGTGCCGTACGTACCTGTGGACGTGCAGGAGACACACGTAGAAAGCACGTGGGGACAGCCGGAGACGATGGCAGGGCAGGGTGCCAGAGGCATCTGCCGCTGTTGTGCGTCTGTCGCCAGGTGAGTTTTCTTACAGTTAGAAGTGCTATAAGGAGGTTTCTGTGCCACACCGCGATACGTGGGCCACATGCGAGAAGTGCGAAAAGCAGTACGTCTTCACCGTTGAGGAGCAACGACGGCTCGAAAAGATGGGGTTGGAAGTTGAGCCCTCTCTCTGTCCGGAGTGCCGAGAGGGTCAGCCAGTGGAGTCGGTGGAATCGGTGGAGTCGGTGGAGTCGGTGGAGTCGGTAGAGTCATTGGAGGAAGGCGAGCAGGCCGGAGTGGTTAAATGGTATGAGCCGAGAAAGCGGTACGGTTTCATCACCATGCGGAACGGCGAGGACATCTTCTTCCACAAGAACGCCATTGCTGAAGGGAACGAGAGAGACTTCGATGAAGGCGTGAAAGTGACGTTCTCCGTGACTGAGTCGGATAAGGGCCCGGAGGCAAGTGAGGTCAAGCTAGCCCGGTAGAGAAGACCCGATACGCGTCCTGCGTCTAGCCATCTCCAGCGAAGTGCGTTGAGTTCGGAGGGATCCTCCGGTGACTCAGCGCTCTTCTGGTTTTTTGATGTCGCCTGCAGGCAGGCCAACGGAAGGGGGAAAGGACTATGAGTTTCTGGATGATCGTCGGACGTCTCGCCCTTGCCTTTGTCCTGGGCGGCGTCATCGGCTGGGAGCGGGAGTACGAGGAAAAGCCAGCTGGCCTGCGCACCTTCATCCTGGTCTGCCTGGGCGCCGCGCTATTTGTCCTCGTCACGCTGGAGGTCATTGAGGAAGCCCAAGCACTGACGGAGATCGGACCGACGCGGGTTGACCCTGTGCGCCTTATCTCCAGCGTCGCTCAGGGTATCGGGTTCCTTGGAGCAGGGACAATCTTCGTCACCCGCGGATCGGTGCTTGGCTTAACCACGGCAGCCGCAATTTGGGCCACATCCGCGATTGGTGTGGCTTGCGGCCTCGGGCTGTGGCGCATATCGCTGGTGGGGACCGCCCTAACCTTCGTGACCCTACAGGTCCTCGGGCCCTTGACGCCCCACCTGGGTAGGCGGACGGAGTCAGATTCGTCCTAGCCAGGTCATCCGGCGGCTACGATGCGGGAAAGCTGCGAGCCTTTTCCCCACGCAGTACTTGGGATAGGGCTGGGGAAGCGTTGCCGATCCACCCATTCAGAAGACCCGAGCGATATGCAAAGAGGCGGGGTCAAATACCCCGCCTCTTTGCACCATGCAGTCCTAGATTCTGCTGCGCTACTTGCGCTTGACCTCGATCGTCCTAGGCTTGCTCTCCTCGGCCTTCGGCAGCGTGAGTGTCAGCACACCATTCTCGAAGACAGCCTCGGCCTCGTCGGACTCCACTGGTACGTTGAGCGTGAGGGTCCGTGAGAAAGCCCCATACGCGCGCTCCTGAAACAAGTAATCTACATTCTGCAGGGGGGGGCGCAACTCCCCGCGGATCATCAGACGATCATCATCGATCGTCACATCGACCTCATCCGGCGTAAGCCCGGGGAGGGACGCGATGATGACGATCTCCTCCGGTGTGGTGTATACGTCCAGCGGCAACCGCAAACGGCGTTCCGTGCGCTCCATTTGCCCCTCGCTGGGACGCACAAAGCTATCCTCAAACAACTGGTCCATCGCCTCGCGTAGGGTTCGTGCCTCACGCCAAGGGTTTCCGCGAATGATAGTCATGCTGTCACCTCCGAGTAACACGTATGATTTTCAATGGTCAACTACTTGGACTTGACCTTGATCGACTTCGGTTTCACTTCCTCAGCCTTCGGCAGCTTGAGAGTCAGCATCCCATCCTCAAACTCCGCTTCCGCCTTCTCGGATTCCACAGGCATTGGCACCGTGATGGAGCGTGAGAAGGAGCCGCACCGCATCTCCCGACACACGTAGTTACCTTCCTCAGTCTCTTCCTCGGTCTTGGTCTCGCCCTTGATGGTCAATGTGTCGCCGGTCACGCTGATATCGATATCCTCGGGATTGACCCCCGGAACCGCTGTCTTGACCACGATGTCGTCATCGGTCTCCCACATGTCGATTGCCAACGTCCCGACCATCCGCGGGGAAAGCTCCCCAGATCGAGGTCGCACAACGCTCTCCTCGAAGAGCCGATCCATCGCCTCCCGTAGACTCACTAGGTCACGGAAGGGCTCCCAACGTGTTAACTGTGACATATCTGCACCTCCTGTTACCTATTCCAAGCCAACCAAGCCAGAAATCTTGATCAAGCCATTCCGACTCGACTGTATGATGACACAAGTCCATTAGATTTGCATTAGAGGGCCATAGGAAAGGCATAAGAAGAAAGGCGCTGCAAGGAACCTGTGGGCCGTGGCTTTCACTCGGCGCGAGACCACTCGCGGACAGACTGAGTGGAAAGCCTGCGGAGCACGATGAAGAGCAGTCAGAGTACCTGGAGGGCCAGGAAGCGGTGACGAGGCAGCGAGGGTGGGGATCACCCCGCCGCGCCCGCGGGGATGACGACATAAGAAACCCTATCCGGAATCGAGGGCGCGTGTATCCTTCTTGGGTGTCCGCTACGCGCGGCACGACGTCATCGTGAAAACAAGAAAGCCGTCGGTGGAACAGCCATACGACTTGGCGTACAGGTATGTCCGAATCTCAGATGATGGAGGATGCCCATTATCCGATCGTCACACTCGGTGCTATGGCTGTCCTCTCGTTGGTCTCCTCTGGCTTTCTGATCGGTCTGTCGTCCACAAGCACAGACGGAGTGACCGAGATGTCCGTTGTGCGCCGCATCAGATCAACCCCTCAACCGACAGACGCGCCACGATCTCATTGCCTTCCCAATCATCGGTCTCGACAAAGCCCAGCATCTCGTAGAGATGCTTCGCCCTTGTGTTGGACGGACTGTACGATAGCGCAAAGTCCTGGTATCCCTCTGCTTCCGATAGCATCCTGATCGCGGCTCGAACTGCTTCTCTGCCGTAGCCCTGTCCCTGACATGCCTGGTCGATCAATGCCCCGCCCAGCCAGCAACTGCCGTCCGCCGGATCGAGAGCCCACATCATGAAGCCGATGACACGCGCGTCGGTGTAGATTGCCAGCGGGTGCCAATCCTTCCCATAACAGCAGCGTGCCAGGTAGCAGCTGGGCTCAGCGACGAAGAGCCGCTGCACTTCTGTGACCTGAAGAGAGGCCACATCACGCCAGTTTTCGCTGCTGACAGCGTGCAGACTGACACGCACCTCATTGTCCTACCAGTTGCTTGCACCCATACCGAGAAGACTCCTTCCATGCTCGTGGCGAGCCTCTCCTGCCGCGGCGGGAACCTGGGCTTGTGAGAGTGGAGGTGCTGGGCGGTGCTCTCTGGGGGCGAGACGCAAGCAAGGGACTGGTACCTCGTCTACCGCGGGCGACTGCGAGCGAGGAAGTTTTTGGATGAGCTACGTATCACTTGCAGGATTGTAGGGGAACCCGGAAGGCGGAAGAGAGCAGGAGCGTCATCGGGCGTGACCAGCCCTTTGGAAGGCACTGACGACCTTCGTTGGCATCGAAATCGCCAGCTGCCACAACCAGGCTCTCCTCCCAGATGAGCAAGGCTGGCGGAGTAGGGTTTCCGAGGGCCACTCTCAGAAACCATTCTGGAGTCGCGTCACTCATAGAGAGGTGGGAAACCCTTGGTGAGTCCGTACAGGTCGCTCCGGAGCCTTCCGATCATCATGGGCTCGCCTCTACGACCAACTCGCCTCCCGTCGGTATACCGTCGCGGTCATCCACCCCGTGCAGATCAACGTCATCGCAAACCCGAAATCCGTGAGCCCCAGCCGAACCATGGGCGCGACCTAGACAGAATGTGCTCCTCGCTCGCTGGCCTCCTCTTTGAAGTCGACGAAGCGGTATCCGGTCCCGATCTCGGTGAAGATATACTGAGGATCCGAAGGGTCGGGCTCGATCTTCTTCCTTAGATAGCTGATGTAGAGCCGCAAGTTCTGGATCTCGTCCTCCCCGTACTCGTAGCCCCAAACTTTGGAGAGGAGTGTCTCGTGGGGCACGACCCAGCCGGCGTTCTGCACTAGATGATAGAGGAGACGGAACTCCGTGGGACGGAGGTGAATCCTCTCGCCCTCGACGATGACCTCTCGCTTGTTGAAGTCGATGCTGAGCCGATCGTCCACGGTCACGATGGACTCCTGAGGACTGGCCGGCCCCTGCGTCCGACGGAGTACGGCCTTCACGCGGCTGGCGAGCTCGCGGGCGCTGAAAGGTTTGGTGACGTAGTCATCGGCGCCCAACTCCAGGCCACGGACTTTGTCCTCTTCCTCGTCTCGGACGGTCAGCATGATGACCGGCACACTCGATATCTCCCTCAGCATCCGCAGCGTCTCGAAGCCATCCAACTCGGGCATCATCACGTCGAGGATAACCAGATCGGGCAGCTCGGTTCGAACCTTGTCGAGCGCCTCAATTCCGTCGTGAGCCTCGATGACGTGATACCCCTCCAACTCCAGGTTCATGCGAATGAAACGCGTCATACGCGGTTCATCGTCAACGACCAGGATCAAGCCTTCATGGCCATCGGTCATGGACGCCCTCCCTCCGCTCACTCCCTGATGAAGCTGACCACCTCTTCCTCGTCCCCGCTAGGCAGAATCTCGACACAGTGAATACGCTGCCAAGGGTAGATGACCGTGTCAGTCTCCGGCAGGACGTAGGAGACATCCCGGCCATCGCGATAACGGACGTTGTGGATGATGAGGACCTGGTCCGTAGGCTCCGGAACGCGCTCGATCTCCCCCACGACGGATTCCTCGTTCAAGATATGTACCAATACGGTGTAGGCCATGGTCTCCCTCCCAGTCCACGAGGTCCTACTCCAGGACCGTGACCACCAGTTCCACACGGCCGAGCTGGAGCCGGTCGCCCTCCCCGAGCACGTGAGGTAGGTAGGGGGTCAGCCGCTCCCCGTTAAGAAAGGTCCCGTTCGCGCTTCCCAGGTCCTCGACGTAGTAGTCGCCGTCCTCCCCATAGATACGGCAGTGGCATCGCGATACGCCGCCCTTCAAACCACCGTCCGGGGTTAGATCGACGTCGGGGAAGATGTCCTGAGCGGCGTCCAGCCTGCCCACATGCACATCCGCCCCCGGAGGCAACTGAATCTCGCGCTCGTTGGAGACCACCCTGATCTGCAGCTTCGTGCCGGTCCTCCCCGACTCTCCGGCGCTCTTCGTGCTGGGCCCCCAGGCTCGAGCCTGCCTGTTGGGCAACTCGCGCCCCGGGATTGGTTCTGTTCCGGGCCGCCCCGCGGTCGGCAGATACCCACCGCATTCACTGCAGAAGAGGCTTCCCGGGCGGTGCTTCCTTCCGCAGGATGGACACTCAATCATAGGCCTCGCTCCTGAGACTGAGACGGCGGGTGCCGTACTTGATCTCCTTGCGACCTCGTTCCGTGGCGCCTCCCCTTTCGGCGATATGCTTGGCCTCAAGCAGAGCAGCTTGCGCCAAGCGCTCCTCACCCATGTCGAGGAGGCGGGTCGCTACCACCTCCAACCGACGCGTCGCCTGATCGACGTTGCCTTCCTCAAGAGCCGACCATGCCTGCTCCTGCATACGATAGAGTGTGATCCGGCTCACCAATCTGAGGATGACTTCAGGGACCTGCTGCTCCTCCTGGTCAATCCCCTCGTCGGTGAATCGACACCAGATGGCGCGCCGGAGCCTCTCGCTCCGCTTCTCTAGCTTCGGCACATCGCCGAACAGGTCGGCTTGGAGGAGACGATGGTCGCCCGGCGGCCTGGCCTCGACGGCAATCTCGATGAGGATCCTCCTGGGCGTCTCAACCTCCAGCGGTCCCAACCGAGTCACACCCTCGGAGAGCTGGAGACGCTCCAGGGAGGGTGAAGTCTGGAAGATGCTCTCTACTGATACCCCCGGGGCCGTCCGCACACTGAGGATCATCTCCGTGGCGAAAACCGAACTGAGCTTGCGGATCATCCCGTGCAACAGGGCACGCACTTGCCCGGGCGACGACACGTAGGCCGACGTACCACCACTGAGGGCCGCCATCTCCTCCAGGAGATCGTCGTTCCAGTCCTCTCCGATGCCCATAGCGGTGATGCCGATATCCTTGTCGGCGGCTTCGGCTGCCGCCGCGACACATGCGTCGTCATCCCCGTATGTCCGCCCATCCGTGAGAAGAAACAGGTGGCGCACCACATCGTGTCCCCGGTAGCTGCTTAGAGCATCGAGACCAATACGGAGTCCTCTTAGCAGTTCCGTTCCCCCCTCCGCGCGCAGGCCGTTGATGGCTCTCTTGGCGCGGGCACGGCTCACCCCAACCTGGTCGGATATCAGAAGGTCAGCCCGGTCGTTGAAGCTAACGATAGCCAGGAAGTCGTCATCATTGAGCTGATCGAGAATCTCCCGGGCTGCAGCCTTCACGCTGGCAAGGCGAGCCCCCTTCATCGAGGTGCTCTTGTCGATCACCATCGATAGGTCAAGAGGTAGGCGCTCACGGCTGGAGACGGTTCCGGGACGGACCTCCAGCAGGGCGTAGAGTATCTGCTCGTCGTGCCTCGAGCTGAGAGTCTCCTGGCTCTGCACGACATCAAGGATCAAGGGAGCGGTCTCATCTGCCCGCTTCTCATCCCGCTGCCGGTCGTATGAGCGACGGGTCTCAGGATTGGCCAGCACGGCGTAGGCCTCGTGTACTTGATGAAAGAGACGTGTTGACGTGTCGGCCTCACGGCTGTCAGGATGGTAGCGGAGAGCCAGCTGCCGATAGGCCTGTTTGATCTCCTCCTGGGTGGAGAAAGGGGATACACCCAAGATGCTGTAATAGTCCTTGGTGACATTAATGTCCATAGGGACCCCGGTGGGCATCAGATGGGCAACGTCCTAACCGAGCGGAGAGCGCCAGAGGATAGCCGTGATGTTGTCGCTCCCTCCAGCGTCGTTCGCGGCGGTCACAAGTTGGCGGCACGCCTCTTGAAGAGATGGGGCTTCCCGGATTAGATCGACCATGGTTGTCTCGCTGACCAGCCCCCACAGCCCGTCACTGCACAACAGTAGATAGTCACCTGCTCCAACCTTGTGCACGTGGGTATCCACGTCCAGCGCTCCGCCTTGCCCGATGGCCCGATAGAGGACGTTCTTCTGAGGGTGCTCAGCCGCCTCTTCGGGCGTCAACTGCCCCGTGTCCACGAGTCGATCGACGATCGAATGGTCGTGGGTGATCTGTTTCATCCCGTCCTCGGTGATGACGTAGGCACGGCTATCCCCTACGTGGGCAATGTACGCCTGCGTCTCCAAGACGAGAGCACAGATCAACGTGGTGCCGCTGCCGGGCACCTCCTCAGACACAGTCTGGTTAGCCGCTTGCACGGCATCAATGAGGACCTCCGTCAGAGCCGGACGCCGGGCATCTTGCTCGGGCCCGAGGAGGGAGGGCAAATAGGAGCG
>Ga0180429_10001820_pt1 | contig 17892 bp, 13 predicted proteins | sample SS_ome_FD_132428 | JGI IMG/M metagenome (GOLD analysis project Ga0180429, IMG submission 132428) | Hypersaline lake sediment archaeal communities from the Salton Sea, California, USA - SS_1_S_1 metaG | ecosystem: Environmental > Aquatic > Non-marine Saline and Alkaline > Hypersaline > Sediment ...
ACTACAAGCGGCTGATGCACGGCAGCACCGCTTCGGAGGTCGAGATCGACAAGTCGAACATCCTGCTGATCGGCCCCACCGGTTCCGGCAAGACCCTGCTGGCCCAAACGCTTGCCCGCATCCTCGACGTACCGTTCGCCATCGGCGATGCCACCACGTTGACCGAGGCCGGTTACGTGGGCGAGGACGTGGAGAACCTGCTGCTGAAACTGCTGCACGCGGCCGACTTCGATCTGGAATCGGCCCAGCGCGGCGTGCTCTACATCGACGAACTCGACAAGATCGGCAAGACCAGCCAGAACGTATCGATCACGCGCGACGTTTCCGGCGAAGGTGTTCAGCAGGCGCTATTGAAAATGCTCGAAGGCACGGTGGCCAACGTTCCTCCGCAAGGCGGCCGCAAGCATCCCGAACAGCAGTACATCCAGATCGACACCAGCAACATCCTCTTTATTTGCGGCGGCACGTTCGTCGGAATCGACGACATTGTCGGCAAGCGGTTGGGAAAACGCTCGATCGGATTCGGCCGGGAGAAGACCGTCAACAGCGACCTCGAACTGGGTGAACTGCTCGCGCAGGTCACCTGCGACGACATCCTCGGATTCGGCCTGATTCCCGAGTTGGTCGGCCGGTTGCCCGTCCTCTCCTCCCTGGGCCCCTTGGACACCGACGCCCTGGTGCAGGTGCTCTGCGAGCCGAAGAACGCCCTGGTCAAACAGTACCAGGCGTTGTTTGCCATGGAGGACGCCGAGTTGGACTTCACCGACGGCGCCCTGCGAGCGATCGCCCAACGAGCCCAGGAGAAGAACACGGGGGCCCGGGCGCTGCGGTCGATCATCGAGGAAGTGATGCTCGACATCATGTTCGAGCTACCCGACCAACCCCGCGGCAGCAAGTACCTCGTCAACGAAGAGATCGTCTACGGCCGCGAGCAGTTGCTCCCGCTGCCGGAGCCGAAGAACAAGAGCGCATAGCAGCCGCCGTTTTTCTTTCCCGCCGCGCGTTATATCGCGGAGCGGCTCTCGCCTTGGTATGATATGGGCTACATAGTAGTCATCTCGCTTCGCGAAAGGGCGTTCTTTCGCGGAGCGAAAGACGACTTTTTTCTTGCGTCGTCCCTTACGTATCGAGGTGCGCTATCACGATGAGCGACAGCCGTGTATCGCCGACCTCTCGCCGGGCCGACGTGGCCGCGGTCCTGGTGACGCTCGTGCTGCCGACGCTGGTCACCTGGCTGTATTTCGTGGTGCTTAACGAGGCGGCGGCCTCGCTGCAACAAGGCGTGTTCACCGCCGGCAAGGTTGTGCAGTTCGCTTTTCCGATCGTCTGGGTGCTGGCCATCCAGCGGCGGCGGTTGCGGTTGGCCTGCCCGAAGGCGGCCGGGGTGATCGAGGGGATAGTCTTCGGCCTGGCGGTCCTCGTGCTGATGCTGCTGTTGTATCACGGCTGGCTGAAGCCCGGCGGCCATTTTCGTTCGGCCGGCGAGGCGATCTGTCGCAAAGTGGCCGGTTTCGGCATCGACACGCCCGCCAAGTACATCTTCTTTGGCGCCTTTTATTCGCTGGCTCACTCGTTCCTCGAAGAGTACTACTACCGCTGGTTCATCTTCGGCCAGCTTCGCCGCATGATACCGCTCTCGGCGGCGGTGGTCGTATCGAGCCTGGGCTTCACGGCCCATCACGTGATCGTGCTGCATCTCTATTTCGGATGGTCGTGGATCACGCTGTTGTTCTCGGCGGCGATAGCCCTCGGCGGGGCCGCCTGGGCATGGATCTATCACCGTGGCGACTCGCTGGTCGGCCCCTGGATGAGCCATCTGCTGGTCGACGCCGCGATCTTCATTATCGGATACGACCTGGTGGGCCATTTGTTTACAGGTGCATAGATGTTAGTCGAGCAACCACTTGCGTGTGTGACGCGTTGGACCGCCCGGATCCTGGGAACGCTGCTGTTCGGCCTGCTCCTGCTGTTTCTGATCGGCGAAGGTATGCCGCCAATCGATTTCTCGGCGACGGGAGCCATGTCGATCGTCCTCCTGACGGCGTGGCTCGGTCTGGCCGTTCTCTGGCGTTGGGAAGGGATCGGCGGCCTGATGGTCGTTGGCGGAATGGTTGCGTTTTACGCCCTCAACTTCGCCGGCTCGGGCAGATTTCCCAGCGGGTGGGTCTTTCCGCTGTTGAGCCTGCCGGGTATCTTGGCGTTGTTCTGCCGATGGCAGCGGCCGAGGGCGTGAGCCGGGCAGCCACGCGGCAGGTCTGTTTTTCCCAAGATTCGCTCTCGCCGAGCGAATAAGTACCCAGGGATGGTCTATCCGTACCGTTCGGCGTGTTGAACAAGCAGTTTTGGAGGATATCAGATGGAGTGGCTGAAAATCTTCTCACAGCCCGACAACCTCGCAATAACCTGTGCCATCGGGTTGCCGATCGTTATCGGGGGAATCATCGCGATCACGAGTATCTGGATGCGTCACCGGGAGCGGATCGCAATGATCGAGAGAGGGATCCATCCAGACTATCCGCCGGAAGAGGACGAGCAGCAGGACTCTTCCGGGGGGTATTAGCGACGATCTATCGCCGGGCTCAAGACTGCTTCAATTTGGCCAGTTCTGCCTCGGCGGCGGTCAGTTGATCCTCGATCGTCTTCAACTCGCTTGGATCATCCATCTGTTTCCTCGATCCGGCCAACTGGCTACGAAGTCTCTGGATCCGCTGGTTGAGTGCCTGCGCTCTCTTCTTGGTCTTCTTGTCCATCACTGCCGGGCTCCGGAGTCGGCGAAATGATCACGAACCTCGTTCCTACATCTATTGTAGATCAAATGGAGTTGTCCCGGGAGTCCCCGCATAATTGCGCAGATCGCCCCAATCGGTCATCGTGGGAAGGGGGTTGGGGATTAGGGATTGGGGGTTGGGGAATGGGGTTTTACATCGCACCTCCGCGCACTGCGTGCGCGTGTTTCCGTAGGGCGGGTATCCTGGCCCGCCCAGAACGACTGGAAAAGCATGTTCCTTGGTCACGCTGGGCGGGCCTGGAGACCGATCCTACCTTTTGGTTGCGGCCAACGACTGCGTTATTGACAGGTGCTGACACTCTTCCCCCCCAACCCCCATCCTTCACAAATGCTATATATTGAGCATGGAAGCTACCTTCGAGAGTCCGATCGCGTCCGCCGCGGGGACCCTCGCCCGATCAAGGCAGGGAACGATCGCCGCGTGGCGCCTCGGCATGATCGACGTGTTGCTGCTGGTGCTCGCATTTTCGCTGGTCATGCACTCCCGGGGCTCGCTGCTCGATGATCCCGGCGTCGGCTGGCATCTGCGGAACATCGACGCCATGTGGGCGGAGGGCGGATGGCTCACGACCGATCCGTTCTCCGGTCCCCGCGCGAACCAGCAATGGCTGACCAATCAGTGGTTGGGCGACCTGTTGCTTCGATTCGGCTGGTGGTGGGGAGGTCTCGAAGGCATCGCGGCGGTGACGATCGCCACGCTGTTGCTGATGTTCCGCTGCCTCTACGGCATGTTGCGTCGCGACGGGCTGGCCCCGCTGCCGGCGACCATCTGGACGGCCGCCGGTGCATTGGGCACCTCGCCCGCGTGGCTGGCCCGGCCCAACATCGCCACCGTGTTTTTTGTCATGGTCACGGCCTGGGTGTTGGATCGCTACCACCGCGGCGAGTGCCGGCGTCGAGATACGTTGTGGCTGCTGCCGATGTTCGTCGTCTGGGCGAACACGCACGGCGGATTCGTGGCCGGATTGGTCACGCTGGCCGCCGTTTGGTCCGTCGAGGCCGGCCTTGCCATGGGACTACCTCGCGGCGACCGGCGACAAACGGCCCGGCAGCGGCTCGCGCACCTCTCTTGGCTGGCACTGGCGGCGTCACTGTGTACGCTGATCAACCCGTACGGCTGGAACCTCTACGCCTGGGTCTTCAAGTTCCTTGGCAACGGATTCTTCACTAACCTTAACCTGGAATGGCAGTCGCCCGACTTCCATCGGGCCGACGCGATCTGCTTCGAACCGCTGATCCTGCTGTTGCCGCTGTTGATCGCGTTGAGCCGGCGGCGTCCGAGCCTGGTGGCATTGGGGCTGTCGGTCTTGTGGCTCCACTTCGCGCTGAACGGATATCGGCACGTTGCACCCTGGGTGCTGGTGACCGTACCGTTGCTCGGCAGGTTAAGTGTCGAGGTGCCCTGGCTTCGCGCGATGGCCGCTCGCTTGAACCCCGGTGGTCTGTCTGAGTTCAGTTTGCGGGTGCCACGGTTGGCTTGTCCAACCGTGTCTTCGGCACTGCTGGGCAAGCCAGCAGTGGCACCCGATCTGCAAGGTCGAGATGGACAGATCACTAAGTCGCGGCATCGGTCGGACAATCGGCGCGGGCCCGCGGCGGGCTGGGCCGCCACGGCGGCGATTTGCCTTGTCCTGCTCGGCGGGGCCCGGTGGACCGAAGGTTTCGCATCTCACGATCCCAAGCACATCCCGACCAAGGCGCTGCGCTACGTAATCGAGCACCACGACGGCCGGGCCGTCTTTCACAGCGTCGCCTGGGGTGGCTGGCTCACCTGGCACGGCTGGCCGGAGCTGAAGACGTACATCGACGACCGAAACGAGGTCCAAGGCCGCCGGCACATCGTCGAGTATATCGGCATCATCAACGCTTGCGCCGACTGGGAGGAGAAGCTTGCGCGACACGGTGTGGAATTGGTCTGCATCGATGTCCGAGCCCCGCTCGCACCACAGCTTGCCCGATGCGACGATTGGCGCGAACTGTATCGTGACGACTTCGCCGTGATCTTCGAAGCCGAGTGACCGCACGTAGGACGGGCTTTCAGCCTGTCCAGTCGGACCAAGAACCTGTCCTACATCATCCTGTCCAGACAGGCTGAAAGCCTGTCCTACATCAACCGATCGACCAGTTCAATCGCTTCCTGCCTGGTGCTGATCTCCCCGTCCAACTGGGCGGCGCGAACCCGGTCCAATAGCGAGCGATACCTCGGCCCGGACGGAACGCCGTGTTCGAGCAGATCATCGCCGCTCAGCAGCGGCTTCGGGTCGAGCGTCTCACGGGGTTGCTCCAGCAGCGTTCGACAGTACGACACCTCGTTGCCGCCGGGCGTCACGGCCTCACACAACGCCAACAGGTCTTCTATCCCGCCGGCAACCAGGGTCGGTTGCAGCCGCGACCAGGGCATTCGCCGAGCGTCGCAAAGCGCGTGCTGATGCTCGACCAGCCAGCAGGCCCGATGGGTCTCCTTGTTCGATAATCGCCAGCGGCGGCAAACCCGCCCGGCCCCGGCCGGATCGACCAGCCCGGAGAACAGGGCCCCCAGCGCCAGCGGAAAGCCGGGCTGCCGGAGCCGTCCCAGCACGACGAGGATCTCCTCGAACCGCGGGTGTGGTGTCTGGCCATCGGCAAGCAACTCGGGCAGAATCGCCGCGGCCAGACCACTCTCGACCATCATCCGTAGCGCCGCGACCCGGGCGGGCTCAACCAGCATACGGCGCATCTCCATCGCGATCCGCTCGGGGCTGACCACCGTGATCTGCTCCGCCATGTCGCGCACGGCGGCCAGCGTTGCGGGGTCCAAATGAAAATCGAAGCAGGCCGCAAAACGTATCGCCCGGAGCATCCGCAGCTTGTCTTCGACAAAACGCTCCTGGGGTCGGCCGATCGCCCGAATTACCCGCCGGGCAAGGTCCTCGCGGCCGCCGACGAAATCGATTATCCGGTCTTCAATCGGGTCGTAGAACAGGCCGTTGATCGTGAAATCGCGTCGCGAGGCATCTTCCTCGGCGCTGGTGAACGTAACGCTGTCGGGGTGCCGGCCGTCGCTGTAGTCGGCGTCCTGGCGGAACGTGGCCACCTCGATCTGGCCCGCCTCGCGGGGACCAAGCACCGTAATCACGCCGAAAGCGGCCCCGATAGCCAGGGTCCGTTGGCGGCGGAACACCCGGCGGATCTCCCCTGGCGTGGCGTTGGTGGCCACGTCGAAGTCCTTCGCATCCCGGCCGAGCAAGCGGTCGCGGACACATCCGCCGGCCCAATAGGCCTCGAACCCGGCCTCGCGGAGTTGGCGAACCACCTCGACGGCGAACTCGCGTTGTTTTTGAGGTACTAGCTTGGGACTCACTATCGATCTTCCTGGACATTTCCATAGTCGTTGTTCGCTCCGCGAACAAGACGCCCATAGTCGTTGTTCGCTCCGCGAACAAGACGCCCATAGTCGTTGTTCGCTCCGCGAACAAGACGCTGGTTCGCGGAGCGAACCACGACTATGCCCGAACGCTTCCTTTTCTGGTTGCGGCCAACGACCGCATTATGCCTTTACGGCGTAAATTCCGCATCCGGCGAAAGCCCCTCGACGAACCGGGCCAGCAGATCGGCGGCGTGATCGAGGTCTTCCAGCGAGACCATCTCCACCGGGCTGTGCATGTACCGGTTGGGGATGCTCAGCAGTCCCGCGGCTACTCCACAGCGGTTTACCTGGATGGCGTTGGCGTCGGTGCCCGTTGCCCGGCCTTCGGCGGCGAGTTGAAAGGGGATTTCGTTCTCGTCGGCCGCCTCGACCAGCCGCTCGACGACCTTGTGGTTCATGTTGGGGCCACGATAGATCACCGGGCCTTTGCCCAGCTTGACGTCGCCCTCTTCCTTCTTTTCGATCGTGGGACAATCGGTGGCGTGGGTAACGTCGACCGCCACGCCGACGTGCGGATCGATGCCGAACGAACTGGTCTGCGCCCCGCGCAGCCCAAGTTCTTCCTGCACGGTCGAAACCGCATACAGGCTACAGCGGAGTTTCTCCCGGTCGGCTCGCCGCAGGGCCTCGATCACGACCCACATGCCTGCCTTGTCGTCCATCGCGGCCGATACGGCCCGGCTGTTGCGCGTTTCGTTGAAAGCCAGTTCCACGGTCACCGAATCACCGATGCGGACCGCCGCTTCGGCCTCTTTCTTGTCGGCGGCGCCGATGTCGAGCCAGAGGTCCTTGATCTTGGGGACCTTCTTGCGGTCTTCCTCGGTCATTAGGTGGATCGGCTTCTTGGCAATGACGCCGAACACCGGCCCTTCGGCCGTCCAGACGGTCATCCGCTGGCCGATCAGCATCATCGGGTCCCAGCCGCCGATCGGCTGGACGTAGAGGAACCCGTCGTCGTCGATGTGCTGCACAATCAGCCCGATCTGGTCGCAGTGTCCGGCCAGCATCACCCGCAACGGGGCACCGCCGTTGCGCACCACGACCACGTTGCCGTGAACGTCGGTCTTCACGTCGTCGGCGAAATCGGCCACGTAATCGCGAACCAGCTTCTGCACCGGGCTCTCGTAACCCGAGGCACTGGGGGTTTCCAGGGCGTTCTTGAAGAATTGCAGGGCGGTTGGTTCCATTGGCAGGTCCTTTCTGCTGCTGACATCGAGTATCGTTAAGTGCTTCCAGTATGACGATTGAGACGGTTTTCGCAAGACGGGTATCGGTCAGCCGGAGGCTGCTCTCTACCGGCCCAATTTCATCAGCGCCCCAGATCTCACTATTCACTGTTCAATCTCCGACCCCAGATTCTGTTCGGCGAGAGACATTACGCTTGTTCTAGGCCTAGTTCGCGCGACCGCCGGGTGGCGTTAGAATGGTTAAGAACCCTATTGTTGTCGACATCTTGTCAGCCAAAAACCCGTCGGGCGGCCTGAAGCCATGGCATCCAGAGTTTCGCCAATCCGATTCTGGCGACGCGTCTTCTTTGTCGCCAGCTTCATAGTATCCGTCATTTCGCCAACGTTTTCACATGTTGATCTCGCAACACACTTCCCAGGGATCATGTTCTACCTGGGCTGTGCGTTGGCGGTTGTGCTAAGTCCGTTCATGATGCTGTGGGTCATTGGCGGCCAGATACTGATTCAATCCTCGGACTCACGCTGGGCTTTGCCGACCTCTGATTCCAACCCACTGTATCTTGGCAACCCGCTTCTGTTTGCGCATTTCGCCTGTCAGTTATCCGTCGCCTGCAGTGCTGGCTATCTACTGGCCTCGGCCTGGTGCGGCTGGCACATCTTCGTGATGGGCCTAACATGCGCGCTCGTCGGCGTCGGGTGGTTTCTCGGCCTGCTTTGGAGCGTGCGTCTGGCCGGTGACAGAATCCAACCGCGATACAGTCGGCCAGCAGTGTTTGGCTGCCGAATTGTGACCGCAAAACGCACTTTCAGTGCCCAGCCGCCTTACGACAGTGATACACCATGAAACCAGGGCTTGTTTTCACGGCGGCTGGCACCCGGACAAGTAGGTCAGTGCAAGCCTCGTCCTACGGGATTGCCGCCACGGCGCGTATTGGAGAGCCGTCGCGGCCCTTGACGTTCAACGGGAAACCGATGAACGTGAAACGCTCGGGCAGCTTCTCAAGGTTGGTGAGTCCCTCGACGAGCACGATTTCCACGCCTTTGCCCAACAATGTCCAGTGGCACTGCTTCCAGTCGGTGCTGGGTGTGGCCGTGTCCATGCCGAGCAGCCCGATTCGCCGCTGGGCTATCCATTGGGCGGCGTCCAGTTCGAGCGTTGGATAGTCGGTGAAGTACCGTGGCGTGTTGAACGTGCGGTCCCATCCGGTTCGGTAAATGACCTTGGCGCCGGGCTGGAACTTCGCTTCGTGCGGCCGGAGCATGTCGAGCGTGATCGGCGTGCTCGGCTCCAGCGACGCCCCAGGGGCCAGATCGACCAGGGTGGCCGGGCCGTAGAAACGGTCCAACGGAATCTCGTCCACCGTCTTGCCGTCGTCGAAGAAATGATAGGGCGCGTCCAGATGCGTGCCCTGATGCGTCGACATGCCGATCCTTGTGGCGTTGTAGCCGATCGCCGCCACCGTGTTATGCACCGCAATGCTCAGTTCGGTATCGCCGGGAAAGCCGAGTTGGCCCTGTTCGAGCGGATGCGACAAGTCGATGAATCTGTTCATCTGAGAACACCTTTCGGGGCCAGGGTTTACTTCAGAATAATCAGATCCATCCCGAACATGTAAGCCTTCACCGCTTTCTCGTTCGCGCCGACGATCTCGACGGTCAGCTTGTGTTCGCCCTGCGACAACGCGTGGGTACCCAGCGAGATCGGCTCGGTGTTGATCACCTCGGGGTTGTAGAGGTCGATCCGGTCACCCACCTTCTCGTCGTCGAGATACAACTGCACAACGGCATAGTCGCGGGCCTTGGTCAACACGACGCTTACCTGACAGTCGCCGTCCTTCTTGACCGGCAGGGCGACGTCGAGTTTGTCGCCCGGCTTGGCCCGGGTCCACCAGAGTTGATCGTTGTTGTGCCACGTTCCGTCGCCAAAGTGGTTCATTCTCTGCGGCTCGACCAGCCCGGGCGGGGTGCCGAGCACCTTGAAGCCGGCGCCACCCGGCGCCGGAGCAATGCAGTATCCGTGACGCTCCTCGGCCGGCACCGGGCTGAACGGATCGACGCCGCCGGGGGCGAGATACCAACACGCCGTGCAGGCGAACAGCGCGCGCTCGTTGCCGAAGTACTTCTCTATGCACGCCTCGATCGAGGTCTGAAACGGCACGGCGTCGGCCACGTGCCAGCGAAGCAGCGACTGGTGGCCGCGGTTGTTTTGGGTCATCGTCTGGCAATGGTACGGCGTCTGGAACAGAGCGCCGTTACCCCAGGCGTAGCCGAAATAATCCTCCGACCCGGTGCCGAACGTGGAAGGGAACTTTTCGCCGTCGACGAAGAACTTCTCGTCGCCTTCACCCCACCAGCCTCCCTTGGGGTTCCAGACGTGCAGCATCACGCCGCAGAATCGGCCTCGGCCCCGCGTCTTGAGCATGGTCCAGTCGGGCCAGCGGTCTTTGCCGGGTGGGAATACGTCGCGATGCCACTTGCAATGGAAGTGGGCCATCTCCGCGGCCGGCCGCGTCGATGGCGAGTGGACGATCTCGAACTGCACGCCGCGGTCGATCTCGTCGTCGTTGACCAGTTCGACCACCGCACTGTCGCCGAACGGCATGTACCAGTATGAATAGTAGCCGTCTTCGGTCATGCCGGTTGTCAGCGATTTGTAGTGATTTTCGCCGGGAGCGGTGCCGAAGAAATCTCCCAAAGGGCACCACACGGCCGGTTGGCGGCCGCCGTCGAAAGTGATCTGTAGCACGAGCCTCCGCAGGGCGGCCATCTGGTCTTCACGGTCCTCGAAATCCATCTTGACCTTCAAGGCGGTGATCGCCCGAGCACCGGACAGCTTCAACACCTCGGCCGTTTCTCCGGCCGGCACCCGGACCGATTGGCTGACGGATTCTTCTCCTTCGCGGCTTCCAGCCGGGTCGGTGCCGATTCGCTCGCGGAAGAAGGTGTCCAGTTCCTTCAGCGCGGCGGCGTCCTCCGCCGGCATTGGAGACTTGAACGTCGGTAGCTTCGTCCCTTCGGGAAACGTGCCGTAGGTGAAGTGATAGTAACGTCCCCAGTCCTTCTCGGCCACGATCTTGCACGACTTCTGATACGGGATCGGCAAGTAAAGGTTCTTGCCACGGCAGCCTTGATCTTCGAGCGCGTATGAAAGCGTCGGATAGTGCAACGGCGGGGTCTTGCCGGTGAAGTAGTCCGCGAACGGCAGATCGAGGGCCGGCTCGTCTTGGCCGTCGAGATAGACCTTCACGTGTCCCTTTTGCGGCAGCGCCGACCAGACGCGCCAGATACATCCCGGGCCTTCCATCTCGGCCATCACGCCGGACTCGCCTTCCTGGCGAATGAACATCGGCCCGTCGTTGTTGGCCGACCAGTTGACGTACTCGCCGGAGACCTCGTCGTAGCGGCTTGCCCGATCGTAGCTCGCCCACTGCCGGCACGTTTCGCCGACCGGCGGCACGGCGGCGAGTCGTTCGAGATCGGTCATCCGTCCGACCAGGTCCTGGTAGGTCAACGTCCGTTGAGCAACGGCCGGCGTTACGGCGGCGCCGGCCAGCGCAACCAAGAGCACGGTGAAGAAGCGAAAGGAACGTCTCATGGCGTATCTCCCTTGAAAAAGTGTCGGCCACATTGCACGCGGCCGGTATTATAGCAAACGGGTCAACCGGCGGGAAGTCGGCATAGTTGTGGTTCGCTTCTCGCGCAAACGTTTGTTCGCGGAGCGAACAACGACTATTGATTGACGCATCGTTCGGCCCGTGATAGGATGCAGCCATGGACTGCCCTCCGTCATACGGAAACTCCGCCATGAAGCACGTGTTCATCGCCTTGGCCTGTTGCGCACTGCTGGGCAACCAGTCGAGCGGCCAGTGTCCGTTTCATCCCCGGACGGCCCGGATTCAGGACAAGGGCGGCCGGAATTTCGTGTGGCGGGAAAGGTGCGGAAACAACATGGCCGATCACCAACTGGCCGGAGGGTTCGAGTGGGAGAAGGACTCGCGGAACTTCCTGGCCCTCGGCGCGGCCTGGGTACAAGGGCAATGGCGTCCCGGGCTGCTGATGCTCGCGTTTCCCGACGGCAACGTGCTTAGCGCCCAGTGGAACGTAGACTTCGCCAAGGGCCACGCGCTAAAAATCAAATACGCACTGACCGACCAGGCAGCCAGTTCCAGTTCCAACGGCCTGAAGTTCACAATCATTGCCACCGACGAAAACGGCAAGGAACACAAGCTGCTTGAAGACACGCTCAGCCGCGGCGACCGCACAATCCGCGACAAGCAGATTTCGTTCGACCACAACGCCCGCAAGCTCACGTTCCTTCATGACAACCTGGGGCAAGAGGCCTGGGACGTGTTGTGGATTCAGCCCGAGGGCCTGGTCGTTCCCGCCGTTCCCAAAGCAACGCCGGCGGCCCCGCGCCGGAAACCCGTGGCGGCCGAGCGGCCGGTTGCCGGCGACCATCCGAACGAAACGGCGTTCACCGCGTTGCGGCGCGCCGTCGAAGACCTTCGCCGTAGCTTCTCCGATCGATATCCCAAGGGCGAGGAGTTTCTCGCGCGGCTCGATCGTCTTCAGCAGCAAGCGGCCGAGACTCGGCCGGAGCAACGAACGGCCCTGGCCGAAGCGTTCGACGCCTTGCAGCGCGAGGCCCTGACGGCCAACCCGTTGGTGTGCGAGCGGCCGATACTGTTCGTCGTCCGGCCTCAGTACCGAAGCCACTATCACGCCATCGACACGTTGTTTCATACGGGCGAATTCAATCCCGACCGGGGGCGCTTTCACGCCGAACTCTTCCAAGGCGGCGGGGCAATGAAGACCATCGACTTCGCCGCCGGCGGCCGCGTCGAGACGCTGATCGAGGTGCCCGAGGGCATTGCACGGGACCCCGACCTCCATTTCGACGCCGGGCGTATCGTCTTCGCCATGCGCCGAAACCGCGAGGAAGACTATCACATCTACGAGATCGAGACCGACGGGAGCGACCTGCGGCGTCTCACCTCGGCACCGGGGGTGTGTGACTTCGACCCGATCTATCTGCCCGACGATGACATTGTCTTCTCTTCGACCCGGGAGCCGAAGTACAACATGTGCAGCCGGGATATCGCCGCCAACCTGTTTCGCATGGAGGGCGACGGAGCCAATATACACCAGATCACCAAGAACACGCTCTTCGACAACCACGCCGAGTTGTTGCCCGACGGGCGGATCATCTATGCCCGGTGGGAATACGTCGATCGCAACTTCGGCGACGCGCATGGGCTGTGGACCGTCGCCCCCGACGGGACCAACCAGGCGGTCTACTGGGGTAACAACACGGCCGTGCCCGGGGCGGTGTTCAACGCGCATCTCATCCCCGGCACGCAACGCTTCATCTGTATTCTGGGGCCGCACCACGACCGCCTCTGGGGGGCCCTGGGGATCATCGACCGGCGACGAGGGATCGACGGCCGCCCGCCCGTGTTGCGCACCTGGCCGGCCAATGCGGCCGATGGAATAAAGGTCGGCGGTTTCGATTGCGACCATCATGCCAGTCGCGTTCGCATCAAGTACGAGGACCCCTGGCCGCTTTCGGAAAACTACTTCCTCTGTTCGAGGATGACCGGCAACGGCGATCAGACGGGCATTTTCCTGGTCGACGTGTTCGGGAACGAACTGCTGCTGCACGCCGAGGGACCGGGTTGCTACGATCCGATGCCCTTGGCCCCGCGGCGGCGTCCTCCGGTTATCGCCCCGCGCCGCGATTTCAACGAGGGCGAAGGGATCTTCTTCGTTAGCGACGTCTACGTGGGCACCCACATGAAAGGCGTACGGCGCGGCGCGGCGAAGTTCCTTCGAGTGGTCGAGTCGCCGGAGAAACGCCACTGGTCGGCGGGCAGTTGGAACGGACAAGGCTACACGGCCCCGGGGATGAACTGGCACAGCCTCGAAAACAAACGCATCCTCGGCACCGTGCCGATCGAAGAGGACGGCTCCGCGCTGTTGGCCGTGCCGGCCGATACATTCGTCTACTTCCAACTGCTCGACCGGAACGGAATGATGATCCAGTCGATGCGCAGCGGCACGGTGTTGCAGTCGGGCGAGACGACCGGTTGCGTTGGTTGCCACGAGGATCGGCTTGCAGCCCCGCCGCCGACCGGCAGCGCGGCGCCGCTGGCCCTGAAACGCCCGCCCAGCCGGCTCGACGGCTGGCACGGACCGTCGCGTTTGTTCGGCTTCACGGCCGAGGTGCAGCCGGTCTTCGACCGCCGTTGCGTCGAGTGTCACGACTACGGCAAGGAGGCCGGCAAGAAGCTCAACCTGGCCGGCGACCTCACGCTCGCATTCAACACGGCCTACCACGAACTTTGGCGAAAGCGATACCTCCAGTGCGTCGGCGGCGGACCGGCGGAGATTCAGCCGGCTTATAGCTGGGGGTCGCACGCCAGCCGGCTGGTTCAAGTGCTTCGCGATCCGAAGTTCCCCGGCCACGAGAAACTCGACTTGAGCGAGGAAGAACTTGATCGCATCATTACGTGGATCGATCTGAACGGCGTCTACCATGCCACCTACGCCTGTGCGTATCCCGAGAGCCGCACCGGCCGATGCCCACTCGATCGAGGGCAACTCGACCGGCTTGGCAAACTGACGGGCGTGGCATTCGGCCGGTTGATGAGCCACGGCAGCAACCCCGGCCCGATGGTCAATTTCACTCGGCCCGAGCTAAGCCCGTGCCTGGCCAAGTTCGATGACAACAACGACCCGGCATACAAAGAAGCCCTCTCGATCATCACCGCCGGCAAGGCGACGCTGGCCGGCCACCCCCGGGCGGATATGCCCGGCTTCCGCTGCTGCGAGGTCGATCAGCGACGCGAGAAGAAATACGCCGCTCGCCGGCAAGTTGAACTGGCCAATCGCAGGGCGATCCGCGACGGAGAGCGGGTTTTCGACGAAACAATTGCCGAATCGCCGTGATTTTCGCCCACGGAAGGAAACTTCTTGCCCGGTCGCGTCGTCTGAGTGTTAGTCGCATGAACCAGGTAGGGTGGGTGCTTGTACCCACGCTACAGAAATGACGTACACTCTTGGGGAGGATATGAATATGCGAAAATCTACATGCTTTCTTGCGTCAATGTTGCTGATCGGGCTGGCCGTGGAGGCACTGGCCGCCGTTGATCTGGTTACGGTCCCCCGCCGAGAGGGGGTTCAGTTGACGATCTACAACTCCGAAGACATCACCATGGTCCGCGAGCATCGCTTGCTCACGGTCAAGGAGGGGATCAACCGGATCCAGTTCACCTGGGCCAACACGCTGATCGATCCGACCAGCATCGACTTCCGAATCCTCGATCACGCCGAGGCGGTCGATCTGATCGACACCACCTTTCCCAGCGGCCGCAACGACGCCTTGCAGTGGAACATCCGCAGCGAGATGGCCGGCAAGATCCCGGTCGAGATCCGCTACTTCACCAGCGGCATCACTTGGAAGGCCGATTACGTGGGCATTGCCAACCAGGAAGAGACGAATCTGGACGTGACCGGCTACGTCCGCGTCTACAACAACTCGGGCGAGTTGTACGACAACGCCCAGACGCGTCTGGTGGTCGGCACGATCAACCTGGTCGAGGAGATCGCCGCGTTGGCCACCCGGCCTGCCCCCGGCACGGGTCCTCCGCCGGCTGACGGCGTTCCAGAGCCGGCGCCCGTGGCGCCCGCGGAGGAGCCGTCGATCACGCTCGGCCGGGCGTTGGAGGGTGCCGTCGAGGAGGCCGAGGCGGTCAAGGAGGTCGTCAAGCAGGGCCTTTCCGAGTATTTCCTCTTCACGATTGCGGGCCGCGAAGACATCAAGCACAACGAGCCCAAGCGGCTGGTCTCGATGAAAGTGGCCGACGTGCCGCTGGAGTGCTTCTACAAGCTGACCGACCGTGACGGCGGGAAACAGTTTACGAAGTACTATCGCTTCAAGAACCAGAAGCTGCTCGACGACGAGGGCGCCGACAAGGTTCTGCCGGCGATGGAGAACCTCGGCCTCTCGCCTTTGCCCGACGGCATGGTGCGGCTCTTCTCGGAATATCGCAACAAGGACCTGGCCTACGTCGGCGCGACGGCCACCGAGTACGTGCCGATCGGCGATCGCGTGGAGGTGAACGTCGGCCGCGACAGCGATATTACGATCGCCCGCCGGTTGAAGGATCAGCACGTCACCAACGTGGTCGCCCGGCAGTACAAACGGCGGCTCGACAACCTCTACGTGATGTACTACGACCTGATCGACTACGACGAGACGTTCGTCTACGAAGAGGAGATCGTCTCCGGAAAGGCGGTCGAGGCGAACACCGAGATAGAGCGCCGCTTCGACGCCAACGTGGTCCTCTGGGCCGACGATGCCCAGCCGCACGATTGGAACTCGAACGAAGCGGGGGCGTACGTCGATCTTCACGAAGTGGCCGGCCGCAAGGAGCGGGTCGATCAGAACCACGTGAAGTATTTTCTCGACCTGACGCCGGGCGAGAAACGGTTCGTCACCTACTCGGTTACCTACAAGCGCCGAAAGATGGGACCGGAATTGAACCAAGAGAAGAAACGAGAGCCGATACGATGAAGACTCTCTTGAATTGCTCGGTTGAAGCAAGAAAAGAAACGAGAGTCGCTACGATGAAGACTCTCCAAAATTGCTCGATCGGGATGCTGATGCTGATCGCCACGGCCGCCGAGTCGCTGGCCGCCGTCGACCTGGTTACCGTGCCGCGGCGCGAAGCCACGCAGTTGACGATCTACAACAGCGAAGACATCACCATGGTCCGCGAGCACCGCCTGCTGACCGTGAAGGAAGGGATCAACCGGATCCAATTCACCTGGGCCAACACGCTGATCGATCCGACCAGCATCGACTTTCGAATACTCGATCACGCCGAGGCGGTCGATCTGATCGACACCACCTTCCCCAGCGGCCGCAACGACGCCTTGCAGTGGAACATCCAGAGCCGGATGGCCGGCAAGCTCCCGGTCGAAATCCGCTACTTCACCAGCGGGATCACCTGGAAGGCCGATTACGTCGGGATCGCCAACGAGGATGAAACCTCGCTGCGACTGACCGGCTACGTTCGCGTCTACAACAACTCGGGCGAACTGTACGACAACGCCCAAACGCGGCTGGTCGTGGGCACGATCAACCTGGTCGAGCCGATCGCCGCGCTGGCCGTGGCACCTCCGCCGGGCGGGCCGCCGCTCACGCCTCCCCCCGAGACGCCGGGTCGCACGGGAAGGGTCCTCGAGGAGAAAGCCGCGCAATACGAAGCGGAAAGAAGGGGCGGAAAGTTGACCCACGGTCTTTCTCTGGAAAAGTCGAAGGACGTCAAGAAGCAGGGCCTATCCGAATACTTCCTCTTCACGATCGAAGGCCGCGAGGACATCAAAGACAAAGAGCCCAAGCGGCTGGTCTCGATGGAAGTGGCCGACGTGCCGCTGGAGTGCTTCTACAAGCTGACCGACCGCGACGGCGGTAAACATTTTACGAAGTACTATCGCTTCAAGAACAAACAACTGCTCGACGACGAGGGCAACGAAAAGGACCTGCCGGCGATGGAGAACCTCGGCCTGTCTCCCTTGCCCGACGGCATGGTCCGGCTGTTCTCGGAGTATCGCAACCAGGACCTCGCCTATGTGGGCGGCACGGCCACCAAGTACGTGCCGATCGGCGACCGCGTGGAAGTAAACGTCGGCCGCGAGCGCGACGTAACGATCGTCCGCCGGCTGAAAGACCAACAAATCACCAACGTCGTCGCCCGGCAATACAAACGCCGGCTCGACGATACCTGGATGTGGTACTACGACCTGATCGACTATGACGAGACGTTCGTCTACGAAGAGGAGATCGTCTCCGGGAAGCCGGTCGACGTGAATACCGAACTGGAGCGGCGTTTCGACGCCAACGTCGTGCTCTGGGCCGACGATGCGCGGCCGCACGATTGGAACTCGAACGAAGCGGGGGCGTACGTCGATCTGCGCGAAATCGCCGGCCGCAAAGAACGGGTCGACGAAAACAACGTGAAGTATTTCCTCGACCTGAAACCGGGCGAAAAACGGTTGGTTGCCTACTCGGTAACCTACAAACGCCGCAAGGTCGCGCCGGAACTCAATGGCTACAAGCGACGCGAGCCGCTGTAAACTCGTTTGCAGCGGCCGCCGGTCGCAACTAAACAAGAACCAGCAATCGGATAGCAACACTTCCAACGAAAGGACGAAACCATGAAACCGCGAATCCTCGTCAGCGTCGCCGCGTTGCTCGTCGTCTTGGCCACCACGGCCGAGGCGCGAATCAAGCTGACAACCCTGCCGGAGCGGGAGACCGTGCGCGTCGACATCCAGAACGGCCGCTTCACGCTGGTCGAAGAGGAACGCACCGTGAACCTGCAACGGGCCCGCAACCAGGTCGACTTCTCCTGGGCGAACATCTCGATCGACAAGGACTCGATCGTCTTCCGCGTGATCCGCTCCGACGGCGAAGTCAACGTGCTCAACACGAACTATCCGCCGAA
>Ga0180429_10001822_pt1 | contig 17888 bp, 14 predicted proteins | sample SS_ome_FD_132428 | JGI IMG/M metagenome (GOLD analysis project Ga0180429, IMG submission 132428) | Hypersaline lake sediment archaeal communities from the Salton Sea, California, USA - SS_1_S_1 metaG | ecosystem: Environmental > Aquatic > Non-marine Saline and Alkaline > Hypersaline > Sediment ...
GAGAGTCTGTTTATTTTTCTGTTGGCGGATGAAGACGCGTCGGTCAGGTATCATACGCTGCAATTGCTGATTTGGTCATACAAAGAATCGGACAAGATCGAGGTGCGTGTCGATGCTGATCACTATCACGTTTGGATGAGTACCGTCTTAGGGTCGGTGTTAGAGGATGCGGACAAGAGAATTGTTGCTGATGCTTTGCGGCAGGCGCTGGACATGAAGGCGTCGGTGGCCATGAGCGCGGTTGAAGGCGCATGGCAGAGGCTTGATGAGGCACACTGGATCGACTGTGTTCGCTTGGCGGGACTTTCGTATGAGCAAGAGAAAGCGGTTGATTTTGTTTTGCAGGTATTGGAGTCCAAGCCGCGGCAATATGATTTGATCCTGAAGGAATTGGGGGGCATCCTATCCGGCGGCGGCGTGGCGTCGCCCGTCACGTATGGTAAGCTGGAAAAGGCCTTGTCCGAGGAGGGGGTTCCCTTTTATGCGAAGACGGAGCTAATGACGCTCTTGAAGAAGTGTGACCGCTACCGGGCTATGGAGTACATGTTGGGTGTGGTCCTAGCCGACAAGAGCGGTGAGCAGCTTCGGTTGTCTGACTCGCCGCCTTCCCTGGCGGAATCTGTTCTGGTGGAGACGGCGGTCGCTGAAGATATTCCACAGCTTATTGAAGCCCACAAGAAGAGGACGAATACGTGGCAGTTTAAGTCTATAGGGTATGCTCTGATAAGGGCAAAGGACGACCGCTACATCCGGGCTATCCTGGAGGATTATGTGCTCAGTGATACGAAGCGAGTGTTAAGTGATATGGAAAGGGGAACAGGATATGCCTGCGACGCGGCTGGAATTTTAAGATACGCTCTCAATCACACCAAGCCGGCATGGGCGTACGACTTGCTGGCAGAGGGGGTTGAAGACATTGAGTGCCACGTCTGGCACAGCCTTATGAGTATAATGGTTGAGAATAATCTGAGTTACGGCTTGCCGGTGCTGGAAAGAAGGCTGGAGAAGGAACCGGATGTCAACAATGCCAGGAAGATACGCCGGGCCATTGAGCGATTGCGCATCAGATCCGACGACAAAGGAAGGTACGATGCCTTAGCAAAGCATGATCCGTATGTCGTGAAGATGGGGCTGGAGGCCTTTGTGGAGCAGCCGGATGCGAGCGTGTTGGAGAGGATCATCACGCTGGCGGGTCATGACGATCCCGTGATAGCGACAAGTGCGGTCGCGGCGTTGAGCCGGCAGCCGAGGGCATTCTTTGCCGGGGAAGGGATCGAGCCGGAGTTTCTGCGTGCGGTTGTTGTGGTGTACGCGGGGGACAAGAGCATGGCTGAATGTGCGGAGTTGATTCGGGGGAACCCGATTCAGGCGGACAGCTTGCCTGAGAGGCCGATCCGCGAATGTCGAGCGATGTTGCTCAGTGAGAACCCAAGGGAGGTGCTCAGTGCGGTTCGAATCCTGATGAAAGCGGATATAAGGAGTGACGCACGGGCAATGATACTTGCCTTTGCGAGCGAAGAAGAGCTGCATCGTGTTCTGTTGGCGCGCACCCATAGGCCGGAATCCGCCCTAGGCGAGGCGGTTCGGCTGAGCGGTCCTCCTGAATATGGCAATATTATTTTGCCCTGTGTTACCTGCGGCGAATTCAATTTGAGCGGCAGAATTTCCAAGATGTTGTTCCCCGTTCTGGTGCAAGGCGTCGTCTTGCCGAACGACTGGTATAAAGACACGGATGAAGTGCTTACCCGCTTGATTGAGCTTAGGCCGGCACTGATAGACAAGTTGGTCTCGTTGTCGCGAGCAGAGGATGAAGAAGTGGCGGTCAGCGCCGCTCGTTACCTGATGCTTGTTTGGCCTCTTGTTGAAGGCAGGCAGCAGGACGACTATCTTTCTGGGTGCATGGAACTGTCGTGTTCCGCAAAGAAGAGTCATGAAGCAGGTGGGGGCGGATGGATTCATTTCAACTATACGGTGCGTCACGGGTGGGATGGGTTTCCGAAGAACGTGACACTGAAGACCATAGGCAGGCATTATCTGGATGGGGTTCTATATGGAGAGCCTTTTGTCTACGAGGGTCCGATGGCTCGTACGGGCAATATTGACGTGAGGAAGGTGGAGCCCGGCAGACATACTTGTAGTATGGAAATGTGTTATGAATTTGTGACAGAAGGGCGTACGGTATCGGGTGTAATCACAATGCCGGAGGCAGGTTTCATTGTTGAAGAATAGCAACGTTGACTAGTGGTGGGACCATGGTATAGCATGAGAGCCAGGTCGCGTAGACCAAGAGGAGTGGTGTTGGTCTATGCACAACAGATCGTTGGCGTGCAGGTGGGCCGATGGGGTGAGCGCAGGAGACAAAGTCGGGGGTATCGGTGCTTGCTGGAGGCAGTAAGTCTTTGAGAAAGTAGGAATGCGAATGACGATTACGGAATTTCAGAAGTTGATCAGTGAGAAGTATGAGTGGCGTGATCGGGAGCGGGGGACGCCGGCGACGTTTTTGTGGTTTATCGAGGAGGTGGGCGAGTTGGCGACGGCGTTGGCGGGGACGGATCAGGCGAACAAGGAGGAGGAGTTTGGGGATGTGCTGGCGTGGTTGTGCACGCTGGCGAATATTAATGATGTGGATCTGGAGCAGGCGGTGCAGAAGTATTTGGACGCGAAGGAGGGGTATAAGTGAGGGCAGAAGGCAGGAGTTAAAGAGAACCACCAAGGCGTGAAGGCATTACGCAGAGAAGAAAGAAGTTAAACCACGGAGAGACTATGAAACCGGAGCCTCCGGAGAGGGTCCAGGAGGTGGCATGTCGAGAGGGCAAGGTGGTCGTAAGGTTGAGATTGGCGCGTCGGGCTAAGAAGTTCTACTCGCCATGACCATCTGGGCACAGGGTAATAGCAGAGAAGAGTTCTGCAACAATGCTGGAGCTGACATGAGCGGGGCGGGGATTGTTTTGAGCGGGGTTAGTCGTTGGTGAGGGCTTGTTCGACGTTTTGAGGTGTTTGGCGGCGGATGGGGAGGGTGACGGCGAAGACGGCACCTTGGCCTGGGGTGCCGCCGATGGTGATGGCGCCGCCGAGGGCATCGACGAGTTCTTTGACGATGGCGAGTCCCAGGCCGGTGCCGGAATGGGCGCGGGTGACGGAGCCGTCGATCTGTCGGAACTTTTCGAAGATTGTTTCGCGGTTTTCTTCGGCGATGCCGGGGCCGGTGTCGGCGACGCGAATCTGGACGTAATCTTTCTCGACGAGGTGGGCGTGGATATCGATGTGTCCTTGTTCAGGGGTGAACTTGATAGCGTTACTCAATAAATTGAAGAGGATTTGTTGCAGTTTGGAGGGGTCGGATTCGATGAGTCCGAGGGTGTCGTCGAAGTGGAGATGCATGGCGAGGTGTTTTTGCTGGGCGAGAGGGCGGGTGAAGTTGAGCAGGGCTTCGACGATTTCTCGCAGGGAGCAGGGTTGCCAGTAGACTTCGAGTCGGCCGGCCTCGATTTTGGCGAGGTCGAGGAGGTCGTTGATGATGTTGAGGAGGCCTTTGCCGGAGCTGAGGATATTGTCGGCATAGCGAGTGGCTTTGTCGTTGTTTTGGGCGGCGGTTTGATCGCGTAGCAGTTCAGCGAAACCGATGATGGCATTGAGGGGGGTGCGTAATTCGTGAGAGACGTTGGCGAGGAATTCGCTCTTGAGTCGGTTGGATTCGAAGAGGGCGAGGTTTTTGGCTTCGAGTTCCCCGAGTTGCATGTCGAGGGCCCGGTTGCTTTCGCGGAGTCGGTCATGGGCGAGTTTGAGTCGTGCGAGCATTTCGTGGAAGGCGGCGGCGAGGCGTTCGAATTCGTCACCGGTGCGTATTTTTTTCATACTGCTCATGGCTTCCTGCCAGGAGCGGGTGTCGTCGGTGGATGTTTTGGCTTCTTCGTCGATGACGACGTGGTCGGCGGCATCGCGGAGGGAGCGGACCGGTTGGAGGATGAAGCGTTGGGTGATGAGGTAGAAGGCGATGACGGCGATGATGCTGGCCATCAAACCTGCGGCGACGATGAAGATGCGATTGAAGAGCAGGGTGGCGCTGGTTTGTCCTGGGGGTAGGATGACGGAGATGACGCCGACGAGTTGTCCGTCCTGGAAACGTGGGGGGCCCAGGAGTGTCTGGTCCTGGTCGGATTGGTCGCGAGTGGAGCCGTGGCAGGCGGCGGCGAGGCAGGCGCCTTCGGCGCGTACGGCGCGGAGATAGCGGCTGGGGTAGCCTCCGGGCAGGGAGAGGCCTAGTTTTCTTGTCCAGCCGGGCGAGTCGGTGTGATCGGGGTTGGTAAGTTGTTCATCGCCGGTATCGAGAAAGCGAAACATGGTGTGGCGATCTCTATCCTCGAGGAATCGTTTGACGCCATGAAGGAGGAAGGTGTCGGCGGGCAAGTGCAGGGGGGTGGTGTTTGCCTCGGTGTTGGTGGCAGGGTCGGTGGCGGGGGTTGGTTGACTGGCAGGGGTGTTGGTGGTCGGTTGTGGGTTGTTGGCGTCGTGTTGGGGTGGGCTGGGCGAGTCGGAGGCGGGTCGGTTGCGGAGGCGGTTTTGCCAGGTTTCGATGACGTCTTTGGCCAGGTCGGCGGGCAGGCCATGCCACTGGGTGACGGGGCGGTCGTCGAGGACTTGACGCAGGTTGTCGTGGCGGGGGGGCTCGGTGCCGGTGACGGGAGCGGCGATGGCCGGGCCGGTTCCCTCGGCGCCCCAGAGCGTTTGGCCGTCGAGGGTGACCCAGCGTGCCGGCTGGATGGGGCCTCGGCGTGAGCCGGCCAGGGTCAAGGGGGGGGTGCTGGAGAGGACATCGGTTTGGTTGACCGGTCGGAAGTGGCGTTCCAGGACGTGTTCGACCTCGGCTTCGGCAAGTTCGAGTTTTCCCTGTTCGACGAGTTTGTCGGTCCAGCGGTAGGGCACATAGAGGGCGGCGCCGATGGTGAGGAGGACGGCCAGGGCGAATCCGATGCGACACTTGGCGGCGAGGGAGAGAGAAATACGATACCACTTAACCATAACTGTCCTTATTCAAACTGTCCGTTTGGCTTGGTGGAGGCGCCACGGTTGGGCCGGTTCTGTTGGAGGCGTTTGATCTTGGGCCAGAGGTCCATGCGGTCCTCATTGTGCAAGAAACGGCGTACGATTTTTTCGCTTCGCTGATCATGGTAGGTCAATAACGACATTTGCAGGCGTTTTTCTGCGCGTCCACGTGGCACGTAAAGTGGACGTTGGGCGGTGTTCATGGCCGAGACGTACATGGCGGCGGAGGCACTCAGGGGTGTGGGGGTGAAGTCCTGGACCTGGCGTAGTCGCAGGCCACGTGTTACGAGGTATTGCGTCAGGGCCAGGGCGTCTTGTTTGGTGCAGCCGGGATGGCCGCTCATGAAGTAAGGTACGAGGTACTGTTGTTTGCCGGCCCGGCGAGAGAGGTCGGCGAAGAGCTCCTCGAATTGTTGGTAGAGATCGAAGGGCGGTTTGCCCATGCAAGCGAGTACCTCTGGCTCGTGGTGCTCGGGGGCGACCTTGAGGTGGCCGCCGACGAAATGGCGTAGCAGCAGGCCGAGGTAGTGGCGGTTGGTCAGGGCCAGGTCGTGCCTGATGCCCGAGGCAACGAAGATGTTCGCTCCGGTGGCCTGGCTCCAACGGATCAAGGACTCCATGAGCGTTATGAGGTTGTTGGCCTGGACGGGCAAATGTTTGCAGACGCTGGGGAAGAGACAGCTGGCGCGTGGGCAACGGGCGGATCGGCTGCAGTTGAAGCCGTACATGTTGGCGGTGGGGCCGCCCACGTCGCTGATGGTGCCGCGAAAGGCGGGGTGACGGCGGCAGCGGTCGGCTTCGGCGAGGATGGAGTCGATGGAGCGTGAGGCGATGGTCTTTCCCTGGTGGCAGTAGAGGGAGCAGAAATTGCAGCCGCCGAAGCAGCCGCGGTGGCTGGTGATGGAGAAGCGGACGGTTTCGAGGGCGGGCACGGGGCCCAAGGGGCGGTAGGAGGGGTGCGAATTGCGTGTGAAGGGCAGGTCGTAGACTCGGTCGAGCTCGTCGGTGGAGAGCGGGTCGGCCGGGGGGAGGACGATGACGGTTGCCGCGTCTGTTTCCTGGAGGACGGCTGCGCCGCCGGGGCGGGCCTCCTTCTGGTAGAGCAGCTGGGCTCGCATGACGGCGGCCGGGTCGTTGTGCTGCTCGGCGAGGCTGGGCAGGCGAAAGACGCCGGGGGGCGGGGCCATGCCGGTACGCAGGAGGTAGGAGGTGCCGGCAATGTCCGATAACGCCGAGATGGACTGGCCGGCGGCGAGGCGGTGCGCGATCTGGGCGATGGGGCGTTCGCCCATGCCGTGCACGAGCAAATCGGCCTTGGCGTCAATGAGCACGGGCCTCTTGAGTTGATCTTCGATGTAATCGTAGTGGACGAGTCGGCGCAAGGACGCCTCCAAGCCACCCAGTACGATGGGGATGCCCTTGAAAGCCTGTCGCGCGCGGGCGGCGTAGGCCAGCAGGGGGCGTTCGGGCCTTCGGTCGGGGCGGCCGCCGGGACTGTAGACGTCGCGATTGCGGCAGTGGCCCAGGGAACCATAGCGGTTGAGTCGCGAGTCAACGGCACCGGAAGTGATGCCCCAGAAGAGAGCAGGGGGGCCCAGGGCGCGGAAGGGCTCGACCGTGCGCCAGTCGGGCTGTGCCAGGACGGCGACGCGGTAGCCCAGGCTTTCGAGCCAACGTCCGATAATAGCGGCCCCGAAAGAGGGGTGATCGACGTAGGCATCGGCCGTAACCAATATAATGTCAGGTTGGGCCCAGCCGCGGTGTCGGAGTTCAGCCATCGTGGTCGGCAGCAACTGCGCAGGAGGATGGGCTTTCGCGTACGCTGGCGGTTTGGCTCTCTCTTGCCTGGTCTTTGCTTTTGGTGGCATATGGATATTGTACGCCTTAGCTATGGGTCAGTTCAACTGTCCAGACAAGGTGTGTAGAGAAGGTTTTATGAGGTCTAAACGGGTGCCGGTGGAGGTATTGGGCAGACATGGGTGTCGCTTTGGGGGAAAGGGGCATTGGGCGGCGAGCGTGGCGGGCGACCAGGGTGAGTGTCTGTCACCTTGGCAGATGGCTGGGGGCGGGGAGCACATTTTGACAGAAGGCCGCTGGGGCAAGCCGGTGGCGGAGGGCTCTTGTGGAGAGCCAAGGCCAGTTATCCAGAGAGGGGCTCGACTTAGGTGTTGCTGTAAAAGGTTGTAAGGTAAGAGGTTACGATTCGGTGTGTCGAATGTGCTCTGGTGGGGCGTGCCGGACGGGTCCGCCGATGATCTTTGGCATGGGCTTTGCGAAAAGAGGTGACAGATGGAAGCGGTTCGCACGGAGCGAGCGTGAGGAAAACGAGGGCGATGGCTCAAAAACTGTCACAACCTGAAAGCTTCAATGTGCTGATAAGCAACGCGAACTGGGCGTGGCCCCAGGCGGTTGCGCAAATCTTTCAGCCACGGGGATTTAACGCGTTGGTGGCCAATTCGGCCGTTGACGTGGTGCGGCTGGTGGCGCGGAGCCAAGTGCATCTGGCGATCCTGGATATGGTGATGGGGGACCTTTCGGGGACGCAGGCGTTGAAAATGATAAGGCAGCATGATGAGCTGGTGCCCTGTATTTTGCTGGCTCGCCACCCGGGGGAGAAGGTGTTGGCCGAGGCGTTGGCGCTGAATGCCTATTCGGTGCTGGACAAGCCGGTGGACCTGAGTCTCTTGGCGAGCCAGGTGGATCGGCTGTTTTCGAAGTATTATGCGTGAGGGTGCCGGCGGCGGCACCATAAGTTGTATAGATAACAAACGGAAAGAAACCGTAGACTTTGGATGGTTATTAGAAAGGAGCAACGAACCCGATGAAAATCAGACCCCTCGCAGATAAGGTCCTGATCAAGCGCCTGGAGGCGGAGACTAAGACGAAGGGCGGCATTGTGCTGCCGGATACCGCCAAGGAGAAGCCGCGTCGCGGCAAGGTGGTCAGGCTGGGCGATGGCAAGCTGCTCGAGAGCGGCCAGCGCAGCGCGTTCCAGGTGAAGGAAGGGGATGTGGTGCTGTTTTCCTCTTATGGCGGCACGGAGATCAAGGTCGATGGTGAGGAATTTCTCATCATGGACGAATCGGACATCATGGCGATTTTAGGGTAGGTTGGCGTGAGGCGGGCGCGAGCAGGGTGCCCGGTTGGCGTGGACTGATAGCAACGAGAAGAACCTCGATAAGGAGATGAGTATATCATGGCAGCGAAAAAGATTATTTTTGACAACGAAGCGCGGCAAGCGGTTCGCGACGGTGTTCGGCAGCTGGCTCAGGCAGTGAAGGTGACGTTGGGGCCGGCCGGTCGCAACGTGGTGATCGAGAAGTCGTTCGGTTCGCCGACGGTGACGAAGGACGGCGTGACGGTGGCCAAGGAAGTGGAACTGGAAGACGCCTGTGAGAACATCGGGGCGCAGATGGTCAAGGAAGTGGCCTCGAAGACGTCGAACGCGGCGGGCGATGGCACGACGACGGCGACCATTCTGGCTGAAGGCATTTTTGAGGAGGGTCTCAAGAATGTGGTCGCCGGCGCCAAGCCAGCGGAGTTGAAGCGGGGCATCGACAAAGCGGTGCAGGCGGTGGTGGACAAGTTGTTCGAAATGAGCATTGCCGTGGAGTCGAGCAAGCAGATCTCGCAGGTGGGCACGTGTGCGGCCAACCAGGAAGCGGAGATCGGCAAGATCATCGCCCAGGCGATGGACAAGGTGGGCAAGGACGGCGTGATCACGATCGAGGAAGGCCGGACGCTGGACACGACGGTGGATCTGGTGGAAGGGATGCAGTTTGACAAGGGATATCTGTCACCCCATTTCGTGACGGATATGGAGACGATGAGTTGTGAATTGGAGAAACCTTTTATCCTGATTCACGAGAAGAAGATTTCGGCGATTAAGGATTTGGTGCCGATTCTGGAAAAAGTGGCGCAGGCGGGTCGGCCTCTGCTGATTATTGCCGAGGATGTCGAGGCCGAAGCGTTGGCGACTCTGGTGGTCAACAAGCTTCGCGGAACGCTGCAGTGCGTGGCGGTCAAGGCGCCCGGTTTTGGCGACCGTCGCAAAGCGTTGTTGCAGGATATGGCGATTCTGACGGGCGGCCAGGCTATTTTTGAGGACCTGGGTATCCAGCTGGAGAATATTGACGTTGCCGACCTGGGTCAGGCCAAGAAGGTCTCGATCGACAAGGACTCGACCACGATTATTGAGGGTGCCGGCAGTACCGAGGAGATTACCGGCCGCATCGAGCAGATCAAGAACGAGATCGAGATCACGACGAGTGATTACGATACGGAGAAGCTGCAGGAGCGACTGGCCAAGCTGGCGGGCGGCGTGGCGCAGATCAACGTCGGCGCTGCGACCGAGGCCGAGATGAAGGAAAAGAAGGCGCGTGTGGAAGACGCGTTGCACGCGTGTCGGGCCGCGGTGGAAGAAGGCATTCTTCCCGGTGGCGGCACGGCGATGCTGCGGGCGCTGGCGTCTCTGGACAAGGTCAAAGCGACCGGCGACCAGAGGGTGGGCGTGGACATTATCCGTCGCGCGCTGTCGGCTCCGATCAAACAGCTGGCGAAAAATGCCGGACTGGACGGGTCGATTGTGGCGCAGAAGGTCGCCGAAGGTGGCAAGGATGACGTGAACTTCGGGTATGACATCATGCGGGAGAAGTATGGTGACATGATGGAGTTTGGCGTGATCGTGCCCACGAAGGTAGAGCGTACGGCGTTGCAGAATGGAGCGTCGATTGCTGCATTGCTGCTGACGACGGACGCGGTGGTCAGCGAGATTCCCGAGAAGAAGGCTGAGCCGGCCGCTGGCGGCGGGATGCCTGGCGGCGGGATGTACTAAGAAGACGTGACGAGCGAGCGGGTGTCCTTCGGGGCGCCCGCTTTTTTTTGTTACGGCGGAGGATGGCTCTCATGGCACGGTTCTTTCAATACTGGCGCCATTATCGCGGCGGGGGGCACGGGCAGGCGTGGGCATCTACACCGTGGGGGTCCCTTTTATACGGTAGCGTCAAGACGCTGCTTGTCTGCAGTGTGGGTCTTATTGGTCTGGGCGTTCTGGTGCTCCTCTTTCACCGAGTGCTGGCGTTTTTGGTGGCGGGGCTCTGCTTCTTACTGGCCTTGGTATGTCTTAAATGTGCGTGGCGTGTCTATCGTGACGCCCGTGTTTCGACTCACCGCGCTGGTCGTATTCATGTCGATGTTGTCGAGCATAGTGGCGACGGCCCAAGGCGGTAAGGTGGCCGAGAGGCAATAGAGATATTGTATAGCGGGGACATCGGCTGACGCTGCTGGGTGCATGGCCGCGCCGGGCAGGCGTGGGCGTGCTGGGCAGGTGTGGACACGATAGGTAGGGTCGACTACACATTCTTTTGTGATGGGTCGTCAGGGCTATAGCGGATCGCTGGGGGCGACTATAGCGGCGCGGCGTTCGTCCGATAACCTATTTCGGACTAATGGCAGGTGCCAGGGCATTTCTCTTCCGTTGCGGGGCGGGGCCACCGGCAATCGCATATCATGAAGGGGTCAAACGACAGGCGCAAGGCATCCGGCGGGCCTTTCGATCTGGGGGCCGGCAGCGAGCTAGAGGCAGAGACGGTCTGCGAGCGGGACGGTGTCTCGCAAGGTGGTGTCTCTTGGGGCTGGGTGGCTGCAGGTTGCGGCGTTGATGTTCCACGTGAAACGCGGGGGGGGGGCACTATTGATAAGGGGTTTGCAGTTACGTGTGAGGCCGTCGGTCTTGCCACGTGAAGCAGGCAGTGGGGAGGCGAGGGGTTGGCGAGCGGCTGATTGGCACTTTCTTGGCGGAGGGAGGGCCGGGGTGCTGTATTCGTTGCCATTTTCGTTGGGTGAGTTGGCAGTGGCAGGTGTTTTGGGGTGATGATGGGGTGCGAGCAAGCCAATGGCAGGTATGTTCCACGTCAAACGTGGGGCAGTCGGCGATGCTTGACTGTGAAGTCCACGGGCCACACCGTGTGTTCCACGTGGAACAGGGGCTGGTTTGTAGGCTATATCCTGGGGTGGGCGGTAATCACCGGTTTGCTGTGAAACGTGCGTTTGGAGGCTGGGCGAGGTGTGCTGGGACAGCGGACTTGTGTGTGAAGCAGGCCGGCCGCCGCGGAGGCAGACAAGGATGATAGGCAGGTTCGAGGGACCTGCTGACAAGAGAGGGTGGCCCCGGGAGGGTGTTTTGTGGACAGACACACAAGGAGAGGCGGGTGCGAGGCCGGTGGTCGTGAGCGGGCCAAAGGGGGCAAATCGGCCTTTTTAGCGGTTTTTGGGCCCTGGGGGCCGGGTGGTTGCCAGGCCTGGGAGCAATGACGAGGTTAAGTTGGCCCAGCGACAGGGGGCTGGCTGGATGTGTTCCACGTGAAACCAGGCTTGATAAGGCGTGACGTGCGGGTGAAATCGTGGCCAGTGGGGGGCAGTGCTGCCGGGGCTGTGGAGGCCGAAACGCGGGGATGAAGGGCTATCAAGCTGCGGGAGAGGTCCGCGAGAAGAGGAGCACGGACGGGGGGTGTGGGGATGGTGGTGGTGATCGAAAGGAGGCCGAGGTTTTCTCTGGCGTTAGGGGCCGGCCATTGGTATAGGAGTAGGGGCCGTAGCACCAAGGAAGGCGTGCGGCGTCGGTGCGGGCGCGACCGGCAGTGATAACCGGGAGGCGGGCGTGTTGGATAGATATGTAACTAACAACTGAGGGAGGCCGAGGAATGACCGAGAAGAGGAAACGTTTGGGCAGAGGGCTGGAATCGCTGCTCTCGCCGACGCGGCCTGCGGCAGACGAGACGATGGCCGCGCCGCTGGGTGCGACAGCAACGGCGGCTGATCCAGCCAGCACGCTGGTGGCTGAGCCGGTGCGGTCGGTGGCAGGCGAGCGGGTGGTGAATCTGGCGGTGGAGAAGATTACGCGGAATCCGCATCAGCCGCGTAAGCAGTGGGACGACGGCCAGTTGATGGAATTGGCCGAGTCGATCAAGGCGAACGGGCTGATCCAGCCGATTTTGGTGCGGGCAGTGGGGGAGGGGTATCAGTTGATTGCGGGTGAGCGGCGGCTGCGGGGGGCGCAGTTGGCGGGCATGGCGACGGTAGCGGCGATTGTGCGTGACGCATCGGAGGAGCAGGTGCTTGAGTGGGCGCTGGTGGAGAACATTCATCGGGCGGACCTGAACGCGTTGGAGCGGGCGCGGGCGTATCAGAATTATATGAGGCGGTTTTCGCTGACACAGCAGGATGTGGCGCAGCGGCTGGGGGAGGATCGTTCGACGGTAGCGAATTATGTGCGTTTGTTGGAGATGTCGGCGGGGCTTCAGCAGATGGTGGTGGATGGGCAGTTGAGCATGGGGCATGCGCGGGCGTTGCTGGGATTATCGGACGTCAAGCTGCGGGAGGAGATGGCACGGGAGGCGGTGGCGAGGCATTGGTCGGTGCGTGAGGTGGAGCGGCGGGTCCAGGCGGCCCAGCAGGGTGCGCTCGGCGAGCCGGCTAAGGCAAAGGTCAAGAGCGCCAATGTGCTGGAGCTTGAGGGCCAGTTCAGTCGCAGTTTGGGCACGCGTGTAACGATTCAGACGCAGGGGCGAGGCGCTCAGCGGGGAAAGATTGTCATCGATTTCTTCAATTTGGATGATTTTGACCGGATCAAGGAGCGGATGTGTCCATAAGGTATGGCGCTGCGAGGCAGCCGGTGTTGGGGTGAAAGCGGGTGAGGCTGGTGGATTTGGAGCAAGCGGACGGATCAACGGATGGGGCGTGCCTGGCGTGGCGGCGGCGTTATCGGGTGCTGTGGCTGGGGTTGGTGGTCTTGGCGGCTGTCGTGGCGGGGCGTTTCTGGTCACAGCGGGTGTATGTGGCGGAGCCCTTTGCCCTCGAGCGGATGGTAACGGATGAGCTGGAGGATAGGGTCAATCCCAACGAGGCCAGTGCGGCGTCTTTGTCGCGGCTGCCGGGAATAGGCTTGAAAAAGGCCCAAGCCGTTGTAGAGTATCGAGAGCGATGCCGCGCCGAGCAGGGAGACGAGACGCTGCCGTTTAGGTGTTGCGATGATTTAACCCAGGTCAAGGGCATAGGCCCTGCCACGGCCGAACGAATGAGGCCTTACTTGAGGTTTGAGCGCTAAGGTGTTGGCCAGGGCGGCGTAACCAGGTGGGAAGCAGAAACCATGGAACTATGGAACATACAACGTAGTGGGGGCACATGTGCCGGTACGGGCCGCGAGCTGGCCCCGGGCGAGGAGTATTATGCGGCGCTGGTCGACGAGCAGGACTCGTTTGAGCGGAAAGACTTCTCCCTTGAGTATTGGCAGGAGCATCGGCCGGAGGTATTCAGTTACTGGAAGACGGTCGTACCTGTGCCAAGCGCCAAAAAAAAGCTCTTAGTTGACGACGGCGTCTTGATCAATCTATTTGAGCGACTCGCGGACGAGAAGGAACCGGTGCGGATCAACTTTCGTTTTGTGCTGGCCTTGATATTGATGCGCAAGCGATTGCTCAAATATGAAGACTCGCAGCGCCAGGACAGTGTAGAGATATGGAAGATGCGTTTTGTACGGGATACCAATATCCACGAGGTGATCAATCCGCATCTGGAGGAGGACCAGATCGAACAGGTGTCGCAGGAATTGAGCGGGATTTTGCAGGGTGAGTTATAAAAGGGGTGAATTATGAAAATGGCAGAGGTGCTACATCGTAATATGCGGGCGGTGCGGCGTGGTCGCCTGGGGCGGGCTTGCGCGCTGGCGGGCTGGTCGCTGCTCTTGGGCGTGCTGTGGGGTTGTGAGCCTCGCCCCAGCGCAGAGCCTATGCCTTTGCCGCTGAGTCGCGAGTTGTTGATCGACGCGCACAATACGAATATGTGGACTGTACCTGACTTCAAGGCCAACTTGGATCGGTGGCAGCTGCGACTGGTGACGCAGGAGCAGACGCGTTCGTTCAATGAGATGGGCGGCACGGTCGTTTACCGGGCGCCGGAGGGCCCCGACGAGCAGCCGATGGTCTACATGCGGGCTTCGGCGGGTTTGGAAAGTAAGGCGTGGGTGGCCGCCGCCAATCAGGAGCAATATTGGTGGTTTTCGCGGCGGGCCAAACAAGCCCAGTGGGGGTACTTTCGTAATATTGGCAAGCCTTGTGCCGCCAAGATGCCCTTCAATCCTTACACGCTGTTGGACTTCGCGGGGTTGTTGCCGCTGGAGGACTCGGCGGCGGAGGTGACGTTTAAGGTCGAGAGAGAGACGTACGTTGTGGAGCGGTTCGGCAGGGGAGCGGAGGGGGTATATGTGGAGCGGCAATATATATTTGATCGGCGTACGAATTTGCCGGTGGAGGTGAACGCGTACGGCCGCGACGGGCAGGTGGTCGTGCACAGTGAAATTGGTGGTTATGAGGCGCTGGGGGCGGCGAGGGTGCCGACGGAGATTCTGCTTTCGTGGCCGGGGCAGGATTCCTATTTACGGCTGAAACTGAACCGGCTCAAGCAGGATACGAAGAAGCGGGCCAGTCTGTTCGTTCGGACCGAGCGGGTCCCAGGTATTGACACCTTTGAGCAAATCGATCGGCAGTGCGAATGATGATGACAAGTAGACTCGAGGCGGGCCCGTGTACAATGTGGCTGGTGACGTTGGTAGTGCTTGCGTGTTTGTGCGCACCAGGGGCAGAGCAAACCGCCCGGGCCGCTCAGGCAGAAACGCCGCAAGGCGACGGGGGCCCCGATGCTGCTGAGGTGTGGGCGGCGGGCGACGGGGCGGGCGTGTTTCTGCTGGCACGGGAGCCGGTGGGACAAGCTCAGGGGTTTCGCATCTACTGGCGCGAGTTGGCGGCTGATAGGTTCTGGCCGGGGCCTGCTTACAGCGGCGAGCCGGACGCGTTGGCCTTGCATCGTGAGAGACTCTTGGTTTATCTGGCGACGGGGGGCGTGCACAGTTACGACCTGAGGGGGCCTGTCTATACGGAGCGACGGGTGCCGGCCGGGTTGCGCGTCTTGGCGTGCACAAGCCAGGGCGCCAAGGTGTACGCGCTGGTGGAGGCGCAGGAGTCGGCGGAGCTGGAGCTGTTGGTTGGGCCGGGTGGGGGCTCGGCGTCGGCTCAAGGCGACAATCAAGGAGATGACGACGCGAATACTCCGGTGGACTTGGGGCAGGACGCTGTGGAAGCGACGACGGATGTCGGCAAGCACATCAAGCTGGAGGCGGGAGAGTCGCTGGTGATAGGTCGCCACGGGACGGGGCCCTGGTACAGTCTGACCGAGCAGTCTTTGGGCGATGTGGACTTGGAGCGCCCTTGTATGTCTGCCTTTGACGGCGGTGTGCACCTTTTCGGTGTGAAGGACGTTGGGAGAGGGCGGCTGGGGCATTACGAAATTGCAGACGGCCAATTCGTGCCGCACCCCGGGGTGGATATAGACGACGTGGTCAGGGCGTATTGCCTCACCGTCAATCGGCAAGTACGCGTAGTGCTAGCCATGCACGCCCCGACGCAGCAGGGCCAGCCGACCTCCGACGACAAGACCTTGTGTGTGTTTCGCGTTGGCTGGCGCAGCGCGAAGGGGTGGCGATTCAGTGAGCCTCTGCACCAGGAGGGCGATCAGATCTTTCTGGCCGGGGCGGACCAGGTGGCCTTTGCGCCGCTGGGGCAGAACCTGGCCGTCTTTCATGCTCTCGGTCCGCAAGAAACGGCCTTCGGCATCACCTCGCTGGCGGGCACCCTCATCCAGCCGATTACGCATCGAATAGAGCCTTTGGCGGATCCCGCCAGCGGTCTGTTCATGTGGTTCTTCAGTCCCTATGCGGGCACGGTGCTGCTGATAGCGACTTTTGGGATCTTCGTGTGGCGTCGCGACGAAGCCTACCTGCCCGCCGCCCAATTGCCCCAGCACGTGGAGATCGCACCGTTGCCGCGACGCCTGGCGGCCTTCATTCTAGATACTATTCCCGCCAGCCTGCTTGCCAGGGCGTTGTTTCCAGATGTTATGGAGCATGTACCCAAGGAGCACACCCTCTGGGAGCAAGCACGGATCGGCTATGTGGATCCCTCCGTGTATCGGTTCATGGCGGTCAGCCTTGGGTTGCTCCTGTTGTACTTTACGGCGTGTGAACTGCTGCTTTCCGCCACCCCGGGCAAGATGATTACACGCTTGCAAGTGGTGGACTATGAGGGCAAGCGTCTCAGGCCATGGCAGGCCCTGTTGCGCAACCTGTTGCGTTTCGAGCTGAACCCCGCCTCTTTCTTTGTCTTGTTTGTGGTCTTGTTTACGGTCAAACGTCAGCGACTCGGTGATCTCGCTGCACGAACGTTGGTGGTGTACAAGAACCCGGAGAGGCAGGCGGCTCAAGGCGGCGTGGCCGACGACGCTAAGGAAGACGACGGGCCATCGGAGCGTGGCGGGGGCTTTGACGAGCACGGCTAGGCGCGACGGCAGCGTGAGCGTGCCCGGCTACTTCGGCTCTAATGCCGCCGCAGCGGGAACCCAGGCGAGGTTGAGCAGTTTGGCCAAGGTGGTGATGCAGTCGACTTCGGGTATGAGCGAGCTGTCGGCCGGGCCGTTACCGGCGGTGCCTTGCGCGGGACGGACCCAGACGCTGGTGAGGCCGGCGTTGCGGGCGCCGAGGACGTCGCTGTCGTAGCGATCACCAACATAGACGCACACGTCGGGGGGCAGTTCAAGGATGGCAAGGGCGGCTTCAAAAATCTCTGGCGCCGGCTTGGCGGCGCCGACCACGGCCGAATCAATGACACAATCAAGATACTCGGAAAGGGCGAACTGGTCGCACCAGCCCTGGGCGTTGCCCCAGTTGTTGCTCACGACACCGAGACGAAAATGTTGACGCAGGCTCGCAAGCACCTCGCGACTGCGCTGCAACGACCTGCTCGCCTGGGTCATGAATTCATCGGCGATGTCGTCAGGGTTCCAGGCAAGTACGGTGTCTGAGTGGTCTTGCGCTAACTCATGGATGCGTCGGCACAGGCGCGTTGCGGTAGTGTGCATGCTCCAGCTATGCACGTCGGGCAAGGCGGTAATGTCGGCCGAGGCCTGCTTGGCGTACTCGACGAGTTGTGGATTGGCCGTGTCGGTATCGTATTGGCGAATCCCTGCAAAGAAGCGGGTGAACCAGTCGACGCCGTCGCCGTCAAGGGTGCCGCCGAAATCAAAGAGGATTGCTTCTATTCTGTTCATAATGTCACCTTGGTGAACTGACCGTCCTGGTAGATCACTTCGTCATCGGCTCTGATGGAGCCGCCCGGGCGAAGGTCACAGACCATGTCCCAGTGTAGGCCGGATTTGTTTTGCCCGCCGGTTTCCGGGTAGGAGGCGCCCACGGCCAGGTGGACCGTGCCGCCGATCTTCTCATCGAAAAGCGTATTGCGCGAAAAGGCGGTGACGTCGTAGTTGCAGCCGATGGCGAACTCGCCGACACGTCGGGCGCCTGCGTCCTGGTCGAGCATTTCTCTGAGAAAGTCTTCACCCCGTTCCGCAGTGGCCTCGACGACCTGGCCGGCCTCGAAACGCAGAGCGACGCCTTCACATTCGCGGCCCTGGTGCACCACGGGAAAACTAAAGCGGATCACACCTTCCACGGTCTCTTCGACGGGCGTGGTGAAGACTTCGCCGTCGGGAAAATTGGACTGGCCGCAACAGTTGATCCAGCGCCGACCCTCGACAGAAAAGCACAGGTCGGTACCATTGGCGGCCTGGACCCGCATGCGTTTCTTGCCGTTGAGCAGCGCGACGGCTTGCTCTTGCCTGGCCGCGATCTCTTGCCAGACCGCCACGGGATCGGGCTTGTCCAGGTGCCCCGCGCCGTAGACAAAATCTTCGTATTCCCCGAGCGACATGCCGGCGTCCTGGGCGCTGGCCTGCGTGGGAAA
>Ga0180429_10001823_pt1 | contig 17885 bp, 10 predicted proteins | sample SS_ome_FD_132428 | JGI IMG/M metagenome (GOLD analysis project Ga0180429, IMG submission 132428) | Hypersaline lake sediment archaeal communities from the Salton Sea, California, USA - SS_1_S_1 metaG | ecosystem: Environmental > Aquatic > Non-marine Saline and Alkaline > Hypersaline > Sediment ...
CGATGGCAACATCATGCCGATCATCGACCAGCTCGCCGAATGCAATCCCCACGCGCTCCACTCCCTCGATCCCCAAGCCGGCGTCGACATGGCCGAGGTCAAACGCCTTTACGGCGACCGGCTTTGCGTCTGCGGCAACGTGAACTGCGGGCTCATGGACACGGGCACCGACGAGGAGGTGATCGCCTCGGCGCGCGATGCGCTCGAGGCGGGCATGCCCGGGGGAGGATATGTTTTTTCGACGAGCAACTGTATCTATACGGGGATGAGGCTATCACGATACGAACTCATTCTCGAGGTGTGGAGAGAGATCGGCTGGTACACGCGGGAGGGTCCGCAAAGGAGTTGATTCGATGTTCAGGCAGACGATTTTTTTCAGCGCCGTCATTCTCCTGCTCTCCGCAATGGCGTGGGCCGATTCGTGGAAAGGTTCCGACGCCGACCGCCTTGCGAGCCTGGCCGGAAACTGGGCCGTCGTCGATTCCGAGGGAACACTCACCGACCTGCGCGCCAGCTATCTCGTCCTCGCCCGTGGGGCGGGTGTGATGGAAACGCTCTTCGCCCACACACCTGAAGAAACGGTCACCGTCTATTATGTCGAGAAGAAAGAGCTGGCCGCCACGCAACTGAGCGGCCGGGGCGGGCCCGTCCACCTGCGCGCCGCGAGGACAAAGGAACGGGACACGCTCTATTTCGAGACGGCCGCGGCAAAATCGGACGGCAGTGGATTGCGCAGCGTGCGGCTCACCCGTCTCGATGACGAGCGCCTGCGTGTGGAGTGGACTTTTCTGACCGATGGCGCCGAAGGGGAGAGCCGCGCCTTCGAGCTGCGGCGCGAAGCAACGGTGGAGGAACTCGCCGCCGAGGTGGGGCGGCTGCGCGTGAGCGTCGAGTCGCTCCAGCGCGAGATCGACCGGCGCCTCAAGAACGCCGTAATTCTCGATCCCAACTCCAAGTCGTCGAAAAAATTTCTCGAGACGCGCACCCTTCCTCCCGGGCCGGGCTGGAGCGTTTCGGGGGTGGCCTTTCGCCGGTTCTTGCTCGACCAGACCGTGCCCTTCGCCTCGACCTTCGCCAGCAAGGGCGATCCGGGAATGACCGTCGGCCACTTCGGTTTCGAGGCCGGCGCCGGGTGCCGGCTCCGATTCAGCGTGCTCGGCGGGCACGGCTTCATCGCCGTTGTGGACGAAAAGCGCGCTCCGCCGCGCCGGATCGCTTCGATCCCCGATTTCGCCGTCGATCTCGAGGGGGGCGAATATGGAACGATCATCGAGAAGATTGTTGGCGGCCACTGGTCGAAACATGCGATCGCCGTGGAGTGGGACCTTTCGCGGTTCGAGGGGAAATCGTTGCGCCTCTACGTGGTCGATGCCGAAACCGACCACTACGGACAAATCGCCCTCAGTGAGGTGAGTCTTATCGAGACCGCGACCGAATAGGAGGCCGGCCGAGGCCGGAGTTGTCGGGCAGATCGGGCCGCGCGGGTTTCATATCAACTGAGGAGAGCTTTTCGGCTTCGCGATCAGTTCAGCAGCTTTCCCTTGTACTCGCCGGTGAGGGCGTTGAGGAAGGCGACGATCTTTTTGATCTCGCCATCGTCGAGCGATAGATCCGATTGGAATTCCGCCATGACGCGGACGGCCTCACCCATGTCCGATGTGGAGCCGTCATGAAAATAGGGGTGGGTCACGGGGAGGTTGCGCAGCGTGGGAACCTTGAACTTGTGCCGGTCGCTCTCGTTCTTGGTGAAATTGAACCGCCCCTGGTCGGGCTCCTTGACGTCGCCGCGGTCGGCGAAATAGTCCTTTCGCAGTCCCATGGTCTCGAAGGAGCGGCCGCCGAGAGCCTTGCCCACGTGGCAGGTGGCGCAGCCGCTTTCCTTGAACAGGTGATAGCCTTCTTTCTCTTCGGCGTTCAGTGCCGTGTCGTCGCCCATGAGATACTTGTCGAATTTCGAATTCTCCGTGACGAGAGTCTCCTCGAAGGCGGCGATCGCCGTCTGAATGTTTTCAGGAGTGATTCCATCGGAAAAGAGTCCGTTGAAAGCGGTCATGTATCCCTGATCCTGCTCGAGCTTGGCGATCACGGCGGGCCACTTGGCGTCCATCTCGATCGGATTGGTCACGGGGCCGCCGGCTTGCTCTTTCAGATCGGCGGCGCGCCCATCCCAGAACTGGCGGAGCGCGAAGACTGCGTTGTAGACCGTCGGTGAATTGATGCCTCCCACCTGGCCCCTGATCCCTTTGGAGAACTGGAGCTGATCGGTCCCGCCCTTGGCGAGGTCGTGGCAGGTGGCGCACGAGATCGTGCCGTCGCCCGAAAGGCGCGTGTCGTGGAAGAGCCGATCGCCGAGAATCACCATGGCCGGTTTGTGGCCCTCGACCTTGGGCAGCGGCTGAACCGCCTCGGCGGCGAAGGCGGGCGCCACCCCCTCCGTGGCGTAGTGCGCCTTGCGTACGGTGCCGATCCATTGGGTCACACTTTTCGCTTCATCCTCGCCGAGACCTGCGTCCCAGTGCATGGCGAGGTAGCGGTGGGGGGGCATCGTTCCCTGCTCCACCACGTATTCGATCTTGGCGAGGCAGGGCTCCGATACGGGATCGGCATCCGAACCGAAAGCGTCCTTCATGTCGATGAAGCGGAGGCCCTCGGCGATGTCTCCCTCGAGGATACCGCTCGCGATGGGAAAGTCGGCGTAAAAGGGAAGCTCCGCGTCGGGCAGGTGGCAGCCCGTACATTTACCCTCGAGCAGATGGGCGACCGGTTCGAAGGATTTATCGCTCGGCCTGAGGTTCGACAGCGTTCCCGAGTTGTCCGGTTTGACGAAAAGATTCGCCACGGGAAAGAGCAGTCCGAGAAGGATCAGAAAAATCACGAGTTTCACAAGCTTTTTCAACGCTGTTCTCCTTTTGGTCGAAGGGGGCGGTCTGAGTTCGCTGTCCGGATTTTGTCATAGACGTCTCTTTTTTTCAACGGACCATTGGCAGTGGTCGAGGGGGAGAATTTCTCGAAGAAACACCTGGTGCACATTTTGCGAGGTCCAAAGGGACTGTTCGCTCCTATCCCGGCGGCACCCTTCGTCTGATCATCCCGCTTTTCAACTTTCGCCGACGAGCACGAGCAGCAAACAGGTATGATGCGTCAGCCCCGGCAGCGGGGCGTTTCGAATTCCCACGGGAGGCCGCCATGAAACGGGCACTCTTTGTATCTCTTATTTTTTTGGTTCTATCCGGCACACTCTGCCTGACCTTCACAGATCGACGGCCGGCAAAGACCATCTATCACGCCGTGGAGATGAAGGGCCAACTCGTGGGCTACATGGAATTTTCTTTTTTTCCGGCCCAATCGGCCGAATCGCCGACGATCGAGACGATGTCGATGATCCTCCGGCTCAAGGCGCTCGGTCAGGATTTCGATGTGATCGTCGGCACGACGCGCACGATCGATCCCGCCACGGGCAAGACGCTGCGCGTCGAGACGGACCTCGCGCGCGGTGAGCAGAAGGGTCTGGGATCGACCTTCGTTTTCGAGGGGGACGACGTTCATGTCACTCCCCAGGCGGGCGGAACGACCCGCACGGTGCACCTCGGCGACGAGGTTATTCTCGAGGATTCCCTGCGTTACGCTTTTGTGCTCCGCGATCTGAAAGACGCTGAGGGGGCATCAAAGACTTATCGCGTCCTCGAGTTCATGAGCGGCGAAGTTCACGAAAAGACCTTCACATCCAAGGGCGCCGAGACTCTCCGGCTCGGGGGGCGTGAGATCGATTGCGCTGTCTTCGCCGTCGTCGACCGCGATCTCGGGCTGGCGAGCACGCTCTGGATCGAAAAGTCGACGGCGCGCAGCGTGCGCACGGAGACGGCCAGTGGATTCGTCTCGTACCTCGCCGACAAGACGGTCAAGGCCATGGACGTGCGCGGCGATCTCGACGGCCAGATCTTTGCCGACGTGAATCTGTCCATTCCCGATTTCAAGGCGATCACCTACATGAAGGTGCGCGCCGAGGTTCATTCCGTGGGGGAGTGGATCACGGCCGAAAGCCTCAACGTGCCGGGGCAGAAGTTCGTGGGCACCGTGGAGGAGAACTTCATCGACGGTCTGTTCGAGATCGAGCATCCCCGGTACGGCGGCCGCGGTGCGCCACCCTTTCCGCCCCCCGATTTTTCCGGCGACGAGACCCTCCGCGAGTATCTCGAACCGGAGGATCTTGTCGAATCGGACGACCCCGTGCTGATCGCCAAGGCCGAGGCGCTCACCGCCGGCGCAAAGGATTCGTGGGACGCCGCCGTCCGCCTCTGCCGTTTCGTATCCGACGAGATCGTCTACGAGGTCCCCGGTGGATCGGCGCGCCACACCTATGACACGCGCAGGGGCGAATGCGGCTCCCACGCGCGCTTGCTCACCGCGCTCTGCCGCGGTGTGGGGATCCCGGCGCGTGTGGTGGGCGGCTGCATGTACGTGCCCTCCCGCGGGGGGAGCTTCGGGCAGCACGGATGGAACGAGGTCTACATGGGCGATGCGGGCTGGATCACCGTCGATTCGACGGTGAAGGAGATCGACTTCGTCGACTCCGGCCATATCCGGCTAGGCGTGAACGCCTCCTTCAACCCCCGAAGGATGGAGATTCTCGACTACAAGGCGGGCGCCCTGGCGATGGGCGAGGAGAGCGACATTCTGCTGTCGATGGGCAAGGTTCCCTACGAGGTGGGGAAGTCTTACACCTTCAAATACACGGCGGGCGGCAAGGAGATCGGACGGGAAATCCTCACCGTCAAGAGTTTCGATCAGACGATCAGCGGCGGTGTCTACTCCTGCGAATGCCGCGTCAAGTTTCCGGGGAACCTGAGCGCGCTCATCGAGTTTCAGCTCGATCACGACGGTTTCCCCATCAGCTTCGATGTCGACGCCGACGCCCAGGGGAAGACTGTCACGATCGAGTGTGTTTTCACCGAGGGAAAGGTGGTGGAAAAAATCGTTCAGGGCCAAAAACCGGTCGAGCAGACCGTCGATCTCACCGAGAAGGTCCGCCTCATCTCGAACAACAACGTGAGCCTCCTCGCCTTTCTCGCGCTCAGCGCGCCGAAAGAGGAGGGTAAAGTACGGTCCTTTACAGCCTTCCATCCCCCGTCGATGCAGGTATTTCCCGGACAGGTTACCAACAAGGGAACCGAGGTCATCACCTGTGGCGGCCGTGAGGTCGAGTGCAGTCTTCTTGATTTCTCTCTGGTGGGAACACCGATCCAGATCTGGATCGACTCGAGCGGCCTCCTGATACGCGAGGAAGAACAGGGCGGCGCCGTGAAAACCGAGCTCGTTCACGAGGAGTAAGATCATGGACAAAAAGGTCAAAACAACGTGCAACCGCGATTGTCCCGATTCGTGCGGTGTCGTGGCCACTGTCGAAAAGGGCCGCATCGTGTCACACAAGGGGGACGGCGATCATGGAGTGACGCGCGGTTTTCTTTGCTACAAGGGAAATCACTATCTCGATCGTTTCTACAGCAAGGACCGCATCCTTCACCCCCAGCGCAAGGGGGCCCGGGGCTGGGAGAGGATCTCGTGGGACGATGCCCTCGATCTCACCGCCGAGAAGCTCACCGCCTATCGTAAATCCCACGGCGCCCTTTCGGTCGTCTATGTCAGCTACTCGGGGATCAAGGGGCAGGTCGCGCGGCTGATGGCGCGGAAGTTCTGGGCCCATTTCGGCGGCGCCACCTTTCTCAAGGGCGGCACCAGTGTCGAGGCGTGCCACGCGGCCCAAGAGGCTGACTTCGGGGGGGCGTGCACCCACGCTCCCGACGATCTGGCAAAGAGCGGCGCCATCGTGGTCTGGGGGAAGAATCTTGCCGTCACACGGATCCACAGCCTCCCCTACGTCAAGGAAGCGCGGGCGCGCGGCGCGCGGTTGATCGTTATCGATCCCGTGACGAGCGCCACGGCGCGCCTTGCCGACGAGCACCTCGCCTTGCGTCCGGGGAGCGACTCTCTCCTCGCCATCGGGGTGGCCCGGAGGCTGATCGAACAAGGCGCCGTCGACGAGGAATTCATCGCCCGCCACAGCAATGGCTTCGGGGAGTTTCGGTCCGCCATCATGGATGTTTCCATGGACGATGTCGTTGCCGGTACCGATCTTTCGATGGCCCGGATCGAGGAGCTGGCGCGGGTTTACGCGGCCGTCAAACCTGTCGCTACCATGATCGGCCTGGGGGCTTCATACTGGCAACGCAGCGGTGAAACGGTGCGGCTCATCGACGCCGTCGCGGCCATGACGGGAAATATCGGCATCAGCGGCGGAGGCGCTCACACCGACATCGACGGGGCGCAGCACCTCGACCGTTCGGCATACGGCGAAGTGCCGCGCGCCGAGAGCCGTTCGCTCCTCCTGCCGCGGCTCGGCCGGGAGATCCTCGATGCCGAAGATCCGCCGCTCAAAATGGGCTTCGTGGCCGGCGCCAATCCGGCGGCGACCTGCCCCGACACGGGCCGTGTGTGCGAGGGGCTCGACAGCCTCGAGTTCAGCGTGGTCATCGATCAGTTCATGACCGCAACGGCGGAGCGCACCGATCTCTTTCTCCCCTGCACCACCTATCTCGAGATGGACGATCTCGTCGCCGCCTACGGCCACCACTGGCTCGGCCTGAATCAACAAGTCGTGGCTCCACTCGGCGAGGCGCGCTCGGACAGCGCGATCTTCCAGGCCCTCGCCGACCGGCTCGGTTTCGGCGAGCACCTGGCCGGCACACCGGTCGAGTGGATCGATCGCTTTCTCACACCTCTGGCCAAGCACGGCATCACGCGCGAGACCTTGAGCCGGGCGCCGGCGCTGAACCCGTTCGCGCCGCGGGTGGCCTTCGCCGACAGACGCTTTGCCACCCCGTCGGGGCGCTACGAGTTCATCGGTGACTTCAGCCCGAAGATCGAAAAGGATGAGGCGAAGAGCTTGCGCCTGATGGCGACCAAAACGCTCAAGATGGTCAACGCTCAGATCAATGACGGTGACCTGGCCGATGAGCCGGCGGTGGGCGTTCATCCTGCCACGGCGCGCGAACGGGGACTCAGTCATGGAGATGAAGTGATCGTCGAGAGCTCCGTGGGATCGGTGAAGGCCCGCCTCGAAGCCGATCCCAAGGTGCGCGGCGATCTCGTGCTCTTCAATCCGGCCGCGTGGCGCGGCGATCTGCAGGGGGTCAACCAGTTGCGCGAAGCGACCATCTGCGATATGGGGGATGCCGCCGCGATGCACGAGACTCGGGTGACCCTGCGCCGGGCTTGAGGCGATCTCTCAGAGACCGTGCTCGATCAGGACCTTGATGCCGAGGCCGATGAGTACGAATCCGCCGAAGAGACCGGCGCCTCGCCCGATACATTTCCCGAGCCACTTTCCGGCGAACATGCCGATCAGCGTCATTCCGCAGGCCACGATGCCGATCACCACGGCGGGGAATACGATTTCCGATCCGAGCATGGCGAGGCTCAGTCCCGCGGCGAGGGCGTCGATGCTCGTGGCCACGGAAAGAAACATGAGGCTCATTCCGCGCGTCGGATCGATGGCGGTGATCTCATCGCCGCCGGGCCTCAGCGTGTCGCGGATCATCTTGAGCCCGATAAAGAGCAAGAGCCCGAAGGCGATCCAGTGGCTGACCTTCTCGACGTGGCTCGACAGGGTGCTCCCCAGGAGCCAGCCGATCAGGGGGAAGAGAGCCTGAAAGAGGCCAAAATGAAACGAAAGGCGGAAGTACTGTCGCTTCGTGATCCGAGGCAGGGTGGCGCTCACGCCGATCGAGACGGCAAAGGCGTCCATGGCGAGCGCGAAGGCGATCGAGATTGTGGTAAAGAGATCCATAGAGATTCTCGAACTTGGCGGAGATTGCCAGGAGTCACGATCAATTCCAAGTCAGCCGGCGATTCTTGCAGGTATTTCCCGGCCAACCGAGCAGAATTTTTCCGTAGTTATAGCGCCGGTCTGCTTGATCGGGAAAATTTATGCCGACGATTTTGGCCCCATAGGGCCGACGATTTGTCCCTGCACGGCCGACGGTCGACTCATTCGCGCCGGAGGCGTTTTACGATCTCACCCCCGCGACGAACGATTAATTCGAGCGCCGTGGAGCCCGGCAGAGAATGGGTCGCACAGGCGAGACAGGGATCGTAGGCGCGGAAAGCCATCTCCACCCTGTCGAGAAGTTCGTCCGAAAGGTTTCCGTCCTTGATCAGACACTGGGCGGCTTTCTTCACCGACATGTTCATGCCCGCGTTGTTCTGCACCGTGGCGACGATGAGGTTGACCGACGTGACCAGGCCATTGGCGTCGGTCGTGTAGTGGTGATAGAGGGTGCCCCGCGGCGCCTCGACGACACCCACGCCCTGGGACGGCTTTTCGGTGGGCAGGGTGCGCACGTCGGGGCTGACGATTTCGGGATCGCCGGCGAGGGCGAGAGCCGCCTCGGCCGCGTAGAGACACTCGATCAATCGCGCCCAGTGGAAGGCGAGGGTATGGTGCACCGGTTTCGAGCCTTCTTCCGTTTTAGCGCCGAAATGCTCGAAGAGACGTTCGAAGGCTTCCTGCGCCAACGGTGTGGCCATACCGTTGGCCACGTTGAGACGGGCGAGGGAGTTGACCCTGAAGACGCCGCTTTCCGCTCCGTCGACCATGCCCTTCCAGCCCACCTTCTTGAGGTAGGGCATCTTGAGGTACGACCAGGGAACGACGCGCTCGGCGATATGCTCCCCGTATTCGGCCGGATCGAAAAGGGCCGTCTCCGAGCCGTCGGGCGCCACGACGCGCACCCTGCCGTCGTAGAAGTTGACCCTTCCCTCGTCGTCGACGAGGCCCGCGTAGTGAGTTTCATGATAGTAGGTGTCGCCGCCGATCAGCTCGGCGCTTTGTGCGTCGCCGAGCACGTTCTTTTCGAAGAGACCGATTGCGCCCTGGGCGCAGTCGACGAGGCTGCGCGCCATCGCCTCGATCTCGGCGCGCTCCGTCCCGTCGAGGGGCTTGGCCATGCCGCCGGGTAGTGCGGCGACAGGGTGGATCGGATGGCCGCCGATGATCCCCTGGATCTTCTGGGCATAGCCGCGGTTCTTCAGGACCTCGCGGCCGACGTCGATGCCGACCTTCTCGATGAGTCCGAGCAGGTTGCGTTCCGCCTTGGGCGCGTCGGCGCCGGGGATGAAATCGGGCGCGCCGAGGGCGAAGAAGTGGAGCAGATGGCTGTGTGCGATGTGAGCGTTGAGATAGAGCTCGCGCAGCTTGCGCGCCGCGGGCGGAATGGTCACGTTGAAGACCGCGTCGCACGCCTTGGCGGCCGCCATGTGATGGGCGCCGGGACAGACTCCGCAGATCTTGGGCGTGATGCGGCAGAGTTCCTCCACGGGACGCCCCTCGCAGAATTTTTCGAAGCCCCGGAGCTCGACGACCTGGAGATAAGCGTCGGCCACGTTGCCGTCGTCGTCGAGAAAGATGTCGATCTTGCCGTGCCCCTCGAGGCGGGTGATGGGGGAGATCGTTATGTTCCTGGTCACGGTGACTCCTTTGCGGGCTTGTCGACGACGGCGCGATTCAAGAATGCCTCGGCGAGGGTGAAGCGGTAAAAGGTCCCGGCCGGATCGCGGATGGCGCGGATCTGTTTTTTCATCTCCGTGGCGGCCACGTCGTTCTCGTTGGCCGCGCCCGCGATCGAGCCGATCGCCGAGAGCGCCTCGGCGCCGGGATCGAGCATGCCGGGCGTGGGGCCGAAGCAGCCGCGGCAGGGCATGTTGGCGTTGATGCACGTCGCCTCGCAGCCGCCGCGCGTGGCGAGCCCCATGCAGACGATCCCCTGGTCGAGGAAGCACTGCGTCCGATCGGCGACGATCTCGTGGGGGCGCGACACCTTTTCGATCCTCCCCGCTTGGCGGGTGTCGTTCCGGGGGCACGCGTCGCAGAGCGCCTTGTCCGAGGCGAAGACGGTTCCGGCCGCAGGGGCCTGGCCGTTGTCGGCATAGCGGGCCGCGACGGCCACGAGTTCGAGAAGCCGCTCCTCCGGCGGGGGGCATCCTGGCAAGTAGCAGTCGACTGTGACGACCTGGGAGAGGCTCTGAACGGTGTCGGCGAAAAGGGGCAGTGTGAGCGTGTGCCCCGCCTGGGTCGACTGCGGTTCGGGCCGGAGATTTTCGGGATTCTCAGTGGTCGAAGTCTTCTCGTAGGCCGTGTCGAGAATGTCTTCTCTGCTGAAGAGATTGGCCAATCCCGGGATCCCGCCGAAGCACGCGCACGAACCGTAGGCGCAGAGCACCTTGCATTTCGCGCGCACCACGCGGGCGCCCTCGGCCTGCTCGCTCGTGCGCACGGCGCCGTTGAAAAGGCCGATGTCGACGCTTCCATCGGGAAGGGCGACGAGATCGTCCCACTTGTGGTCGATCGCCACCGGCCAGTAGACGAAGTCGGCGATCTTGGCGAGATCGAGAACCTTCTCCTCCAGGTCGAGGAGCGATACGTCGCATCCGCCGCAGGAAGCGGCCCAGTACTTGGCGATCTTGATTTTGTCAGTCATCTGCGGTGACTCCTCAGGCAGTCCTCAGACATTCATCATACACTGTGGGCACGGGCGGCCGGATTCGGGCCGAGCAGCCTGAGCTTCTTGTTCATGGTCTGGAGCGTTTCGATCAGTTTTGCCTGCATGGGCGCGCCGATGTACTCGAAGCGGAGGCGGATCGGGTCGAGCCCGAGCTGGCCCATGAGCGCCTTGGCCAGATCGGTGCGTTTGTCGGCCACAAAGTTTCCCCAGAGGTGGTGGCAACTCCGCTCGGGGCAGCCGGCGATCAGGATTCCGTCGACGCCCATCTTGAACATCTGCATGACGAGGGCCGTGTTGACCGAGCTCGAGCAGCGGATGCGGATCGGCCTGTAGTTGGCCGGCGCCTCGGCGTGCTCGATGCCGGCGAAATCGGCGGCGCTGTACGAGCACCAGTAGCAGAGGAGCGCCAGGATCCGCGGTTCGCCCTCGGGCAGGCTCGAAAAAGCCGCGTCGGCCTGGGCGAGGATCTGGGCGCCCGTGAAGTTTGTGAGCTCGGCGGCGTTGGCCGGGCAGGCCGCACCGCAGAAACCGCACGCCTGGCAGAAGGCCGGATCGCTGACCGCGCCCTCGTCGGTCATGGAGATCGCGCCGTGGGGACAGATCGTCTCGCAGGTGCGGCATCTGGTGCACCGGTCGGGGTTGACGCGGCTCGCGTAGCGGGGCGCTTCGGCCTCACCCCTGATCAGGGACGGGAGGGCGCGCATGGCGGCGGCGCTGCCCTGCTCCGACGCCTGCTGCACCACTTTTGGACCTGCCGAGGCGCCGACGACGAAGACGCGGTTCACCAGCGACTCGGTCGGCTTGAAGAGGCGGGGCTGGCTCTCGACGGGAAATCCGTAGCGGTCGACGTGAACACCCATCATGCGGTAGAGGTCTTTCGAGCCCGATGCCGGTTTCTGCGCCGTGGCGAGGACGACGAGGTCGGCGTCGAGGTTAAGAGACTCACCGGGCGGGGCGTCGTCCTTTTCGTTCTCGTAGAAAGGCTCGATCGTCACACCGAGGACGCCGTCGTCACCCGCTTCGATCGACTCGACCTCGCCGTTGAAGAATTCGACGCCCATGATGCGCAGCCTCTGGTAGAGGGTTTCGAGGGCGCGCTCGTAGGTGCGCATGTCGCGGTAGTAGACGACGGTCGGTTCGACCATGGGATGGGCCAGAACGAGCCGGTCGACCTGCTTGGCGGTGACCGAACAGCACGTCTTGGAGCAGTAAGCCACGCCGCCGCTCTGCTTCTCGGGGCCGGCGCGGGAGCCGGCGCACATGACGAAGATGACCCGCTCCGGTTCCTCGCCGTCGGACGGGCGCTTGAGGCCGCCCTCGAGGAGGCGTTCGAACTCGACGCTGGTCACCACGTTGGGGTGCGTCGAACCATACTCGGGGATGTCGTCCGGTTGGGCCGACTCGAAACCGGTGGCGAGAAACACAGCACCGTATTCTTCTTCCACGGTCCGCTCCTCGGCGTCGAGATCGATCGCCTTGGTGGGGCAGACGGGGACGCAGTCACCGCAGCGCGTGCACGCCTCGGGCAGAATGTTGTAGACATCGGGAATGGCGCGCTCGAACTCCTTGTCGATCGCCTTGCGCGTGGTCAATCCCTCGTCGAAGCGGCGCGCCGTCTCTTCGGGGCAGACCTCGGCGCACTGGGCGCATCCGATGCAGAGGTCGGGATCGACGAAGGCGGGCTCGCCGCGCAGGGTGACCCGGAAATGTCCATCACTCCGTTTTGCGTCGACGACCTCGGTCCCCGTTAGAACGGTGATCTTTTCGCCGAGCACGACACCCTTTGCCTGGACGGGACCGACGCAGACCGAATCGCACACCGACGGCCACGATTCGGACTGAAAGAGTTTCGAGATCTGGCACACATGGCCGCCGAGCCACGATTTGCGTTCAGCGAGGGTCACGTCGATACCCGCAGAGGCGAGATCCTTGGCAGTCTGCAGCCCGGCCGCGCCGCCGCCGACGACGAGGGCACGCTTGGGGATCGGCACCGGCGCGGGGGCGGGTTCGTCGAGATCGAGCCGGGCGTGCGCCATGCGGACGAGGTCGATCGCCTTCCGCGTTGCGGCCTCAGTGTCGGAGTGCTGCCACGCGCACTGCTCGCGGATATTGGCAACCTCGAAGAGCTCGGGATGGAGGCCGTGGCTCTGCATGAGGAGCGCGAGCCGTTCCTCGGGGAATTTGAGCGACGAGCGGGGCGAGCAGCCGGCGAGGAGCAGGCGGTCGCATCCCTTCTCTTTGAGCGTGGAGATCGCCGCGCCGAGGTCCTTCTCGCCGCAGAGAAAATCGTTTCTCTCCACGAAGGCGACCTTGTCGAGTGTCGCAGCGTCGTGGGCGACGCGGGCCGTATCGACCTTGTTGGAGACGAGGCCCTTGCAGTCGCAGATGAACACTCCGATGCGCGCTACCACGGATAACCTCCCATGGCTTCGGGTTTTATTGGCCGGTAAAAATGAACGGGGTATCAACCGCCCCTGATTGTATGCTTCCACGAGCGGGGCGCCAAACCTGTTTTTTGGGCGCCCCGTCCGCTGTATTAGAAGGACGTGATCTGGATGGTGTCTTTGTCCGTTCCCTCGTAGAGGTTGTTCGGCCCGTCGATGGCGAAGACGAAGCGCCACGACCCGGCAGGGATCGTTCCCTGATGGAGGAGATAACCGTCGAGGTCGGTGAGCGGTCCGCCGTAGGCGCGGATGGGATTCCAGTTGGCGCAGTAGGTCCAGCCCGTCGGAATCGACCAGCAGTAGAGGGCGGAACCGTTGAGGACCGCGCCGATCCACCAGTCGTGGTCTTCGCCCTTCTTGACGCCGGCATCGAGTTCTAGGGTCATCGACACGGTCTGAGTCGACGGAATGGTGAGAGGTCCGTCCTGGCCGTCGACTTTGATGTCCGGGATGGGTGAATCGTGAGCGCCGTACACTCCCGTATTCCTCGCGTTGACGCCGCGCAGGGGCCAATCGGCGCTGCCGGCGAGCGCCGGGGAAGGAGTATCCCAGGCGTGGACCCAGCCGTCCCAGGTGGCGGCCACCAGTTCGAAGAGCCCGTCGCCGTCGATGTCGCCCGCCGCCACTCCCGAGATCGACGGTCCGTTCATCGCCTTCGGAAAGCCGGCGACGACCTGCCCGGCGCCCGAGACTGCGTAGAGCTCGGCGCCGTCGGTCGCAAAGCAGATGTCCTGGACGCCATCGCCGTCGACGTCGACCACCGTGGGAAATCCCTTGGGCCAGGCGGCCAGGCCAAAGGGCCAACCCGAGAGAACCGACCCGGTCGCCACGTCGAGGACGAAGACCCGGTAATTGCCGCTCAGATGGTTCTCGAAGGCGATCAACTCGGGCGCCCCGTCGGCGGTCACGTCGCCGAGGCCGAGATAGAAGAGCTGGCTGCTCGTGGCGATCTGCATGGGGAAGCCGGCGTAGGGGCTCCCGTCATGGTGAAAGCACTCGGCTTTCGACGAGCCGCCGTAGTTGTAGCCGAGCAGGATCTCGAGATCGCCGTCCCCGTCGAGATCGGCCGGCACGGGCGGACCGAACATGGCATAGGCGCTCGACGGCGGCGTGAGCAGCACGATCGGATAACCGGGCTGCGCGCTTCCGTCCGCCTCGAAGAGGTGCAGGCGGTAAGAGGGATCGAGCCACGAAACGCCGAACATCTCCGCAGCACCATTGCCGTCCACGTCGCCGAAATAGAGGGAGAGGATATCTTCGGCCGGATCGACGTCGACGGTGAAGAGGCGCGTTCCGAGGTGGTCGAAGGCCGAAACGCGATAGTGGGTGAAATTGTTGCCCAAGGTGTGCGCCCCCCAGGCCTCGAGGTCGCCGTCGCCGTCGGTGTCGCCGAGCACGAAGGGCGTATCGAGGGCGTTCGATGTCTGGCCCGGTGCTTGCTGCGGAAAGCCCGGCATGTCGCTCCCGTCGAGATACTTTCCGTTGAAGCACCACATGGTGTCGCCGCCCGCCCACCAGTCGCGTTCGGTCCAGACGACCTCGGGCTCACCGTCAAAATCCATGTCCCCGGCCGAAGGCCCCGGCATGTTGCCCGTCGTACCGTAGCCCATGTACTGCATCTCGCCTGTCGGCCACCCGGGCAGGAACGACCCGTCGCCGCCGAGTCCAAAGGTATTCCCGCCGGTGAGAAAGATCTCGGCCGCGCCGTCCCCGTCCATGTCGTAGAGAGTGGGGGTGTAGGGAAAGCCGGCGCCCGGTGTGCCGAGCGAGATCGGCCATCCGCGGCACTGGTCTCCGCTGGCTCCGGGCCCGAGCGGTGATCTCGAAACCGCGCCGGCCTCGACCAGTGGCGCGGGATCGAAAGCCACACCGCAGTCGGGAGCGGCCACAAAGGGCGCGGCCCTCTCAGGGACCAGTCCGGCCGCGCCAACGCTGAGCGCCGCAAGGACAGCAAGACCAAGAACGAGACGCTTCTGATAAAGGCTGGAAAACGGCATCGATGCCTCCTCTCGAACAATGAACGGTGCCAACGAGAAAAAGGATTATATCAAAAATGAATGATTTGGACAATCCCGCTCTCTGCGCCCGCTCTTGAGAGTCTGTCGGAACCGGGACTCGGGACTCGGATGTGGGGTCCGCGCGGTCGGAGGTGGTGAGCTTTTTTTCGGCCGACTTCAGTCTGTCCAACGGACAGACTGAAGTCGGCCGAAAAAAAGCTCACCACCTCCGACCTATGGGCGACCGTATCGGACACCCAAGTCCGACAGGCTCCTAACCGTGCGGCTTGAGCGGATCCTTGAAAACCTTCATGAGAATATGGAGCTGATTGGCGATGCGCTGGGAATTCCACATGAAAGCGTAGAAGAGGATGCTCAGGCGGGTCTTGGACGTGTTGTCCTGGATCCGCATGATCTGGTTCTGGTCGAACTCGTGGATCAGCATCTCGAGCTCCTCGTTCTTGGTCTCGATGAAGGCGACATCGGGCGGCTCCCTGTCGAGGAAGGCGTCGGCCGTTTTCGAGAGGAGGTCGAGGATGCAGGTCCGCACCTTGCAGAGCTCGGCGATTTGAGTCTCGAGCAGTCCCGAGTGGTTGTTGGCCACGTGCATGTGGGCGCGCATGACGAGGTCGCGCTGGCTGTCGGCGATGCGCTGGAGCGAACTGATCGTGTCGGCGTACTGCTGCGTGTTCTCCACCTCCTCGCGCGAGAGGAGCCTGAGCACCTTGAAGACGTTGGCGATGATGATGTTGGTCCACTGCTGGATCTTCTTCTGACGTTTCCGTGCGCCGCGCACCTTGTGAAGATCCTGGCTGAAGAGTCCGTCGAATCCGCCGACCAGTGCGCGCCGCACCTCCTGGAGGAAGATGCCGGTGTGCTCGAAGGAGATATTGATGGCGCGGGACGAGTCGGTGATCTTTTTGAGGTTGAAGACCTCGATGGCGGCCTCGTCCTTCTCGCGAGACTTGTGGAGCCGCCGGTTCCGCAAGATGAGGAACACGGCCAGAGCCAGGATGCCGATCACCGCTCCCTCGCGGCCGTAAAAAATGATCACGGCGAAGATCGACGCCACGGTGAAGGCCATGAAGGCGGTGAAGAACCAGCCGCCGACGACGGTGAGCACTCCGGTCACCCGGAATACGGCGCTCTCCCGACCCCACGCCTGGTCGGCGAGCGACGTGCCCATGGCGACCATGAAGGTGACGTACGTGGTGGAAAGGGGAAGCTTGAGAGAGGTGGCGAAGGAGATCAGCGCGCTCGCCACCATGAGGTTCACCGAGGCGCGCACCAGGTCGAAGGAGGGCACGGTCCCGTCCGCCGCGGGAGTGGGCCGGAACTCCGAGCGTTCGAAGCGGCTCGAAATCTTGTTCGACAGCGCCTTGGGAACCACCTTGCGCACGCTCACGAAAAAGGATCCCACGATCCGCACGATCGTCTGCGACAGCGCCGTCGCCTCGAATCGCTCGAGCCCCTCGTCCTGGCGTCCGAGACGGACCTCGGTCTTGGTCACGGTGCGCGCCTTGCGCGAGATCCAGAGGGTGACCACCATGACGCCGCCCGCGATGAGGAGATAGAGTGTCTCGGAACGGACCTTCCCGCTCAGCGCTTCCATCGTCTGGCCCGTCAGGTCTCCGCTCGCATCGGCTTCGAGATAGGCGTGGAACCCGGCGAGCGGCACACCGATGAAGTTGACCAGGTCGTTGGCGGCGAAGGCCATGGCGAGAGCGAAGGTGCCGACCAGGACGATCACCTTGAGGATGCTGATCTTCGTGAGGAGCATCAGGGCCTGGAGGGCGACCGAGCAGGCCGCGAAGGAGATGAAGAGGATCAGCCAGGTGTGTCCCTTGATCCAGGCAAGCGTTTCGGGCGAGATGAACGACGCACCCTTCGACCCCTTGATCAGGATAAAGTAGATGATCGACGCCAGTGCCATTCCGCCCCAGAGAGCGCCGTACTTGCCGATCCGCTTCTGGAAATCGAAGGTGAAGATCATGCGCGTCATGTACTGGATTACCGCGCCCGTGGCGAAGGCGACCACCACGGAGAGCAGGATTCCCGAGATGATGGCCAGCGCCTTGGCCGTGTTGATGTATTCGATCACTGTGGAAAGACCTTCTCCCGCGTCGAGGACCTTGACGACGGAAACGGCCACCGCCGCGCCGAGGAGCTCGAACACGATCGACACGGTCGTCGATGTGGGCAGTCCGAATGTGTTGTAGAGATCGAGGAGGATGATATCGGTGAGCATCACCGCCAGGAACATGGTCATCAGTTCGGGCATGGTGAAGAACTGGGGGTGGAAGATCCCCTTGCGCGCCACTTCCATCATGCCGCTCGAAAAGGTGACGCCGGCCAGCATGCCGAGGCTGGCGATGATCATGATCACGTGGCGGGGCGCCACGCGCGATCCGATCGACGAGTTGAGAAAGTTGACCGCGTCATTGCTCACGCCCACGATCAGATCAGAGATGGCCAGACCGAATAGGATGAAGATCGCTACCTGGAATGCGTCCATAACTTATTGTTCTCTAATAACTAAGCAACTATGGGAATGCAGCGCCACGGATAGAAAAGAGCAAGAATACGTTGGGAAAAGTGCCCTGTCAACGGGAAGTATTAAGAAATTGCAAGCGTATCGTTAGGCGTTGATGTGTTCTGGCCCCGGAGGGGATCGACTGATCTTACGGACCGTCGAAATGCAAAACGATCTTGAATCTGGAGTGCACAAGATGCAGTCTCCAAAAGCAGTCGCCGATGATGGATCACCAGTCAAAGTTCTCGAAAGGAGTCGGATCATGACCGAAAGCGAATGGAATCGCCGCGATGTGGTCAAGGCGATCGGCCTTGGCGTGGGCGTGTCTCTATTCGGCGCGCCCGTCTCGATGGCG
>Ga0180429_10001829_pt1 | contig 17864 bp, 17 predicted proteins | sample SS_ome_FD_132428 | JGI IMG/M metagenome (GOLD analysis project Ga0180429, IMG submission 132428) | Hypersaline lake sediment archaeal communities from the Salton Sea, California, USA - SS_1_S_1 metaG | ecosystem: Environmental > Aquatic > Non-marine Saline and Alkaline > Hypersaline > Sediment ...
CCATCGCCCGCGAGATGAAAAAATCGATCGACGCGCGCCCCGGCATGGAAGCCGTTTTGATTCGCACCGGCGATTATTTCATCCCCCTGCGTGATCGCTATGAGAAAGCGCGCAAACACCGCGCCGACCTGTTCGTGTCCGTGCACGCCGATGCGTTCCACAAGCGCAGCGTGTCGGGCAGTTCCGTTTTCGTTCTGTCGCGCAAGGGCGCCAGTTCCGAGTATGCCCGCCTGCTGGCCGCCAGCGAAAACCAGGCCGATCTCGTCGGCGGCGTGACCCTCAGCGACAAGGACGACATGCTGGCCTCGGTCCTGCTGGATCTCTCGCAGAGCGCGACGATGGAAGCCAGCCAGGCGGTTGCCGACAGTGTTTTTTCTTCTCTCGACCGGGCCGTAAAGACGCACAAGAACCGGGTCGGGCACGCGAACTTCATGGTGCTCAAGTCACCCGATGTGCCGTCGATCCTCGTTGAGACCGCATTTATCAGCAACCCTTCGGAAGAGAAGCGCCTCAGGGACCCGGCTTGGCAGAAAAAGATCGCCAGGACCATCGCCGACGGCGTGCAGGACTACTTTTACCTGAGCCCGCCGCCCGATACCTGGATCGCCTCGAACCGGCAGCCCGTCAAGTACCGCGTGGTTAGCGGCGACACGCTGGGCGAGATCGCGCAACGCTACCGGGTCAGTCTGTATGCCCTGCGCCGGGCCAATGGCCTGAACGGCGATACCATCCACGTCGGTAAAGAACTGCTGATTCCCACCACCTGATTTCACCGACGGCTGTTATAATAGAAGTGATTCTTCTGGCAAGGGAGGGTTGATGATGTCACATCATGGACATTGGAAACTCCTTCCGGCCTTGGTTGTCCTGCTGGGGTTGACTGCATGCTCCGGCGACAAGCCCGTAAAGGGTTTTGTCATGCCAGCCGGTGATATTGCACAGGGCGAACAGGTGTTCGTGGATTTCAATTGCCACGCCTGTCACACCATTCCCGGAATCGAGCTTCCGCAAGTGGAACAGAAGCTGCCGTTCGACGTGGAAATCGGCGGCAAGGTGCTGCGGGTGAAAAATCACGGTGAGCTGCTGACTGCAGTGGTCAATCCGAACCAGTCCATCTGCATGAGCTACCGTCTGAAAATGAGGGAAGAGGGCCGCGAGGTTCTGCTGACGCCCATGCCGTACCGCGGCGAGGAAATGACCGTCGCCGAACTGGTCGACCTGGTCACGTTTCTGAATGCCCAGTACGAAAAGCTGCAGCCGAACTATTTCAGTGCCTACGACCTGGCGAAGTAGGCCGGGTTGACCACGCACTGCTGCCGGCGCCTTTCAATCCGAAATCGGCGCCGGACGGTGGGGTCATGCCTGAACGAGTCCCCAATCGCCCGGCGCCATGGCCATGAAGGCGGGCACCGACGGGCCGTGCAATAACGGCCCGCCGGGCCTTCGGGTCAGGGCTTTTCGATCTGGATGTCCCACATGTAGTCGACGTGCTCGTCGCAGATTTCGGTGAATTCCGCGCCGGCCTTGCTGTCGTCGTCGTCATAAGCGGCTTCGATAACCGCGTTGCGCGCGGCCAGGATGGCTTTGTGCGAGGCGCCCGTCATCGTTGCGAGCCGGCGGTATTCACCACCGACGAAATGCGAAGACCAGCCCCAGGACGAGAGTTTTCCGTCGCTGACCAGTTTGTCGTAGATCGGGGCGAAGTGCTCCTTAACGATTTCGTCGGCACGCGCTTCTTCGTTCTGCTCGCACTCGTAATACACCGAGAATCCCGCCGGTCCGCGGGTTTCACCGCCGCTGCCGACGTTGTTGCTGCTCCAGATGTAGTCCTCGTGCATCTTGCAGGCGCTCATCAGTCTCATGTCGTCGGGCGCTGCTTTCATTACTTTTTCACGCAAAGCCGTGCCGGAATCGAGCAGGGCGTCAACGCTGCCCGCACTGGTGTACAGCACGCGCCGCCACTTGCCGCCGGTATGGTGGGCCAGCCAGCCCCAGGCGTTGATCGTTCCGTCTTCCACGGCCTGGTCGTAGACGGGTTTCAGCTTCTCGGCGACGAAGCTGTCCGCGGCATCTTCCTGCAGGGGGTCGCAGTAATAATAGGTGCCGTAGACGTAGCTTTCGGTTGTCTTTTCCTGCGCCAGCGCAGTAAATGGCAGGGTCGCCGCCAGGCCGATTGCGGCCATTTGAGCAATAGCCTTTGGGTGTTTCGTCATCATGTCAGTCTCTCCGTTTTTACAGGCGGCAGTGCGAAAGTGCGACGGCCTGCCATCGCCCGAGTATAGATGCTCACGCAGAAATTGCCTGGCGTCGGGGTGCAGGTCCCAGGCGAGACGTGTGCCCCCTGAAGTCCGCTGATGTCAGAAATACCAGCCCAGCTGCACCAGCACGCTGGCGCCGGTTGACAGGTAGCGACCGCTCTCGTTGGTTTCGATGCCGCCGTATTCCGTTCCCGCCGCGCCGACCGGGAGGTTGAGCGCCGCCAGCAGCTGCAGGTCCTGGCGCCAGTCGTACTGCGCGAGCACCTGGAGCAGCGCCGACGGGTCGCCGAGGTTGACGAACAGGCTGGGCGTCAGCAGGAAAAGGGGTGTCAGCTCGATGGTCGCCGACGCGCCGGCGTAGTGCCTGCCCAGCGTGTAGAGTTCCCCGCGCTCGATGCGGCGCAGCAGGTCCGGGTTGCGCAGCAGGCTGAGTGGCGCGTAGTCACCGTTTTTTTGTCCGAAGCCGTTGTAGTAATACTCCAGCAGGCCGCTGACGTTCTTGCCGCTCCAGGTCCAGGAGTAGGTCACGCCGGTCATCGCGGAAAGCACCTGTTCCGTTGGCGTCTCGGTCCACGTGAGGTCGCCGCGCCAGACCGCGCCGCCGAGGCTGAAATTACCGCCGGCCGCGAGCACCAGGTCGTCGTAATGCTCGGCCATGAGCAGGTCGAATTCGTTCGTGCCGACGAAGCCGTGGTACTTGAGGGCGAGCGAGGACTGCTCGCTTTCGACGTCGCCGCTGAGCGGGTTGCGGCGCACCACCGCCACGGCCTGCAGGTCGCTGCCGTCATCGAACAGGTACTGGCCGTACAGCATGTCGTCGCCGGTCTTGTACTCGGTGTCGATGGCGGCCGGGTCGAAGGGGTTGATGATGTCCATTGGGTTGAACAGCAGGCCGTTGCCCCAGCTGATTGCCTGGCGCCCGAAACGGATCACGCTGCGCTCCCCGGTGTAGCCCACGCTCAGCCGGTCCAGGCGATGCACCCAGCGGCTCGAGTCGCTCTCGCTCAGCGTGCCCGTCAGGTCGAACCAGCGCCGGTCGTCGTCTACCGCATTGCCGCCGGGGAGCAGGACACTGCCCAGCCCGCCGCCGAGCGTTTCGGCATGAATACCGAGCAACTGGTAGTCCGCCTGGAACGACCAGTTGTCGGCGCGCGTTTCAAAGTTGAGCCGCCCTTCGAAACCCTGTGACGTCGTCGATGAGCCCCAGGCATCGGCCAGTATGCTGTCGTCGGGAATCGCGTGGTGGCTGAGGCGGTATTTCAGGTGCCCGCCGTAACGCCAGCTGTCCGGGCCCGCCTGGGCGCCCAGCGCCCAGCACAGACAGGCCAGCAATGCGGCGGCCCGTTTCACCCGGCCGAACCGGCCTGGGGTTCGTCGCCGATGATGCGGCCGTCCTGCATGCGGATCAGTCGCCGCGCGTAGCGCATCACGCGCTCGTCGTGCGTGGAGATCAGGAAGGTGACGCCGTGGTGCTCGTTCAACTCGCGGAACAGGTCCATCAACTGCTCGGCGGAAGCCGAATCCAGGTTGGCCGTGGGCTCGTCGGCGAGGACCAGCTTGGGGCGGCTGACGATCGCCCGCGCGACCGCAACACGCTGCTGCTGCCCGCCGGAGAGCTCGGCCGGCCGCCGGTTTTCCATGCCGTCAAGGTCCACTTCGTGCAGGATGTCCATGGCTTTCTTGCGGCGCTCGCGCGCGGGCACCCCCTGGACCTGCATGACGAATTCGACGTTTTCCCGAGCAGACAGCACGGGGATCAGGTTGTAGGCCTGGAAGACAAACCCGATATGCCGCAGCCGCAGGTCGGCCAGGTCGCCCTTGTTCATTTGATCCACGCGAAGCCCGTCGATCGAAATCTCGCCGCTGTCCGGCGTGTCGAGGCCGCCGATCACGTTGAGCAGGGTGGTCTTGCCGGAGCCGGACGGTCCGGACAGGCAGAGGAAGGAACCGGGCTCGATTTCCAGCGACAGGTGGTCCAGCGCCCGCACTTCGGACTCACCCTGCTGGTAGATTTTGCTCAGGTCTTTGCACTTGATTTCAGCCATTTGCGGGTACTCGCTTCATCATTCAGGTTTTTGCGATTGCTTCCACCGGCCGGTAGCGCGAGGCGTGCCAGGCCGGTATCAGGCTGGTCAGGATGCCCAGCACGATGACCACGGTGTTGGCCAGGATCATGTCGTCGCTTTTCAAAGCCGGGTAGAGCATCGCGGAGGCGCCGAACATTTCCATGCCTTCCGCCACGACGGACAGGTCCACGCCGTCGCGTATCGGGTACACGCTCGCCACCGCGAGCACGTTGCCCAGCAGCAGGCCCAAGGCCAGCAGGAACAGGGATTCCAGCAGGATCTGGTAGAGAATCGCGGAGGGTTTCATACCCAGCGCCTGCATCAGTCCGATCTCGCGTATGCGCTCGAAAATGGCCATCATCAGCGTGTTGACCAGTCCGAAACTCAGGGCGAGAAAAATCACCACGATCCAGACCAGTACGAATCCGTCCATCACGCCAAGCATGGCTTCCAGGTAGCTGTCGAGCTCTTTCCAGGTGCGCACTTCGACGTCCAGGCCTTCGGTCGCCTCTTTCACGAGTTTCTCGAGTTTGCCTACATCCCGGTAGTCGTGTCCCGCCACGGCGATTTCGGAGACCTCGCCGTCCGCGTTGAGCATGCCCTGCACCGTGGCGCGGCCGGCGTAAACGTAAGCTTCTTCCTGCGCGGCCAGGGTTCCTTCGAACACGCCGATGATGCGGAAACCACGGTCGGCGATCTCGTTGTCGGGGTCCTGGCTCATCAGCACCACGCGCTTGCCCAGACCGGTTTCAAGCCGTTCCAGCATTTTCTTGCCGACCACGATGCCGGGGTCATCGACACTTTCCAGCCAGCGTCCCTCGACGATCGTGTCCGTTTCGAAACCGACCGCGATCTCGCCGTCGGGATCGACGCCCAGCAGCATCAGGCCGCGGTTCTCGCGCTCGCTGCTGATCATGGCGGGAACGCGCAGCCGGGCGGTCCAGCCGGTCACGACGGGCGAATTCATCGCGGCGGTGAACGCCTCGCCGGGCTCGCGCATGCTGTTCTCGATACTCGGATCGTCCCGGTACAGGGGGTGGTGCACCTGGACGTGGCCGGGCAGGCTGCGGATGCCGTCTTCCACCATCTGGTCCACCATCCCGCGCATAAGGGCGGTCATGAATATCATCGCCCAGACGCCCAGTGCGATGGCCAGCAGCATGATCAGCGTGCGCCGGTAATTGCGCCACAGGTTGCGCCAGGCCAGCCGGGAAAGTGCGGCAATGGGCAGCGAGCCGGACATCAGGCGGCCCTCATCGCCTCGACCGGCCGCAGGCGCAGCAGGCGCGCCGCCGGGTAGATCGCCGCCAGCAGGCAGAAACCGAACACCACCACCGGGCCGAGCAGAAGGGACAGCGGCGATACGCTGGGGTAAATGCGGTCGGGCAGGTTGAAGCGCGCGGCCGCCTCCTCCATGCCGGGATAGCTCAGACCGGCAGTATTGAAATACAGCGCGACCAGCCAGCCCAGGAACAGGCCGATGGCCAGCCCGATCAGCGCCATCAGCGCCGTTTCCAGCAGCACGAGCATGGCCAGCCGGGACGGCCGCACGCCGAGGGCCGATACCACGCCGAATTCGCGGGTCCGTTCCATCACCGACATCAGCTGGGTGTTCAGCACGCTGAACGCGACCAGCACGATGAGCACGCCGTACATCAGCCAGGCGCTCGACATGTCGGCCTGTATCGCCTGCTTGAGCCCGGGGTTCAGGGCGTCCCAGTCGAGCAGGACGAGGTCGTCACCGGCCAGGGGCTGCAGTGTCGACAGGGCGGGAGCGACCTGGTCCAGGTCGTCCAGTGCGACCACGATGGCATGGCCGTGTCCCTGCATGAAAAACGTTGCCTGGAAGTAGCCGAACGGCAACTGCGCCAGGCTTCGGTCCAGGTCGGCCATACCGGAGCGGTAAATGCCGACGACCGTCACCACGCCGGCCGCGAAGGAACCGTCCCAGCCGCTGCCGAGCAGCGTGATCTCGTCACCGAGGCCGACTTTCAGGTTGCGCGCCATGACCGCACCGATGACGATCTCCGCCGCGTCGGGGTCTTCCAGGTAACGGCCCTCGCTGATCAGACCGGGCAGGGTCGATACGCCGGGTTCCCAGGCGGGCTGCACCCCGATCAGCTGTGCGCCGAAGGAGCGCTCCTCGCTGGATACCAGTGCAAAGGCGGCGGCGCGGGCGGACACCGCGGCGTCGGGCAGCGATTCGCGCACGCGCCGGGTCAGCGACAGGATCGAGGGAATGCTGCGGCGCATGCGCTGGTTTTCGTTGTACCCCTCTGCTTGCAACTGGATATGACCGCTGAATGCCCGCAGCGTGTTGTTGATCATCATGTCGTACGAGCCGAGCTGCAGTGAGATCATGAAGATCAGCAGCACGTTGGAGAAAATCATTGCGCCGGCGGTCAGCCAGGTCCTGCGGCTGTGGCGCCACAGGTTGCGCCACGCCAACTGCAGGCTGAGCAGGCTGAACACCGCGCCGTGGTTTTGAAGATCGTCGCTCACTGGCGCGGGTTTCGCAGATTGGACAGCGTGAACAGGTTGTCGGACAGTTTCAGGTTGAACTTGATTTCTTCGGTGGTCAGCTGCGTCCACTCTTCCGGGGCGTCGACTTCGCCCATGCGCAGCACTTTCGCTACCGGGCGGCCGCCCATCTCCGCCACTTCCAGCGTTTCCATTTTCTTCACCAGTACACCGTCCTGGTCCCAGAACTGCTGCTCGATCAGCACATAGTCGTCCCGCACGATCAGCACCTCCTTGCCCCAGACGACGGCGGCATCCTCGTGCGGAACGGAGGTGACCGTGTACTGCACGTGACCGTCGACGGTTTCCGTCGCGGTCAGTTCGTGGTCGTAGCGGTCGATGATGTCGGTGGACTTGGCGATGTCCTTGTTGGAAAAATCGCTGCCCATCCAGGCCTGCGACATCATCGAGGAGGGAATCTTGATGATGCGGTTGATCCGTGGTGTGAAGCTCCACATCGTGCCGTCGTTCAGCAGCGTGGCGTTGCCCGCGTCCTTGCGGGGTTCGATCACGCGCACCAGCGTGGTCTTGTCGCCCTTGCTCCAGGACTCCATCGTCATGCTGCGCTCCCAGTCGGCGCGATGGATGGTCATCGTGGAGATGCCCCAGGAAGTGAGTCCGCGCCAGTGGTCCATGGCTTTTTCGACGAGGTCCCGCGCGGTCAGATCGTCCGCCGCGGAGGCGCTTGAACAGAGCAGTGTGAGTGTCAGCAGAATCCTGCGCATGGCGATCCTCCCTTCAAGAAGATTCTCGCGATCCGAGAATCGATGGTACTAGAATACGGACATGGAAGCGGAAACGACACTGACAGGAGTCACGCAATGAGCGTCGACAAGCTCACCATCGGCATCTCCTCGCGTGCGCTCTTTGATCTGCGTGAAAGCCACGAGCTGTTCGAGGCGAAGGGCCTCGAGGCTTATGCCCGCTACCAGGTCGACAACGAAAACGTCATGCTGGAACCGGGTGTCGCGTTTCCGCTGGCGAAAAAACTGCTGGCCCTGAACTCGGGCGGGCTGGAACACCCGCAGGTCGAGGTTATCCTGCTGTCGCGCAACAGCGCCGATACCGGGCTGCGTATCTTCAACACCATCGAGCATTACGGCCTGAACATCGAGCGGGCGGCTTTCACCAACGGAGAAAGCCCCTACAAGTACATGAACGCCTATGGCGCCGACCTGCTGTTGTCCACCAATGCCGCGGACGTGCGGGCGGCGCTGAAGAAAGGCTACGCCGCCGCCACGATCCTGCCGGGGCGCGCCAGCGGTGACGGCAGCGGACAGCTGCGCATTGCCTTTGACGGTGACGCCGTGATTTTCAGTGACGAGGCGGAGCGCATCTACCAGGAACAGGGCCTGGAACGTTTTCACGACAGCGAACGCGCGGCGGCCGACCAGCCGCTTTCCGGCGGACCCTTCAAGGGCGTGCTGGAAGCGCTGCACCGGATCCAGTCTGCGTTTCCCATCGAAGACAACCCGATCCGCACCGCGCTGGTCACGGCCCGCTCGGCGCCGGCGCACAAACGGGTGGTGCTGACGTTGAGGCAATGGGGCATTCGCATCGACGAGGCGCTGTTTCTCGGCGGCCGCGAAAAAGGCGCGTTTCTCAAAGCCTTCGGCGCCGATATCTTTTTCGACGACCAGCAGATTCATATCGATTCCGCCAGCGGGCACGTGACCTCGGCGCACGTTCCTCACGGCGTGGTGAACGCAGTAAAATAAACGCTTTGCGGGCAACCGCTCCTGACACGCCCGGGTTTCCCGGAGGGCAATGACCATGGCACAGCTCGACCCGACCGACCTGTACGACGTTCGTTCGCTGCTCAGCGAAGAAGAACTCATGATCAAGGACGCGGTGGCGCGTTTCGTGGACGAGTGCGCGATGCCGGTCATCGCCGAGCATTTCGATGATGCGACATTTCCGATGGAACTCGTCCCCGAAATCGCCGACCTCGGCCTGCTCGGCTGCAGCCTCGACGGTTATGGCTGCGCCGGGCTGAACGGCGTGTCATACGGCCTGATCTGCCAGGAACTGGAGCGCTGTGATTCCGGCCTGCGCAGCTTCGTTTCCGTGCAGTCCAGCCTGTGCATGTACCCGATCCATGCCTTCGGGACCGAGGAACAGAAGCAGCGCTGGCTGCCGGGCATGGCGCGCGGCGAGATCATCGGCTGTTTCGGCCTGACCGAGTCGCACGGCGGTTCCGACCCGGCCAACATGCGGACCCATGCAAAGCGGGACGGCGGCGACTGGGTCCTGAACGGTTCCAAGATGTGGATCACCAACGGCAGCATCGCCGACATCGCGATCGTCTGGGCCAGAACCGAAGGCGGCATCATGGGCTTTGTCGTCGAGAAGGGCATGCCTGGTTTCGAGGCGCCGGAGATCCACTCCAAGATGTCGCTGCGCGCTTCGGTGACTTCCGAACTGTATTTCGATGATGTAAGAGTGCCCGAAGAAAACCGGCTGCCGGGCGTCACCGGACTGAAGGGGCCGCTGAGCTGCCTCAACCAGGCGCGCTACGGGATTTCCTGGGGGCCGATCGGCGCGGCCATCGCCTGCCTCGAAGAAGTGCTCGACTACACGGCTGACCGGGTACTGTTCGGCCGTCCCCTGGCGGCCAACCAGGCCATCCAGGTTCGCCTGGCGGACATGGCGCGCCGCATCACCACCGCGCAATTGCTTTCACTGCAGCTCGGGCGCATGAAGGACGCCGGAACGATGCAGCCCACGCAGGTCAGTGTGGCCAAATGGAACAACGTGCGCATGGGCCTGGACGTGGCGCGCGAGTGCCGGGACATGCTCGGCGGCAGCGGTATCACCACCGAGTACCAGGCCATTCGCCACATGCTGAACCTGGAGAGCGTGATCACCTACGAGGGCACGGAGACCGTGCACCAGCTGGTTGTGGGTCGCGAACTGACGGGCATCAACGCGTTCTGACAGTGCGCCGGGCCCGCGCGGTCAACCCATGCGCAGATCGCTGATCAGGGAAAGTACTTTCCAGTCCTCGACAGGAAACCGGACGCTGCCTTCTTCTTCGCCATAATGGTCGATGAGGTCTTCCACCAGTTTCCGGTTGAATTTGAAAATTCCGATGCCGTGCATGGCCCAGCCGCCAAATAGCCGGCTGTCCACGCAGTCGAAGGCAATCAATTGGATATGATCGTGCCGGGTGTCCCGAACGATGCGAACGAACAACTCGTTGACCTCGTCGAAGTCGCCTTCCAGTACCTGCAGGAAATGGGTCTCGGTTGCCAGGAGCACGCCGGTGATCCCGGCGTCCCGGTTGCTGCCCTCGCTGCTGTCGACGAGTTCGCTGACGAAATTCCAGTCGATTTTCTGGTTGGCGCGGCTCTTGTAAATCAGGCGATACATGGCTCACTCCCGAGGTTGCTATACCAGGCCCATGATACTGTTTTCCGTCGAGCCCTGGCCACAAGCGAGGCAGGCCGTGTGCGGCCCGCGTGCCCTGGTCCTGCGCTCATTCTCGGCGGAAAATGCGCCATCCGGCAGGCTAGGCCGGGCACGGGATGAAAATATTACTCCTGGAAGTCCACCAGCAGGGGTTCGGGCTCCAGTTGCACACCGAAGGTCTCGTAAACGGCTTTGCGGACCTTCACCGAGAGGGTGCTGATGTCGTGACCGCTGGCGCCGCCCTCGTTGACCAGCACCAGCGCGTGCTGTTCCGAGACGCGGGCTCCGCCTTCCTTGAGTCCCTTGAGGCCGCAGGCCTCGATCATCCAGGCGGCGGAAAGCTTGCTGCGCCCGTCCTCGAGAACCCAGGCGGGAAGCGCGGCATGTTGTTCGCGCAGCGCTTCCGCCTGCTCCGCATCCACCACCGGGTTCTTGAAAAAGCTGCCCACATTGCCGTTGATTAGCGGGTCGGGGAGCTTGCTGCGGCGCAAGTGAATCACTGCCTCGTAGACGGCGCGCGGCGTCGGGTGGTCGCCGACCGCTTCGCGCAGGCCGGCATAGGCAAGTTCGGGGTTGAAACGCCGTGAGAGTGTCAGCCGCACCGAGGTGATCAGGTAGCGGTGCGGTGTTGCCGAACGGAACAGGCTGTCCCGGTAGCCGAGCCGGCAGTCCTCGCGGCTCAGGGTGATCCACGAAGTGGTCAGCCAGTCCCAGGCGGTCACGCTGTCCAGCACCGAGGCGAGTTCGACACCGTAAGCGCCGATGTTCTGGATCGGGGCCCCGCCCACGGTGCCGGGAATCAGGGCCAGGTTTTCCAGTCCGTGCAGTTTCGATTCAAGCGCCCAGGTGACCAGTTCGTGCCAGCCGACACCGGCCCCGGCGTCCACCGTGACGCGATCACCTTCTTCAGCGGTGATATCGATACCGGCCAGGCGGACCAGGTAAACCGAGCCGGGCACGTCGGACAGGAACACCACGTTGCTGCCGCCGCCCAGCACGAAATCGCGGTCCGGGTTGAAGCCGGGCAGCATCAGCACGTCTTCCTCGGATTCGATTTCCACCAGGCTGGAAGCTGTCGTCTCCAGTCCGAGCGTGTTCAGCTTTCCCAGGGAAAGGTCATGGGTGACTTTCATTCAGTGCGGTGAGCGGCGATGGCGCGCAGGCAATCGCCGACCAGGTCCGGTCCCCGGTAGATCATGCCGGTGTAGAACTGCACCAGGTCGGCGCCGAGTTCCAGCTTGGTGACGGCGTCTTCGCCCCGCGTGATGCCGCCCACGCCGATCATTGCGATGTCCTTTGGCAGGGCCTTGCGCAGCGCAGCGAGGACCGCGTCGGCTTTTTCGCGCAGCGGAGCGCCGGACAGCCCGCCGCTTTCATCACCGTGTTTCAGGCCGGTCACGGTGTCGCGGTCGATCGTCGTGTTGGTCGCGATGACCGCGTCCATGCCATGGTGCGTGACGACCTGGGCGATGACCGCGATGGCGCCGTCTTCCAGGTCCGGCGCGACCTTGAGCGCCATCGGCACACGCCGGCCATGCTCGTCCGCGAGTTGCGCCCGCCGCGCCGCCAGCGCGCCGAGAAGGGCCTCGAGTTCGTCCTCGCCCTGCAGGTCGCGCAGGTTCTTCGTGTTCGGTGATGAAATATTGACCGTGACGTAATCGGCGTGGGGGTACACCTTTTCCAGGCAGGCCAGGTAATCGTCAGCGGCGTTTTCGATCGGCGTATCGAAATTCTTGCCGATGTTGATTCCGAGAACGCCCTTGAAACGGTGCCGTTTCACTTTGCGAACGAGGTAATCGACGCCCTTGTTGTTGAAACCCAGCCGGTTGATCAGGCCTTCCGCCTCGGGCAGGCGAAACACGCGTGGCCTGGGGTTGCCGGGCTGCGGCCGGGGCGTGACCGTCCCGACCTCCACGAAACCGAAGCCCAGGTCGCCCAGGGCTTCGAAGCAGTCCGCGTTCTTGTCCAGTCCGGGCGCCACGCCCACCGGGTTGGGGAAATCCAGGCCCATGCACTGCACGGGCTGGTCCTTCTCCCTGCACAGCAGTTTCGTGGCGCCGGACCAGTGGCCCAGTCTCAGCGCCTCCAGCGTCAGCTCGTGCGCCGTCTCGGGATCGAGGGCGAATAACCCTTTGCGTACCAAGTCATAGAACACGTTTTTACCTTGTATCAAAGGTCGAACTTGATGCCCTGGGCCAGCGGAAGGTCCGTGCCCCAGTTGATCGTGTTCGTCTGCCGGCGCATGTAGGCCTTCCAGGCGTCGGAGCCGGACTCGCGCCCGCCGCCGGTTTCCTTCTCGCCGCCGAAGGCGCCGCCGATCTCCGCGCCCGAGGTGCCGATGTTCACGTTGGCGATACCGCAATCCGATCCGACCGAGGACAGGAATTTCTCGGAGTTGCGCATATCGGTGGTGAATATTGCCGAGGACAGGCCCTGCGGCACATCGTTGTGCATGCGGATGGCGTCATCGATGCCGTTGTAGGCAATCACGTACAGGATCGGCACGAAAGTCTCGGTTTGCACGATCTCCCATTCGTTGCGCGCCTTGACGATGGTCGGCTCGACAAAGAAACCCGGGCGGTCGACGCGTTTGCCGCCGGTCAGGACTTCACCGCCGGCCTCGTGGATCTTCTCCATCGCGTTTTCAAAATCGCGTACGCCGGATTCGTCGATCAAGGGCCCCATCAGGGTGTTTTCGTCCAGCGGATCGCCGATCCGCACCTGCTGGTAGGCGTCGACCAGTTGAGCGGTCACCTGGTCCATCATCGACTCGGGTACGAACAGGCGGCGCGTACTCGTGCAGCGTTGTCCGGCCGTGCCGACGGCGCCGAAGACGATGGCCGGGATCGCCATTTTCAGGTCCGCGGTCTCGTCCAGGATGATCGCGTTGTTGCCGCCCAGTTCGAGGATGGTCTTGCCGAAACGCTCAGCGACGCGTTTGCCGACATCGCGTCCGACCCAGGTCGAGCCGGTGAAGGAAATCAGCCGCACGCGCTCGTCTTCGACGAAACGATTGGCGAGGTCGTGGCCCTTGGCTGCGAAGCTCATGAAAATGGGCGGGAATCCGCCTTCGGCGAGGGCCTCGTTGCAGATTTTCTGCACCGCGACCGCGCAGAGCGGCACCTTGGACGAGGCTTTCCAGACGGTGACGTTGCCGCAGATGGCCGAGATGAACGCGTTCCAGGCCCACACGGCCACCGGGAAATTGAACGCGGAGATCACACCGACGATCCCCAGCGGATGCCATTGCTCGTACATGCGGTGCCGAGCGCGCTCGGAGTGCATCGTCAGGCCGTACAGCATGCGGGACTGGCCAATCGCGAAATCACCGATATCGATCATCTCCTGCACCTCGCCGTCGCCCTCGGCCTTGATTTTGCCCATTTCGAGCGCGACCAGGCTGCCCAGCGCGTCCTTGTTGCGGCGCAGGGCCTCCGTGCACAGGCGCACGGCCTCGCCGCGTTTCGGCGCCGGAACGGCACGCCACTCAGCGAATACGGCCTGCGCCTTTTCCATCATGCGTTCGTAGTCGGCTTCGGATGCGCCGTAGACGCTGGCGATCAGTTCGCCATTGGCCGGGTTATGGGACTCGAGGACGCCCTTGTCGGTGGTTTCGGACCATTCATTGAGACCGTAACAGGCCCCGGAATTGAATTCATCGATGCCGAGTTTTTTCAGAAATTCCATGGTGATCTTATGCCTTTTAGCGAGGTTTGGAGAGTGAAACTGCGTTCAGACGCGTATTATCGCAAAGCGGCTGTCGGCTTGCACCACGATCGTGGATGAAAAAAAACGGCAACGAGCGGAACTCCCCTGCCGGCACCCTGTCATACGGCACAGTAGCGCAATCGACCGTGATATGCTCATTGGAGGAAGCCGGCCACATGGCGGCAATCGTACAACTCAGAAAAACCCGGCCTGACCGGGAAACGGAATTCACGCCGCCAGCCCCCACCGGACCCGGCGGCGCAGAGACGTTGGAGCGCGCGCCCATGAGCGAGGCACAAGTCGATCAACTGCTGGTTGAGCGGGTACAAAAAGGCGACAGTCGCGCCTTTGACCTGCTGATCAACAAGTACCAGCATCGGATCGTCAGCCTGGTTTCCCGTTACGTCAACGACCCCGCTGACGCGATGGACGTGGCGCAGGAAGCGTTTATAAAGGCCTACCGCGCCATCGACCGCTTTCGCGGTGACAGCGCCTTTTATACCTGGCTCTACCGGATCGCGATCAACACCGCCAAGAACTGGCTGGTGGCGCGCAAGCGTCGCCCGCCTGCGTCCGATATCGATGCCGCGGACGCCGAACAGTACGGGATGGACAGTCCGCTCAAGGAGCGCGGCACCCCGGAGAACGAACTGCTGCGCGAGGAGATCGAACGCGCCGTTTTCGACACCATTGCCGATCTGCCGGATGACTTGCGGACCGCGATCATGCTGCGCGAAATGGAAGGTATGAGCTACGAAGATATCGCGTTGTCGATGGATTGCCCCATCGGCACCGTGCGGTCCCGCATTTTCAGGGCCCGCGAAGCAATAGATGAAAAACTGAAACCCCTGCTGGACAGGGATTGAATACCGGAGCATCGGCACAGAGCCATGAGTAAAGAAACCCGAGAAATCATCTCCAGCCTGATGGACGGCGAAGTCAGCCGCGAAGCCAGCCGCTTCCTGGTTCGACGGATCGGTTCGGACGAAGAACTGCACGCCACCTGGGCGCGTTACCACGTGGTGCGCGATTGTCTGCGCAATCGCGGCGAAGTTTACGCCCGCAGCGATCTGAGTGTTCGAGTGCGCAACGCGATTGCCGACGAAGAACGTCCGCGCGGGCGCTTTCGGCAGGCCAGGCGCTGGCTGAAACCAGTGGGTGGGGCGGGAATCGCCGCATCCGTCGCTTTGCTGGCGGTACTCGCCGTCAATCCGGGCGGCGCGCCGCCGGTCAACCCGACCGAGAGCCTGGTTGATCAGAACGTAAGCCAGCCCTTCAGCAGTCCGCAGGGCATTCCGATCACGCCGGTCATCAGCCGCACCGTTTCCACCAACCGGATGGGGCCTTACCTGCTGCGTCATTACCAGGTCGCGGGTGCGGGGCAGGGCCGGGCCATCGTCGGTTTCGTTCCGGTCATGGTGAGTAACCAGCGTCTTGAGGCGGCCGAGCCGGAGGCCGTGAACCCGGACGAAAACAAACCCGTCGATTCCCAATGAGGCGTCTCGCGGCGCTCACGGTCTGCGCGGGCTTCGGCATGCTCCTGGCTGCCTCGGCGCGCGCAGGTGAGCTGGCGATCGACTGGCTCGACAGGATGTCGGTGGCGATGAACCAGATGTCCTACCAGGGCACCTTCGTTTATCACCAGGAAGACCGGATGGAGACGATGCGCATCACCCACGTTTCCGATGAAAACGGGGTGCGTGAGCGGCTGGTTTCGCTGTCAGGCGGCGGGGGCGAAATGCTGCGCGACGCCAACGGTGTGAGCTGGGTTCTCGGCGACGGATCTTCTGTCATGACGGATGGATCCTTCCAGCGGCCGTTGTTTCCATTGATGCCCTCGGAGCAGGAAGGCCTCGCGGCGCATTCCTACGAGGTCGGTTTTGCCGGCAAGTCCCTGGTTGCCGGGCACCTGGCGCGCAAGATCAAGGTCGAACCGCGTGATCACTATCGCTTCGGTTATGCCCTCTGGCTCGAAGCTCACTCGGGTCTGCTCCTGAAGTGGGAACTGCTGGATCCGGACCGGAAGCCGCTGGCGCGCCTGATGTTCACGGAAATCAGGTTGGGGTCGGAAGTCGATCCCGGTGAGTTGAAACCGGCACGCGAACTGAATCGATACCAGGCGGTCGAAACCGGCCTGCCGGCCGGAGGATCAGCGATTTCCGTTGAACCGCGTTGGGCGCCTGTGAAAATTCCGCCCGGTTTCAAACTGACAGCGCATCGTTTCCAGGATGGCGGCGAGGACGACGGTGGAGAGTACGAGCACCTGGTTTACAGTGACGGCCTGGCGGCGGTCTCCGTGTATATAGAGGATCCTGCCGGGGATGCCGATCGCCCGGAACGCATCGAGCGGCATGGGACGACCCATGCATTTACGAAATCCACCGGTGGCCGGATCGTCACCGTGGTCGGGGATGTTCCCGCTGCGACCGTGCTGATGATCGGGAAGTCGGTGGAGCCGGCAACGGTGCAATAAGCCCGGTGCGGACACGGTCTTGATCGAGCAGCAGGGCAGGGTCGTCGATGTGCGCGAAGGCTCCGTTCGCGTGCGGATCGGCGCTTCCAGCGGTTGCAGCGCCTGTGATCGCGGAAAAGGCTGCGGCGCCGGGATATTCGGCCGTTTGCTGCGGCGCAAGCCGGTTGAACTGGATTTGGACAATACGATCGCCGCCGCTTGCGGGCAGCCTGTCATTGTCGGGCTGCCGGAGTCGCTGTTCCTGTCCCTGGTCGTTCGCCTGTACCTTTTTCCGCTGCTCGGAGCGCTGGCCGGGGCCGTTTTGGGTCACTGGCTGGCCTTGATTCAGGGCGCCGGTGACGCCACGTCCGATGTGTCGACATTTGCGGGCGCAATGCTGGCAGGTGGTCTGGTTTTATGGCTTGTCCGCCGGCGCGCACCGGAATTTTCTGACCGCAGCGCGGTCCATTTGCTTCGAATTGCAGAAAACGAGGTTGCCAAGTAATGAAAAGAAGTGCTCCAGAGAATAATCGAATCATTTTCGTGGTTCTCGTGATGTTCATGGCCGCGTTCGCCATCCCGGCACAGGCCCGGGTCACCGGTTTGCCCGACTTCACCAGCCTGGTGGAAGAGGCCGGCCCCGCCGTTGTGAACATCCGCGTCACCCAGTTTGGCGATGACCCGCTGGACGACGACTCCAGCGCCCGGAATCCGCACGACATGGACCAGATGCCCGATATCCTGCGGCGCTTCTTTGGTGTTCCCGGCATGCCGGAGGGCAACCAGCCGCCGCGCCGCGGCGCCGGTTCCGGTTTCGTTATCGATGCGGACGGCTACATCGTGACCAATCACCACGTCATTGCCGATGCGGACGAGATTATCGTGCGCATGGCCGACCGTCATGAATACAAGGCCGAGCTGGTCGGGTCGGACCCGCTCAGCGACGTGGCGCTGCTCAAGATCGATGCCGAGGACCTGCCGACGCTGGAGTTTGGTGACAGCGAGGCGCTGAAACCGGGAGAGTGGGTCGTCGCCATCGGTTCACCGTTCAATTTCGACCAGTCCGTCACGGCCGGCATCGTCAGCGCGAAAGGCCGCAGCAATGCCCAGCAGCAGTACGTCCCGTTCATCCAGACGGACGTGGCCATCAACCGCGGCAATTCGGGCGGGCCGCTGCTGAATCTCGACGGCAAGGTCGTCGGCGTCAATTCCTGGATACTGAGTTCCGGCGGCGGTTTCATCGGCCTGTCGTTTTCGATACCGACCGACACGGTTCGCAACACGGTCAAGCAGTTGCGGGAGCACGGCAAGGTGTCCCGTGGGCTGCTCGGTGTACAGATCACGGGCGTGACCCGCGAGATGGCCGAGGCCCTGGGCCTCAACAAGCCGGTGGGCGCCCTGGTCGATGCGGTCAATCCGGGTAGCGCGGCGGAAAAAGCCGGGATCAAA
>Ga0180429_10001830_pt1 | contig 17864 bp, 22 predicted proteins | sample SS_ome_FD_132428 | JGI IMG/M metagenome (GOLD analysis project Ga0180429, IMG submission 132428) | Hypersaline lake sediment archaeal communities from the Salton Sea, California, USA - SS_1_S_1 metaG | ecosystem: Environmental > Aquatic > Non-marine Saline and Alkaline > Hypersaline > Sediment ...
CACTGGACGTATACTTTGCGTGGCCAGATGCCTGTCACACGCGTCACTTCGAGCTTTAAATCTGTCGTCGTTTTCGGCGGAGATTTCTGCTTGCCGTATGTCTGGGAGAGAGGCACTCCCATGACTAAATCCAAGGGCTAGCTACGGCGCCGCCTAAGCCACCAGCGAGTGTTCCAGTCAAAGCTCCCGGAACAACACCGAATCGAGAAAGTCGTCCCAGTGCGGCCCCGGAGAGTGCGCCAGTAAGGGCCCCCAACCGGGCACCGGCCGGGATAGTGTAAACCGGGCTCAACCCGGGAGGGTCAGCGCCTACGTCAAAACGTCGAACAAGGCCACCAATTCCGCCGGTACCCGCACCCATCAACAGGTAGGGGATGGGGTTTCTACGGGCTAGCACTCCGGCCAATGTTCCACCAGCACCTCCGGCGAGCGCACCCTCGGCCAAGGCTTTCAAGTACGCCTCCTCTTCTTTGAGCTCTTCTGCTTTTGGTGCCCGCAAGGGATTGATGTATCGGGCGGTCATTGACGGACGCTTCGTCTTTGGCATCTGCTCTTGGGTGCTCAACAACGCGGCCAACGCGGGAGAAATTTGTGGAGACACACCTTCTTCAGGCGCCTGTTGCTCCAAATTCTCTAAACCGAGCTTTACGATTTCCGCAGCTTTAATCACGTGGTGTACTTCCCTATGTAGCGATACCCGGAACCTAGGTTATTGTTCGCTCCGGGTCCGGTACCTAAAATGGATTCCATGTTCTGCTCAATCTTCCACTGTTTTGCCAGCCGCTCAAATTCGTCACAAAACACTAGGGACCATTTCAAGTAGAGTGCTTCTTTTTCATCGAGGCCCACATTTGCGATGTTACCATCTTGGACCGTGAGTTGGTTTCTTTTTTGCCGCAAGCCCTCGGACTTGAGCAGGATACAACATACACCGCAAAGCAAAATCCACTCGTTCAGCTGCCCAGGACTGGTCAAGTTCGTGATAGGAGGAATGGCGTTCCACTTGGCCACGGTCAGACGCATCGCTCGCTCGATGTCTTTGTCAGCAAATTCGATGTCGTCCAGCAGGATATTGTATTCCGGCTGGTCGCGCATAAACGCTCGGATGTCTCCAGTGGTTAGACTGAAATCCGTGCTGGCAGAGAGCTGTACGGGCATTAAATCACCGAAGCCTTTACAACGTAAACGTCCACGATACCGGCAGCGTCAGTTAGCACCTTTACGAACTGGCTCGACAACACGATGGGAGGGTTGTCAAAAGCAATACGTACATCGTCACCTGCTGTAGCGGGGTCCACGATGTGCACCTCGTTGGTCGCTCCGGTAATGTCTACAGTGTCGGCACCGCTGAGCTCTACCTCGTAGCGAACAGCACCTTTCGGGCTGCTGATGCGAACACTATCAGTGGTGGTACCCACCAGGTTACGGTCGACAATGGCGCCGTCCACCTCCAAAACCAGGGCACCGAGCACACGCGTCACGGTGTAGGTCTCTACCGACGGCGTTACACCCCCTACACTGACCGTTACGATGTCTCCTTCCTGAATCCCCAGCGTTGTGAAATCTGGAGCCGCAGGCGGAGCACCAAAAACAAAGGTCATCTCCTGAATCTTGTCAGCAATCAGTACTTCGAGAACTTTCCCGGTGGGGAGAAACGAGCGTATCTCGTCGATACGCAAGATGTGGTCATCACGAAAGTCAATGAGACCTCCTGCATCCACCTCATCCAGGTCAAAATCGTCGGGGTCGACGTATCGAAACATCTCGCGATGCCAGGCGGCGATATAGCTCTTGCCCGCTTTCGCGGGGGCAACACCGGTTAGGGCCGCAGAGCTCTTAGTGCGTATTGCTACGGGCAAAGGCCCAATCGAAATTTCCATGGGAACCTCCTCAAGAAAGTATACGATAATTTTAGTAAAAAGACCCTAGATAATCAACGCGCTCTATTGAAGGGGTCCTTCAGTTGCTCGCGTTCCTGGTCTACTGATTTGGACAGCTTCTTTTTCAGGGAGGGGTCGAGTTTAACAGCGCGGGATTTCTCTAGTCTACGCAGTTCCCGCTGTAGCTGTTCTTTACGGCGTTCTATATATTGTTCTTCAGATATGGGCTCTATTCTTTTGCCTTGGCTTATCTTCGCAATAGCATGCGAGAGCCGCTGCTCCATAGTCCCGAGCTTACCGTCCAAAGCAACAGAATCCTGAACACGCTGCAGTTCTTGGTTGTACTCGTGCTTGGTTAAGCTCTTGGATACTTCCTCTATTTTTGCACCGTTTGCTTGGAGCGTTGTCGTGTGCGCCTCCACCTCATTCGAGATGTTAGCGAAACGAACAAGATACGTACCTCCAACGCCAGTCACTATAAATGCTATAGCTACCAACGCAGCAATGATAAACTTCTTCATCTGGTCCACATCTCCCAGTTTTGAGCCGATGAGTTCCTGCATTGATGTGTCCATGGCCTCAACGTATTTGAGGTCAGCTTTCTTGTTCTTGAGCTCTTCGATATCCCGGGCGAGATACTTAATATCCGTCGATGACGCCGGCCTCGACGGTCGAGAATCTGTTCCTGGCATGTCAGTCTGTCCTTCATCAAGTGGTTATTTCCACGTGCTTGGGGCTGTACTCACTGTACTTCTGAAACAGTACAATGTAAGTACCACCATCCGGAACTTCGATAGGGTCTATCCATTTACCCTCAATATCAGTTGTAGTCGCCCCGAGCACCGTGCTGAAATCCCCCGCCTGGTATGCCGTATGGTCAAAAAGCTGTATCTCTACTCCCTCAATTGGCTCATCCTCCTCATTTACCGCAAGTAATTCACCGGCCAAAGGGAAGTCGTGATTCACGAATGTCATACGTCGGTACCTCCAAGATACACTTGTACTAATGATAGTGTAACAACTACCGAATCAAAAGCGAGATGTAAGGGAAAGACTACTGGTCAGAGGCCCAGTCGCAAAGTTTCTTCGCGTAGGACTTACTGACACCGGCGGCAATGAGGTCAGACTTGTCAGCTTCCTTCAAGTCATCAAGAGTGGGAAACAGGGTCAGGATGTCGTCGACATTCTTCTCCGTGATTCCCGGGGCGGAAACATAGAGTTCCCGCAGGTCCTCCCCAGACTCCTCCGGCGGGTCTTCCGAAGCGTCTGCACCAGGCTCTGTCGTCGGCTCAGTAACCTCCGGCGCAGGCGGTGTCTCCGGCTCCTCCACCTTGGACGGTGCGGGGGCTTTGGGCTCCTCCTTCGACTCAGCTTCAACCAGCTCAAGTCCCCTACCGATATAACGAGATACGGCGGGATGCGATACCGTTGCTGGGTTGACCTTCTTGGTCTCTCCAGGAGCAAAAATCAGGCCGCGCACTTGCGTGATGGCCAGACGATTGCCGCTGACATTCTTAAGAGATACCAACTTCATTGCACACCTCCCAGTTCGCTACTACACGAACTGAATCTGCTGAATGGACAGGCGGTTACCGATGCCGAGTCCGAGAGCCTCGTAGCTCCAGAATTCAATGATGTCGGCTTCCTGCCGGATGTACAGGGTAGCATCCTGCAGCAGATAGTAGTTCCCGAGGAAGTTGTTGGGCGCCTGCGGAGCGAAGACCCAAGCTTTGTTGTTCGCGTAAATCGAACTCTTGATGGTCGTCACTACGGGGATACCCCACAGCTTCTGTGAAGACTCGATGCCCTCGTCGAAGTGCCGCTTCGCGATGTCGTCACCGACCGTGGTGGCCGGCAGGTCGAGCGCGTTGAGGTACTGGGACTTGGTCATGAGCATCTTGCCCACGGGGATTTCGCGGTCCAGCATGGCCTGCATGGCCTGCTTGAAGGTACCGCTCTGGAAAGGCCCACCCGACTGCTGCGCCGGATTCAGAGCGATGATGGCCGCAATCAGCTCCGCAAACTTCTTGTCTTCCTGGTCGGCCATGTCCTTGACGGAGTTGTCCGACAGAATCTTGCGGATGTCGCTGGTGTAGGTCATCAGCTCGAATTTCGACTTGGTGAAGCGCTGGGACTCAACCTTACCGAAGTAGATTGCATACCTTTTGCCCCGGAACCAAGTCCGGCGACCGGTGCCCTGAAACTGCACGAAAGTCGCCACGGAATCGGGCTCCTTATCGATGATTTTCTTGGGCTGGTCGGTGTGCTCATCCCTGTCCAGTTCCTCTTCGGTGATTCCCTGGGGAGTGATGATTTCGCGGACCGCCGCCTCCTGGCGCAGTTTCTCACGGATGAAAGCGGAGCTTTCTTCCTGAGCTTCTTTCACGCGCCCTTCGTCCAGCTTACGGACAAAGTTGGAGTTCACGAAAGAGGCAGTCGTTTCAGGTGTCTGTACCATATAGTCCATGACTCTCCTCCTTCCTTACGGCAATGCCGGTGAAATCCCTTGCGGGATGATGATAGCGAGAGTGTTCTTCACGGTGTCCTGACCATCCGGCCCGACCATCCCGTAAATCTGCTCACCGCTAGTGGCTTTCCTGAACTGACCCTCCGAGGAAGTACCCGCATCACCACAGGTGAGCAGGTCTCCAGGAGCGTATGCGCCGGCAACGTAGTTGTTGGTGTCCAGCAAGAATTCCCCGCCTCCTTGGATACAGGTAATCTTGTGCACAAACGCGCCGTCGTAGTCCTGGTCGCCGTCCACGGTGATGAACAGCATCTGGGGGGCGTCGGTCGAGGCGTCATCGTTGTCCGCCACAATCGCTTTCCCATTCGCATTCATCACCACAATTGCGCCCGCCGGAATGTTACCCGCAACCGGAGTCCCACTCGCAGGGAGTGAGCTGTACGGCGTGGGTGCACCTTCCACGTCGAGCACGACCATGAGTCCCGCGAGCGCATTCTTATGCGGGTCGCGAGAAATCACATCGAACTGAGAATTGAGTAAAGTCATTGGTTTGCATCCCTCCTAACTATTTACCCAGTCCAAAAATCTGGCGTCCGCAGGTTGGTGATTCCCATCAACACTCGCCACTTTGCTGACTTCCTGCGGTCCCCCGAGAGAGTCCACATTGTCACCACCTGTTAATCTGCTCAGAAGTTCTTGTACTTCAGGAGTCGCCTCAGCCAGCTTGCTCACAACTTCCTCGTCCACCGGTTCTCCCACCATGTCGGAAATCTGGTCAGCGAGAGCGTTGGCCTGCTTCATCCGCACAGCCGTCTCTTTCTCTATACGAGACGTTTCGTTGTTCTCTACATACGCCGCCATCTTTTCCAGAGCGTCAGCCGCTTGCAACATCAATGCATCCGCACTCATTTTGCTTCTCCTTTTAGTATGCGAGAGAATTGCGCCAAACCGCGTGCGGCGGTCAATGCCTGGGCACTCTTAATCATCTTCTCTCTCTTGACTGCTGCCGCTTCTTTGCGAAGGCCTTCCGCTGCTAAACGTAAGTGGTGCGCTAGTGTTTTAGCGTCCATTTTTACCTCGCACTTCTTTCATGAAGTCGCGGACGTCGTCGTACGTTAAAGAAGCGTTCGCTTCCTTACGTAGTTGCCCCGCCAGCTTCTTGAGATTTTTCGCAGCTTCGATGGTGTAGGAGACTTCCGTCTCCTCACCCGCGTTTTTTTCGAGTTCCGCTGACTCGGCCTCAGCCACCTTCTCGTGTATCTGAGTTACCAGCTGATTGACATTAGGAAGTCCGGCCATTTTTCTCTTTTCCCTTCTGCTCTTTCGCTGGTTGCGGCTCTAGTGAAACACCGAACGCGGACGCCAGCTTCTCAACTGCCGCCTTGTGTAGCGCCGTATAGCGCTTTCGGACCTTCGCAGAGTACATGGCTACTCGGCAGCGGGGGCCTGCGCCTGCTGCTGACGTGCAACGTTGACGATGTGCTCGGCTTCGGCGGCTCCCTTAAGGAATTCGCCAGCGGCAACATCGTGAACTTCCTGCATCGCCTGGTCATGTCCCGCCTGGTACTCGTTAGCGAGTTTGGCCACTGTGTCGGAATACCCGGCCTGTGCCGCTGCCTGCGCGACCTCCTCGTCCGACGCGCTTTTCAGGAACTCAGCGATGTCGGGCTGTGCGGGGTCAGCGGGCGCTGCCGGCTCTTGCGGTGCTTCAGCAACTTTCTCCGGGGCAGCCGGAGCAGCTTCAGCCTGCTGAGCCTGAATCAGTGCGAGGGCGTCCTCGTAGCCGGCCGCTGCAGCCTGCTTCAAAGACGGCTCTGGGGTCTCTTCCGGAGCCGGCGGCTCGGGAGCCGCTTCCGGGGCGGGAACTTCAGGTGCCGCAGCGGCTACCTTCGGGGGCTCCGGAGGAGTTTGTTCCGCCGCTACCGCCGCTGCTTGGGCATCGTATGCCGCAAACTTCGAAATAGCAGCGTCCGCAAACGCCTGACCCAGGAGCGCAGCATGTGCGACCTCGGCCTCTTTCTCCGTACCGGCGAGTTCTGACGCCATTTTCATGAGGTCATCCACCACGTCCGGAGACTCTGCGGGCGGCTCATCGACCTTGGCGGTTTTGCTGAGAGCATCCATAAGCGCATCAGGCTTTTCCTCCGGATTGGAAGCTGGAGCGGGCTCAGAAGACGCCACCTTGGTCTGGGTTTCACTGACTTTCATTTCTTCGAGTACTTGGTCCAAATCCATGGTTATACCTCGTTCATATGTTTCGCAACCAATCATAGGCCGCGTTTCCGTCTATAACAAGAGAAATTACCCTTCCAGCACTACCCAACCTAACCATTCCGCGACTTTATCTAAGTCGATATCCGGTAAAACAACCGTGTCAGATGGTGTAGGCAGGTCATTTTCAAGGTACGCCGAGACCTTCACACCCTTGGCCAACCCCTGCATTCGCTTGCGCGCTTCGGACGCCAGACCCCGCGCTGTTTCCGTAACTGGCATTAAAGCCTGGGACCCTTTGCGCTTCAGTATCTGTGCCGGTAGCGTCTTTCCTAACCGATGACCTCCAACAATACCCAGTCCCGCTGTAAGTAAAGGATGGTCATGTGAAAATTCTGAAACGGTATCGAGGATACGTCGAGACAACGGTAGTCCTTCGTACCCCATCGGGATACCGCTGCGCATCCGCGATTGATAGTCGTGCCCCAACGCGGCCATGGTACCGAGTGTTCCCAATACAGGGAGAGCGAGTGAGTACGGATTAGCCGCCGATGTTTTAGCCAACTCCGTCATAGCGGGAACAGGGATACCCTGGTCCGTCATGTAGTGCTTCCCCATGCTAGGCAGTTGAGTTGCTCCGAGACCCCCTAGCCCTAATGCGACGAGGGGTCGGAGAGCCTTATAGCGTCCGGGCATCGCGTGACTGATAAGTTTGTACGCGCCACCGAGCAGCATCCCGCCACCCAGAATCTTGTACAAGTTCCGTTTCGCTACTTCATCGTGGGCTCGAATAGCCGCTCCGCGAGTTGTGCGGTACTGCTGACCTGTAGCGGGGTCCGTAATCGACAAAGGTGTCGAATAGGGAGCGTCTGGTTGTTTCCATTTTTCGGGCACGAATCGCCGTTTCAAATACTCAGGGATACCGGAACGCTTCTCGAACCAAGGAGCTGCCGCCTTAACGATTTTTTCATCGACCTTATCGACGCCCATGTCCAAGATGCCCGTCTCTTTCAACTTATCCATGATGTTTGGGAAATCTTCGAGCAGCTCCAAAACACCGCGTTGAGCTACGACAGCCTTACTCAGTACATTGTCGGGGACAGCCTTGTTGGGGTAGCTTTTGAACAGCACAACCTTCGTCACTTCAGGAGTGCTTAGCTGTATCAGCCCGCTGGCTGTCAGTGAGGAGAAGATTTTCGGGAAAGAAAACTGGGAGAAGAAATCAAGTACACCATCCGGGAAGTCCGGGGTATTCTTTCCAGCGTCCAAAACCATGCTACGCATGGACTTCATATTCCCCAGTTCACTCGGGGAGAACCCGGTATCCTCGCTGCTATCAACAGGGATGCCTTGGATGATTTTGTCCATGACAGCCATTTTGCGTGCAGCGAGTTTCTGCTGGTTTACGCGGTCGAGATATTCTCCCGCTTCTGCCCCGGAAATCAATTCGTAGGGCGCGGAGATGTTCGCCACCTTCTTCATCAGAAATGCCGTTTTGTCGGCGCCTCGGTACACCCAAGAGATATCGAAAAATTTCGGACTGGGGTTCAGCGCGGCAACTTTCTTACCATCTATCACGTCACGCATCTGGTTTTTCAGGTGCGTACAGTACTGCGCCCGTGTCGGAGCACGGTTGTAGCAGATGGTACACACATCATACTTGACCCGCGTACCCATGCTGACAGGTGGGAACTCGCCCGCCGCTATCCGCTCAACCAAATCCGGAGCGCGGTCATTAATCAGCTTCACAAGAAGCTCGACCCGATGCATCATCGGATTCCAAAACGCCTGCACCACATCCCCGACCTTTTTCTCCGGGTCTTTGTTCGCATGGTGTCGGTAGTTGTGACCGAATTCTTCGAAGGTCTTGTAGTGAACCGGCAGAACGTCTTGGGCACTTATGGCCGGGGGGCTCAAGTGCTCCATATACGGAAACTCAGGAAACCCGTCACCGTTACGGTTTTCTCCGTACGTCTCCCACGCTCCGAGAGCCAAAACGTAGACAAACGTGTGTCCTGGTTCGGGCTTTATGGTTTTGAAGTAGTCTGCACCCACACTGGCGTGCTTTGTAATCCCCTCATAACAGGCGCGGCCATTGGCCCAGAGAACCACAGGTTGAACCGTTGCCTCTCCCGTTGGGAAATACGGGTCGAGGTGGATAATTTTCTGGAAACCCGGTTGCACTAGATGACTCCTCGTAAGAGCTCCACAAAGTACTCGCGGCCATACATCTGCATGGCTGCCAGTTTACGCTGCTCACCCTCATCCGCCGTCTTGGGGAGAATCTCAGAGAGGGCGTCGTCGGCAGCCACGGCCGCAGCAATCTTCAAGCACTGCTGGGCGTCCACCGGAGGCTTACCGAGGTACTGCGCCATCTTCTTGACACACGCGACCACGGGTTTGTAGTTTGGCGTTTCGGCAGATTCGTCCGTTGCTCGCTTGATAATTACATCGTAAAGGCCGCTGGAAGCCACGGCGGTAGCAGCTTGCGCATCGTAACTGTTCTCTGCTGAAGCGACTTTCACCGCAATGGTTTCCATCTTTCCGATGTCATGCACCAAACGGGATATTTCCGTGGCGAATTTCAGCATGATTAGCTCCTCAGATTGCGAAGTGCGACAAGCCCGTCAGCTACAGGACGCCAGCGTAAGCGCCGTGCGACCATGCGGCCTCCGAGATACCCGGCAATTTTCTGAATGGAAAAATCGTCCAGTCCAGTTATCTGTGAGGCGAGTTTGTCCGTTTGGAAAGTCCGGACCAAAGTCTTCACAGACTCCGGAACGTAGGTGTTGATGACGTCTTTCTCGTTCATTTTAAAATCCTCCTCGCAACCACGCGCCTTCGTTTCTTGCTCTCTGGACGGCTGTTTCGGCTTCCGCCAGCCCTTTCACCATGGTGTGGTCTACGGGCCCTCCGGACATCGCCGCATGACGTAAGAACGCCGTAACTACATTCGGGTCCGTACTGAGCTCCGGCGCATACCGAGCCATTGTGCTGTACGCTTTCACGGCGCTGCCCGGCTGCTGCTGTTCCAGGGTTTGAATGTCGGGGTCCTCCCCCATCGCCTGCTCCACGATTTGTTTCCGTTGGGGGTCCTGAATTAAGCGCTCATTGATGGACTGCGCAGTCATCCCTAAAAGTCTCCGGATGGCGCCCACACCTTCAGCGGCTATTCCGCCACCGATTCCAGCACCAAACCCGCCGCCCATACCGCTACGCATCTCCTGCTTCCAGTCGCGCTGCGGTTTCGGAGGCATGATGTTCTCGATGTGCACCGGTGGCGGCTGGTACTGGGCCTTCCCACCAATTTTCTCGAAAGCAATGCGGGTATCCAGATACTTCTTGCGCTCTGCGAATTTCTCCAAATCCGCCGAACTGTATTTAGCTCCAGGACCTCCTACGTATTCTCGCATAATAGACCCCTCTAACCGATGTACCGGTTTGTTCATCTCAGACACGCCATACCCCAAACCAAGACCCCCCGCCACAAGCGCCGGGTGTTTACCGACAAACCGGGGAACCTCATCGCCCAAGGCATTCACAATACGGTATAGCAGTGATGGTTTGACCGGCATCTAGTTCACTTTATCCATGTTGCTCGCTATCCAGTCGCGGCCCTGTTTACACTTATCGTAAAAGTGGCGCGCATCGCTGGCTTCTTTTATCATCGCGATAATCGGGACGTGCTCTTTTGGCGGAACAGCAACATGCGTCTGCAAAACGGTCGCTATTTTCTCTCCGCCACACACCGCATCCGGTTTCGGATTGCCGGGACTCGTCAGGCTCCGAACCATGAATAATTCCGGCAACACGTCTGCTCCGAGACTCGCAAGCGCGTTCTTCTCGAACTGTGTCCTCGCCATAATTCGACTGTCCAATGTGAGCAGGCACTGTGCCGCCTTCTCCAGCTTATCCGTCCAGTACGCCTTGGCCTGCTGCCCCTGCTCACGCATACGGTCATCGGCTCGCTTGAACTGTAAGCGCGCTTGTGCTTTGGAGATAGGTACCGGTACAGCTTCCTGTACTTCCATACCCGGAATCGCAGAAGCGGTTTTCTCCAGGGGCGTTACCTCTTTCGGCATATCCCCGTAGAAATCAGCCGACTGATTGTAGTCATCCGCCTGCTTCACTTCGTGCGTCACCTGCGCGTCTTTGTGGAGTTTATTTATCACCACTTCCGGGTCGCCCACCGCAAACTCAAGCATGCGGTCAGACGCGCCGTCAGACGCTGCCTTGGAAAAAAGATTCTCAAACACGGACACGTTCGCTAAACGCACCACAGTACGAATGCCGTCCGGGTTGAGCTTCCCGTCCTCTGCGACTTTCGTGGCCAGGTCGTTGATGCTCGTCTCACCCCCGCCGTCAACAAAATCTTTGCCGATTTTCGTCGCAGCATTTTCAAAATCTGTACGTGTCCACATAATGGATTCTCCTAGTGCACGATTTTCGACGGGTCAACGAGCTCACGCTCTCCTTCGCGCTCTTCTTCCCGTTTTTTAATGGCTACCAATGCTTCTTCCATCAGGTCTTCGCTGTCGTCGATATTATTATGTACAGGAATCGCGCGCAACATTTGCCCATTCCACTTCAAAGCTTCTTTACTCGCCGCAGAATCGATAGGAGCATTACGCGCAACCATTCCTTTTTCGTAACCCAAGAGGAGGATAGATTTAGTAACATCCTTCTCTCGTAATCTTACTTCTTCGTTGCCATGTTTCCAAAAGATATTAAGATAATTCGGTCCGTAAAGGTACCCGCACTTTATCTCTAGCTTGATGGCTTCGTCGGGACATGTTTCTTCAACATGTAAGGCGTAGTCTCGTAACTCCAGTTTGTTACGGAAAGCGGCCATGTCGATGATGAGTGCCCCGAACATCTCTACGATTTCCTCATCTATACCTAGACTCTCCGCTATCTGTGTTGGCGTAGCGCCACTGATAAAATAGGCGATGAGTGAGTACCGATGGTGGATGTTTTGGACAAGTCGCAAGGTGTAAATTAGCTTGCCGTTCTCCTCTGTTTCCACCAGGTTCCCTTCGTCATCTGCGTCTTTAATTACACTGTAAAGTGTCAGCAGAAAGGAGTCCTTCGGGGGTGTATCCGTCTCCACGGCCTCACAAAGCTCCTTCCAGCGCGCATCTGGCTGAACAACACTCATGCGTTGTTCATAACCATCTGCGCATTTTCGGCCTCGTCACTTGCATTCATCGCATTGTGGCTCAGCTCCAGAACGACATCGCCCAGATTTTTGAAAACGACGCGGAGTTTCTCTTCCAGACTGATGAATGCTTCGTCACCGATGGCTTCTTTCGTTTCGGTTTCCTTCATCCACAAGGTCAGTAGAACACGCCCGAGGTTGTCCACCGCTTTTTCCAGGTTCGGGACGTAAGCCGAGACGATATCCTGCAGCACAGGCGCCGACGCCAACATCCCGATTGCAGCGGTATCGAACGCGCCCTGGTCATGCAGCCCCTGCGCCTGCTCCACGAGTTCCGGGTTAATCTGGTCTGCCACCATCTCAGGTGACAGATTCATGGTTGCCTCGTCCATCATCGGCATCGGCGGAGGGGCCGGCTGCTCGGGAGGGGTGGGGGCAATCATCTGAGCCGCGACCGCAGGTGACGATTCGGCACCCGCTGGAACCATGCCGCCCGTGGCGCCCGATATCTCCTGGGACCGCTGTTGGATTCCCTGTAAGACGCCCACCAGCGCGTCATTCTGCTGCATCTCCATCGTCATTTTCTGCTCAAGCTGCTGCATCTGCGACTGATTTTCCTGTTGCGCCAGCTCATTCTGCTGCTGAAGCCCTTGGATGGCTTCCCCGATGGCGAGGTCCGTAGGGCTCATACTGGACTGTGGTGCCTGGGGTATGGGCTGTCCTGTCATCGGGTCGATAGACGGAGCCCCCTGACCCATAGGGATTTCCTGGCCCTGCTGAGGTGCCATCCCTTCCGGCGTACCGGCACCGCCCATGAGCGGCGCACCCTGCGCAGACCCTTGGTACTCCATGGGCTGTTCCTGCATCGGGGGTTGTGCCACTTTCTCGAAGGCTTCTTTCAGCATTCCACCGGTATTGCTGTCGAGGATGAAAGAGTACGAGCGCCCATACTTCTGCGCATCCAAAAGAATGCCTAGCGCGTCTCCGGGGGAGATAGAGTAGTCGCTCGCGACTTTCTCCAGTGCGGGGGCCAAGTAGAGAGCGCGGTTGTGGTCACCCACCCACCACTGATTGATGCCCGCACTTTTCACATTCACCTGCGTGGCCCCTGTTCGCGAAAGGATGCGGTTTATCCAGCGGAGAAGAACCTGCGGGTCCTTGATGACCGAATTCTTTCGCTGCCGGTTGTACTCGCGGCGCTCCTCGTAGCGTTTTTCGTCGTCAGCACTTAGCTTCATGATTTCCAAAAACTTGGCTGTGTTCGGGACGAAGACGAGGTCGCCGCCCATGGTGTAGTCGAACTTCTTCCGAGACGGGTCGGCGTCGATGACGTAGGTTGAGCCATAACGCTGGTAGACCCGTTTTATGCCGCCGTCCGTGGTGACCTTCTCGACCTCAAAGGGACTAGTGGCTTCGATGCCACGCTCAGTCACATTGACAAAAACACCCCAGGACCTCGCCATGGGCGTATCGCCGCCGCCCTTATTGGGCGTAAGCAGTTTGTACACCTTGGAATTCGTCACAACCGACGGAGGATTGTGCAGCTTCTCGCCCATGACGTCGTCGCACTCCCAAATCTCTTTCCCGTCTGCACTGATAACCAGGTAGGGAACCGGTGTAGGTGTTTTGGAAAAGCGGTCATACATTTTGACGGGACGACCGTAGTCACACTTCGGAAAAGGAATAACGAAGTAGTTGCCCGGGTCCCCGTCGGCAAAATAGAGTTTGAACCACCCCGCCTCGGTACCAGGCGAATCCAGGAAGGTGGGCCCCTCTGTCTTCACGGCTACCTTGGTGATTCCAGGACGTGTATCGCTGATGGCTATTCCGGTTTTCAGCATCTGCGCAAACGCCGCACCCGCCTTGTCGCCAAAAACCTCATTGAACTGGTCTGACGATGCGGTCTTCCCGAGAACACGAATATCCCCGGGGTCAACGGAGGCTACTTTCACCTGCGACTGTGCGTTGGTGTAGCCTTCAGACATCGCAGCCGTAAGTTCATCGACGCCGTAGTTCGCCGCAAACTTCTGGAGAAGTTCGGGATTGCGGGAAAACGCAAGCTTAACTCCGTCCAGCACAACTGTGGGAGCTGAACGTAAAATGTTGAGGAACTGCGGATGAATGTCCAGCGTATGGTCTTCCGCTTCCTTGAACACTTCTTTCGCACCGTGGTCAATCACCTCGTCGGCACTGGCCAGACCGACACGCCCCGAGGTAGTTGTCGGCGGTAGAACGAGGTCTCGGATGTTCACGTCCTGCGGAACTTCCTTCGGGATGTTCGCCCCCTCACCCATCTCATCCAACGCCATTTTCGAAATCTCATCCAGCCACTGTGACGTGAACGGCAAAAACGTGTTGAGCTCTTTGTAGTAGAACATCTCAATCGGTTTGAGCTTACCGTCAGTCAGAATCACCGGAACATAGACCACCTTCTGGTCATGGAGGAGAACGAATACCCCAATCCCCTGACCCTCTTCAGGCTCTACTTCCAGGATTTTGAACGTCACAACACTTGGGGCCAAGTCAGCGAATTTCGAATAGAGTACGCTGTACGCCATCTGGTTGAAGCGTTCTTTAAAGAGCTGCTCCGCGTCTTGCGGCGACGGCTCTTGATTGTATGACTGGACCTCCGGAGATAACGACATTCCCATTCCATTTGGCATAGTAAAGCCTCCCTTTTTAGTACTAGGGTAGTCGAATGGAATTATACGATGAACGACGTATTGAGGAAAGTACTACTAAAGAGGGGCGGAACTACTCGGTGGCGGAGGCGAGCTGACGAAGCGCGAGAGTGACTGCTGCTTCTTTCTTCTCTTCCTCTGCTTTTTTCCGGTCCTCTTCCTCCCACTTCTCTGCTTCCTCGGACAGTTTGCTGAGGAATTCACGACCCTGAGCCGTGCTGCGAAGAACATTAGCCGCTTCTTTGAGCGCGTCCTTTGCTGGCTGTGTGGGTGTGGGAGCAGAGACGCCCGGGGTACCGGCCGGCTGCTTGGACAAACGTCCAACCTGTGCATCCTGCGGGATATTCTGGGAAGACAGCCCCCGACCAGGAGCAACCGCACCCGGAATGTTCAGGTTGTCGTCGAGGTCTTTCCGGGGGGTGGGAGCAGGGCCCTTGGTGTCACCACCGGAAAGGGACGCGCCGTCCATGGCCTCCTTGAGTGGGATTTCATAGGATGCCAGCTTGCGCAGCGTGGAAGAAAGCTTGGCCACCTCTCCGGTGGGCTCACTGTCCACGGCGCCGGGCTTGTCCGGCTGTGGCTCTTCGGCACCTACGGCTCCGGGCTTGGTGTCCACATCGGACATCCCCTGAGGCCCGACGATTTCTGCCGACGGAACATTCTTGGCATCCACCTCAGCCTCGGCAGTCGCTCCAAGGTCCGGGGCCGGGGGGGTCTGACCAGGAACATCAGGACCCGTAGCGACACCGGTCTCCTCAGCAGCCTTCTGCATGAGGGAAATCGCAGCCTGAGAGGCAGCGGTGTGGTAATCGAGACTGGCCGCTTCCTTGTTCACGCCGGGGTCATTGGCGCCACCGGTTTTCGCCGCGATGTCTTCCGCCACCTCAACAATCTTGTTGATAGCGTCCTGCGCCTGTTCCGGGCTAAGGCCTTGGCCCCCCGTAACTTCAGGCACCTCTTCCTCTTCCATGGCGTCCGCAATCTCATCGGCAGCCATCTCTTCCGCGAGTTTTGACGGCCACGAAACGATGCCTTGACGGGTGAGTTCGTGAACCATTCCTCGAATGTGTGCGCGTTTAAAGAGTCCCATTATTTTACTCCTTCATTGACCGTTCTACGAATGGTCGACGTTTCAGCCAGCTTAACCTGCAACATTTGCTTAGCGGCGGCAACAGCGGCGTCCTTCTCGATGCCCGCGTTAACTAAGGCCACACTGGCACCTTCGATGTACGCGTCGTACTCCGCGTGCTTTTCCGATTCCTGCGCCTGCGGCGGTTCCATCTGCTCTTCCGTGAGCCGAATGGCCAACTCTGCAGCGGCTTCTTTTTCGAAACCGGCTTCACCCAAAGCGACGCCGACACCGTAGATGTAGGCTTTCTTGATTAAATCTTCACGCGACATGCGCTTACTCCTTGTCTGAATCGTCAGTAACACGCTCTGAACATATCACACGCAAGTATATGGCGCTTTTACAGGAGACCCAAGAGCTATTTTCCCAATTTGGCAACTTAACCCCCTACAGGCAATTGCGACAACATCCCCAAAGTCCTCCCCGTCCTCGCCGGAGTTACAAATCTCGATGCGGAACGTCCGTAGTAGGGCTCAAGGTGTTCGGGGAGCGGCGGCGGAGCGGGCTTAGGTGTAGCTAGTCCCGCGCGTTCAGCTAGTCCGCCCAGTGTACCCCCGACGGCACCCCCGACACTTCTACCTGCTATGTCTGCACCGATAGACCCCACCATCCCCAACGGGCGCCACGTAGCGAGACCAAGAGCAGCACCTCCCAGAGATGCACCGACTCTCTTCGCCTTATCCGGGTCTTTGTCCAGAAGAATGGACCCTGCTTCATACGCCGGTAATCCGTAAAAAAAGGCCTTGCTTAACATGTCCGGGGCGTCCAGGCTTTCTCGAATAAGGCTGCCCTTACGTAGAGCACGCCCACTCATGAGCTCCCGTCCAAATCGTCTCGGAGACCCTATCGCCATCTCTGCGATACTGTGCGCTTTCGACCCGAGCCATTTCCCGACACGTTTCATCAATGGTGCTTTATAGAAAAGCGGAGTCGCTGCCGACTTAACAAGTCCCAGTTCCTCAAATGCAGCGCGTCTACCTATGTCCTGTGGCGTCATTTCAATATCTTCCGCTCTCGCCTTTCCCGAATTCTACGCCAAAAGCGTAAGCAGGAACAGGGTGTGTCCCATGAATCCGAGACTCTTCGCCTGTATGTGCCGCGCGCAAAACAGACGGCTTCAAGCCCTGGTGCGCCATTCGGGCCATCCAATCCGGATGCATCTTCGGAATTCCGGTGAGGGGCTTCATGACAAACTCCACGGTCGGGGCCCTCGGAGAAATCATCACGTCCTTCACGCGCTGCTTCCGTAAAAACTTAGTGACGGATGGCGTGATTCGCGTACCGGCAGCGTAATGGTAGTACTCTTTACCTAGTGTCTCCCCGATAGCGTCTTTCAAAGGAATCTGTTTTACGCGTCTTCCGAGGTCCGTACGCAGGGTGTTGTATCCGACCACATCGCCCTTTATAAAGGTATTCGACGGGTCCTCTAATATACGTACGTGGTTCATATTGCTCTTTGCAAGCAACTCAAAGTGACGCGAATCTAGGTTTTTGCCCTGCCCTTCGTAGAGCTTTTTGAGGGTGTTTACCATGTAAATACGGCCGGCGCCTAACCCTTTGTGTTTGACTACCTCGTCAGGCTTTGGGATACCCTCGCTAAGGATGTCTCCGGCCTCTACGGTATCGCCCCGCTTTATTTTGAGCCCCAAATTCGGAGCAACATAGTGCTTTTCCTTGTCCACAAAAATGAAGTTACCACCTTGAGGCGCGGTCTCTATCTTTGTGACTTTACCGTCACGTTCTGCCAGTGTCGCTTTGTTCACGAACTGCCGAGGTGTTTCGGTTATCTGTCGTAGGCCCGCAATACCGTGAACTTGGAATTTATCGGTCTGTAGCGTTCGTCCACCGTGCTTCGCATCCAACGCGAACTGTGTCAGCGGTTCCGCCATAGCTTGAGCCGCGCGCACCCCAACGTTTATTCCCACAGGGTGGTCTTGTCCTCGCCCATCCAGACCCTGACACTTACGGCAAACACCATCCGCCGCCTCACATGTCATCGGAGACCGCATGACAATCTTCTTATGCGCTCGGGCAATCTTGGATTGATTCACGGGAGTCACTAGTGTGTTCCGGCGTACGTGGCCCACGTCTTTCGCCACATAGCGGTCCACGGTATCGGGACTCGTTGCAGTCATGAGCATGCCGTTATGGGTGCCACAATCATCTTCTGTGATAACCAAGTCCGACATGCTGTTAATCATCTTCTTGGAGAGCTCACCAGGCTCCGAGATAGCGGTAAACGTCTTGATGACGTCCATCATGGATTGGTTCGTTGTAGCCCAGTAATCAGCCGCCGATAATCCCTCTGCATAGGACTTCGTAATGAGCCAGGGATAAG
>Ga0180429_10001833_pt1 | contig 17849 bp, 10 predicted proteins | sample SS_ome_FD_132428 | JGI IMG/M metagenome (GOLD analysis project Ga0180429, IMG submission 132428) | Hypersaline lake sediment archaeal communities from the Salton Sea, California, USA - SS_1_S_1 metaG | ecosystem: Environmental > Aquatic > Non-marine Saline and Alkaline > Hypersaline > Sediment ...
AGAGGTTCAGGAGGCCGTCGGCGGATTCGTCAAGGTCGCCAATGCCCTGGGCAAGGAGACGCGCGAACTGGTGGAGGACCTGAAAAGCCGCGTCGGGCTCTTCGTGGTGGAGGGCATCGTCGATCTCTATCGCGAGAAGTACGAGGAATACGCGGGCGTGAAGGAGTACCTGGACGCCCTGCAGGTGCACATCGTCGAGAATCTGGACGATTTCGGCGACCAGGAAGAGAAGCCGCAGATGCCCTTCATGCCCGTGCGCCCCGAGCCGCAGGGCGATCCCTTCGCCAAGTATCGGGTGAACGTGTTGGTGGACAACAGCGGCACCGAGGGTGCGCCGGTTGTGATCGAGACCAGCCCCGGCTACTACAACCTGTTCGGGCGCATCGAACGCAAGAGCCTCTACGGGGCCATGTACACGGATTTTTCCATGATCAAGTCGGGCAGCCTGCTCAAGGCCCGCGGCGGCTATCTCGTCGTGAACGCGCTCGACGTGCTCACCAGCCCCGGCGTCTGGGAATCGCTGAAGAAGGTGGTCAAGCACAAGGTCCTGCGCATCGAGGACCTGGGCGAGCAGCACAGCATCATTCCGGTTTCGGGGCTCAAGCCGGAGCCGATTCCCGCGGAGCTGAAGATCATCATGATCGGATCGAACCGCATCTACCATCTGCTTCAGTCCGTGGACGAGGACTTCCAGAAGATCTTCAAGGTGAAGGTCGATTTCGACAGCCGCATGCCCCTGGAGAAGGCGATGGAGGACTATCCCTCCTTCATCTCCACGCGCGTTCGCGCCGAGGAGCTGCTGCATTTCAACCGTAGCGGCGTCGCGGCCGTGGTCGAGGAAGGCTCGCGCGTGGCCGACAACCAGGGCAAGGTGTCCAGCCGTTTCGCGCACGTCGCCGACCTCATCCGCGAGGCCAGCTACTGGGCGCACGAGGACGGCGCGAAGCTTGTCGCGCGAGAGCATGTCGAGAAGGCCCTGTCGGAGAAACGCTTCCGTTCGAATCTCGTTGAGGAGCACATCCAGGAACTCTACGAGGACGGCACCATCATGGTGGACGTCGCCGGCGCGGTGGCGGGGCAGGTCAACGGCCTGGCCGTGCTCGACCTGGGGGACATCAGCTTCGGCAAGCCCAGCCGCATCACGGCGAAAACCTGGATGGGCCGCGCGGGCGTCATCGACATCGAGCGCGAGGCGAAGATGGCGGGGCAGATCTATCAGAAGGGCGTGATGATCCTCTCGGGATATCTCGGGCAGAAGTACGCGCAGAAGCGCCCGCTCACGCTTTCGGCCTCGCTGGCCTTCGAGCAGAGCTATTCGGGCGTGGACGGCGACAGCGCGTCCAGCACGGAACTCTACGCGCTTCTGTCGGACCTGTCGGGGATTCCCATCAAGCAGGGGATCGCCGTCACCGGCAGCGTGAACCAGAACGGCCAGGTGCAGGCCATCGGCGGCATCAATCAGAAGATCGAGGGCTACTTCCAGGTCTGCAAGGCCGCCGGGCTGAACGGCGAACAGGGCGTGATGATGCCCCGGGCCAACGAGCGCAATCTGATGCTGAACGGCGAGGTGCGCGAGGCCGTGGCCGAGGGGCGCTTCAATATCTGGAGCGTGGAGACCATCGACCAGGGCATCGAGATTCTCACGGGAGTTCCCGCCGGCAAGGCCGACGAAGCGGGCGACTATCCGGAGGGCAGCGTGCACCATGCGGTGCACGCGAGGCTGGAGACCTTCATGGAGGGGCTCAAGAGCATGAAGAACGGCGAGGGAGAGAAGAAGGACGAGGCCGGAGACGGTTCATGAGCGGCCCGATCGCGGCGGGGGAGAACGTGGTCCTGCGCGACCGCGAGCCCGAAGACGCCGACACCTATCTGCGATGGATGGGCTCGGGCCAGTGGCGCAGCTTCGACGCGCCCTGGGAGCGCGTGAACGTCGAATCTCCCGAGGATCAAGCCGCCCTGCGCGTGAAGTTTCTGGCAAAGTGCGAGAATGTCGCGGAGCCGCGAAACTCGGCGATCATCGTGCTTGGCGACGGACGTCCACTCGGCTGGGTGAACCGCTACATCCGCCGCCGCGGCATGACCGACACCTGGTTCCTCGGCATCGACATCTGCGAGGACGAGTTCCTGGGCCGCGGCCTCGGCAGCGAGGCCCTCGCCCTCTGGATCGACTACCTTTTCGAGGGTTCCGAGGTTCACAAGCTCGCCATCGACACCTGGTCCTTCAACGAGCGCATGATGCATGTCGCGGGCAAGCTCGGCTTTACCCTCGAGGGAAGGCGCCGCGAGGAGATCGAGTGGGAGGGCCGTTGGCAGGATCGCATGGAATACGGCCTGCTGCGGAGCGAGTGGAAAAGCTAGGGGCGTTTTCCCTTCAACTCCCTGTAAAGTCCCTCCGTGGCCTTCGCCACGGTGTCCCAGGAATACTCGGTCAGCGCGCGGCGCCGCGCCACCAACCCCGCCATCTGCACCTTTTCGGGACGCTCCATCAGCGCGCGCAGCTTCTCGCGCAGGGATTCCACGTTCTTGTTCTCGAAGCTGAAGCCCACTCCCTGCACCAGCTCCAGGTTCTCGGGGATGTCGCTCGACAGCACGCAGCAGCCGAAGCTCATTGCCTCCAGCAGGGCGATCGAAAGCCCCTCGATCTCGCTGGGCTGGCAGTAGAGAAAGCAGTTGCCGAAGAGCTCGTCGAGCGTGGCGCCGGTGACGAAACCCGTGAAGACGATGCGATCGTCGCCCTCGGCCAGCTTGTGCAGCTCGTCCACGTAGCGGTCCGAGTGCAGGCCCTCGCCGGCGATCACCAGTTTCATCGAGGTGCCCATCTCGCGGAAGGCGCGGATGAGATGATGCGCGCCCTTCTCCGGCGTCAACCGCGCGATGAAGAAGATGTAGCCGTTCTTGCTCAGACCCCACTTTTCGCGGATCTCCTCCGGCTCGCGCGCAGGCGGCTCCTCGATGCCGTTGGGAATGGCGTCCACGTCGGCATGGAATTTCTCCTTGTAGTATTCGCGCAGCACCTTCGAGACCACGATCGTGCGATTGGGAAAGCGCACGCTGAAATCCTCGCACATCTTCAGGTAGAAGCGCGCGAAGCGGTTCCACTTGGCCCTCTGCCAGTCGAGCCCGTGGACGGTCACCACGGTCTTGTGCCCGAAGATGCGCGGCAGCCAGGCGAAGATGCTCGGGCCGAGGGCATGGTAGTGCACGATGCCCCGTCGCCGGAAGAGCACGTCGAAGGTCGCCTGCAGAGAGTAGATCCAGGTGTCCAGGTGCTTGGTCTTCATGGTGGGCAGGCGCCGGATGCGTACGCCCTTGTAGTCCTTCATCGGCGGCACGTAGTAGCTGCGCGCATAGACGGTGATGTCCAGGCGATCGGCGAGGCGGGTGGCGATCTCCTCGATATGCCGCTCGATGCCCCCCTGCGTGGTGGGGATGCCGCGCGTTCCGATATGATAGACAGGTAGTCGAGACTCGGGCATTTTGCGATACCACCGCTGATTCGGATCAAGTAGGCTGGACTTTAGAAGGGGCTTGGATCGATGTCAATGAATGCTGCGGCTCTCCCATGAACACCCTCTTGCTCGGAATCGCCGGATCCGGCAAGACGAGCGAGTGCATCCGCCGTGCCGGCGAGGCGCTGGCCTCCGGAGGCGAGGTGCTCTATCTCGTGCCCAACCGCGAGGAGGCCGCGCTGGTGCGCGCGCGCCTAGCCGATACCGGCGGAGGAAAAGCCGCCATGCTGCCCGGCATCGTGACCTTCGGAGCGCTGGTCCGCCGCGCCCTCGGAGCCCTTCGGCCGGAACTCGCGATTCGCGGACCCCTGCCGCGGCGCCTGGCCCTCTCCCGCCTGATCGCCGCGCGTCGCGGCCGTCTGGGCACCCTCGAAGACAGCGCCGCCACGGCGGGATTCCCCGAAGCGCTCGAAGGCCTGTTCTCCGAGCTTCTCGACGGGGGAATCACGCCGGACGCTCTGTCGGAGCTGCCGGGCGACCGTCCGAAAGTCCTCTCCGAACTCCTATCCGACTACCACCGAGAGCAGGCCGCCTCGGCGCTGCTCGATCCCGCTTCGGCGATGGCGAGCGCGGCACTGGCCTTGGAAACGAAGCCCGACATTTTTCCCGAGGTCGAACTGTTCGTCATCGACGGCTTCAGCAATCTGAGCCCCCAGCAGTTCCGCCTGGTCCAGGCGCTGGTGCCCCGCGCCGAAGAGACTCTCTTCAGCCTCTGCATGGACCCGGACGATCTGAAGGGGCCTCCCCGCCCGCCCTTCGAGCGCCTACATCGCCTGGCCACGCGCATCGAAGCCCTCGAAGGCTGGCGCGTTCAGGTTCTGGACGAGACCCCTCGTTTCGCCGCGCCCTATCCCGCCCGGATCGCCCGCGAACTGTTTCGCAGGCTGCCGGGAGAGGCAAGCGGAGAGATTCCCGAGGAACTCACGCTCCTGGAAGCGGCTTCCCGCCGCGACGAGGCCGAGGCCGTCGCCGCCGAGTTGCGACGCCTGCTGGCCGGAGGCATGGACGCCGGGCGCGTGGCCGTCCTCTATCGCGATCCGGAACTGGGCGAACTGGTGGCCCGAAGCCTGAGCCGCGCGAATCTTCCCTTCCAGACGACGCGAAAGCAGGCGCTGGGACGCAGAGCCATGGCGGGGCTGCTCTGCACGATGCTCGACTGGCAGGCCTCAGGCGGCGCCGCCGATCTCCCCCTTCGACTTCGCGGAGGCTATCTCGGCGCCGGTGACGAGCTGCTTCTGCGCATGCAGGCCGAGGGCCGCCTGCGCGACCTTCCCGATGAGGGACGCTGGGACGAACTCTTCGAGGAGTTCCGCCTCGCCGAGCCCGATGCCGACTGGGACTGGCTGCTTTGGCGTCGCGGTCTGACCGAGGGCCCGCTCGACGGCGCCGCCTGGCTCGCGAAAATCTTGAGACCCCTCTGCGCTCTCGTGTCCGGCAAGCTCTCGAAGGCCTTCGTGCGGGGCGATGGCGGCGGACTGGCCTCGCTGGCCGAGGAGCTGCGCGACCTGGAGGACATCCTTTCGGCCGCGGGAGATCTGGCGGCGGGCGCTCTGGCGCCGGGAGATCTTCAAACTCCCGCTGCCTGGCTGACCCAGTTCAAGACGGCCCTCGAGAGCGTCGAACTGAGGCGGTCCTTCGGCGGGGAGGGCGGGGGGATCCTGCTGGGCAATCCCTTCGAGATGCGGCTTCCCGAGCTGGACCACATCTTCGTGGTCGGGCTCTGCCGGGGCAGCTTCCCGCCTCCGCCCCGCGAGGATCCTCTCCTGCGCGAGAGCGAGCGGCAGCAGATCAACCGGCGTCTCGAAGAAGAGGGCGGCTTCGGACGACTCAGCCTGCGCGCCGATCGTCAGGCCGAGGAGCGCTATCTCTTCTACATCGCCGCCACGCGCGCCTCGCGGAACCTGACGCTCAGCTGGTCGGTGCGCGATCTGGAGGGACGGGTCACGCCTCCATCCTTCTTCCTCGAGGAACTCGGGCGCATCGCGCCGCTCCCGGAGCCGCGATTCGTGCCCGGCAGGTCCTTGGACGAGAAGCTCGCCCGCCCCGTCGATCTGCGCGACCTTCTTCGCAACACGCTGATCGCGCGAAGCCGCGGGCTGGGAGGCGCGCGAGTGGACGAGGCCGAGACCTTCCTCCGCGAACACGGCCGAGGCGCCGAACTGGATGCCTACAGCGCGAGGAAGCCGGTTCTGAGCCTGGAGGGAGAACCCCGGCTCGCCGAGCGAATGGCGGTTCTGAGAGGTTTCAGCCCGACTGGTTTGGAGAGCTATGCCGCCTGTCCCACGCGCTTCCTCTTTGAGCGTGTCCTCGGTCTGAAGGACGATGAACTAGGCGAACCCGGTCCGCGCGAGGAGGGGCTGCTCTATCACAAGATGCTCGAGCTCTTTTTTCGGGACTGGGACGGCGGGCTGGATCCGGTTGCCCTTCACGATCGGCTCGCGGAGCTGTATCCCAAGGCGATCGAGACCCTGATCGAGGACAAGGAAGAGCCCGCGTTCCGTTCGCGACGCTTTCGCGTGGAAGACCTGCGTCGCCTCCGCGTTCTCGAAGGATTCCTGGGCAGAGATCTGGCGAGACTGTCGGCCACGGATTTGCGCCCGGACGGGTCCTCCCTCGAAAAGTGCATCCGTGTGGAGGCCGCCGATCTTCCCGGCGGCGACGAGGGCGACGACTTCCACCTGCGGGGCGTCGTGGACAGAATGGATGTCGCCGGGGACGGTCGCCGCCTGGTCATCGACTACAAACGCAGCGCGCGGACTCTCGAAGACCCGGAGGCCGCCGCTCCCATGAGCTTCCAATTGCCGGTCTATGCCATGAGCCGGGATGAGAAAGAGATGCTCGGCGCCGGCTTCAGCGCGGTGACCGATCCGAAGAAGGCCTTGCAGGGCTACTACGCGGCGAGCGTTGAAAATATGGAGCTCAAGAAGGCCCTTCCCGGAAAATGGCTGAAGCGCGCGGATTGGGACGCGTGGCTCGAGCGCGTGAGCGATCGCATCCGTCGGCTCGTGGCCGAGATCGGCGCGGGACACTTCGATCCTCTTCCGGCCGACGGCGTCGAGACCTGCGACAAGTGCCGCGTGCGCCTGCTCTGCCGATGGGAAGAGGGCGAGGAGACGGTGGGGGGAGGTGCGAATGAGTCGTCCTGAGCTCAATGACGAACAGCGCCCCGCCGTCCTCGAACACGGGCGCGATCTTCTGCTTTCGGCCGGCGCGGGCAGCGGCAAGACGCGTGTGCTGGTGGACCGCTACCTTCGCATCCTCGAGGACGGAGAATGGAACCCCGCCCTGCCCGCCCGACTGCTGGCCATCACCTTCACCGAAAAGGCCGCGCAGGAGATGCGCGACCGGATCTACCGCGAGGTGTCCAAGCGCGCGGCGAGATCCGAGCCGCGGGAGGCCGCTCGGCTGGCGGAACTGGCCCGCGAATTGGAGAGCGCGCCGATCTCGACCATCCACGGGTTCTGCAGCCGGCTCCTTCGGGAGAACGCCGCCGAGGCCGGTCTGGACCCTCGATTCCGCGTGCCCGACAGCGTGGAATTGCGCGAGCTCGAGGATGCGGTTCTGGCCCGACTGCTGGCCGAGGACGATGCGGATCTTCTGCTCCTTGCCGGTGAATTCGGTTTAAGCGGGCTTCAGCTCGGCCTCGCGGAGCATCGCGATCTGCGCCGCAGCCTCGGCCTTGTCGGCGAGTCCGGCGAGGAGCCGGAGGCGCGAATCGCCAGGCATGAGGAAGCGGTGCTCGATCAATTGCACTCGCGCTGGGTGCCTTGGCTCGCCGAACTTCCCGGCCGTCTGGACGGGCTCTGCGCGCATCTTCCCGGAGGCGTGCATCCTTCGGCGACACAGACCGCGAAGATCGAGGAGGCCCGCGCCCTCCTGGCCGCGGCGCCGCCCGGCGACCTCGACGCCACGCTTCCCACGCGACTGATGGAGGCGATGAAGGGATTTCGGACGCGGGGGAAGAACATCCCCGACGAAGGGCTTCTCGGCGAGAAATGGGATGCGCTCAAGGATGAACTCAAGCTGGCCGAGCGCGGCTGGGCGCCCCTGGCTTCGGGCGAGAGCCCGCGTCCTCGGGGACTGCGCGCCGCCTTCCTGCGTCTTCAGGCCGAGGTGGACCGCCGTCTCATCCGCGGGATGCGGGAGCGATCCTGGCTGGACTTCGAGGACCTTCAGCTCGCCGCCCTGGCCCTGCTCGAGGGGGATCGGTCTCTGCGCGAGCGCCTCCAGGCCCAGTACACGCAGGTTCTCGTGGACGAGATGCAGGACACCAACCGTTTGCAGCTTCGTCTCATCCGCCAGCTCGCACCCGAAGCGAGCAATGAAGGCCGCGCGCTATTCCTGGTCGGAGACCCGCGGCAGAGCATCTATTCCTTTCGCAACGCCGACGTGGACGTCTTCAGGCGCGAAACCGATCTTGCCAGGAGCCTCGGCAGGCATCGCAGCCTCAGCTTCAACTACCGGAGTCATCCCGATCTGCTGAATTTCTTCAACGCCTTCTTCCCCGAGGACGATTTCCCGCCCATGCGCAGCCCGCGGGACAGCGATGGCGAGATGCGCGTGAGAATCCAGCTCACGGTCACCGGTGCGAGGAGAACTCAGGCGGCGCGTCACGAGGCCGCCGAGGCCCTCGCGACCTTGCTTCGAGACGCGCACGACGCGGGGCTCGCGGTGCGGGAGGGCGAGGGCGAACGCGCTCTCGACTGGAAGGACGTGACCATCCTCGTGCGGAGCGGAAACGCCATCGGACCGATCGCGCGGGCGCTTAGCGCGCGGGACATCCCGCACGAGGCGGCCGGCGGGAAGGAGTACTTCATACGCCAGGAGCTGCTGGACCTGGAGAACCTCATCGCCGCGCTGGACGATCCCTATCACCGCTTCAAGCTGGCGCGGGGGTTGCGCGGCGAGGCCATCGGGCTGGGCCGGCGGGATCTGGCCAATCTGATGCTTTCCGACAAGAGCGAATGCACCGTGCAGCGTGAGGGAGTGCGACTTGTCGAGCGACTCGCGGCGGCGGCCTCCGGCGAACTGGGGCTCAGCGAGGACGGCCGACGTCGAGCGCGCGCTTTCCTCGATCTACGCCGGAAGATCGGCCACCGCCTTCATCGCCTGAGCATGCAGGAACTCGTCATGGAGGTCGTGCGAGCCAGCGGATTCGACCTGCGCGCGGCAACGGAACGCAACGGCCTGAAGATGCTGCGCAATCTTCGGCAGCTGTCCGAATTGCTGGGTGAGCTCGAGCGCCATCGGAGAATGACCGTCGCGGAATTCCTGGAGCACATGCGGCGCATCCGCGAGATCTCGCCCAAGCGGCAGGAGGCCTGGGTGCCCGAGGAAGGCGAGTCGCTGGTGAAGATCCTCACCATCCATGCGGCGAAGGGACTGGAGTTTCCCTTCGTCGTGGTGGCCGACCTCGAGCGGGATCTCAGCAGTGTGCGCCGCCCCGACGATCTGGCCAGCCTGCGCCTGGACATCGGCGATGAGCAGGACGCGGCCCTCGGCCTCTGTTGGCGCGGCGGCGACGGCGACAGGTATCCCGACATTTTGCACGAGTGGATCCGAGAGACGGCCGAGGCCCGCGAGGCGGAGGAGTCGCGGCGGCTCTTCTACGTCGCCGTCACTCGCGCCAAGGACTACCTCTTGCTCTCGGGCGTGGTGAAGGACAAAGACGGCGAAGCTGCCGCAGAGAAGTTCGAAACCCCGCCATCGAAACCCGGCGCGACCTTTCTCGGCGAGCTGAGACGCGGCCTTCAGGGGATGGATCCCTCGCTCTATCGACTATGTTGGACCCACGAAGCTTCGGCCGGTCCCATGGGGCAGCTCCTGGGAAGAAGGGACGAGCCGCGTTCCGCCGAATCGGCGCCGGCCGACTGGTCCCCCCTGAGCGCGAAGATCGCGGCGCCGGGCGAGCTGGAATTGCCGGTCACTTCCCTGTCGCTTCTCCATGCCTGCCCTTTGCGCTGGACCCTGGAGCGGCGCTACGGCCTGAGGGGAGCGGCCGCCGAAAAGGGCGAGCCTTTTCATTCAGTGGAGGGCGTCGAGGATGGAATGCCGGGGGGAGCGTCTTTCGGGACCGACCTGCACCGGATCCTCGAGCGTTGGAATTTTCGGAGTCCGCCCGAAGATGCTTTCAATGCGGCCTGTTCCGCCGACCTTGACGAGCGCCGCCGAGCCGCGGCCCGCGAGACCCTGCTCGGATTCTTCGTCGCCGACAATATCTGGACGCGCTCCCGCCTTCCCGAGGGCGAGGATTTTCGTCGCGAGGAATCCTTCGTGCTGAGGCTCGGCGAGCTGAGCATCACCGGGCAGATCGACCTGCACTTCCTCTGGGAGGGCCGGCGATTTCTCGTGGACTGGAAGAGCGACCGAGTGGACGAGGCGACGATTTCCGGACGGATTCACCACCATCGATTGCAGATGTCCCTCTACGCGCTGGCTCTGCGGGAGGCGGGGCTGACCGCTCCGCGCGCCTTCATCGCCTTCTTGAGAGCGGGTGAGTTCCGTGAGGTCGAGGTGGACGAGCGTAAGCTGAAACGGGCCGAGAATCTCGCCGCAAATCTCGCCCGAAAGGCGCTGGACCTCTCGTCGAGGCATGCGGCCGCGGGGTTGGCCGATCTTCCCCTGCCGAACGAGCCTCCTTGTTCCGGCTGTCCCTGGAAGGACGCTCCCTGCACGGATGCCTACCGCCGCGGAGGCGATTCCGCCTAATTGCTCCTTGTCGGCCAATTCCTCCACTGCTAGCGTATCGAGTGAATCAAAATGGGGAGAGTAAGATGCGCATTGAAGTGATGTTTGCGATAGTCCTGCTGCTGCCGGGCCTGGTTCAAGCCGATTTCACGCTACTGGACGCGGATTTCGACGACAAGACCGTCGGCGATCCCATCGGCGTGGGCGGCGCCGTTCTCGGCGAGCCGATCGAAGTGGTCACATCCCATATCAGCGCGATCGTTCAGGACACGCCTTTCGACACACCCTGCCTCGAGCATGTGAGGGTGGTCGAGGGAGGATCTGCCTGGTCGGTCTGGGAGTTCATTGGCGGGGCCTCGGTGGACGTGGGGAACGTCTTCTTCAGCGTGGACCTGTGGTTCGACACGCAGGAATCCTTCAGCATCAAGTTGAACGCCGCGGGAAGCTGGGGATCGAAATTCTGCGAGATCTACACGACTCCGGATGGAATCATCCGGCTCAGCGACGCGGCGGGTTACTACGGCGTCATCGGGAACTTCGTCGCGGGGCGGCTCTACAATCTGCAGGTCAACTTGGACACGGTTGCGGACACCTACGACGTTTTCATCGACGGCAGTCCTGTGGTGGAGGGTCGCTCGCATGGAATCGTGGATGTGGGAGTCGGCAGGGTGTCTTTCACCGTCTCGCATACTACAGTGGTCGGTGCCGAACTCAGTATCGACAATCTAATGGTCACCGCCGACGAGTACACGCCCACCGAAGCGGGCACTTTCTCGAGCCTGAAGCCTCTGTTCTAGCCATCCGACGGACTGGACAGATAACCGGGCGGCGCGTAGAGTCGTCGGGAACTCGCGCCGCTCTTCATTGTGCCAGCCAATCAGCCGAAATCGGACCGCCATGAAATCCATCCTCAGTACGATTCTCGTGATCCTCCTTTCAGCCTCAGTCGCGGGAGCCTCGGGCGACTACGTTTCCGCGATGCTCATGGAAGCCCGGAGCGGGCAGATCCTCTTCGAGGACAACGCCGACGAATCCTGGATTCCCGCCAGCGTCGTGAAGCTCATGCTGCTGCTTCTGGCCGACGAGGCGCTGCAGGCGGGAAAGGTCACGCCCAAGACGATGATGACCAGTTCGAAACTCGCCAAGAGGATGGGGGGCAGCCAGGTCTATCTGGCCGCGGGCGACGAGACGAGTTTCCAGAAACTCATCGAGGCGGTGGCCGTGGGTTCGGCCAACGACGCGGCGGTGACCGTCGCCGAGGGAATCTTCGGCAGCGTGCCGGCGGCCGTGTCGGCCATGAACGAGAAGTGCGTCGAACTGGGGATGACGAATACGGTCTATGTCAACGTGACGGGCCTTCCCGAAAGCGGCGGTCGCGCGGAAAACCACACCACGGCCCGCGAACAGGCCATCCTGGCCCGCGAGGTGTCGCTGAGACATCCTCGCGTTTTCGACTGGACCGGCAAGATCTACACGCGCTTCCGCCCCGGCCTCGATCTCGGCACGACCAACACCTTGATGAAGAGCTACGAGGGCATGGACGGCCTCAAGACGGGCTACCACGTGAAGGGTAGGTCGAATCTCGTGGCCACGGCCCAGCGGGGAGGGCGCCGGCTCATCGCCGTCGTGCTGGGCTCCTCCGGTCCCAAGGCGCGGAACGCCGAGGTGGTCAAGCTTCTCGATTCGGGTTTTGCGGGCTGGGACATGCGCACCGCCCTGCGTGCCGGCGACGGCCTGGGCGTCGAATTCCCCGTCAAGCGCACCTGGAGGGGCAAGCTCCGCATCCACGCGGGCGCCGATCTGGTCTATCTCGCCCGGCCCGAGGACATGGGCCGCGTGAGCATCGAGCTGGAGGACCCGGACGAACTGTCCGCGCCCATCGAGGCCGGAGAGGTGGTCGGGCGCATCGTCGTGAAGCTGGACGGCCGCGTGCTGAGCTCTGTGCCGGCTCTGGCGGCGGGGCGGGTGCGGGCCTCCGGGCTCAGGTGGCCCTCATGGGGCGGCGGCCGATAGCCCTGGAAAGCCCCGCCGAAATTCCCTACATTTTCCCGAACCCACTCGATCGGAGCCCTCGAATGAAATCCTGGATCCTTCCCGCTCTTGTCATGTTCCTCGGTCTCCTGCTCGTCGGCTGCGGCGAGAAGAAGGAGGCGGAGGTTTCCGCCGATGCGAGCGGCGAGGCCGCCGTCGCCGAAATTCACGAGGGCGTAGAGTGGTACGACTACGAGACCGGCATGGCCAAGGCGGCCGAAGAGGGCAAGTACGTCATCATCGATTTCTGGACGACCTGGTGTCACTGGTGCAAGGTCCTGGACGATAAGACCTACTCCCAGGAGATCGTCCAGAGCCGCCTGGCCGACAGCTTCATCGCCATCAAGGTGAACGCGGAGAGCCAGGAGCCGCAGGGCAGCAGCGACACGGCGCCTCCGGGCACGCAGCTCGCGCGCAGGTACGGCGTGAACAGCTATCCCACGACTTGGTTCGTCGATCCCGAGGGGCAGCCCATCAGCCCGCTGCCGGGATTCGTGGAGGCGCCGCGCTTCGCCCGCGTGCTCGACTACGTTTCGACCGGCGCCTACAAGACGCAGGATTTCCAGGTCTATATGGAGGCGGGAGAAGAGGGCTAATATTCGACTAAGACTCTGTATGCAGAAAATAGGGGTGTATTTTCTGCAATCTCTTGGGCGATGGGAGAAATCCACCGCCTTGGCTACTCTCCCGCCGCAACGGCCTGCGTCGCCAGTTCCGCGCCGCGCGCGAAGGCGGCGAGATTGCCGTCCTCGGTGCCCTTGGGCACTCGCGAGCGGATGATCTTCTCCCAGATCGCGGCCGGAAATTCGAGATTCACCGACAAGGCTCCCAGCAGCAGCACGCTCACCATCTTCTCGTTGCCCAGCTTCTTGCACTCGCCGAGGGCGTCGATCTCGACGACGCGCTCCACGCGCCCGCGTAGTTCGCCCACGGGATCCTCCGGGTAGCTGAACTTCTTGCCCGAGGCGATGGGGGGAATGATCGACTGGCGATTGACGATCACCGTGCCGCCCGGCGCCACGAGATGCGCCGCGCGCAGGGCCTCCGCGCGCTCGAAGGCGAGCAGCACCTGGGCCTCGCCTTCGGGCACCATCGGGCTCCAGACCTTCGGCCCGAAGCGAACGTGGCTGGAAACGGTGCCACCCCGCTGGCTCATGCCGTGCACCTCGCTCTGCTTGGTGTCGTGGCCGGCCTCCATGGCCGCCTGCGATAGAATGGCGCTGGCCAGGATCACTCCCTGTCCGCCCACGCCGACGATCAGCACGTTGGTGATCCCGCTCATGCCGTCACCTCCTCGCCCATCAGCTTGATGGCTCCGTCGCCGCAGGTCTGCGGACAAAGACCGCATCCCGTGCAGGTTTCGATATCGATGACCGCCCGCTGCCGGCCCTCGGCCGTGAGGCTGCCTGTCAGCGAGATCGAGGGGCAGCCGGTCTGGAGGCAGAGCCGGCATCCGGTGCAGGCCTCCTCCTCGATGTAAAAAGGAGTCTCCATGATCTTGTGCGGCATCAGCGCGCAGGGCGCCTCGGCCAGGATGACGCTGACGCCCTCGTGTCCCCGCGCCGCCTGCAGCGAGGCTTGCACGTCCTCCAGGTCGTGGTTCATCACGTTCTCCACGTGCTCGACGCCGAGGGCGCGGACCAGTTTCTCCAGGTCCACGTCGAAGGCCTCCTCGCCCATGAGCGTGTGCCCTGTCGAGGGGTGCTCCTGCCCGCCGGTCATGGCCGTCACGCGGTTGTCGAGGATGATCACGGTGATGTTCGCCTTGTTGTAAACCGCGTCGAGCAGCCCGGTCATGCCGCTGTGCAGAAAGGTGGAATCTCCTATGGTGGCGAAGATGGGCTTCTTGCCGTCGGACACCTTGCTCGCGCCGATGGCGTTGCCGATCGACGCGCCCATGTCCAGGCAGGTGTCCATGGCCGAGAGCGGCGGAAGCGCGCCGAGGGTGTAGCAGCCGATATCGCCGAAGACGTTCCCGCGATGCTTCTTCAATTCGAAGAAGACGCCGCGATGCGGGCATCCCGGGCAGAGCACCGGCGGGCGGGGCAAAACTTCGGCGCCCTCGGGCACCGTGGGTGAGCTGTCGATCAGGCCCTCGCGCAGCAGTCCCGCGCCGAGCCGCCCGGGCGTCAGCTCGCCGAGCAGTCCCGTGACGTTCTTCCCCTCGCATTTTATCCCCGCGCTCTTCAGCTGTTCCTCGAAGAAGGGATCCAGTTCCTCGATGACCAGCAGCCGCTCGACGCCGGCCGCGAACTCTCGGATCTTCTCCAGCGGCAAGGGATAGCTCATGCCCAGTTTCAGGAAGCTGGCCTCGGGCAATTTTTCGCGAGCCTGCGGATAGGCGGCGCCCGCGCTGATCACGCCGATCTTCCCGTCGCCCCATTCGATGTGGTTCAGGGGCGTCGTCTCGGCGAAGGCGCGCAGTTTCTCCATGCGTTCCTCGACGTATCCGTGACGCGGCCGCGCGTGTCCCGGCACCATTACCCACTTGAGCGGATCCTTCTTGAAGCCGCCGATCTCGTGCTTCCGGATCTCGCCGGCCTCCACGATGCCCTTGCTGTGGCTGATGCGGGTGGTCATGCGGTAGAGAACCGGAACGTCGAAATCTTCGCTGATGTCCATGGCCGCGGCGATGAAGTCCTTGGCCTCCTGGCTGTCGCTGGGCTCGAGCATGGGAATCTTCGCCATGCGCGCGAAGTGACGGTTGTCCTGCTCGTTCTGGCTGCTGTGCAACTCGGGATCGTCGGCCGTCACAACGACCAGCCCGCCTGCGACTCCCGTGTAGGCCAGGGTCATGAGAGGGTCGGCGGCGACGTTCAGCCCGACATGCTTCTGCGTGCTGATCGCCCGCGCGCCGCTGAAGGACGCGCCGGCCGCGACTTCCAGGCCCACCTTCTCGTTGGGCGACCACTCCACGTAAATCTCCGGGACCATCTTCGCGATGGTCTCGAGAATTTCCGTACTCGGCGTGCCGGGATATCCCGAACCGAGATGAACTCCGGCCTCGCGGCATCCCAGGGCCACGGCCTCGTTGCCCGAAAGCAGATAGCGGGCTCGTTCATCGGGCTTCTTCGACGCTTCCATGATTCTCCTCAGGCTTTCGCTTCCACGCGGCTCTGATAATAGGCGCCCAGCGCAAGGCTGTTCAGGCGGGTCTCGGGACTGTCGCTGCGCGAGAGCAGCACGATGGGCACCTTCGCGCCGAGCACGAGTCCGGCCACCTTGGACTGGTGAAGCTGCAAGAGCGCCTTCACGACGAAGTTCGTCGTGCTGATGTTGGGCCCGAGGAAGATGTCCGTCACGCCGGCCAGGCGGCTCTCGAGCCCCTTGAGCTCGGCGGCGTCGTGCGAGAGCGCCACGTCCAGCGCCACGGGACCTTCCATGAAGGCCGGCCCCAGCGCGCCGCCGTTTATCCACTCGGCCAGCTCGCGCATCTCCACGGTCTCGGGAATTTCGGGATTCACTTCCTCGGTCAGGGCGAGCCCGGCGATGCGCGGCTCGTCGATTTCCAGGATCCGGGCCAGATCGACGGCGTTGGCCAGGATGCTCTTCCGCGTGGCCAGATCCTGCACCAGATTGATGCCGCCGTCGGTGTGCAGCATGAAGCGCGGATAGCTCGGGTTCTCCGTGACGGCCACATGGCTCAGCACGCGTCCGGCGCGAAGCCCCTTGTCCTTGTCCAGCACGGCACGCAGCAGGACGGCCGTCGGCACGCTGCCCTTCATCAGCAGTTCGGCGCGACCCTCGCGCACCTCGGCCACGGCCGCGGCCGCCATGGCCTCGCCGTCGCCGTCCACGTTCACCAGGCTGTAGCGGTCGGGGGGAAGCACGTGCTCCCGGCAGAGACGGCGGATGTCCTTCTCGCGGCCGATCATCACCGGCTCCACGAGCCTGCGCTTCACGGCTTCGCGCAGGGCCTCGACAACGCCGGCCTTGGCCGCGCCGGCCACGGCGACCCGGCGGATTCTCGCGTTCTCCACGCGATGCAGCAGGTCCTCGAATCGGCGCACGGCGAAGCCGGCCTTCTCGGGACTGGGGGCATCCCAGTAGCTCTTGGCCTTCTCGCGGCCCTCGAGCACGCGCAGCCCGCCCTGGGCCAGGGCCTCCATTTCCCGCTCGCCGGGATAGTGGAAGAGCGGCCCCAGGAAATCGATGTAGGGCCGCAGCTCCTGCAGGAGGAAGTCGCTGCGGCTCATGCCCCCGGTGAGGATGACTCCATCTACCCGACCCTTGAGCGACGCGGCCGCCGCGCCGATCTCCTTGGCGATCTGATAGACCATGGCGCGGAATGCGAATTCGGCCTTGCCGTCGCCGCCTTCGGCGCGCCGCTCGATCTCCTTGAGATCGGCGGTGCCGAGATAGCTGTAAAGCCCGGCCTCGCTCACGAGCATCTTTTCGATCTTCCTGCGCTCGGCACCCTCGGCGAAGGCCAGGTCGAGGACGCCGCGCAGGGGCAGGGCTCCGGCGCGGTTGGCGCTGAAGGGTCCCATGCCCAGCAGGGCGTCGTTCACATCGACGATGCGCCCGCCCTTCATGGCGGCCACGCTGACGCCGCCGCCCAGATGGGCGGCCACGAAGCGGGACTGGTCCAGGGGCTTGCCGGCGCGGGCCGCCGCGAGTCGCGTGACGGCCTTGAGGCTGAGGGCGTGGCTGCGCCCGCTGCGCTCGATTCCCTTCAGGCCGCTGACCCGGGCCAGGGGATCGAGCTCATCGACCGTCACCGGATCGACGACGAAGGCGGGGATACCACGGGCGTCGGCGGCGCGGCGGGCCAGAAGGCCGCCGAGCAGGCTGGCGTGCTCGCCGTATTTGGCGCTGCCGAGGTCGGCGAGAAGCTTGTCGTCGGCCTGATAGGTGCCGCCCTCGAGCGGTTTGAGGGGGCCTCCCCTGCCCACCACGGCGTCGAGCTTCGGATCGCCCGCGCGGGCGAGGAAGTCGCCCAGAGCCTTCTCGCGAAGGGGCAGCTGGTCGGCGATGGCGGCGAGGGCCGCCAGCTCCTCCACGTCGTGTTCGAGGTTCTCCTCGAGCTGCGGGCCCTCTTCATTGAAGAGGGCGATCTTCGTGGACGTGGATCCGGGATTGATGACCAGGACGGTCGGCACGGGCGCCTCCAGGAGTTCAGGACAGGCTTGTTCCACAACAAGTAACCCCTTCCGGGGCCGGTCGTCAATGGACGGCGGGGACGCCATTTCGTGGGCGATTCGGTCAAAATCTGTCGACATGGATTCCGCTACGAGATTGGTGATCGCTCTCAGCCGGAAGAAATGGACGGACCTGGAATTGCAGGATCTCAGCGAAAAGGGTATTGACAGTGTCAATATAGCATCTAGACTAGGAGTTGTCGGTGAGGATCGGGGCGTTCCGCTGGACGAGGAAAAACATCCAACACATTCACCGCCACCGTGTGAAGCCTAGAGAAGTCGAAGAAGCTTTTCTTCAAGGGCTGGACTTTCGGGGAGTCGGCCAAGGGCGATTTATTCTCATTGGGCAGTCGGAGGCGGGGCGCTGGCTATGTGTGGTGTTTGAAATCTTAGGCGGAGATATCGCATATGTGATCACGGCGCGCGAAATGACCCAGCGAGAGAAGCATCGCTTTCGTCGGAGAATGAAGGGTATCCAATG
>Ga0180429_10001834_pt1 | contig 17849 bp, 16 predicted proteins | sample SS_ome_FD_132428 | JGI IMG/M metagenome (GOLD analysis project Ga0180429, IMG submission 132428) | Hypersaline lake sediment archaeal communities from the Salton Sea, California, USA - SS_1_S_1 metaG | ecosystem: Environmental > Aquatic > Non-marine Saline and Alkaline > Hypersaline > Sediment ...
ATCTTCGGTCTGCCCGGGGACACGCTGGACAAGTTCCGCAAGAGCGTCGAATTCGTCCTTTCGGAATTGAGGACCTACAGCTTCATCTGTTTTCGCTATCTGGTCCTTCCGGGCTCTCCGTTCTGGTACCAGAGGGAGAAGTACGGCATCGTCCACGGAGAGCGTCCTCCTTACGAGGTGATCTCCACCAGCACGTTTTCCCGGGAGGAGATGGACTACGCCGACAGGATGGCCTGCTGGCTCGAGATGTTTTTCAGCGTTCTTCGAAGCGTCAAGAAGACCGTCGAATCCCGGGCCTTCCAGGAGAAACGGCCTCAGACCCCCGTTTACGAAGCCCTCGTGGAGGGCTTGTCCAAGCGGTACGAAGACTTCTTTGAAAAGGGATTCAAGCAGGAGTATACGTACTACTACATGGACAAGCTGAGGGAAAAAAGGCACGCCGGCGTCAGGCGCGCCATTCTTTCGGATGCCAGAAGGATTTTGAAGGACCTGTTCGATTCGAATTGAAAGGAGCAGCGGAGATTCATGGAGTCGGCAAGAGAAGACGTTTTGGCCAAGCTCGCGGAGATCATCGCCGAAGTGACGGGGTTCGAGCCCGAGGAGATTCAAGCCGAAGATTCCTTGAGCGAGGACATCGGCATCGAGTCCTTCGACATCGTGGACATCAACTTCAGGGTGGAGGAGGTTTTCGGAGTCAGGATCGGCGACGGAATGTTTTGGAATTTCAGGGACATTTTCGAAAATCCCGAGCTCATCGACGAGAACAATGTGCTCACCCTCCAAGGGATTCGGGAAATGAAAAGGAGAATCCCCAATCTGGATCCTTCCGGCGAAATCGAAAAGGAAGGCCGCATGGGCTTCGCCGACATGCTGGCTCGCGTGAAAGTCCGTCATTTCGCCGACTTCATTGAAATGCGGATGGCGGAATCCCCATGACCCTCCTCGATCTCCTCGAAAAGGCCCGCCGAATCTCCCGCCGCCCCTACGAGCACCTGCTTTCGCGGCCCGCCGTCGGGAGGGGATACCTCGGATACAATTGCCTTTTCGTCCCCGAGGAAACGATGCACGCCGCGGGATACGCTCCCGTGAGAATGTTCGGAAAATGCTGCGGGGCCGACGTTTCCGAGAAGTACGTCCCCAGCCAGTGCTGCGATCCGGTCAAGAACTTGTTGAGCTCCTTGGATCAAGGCGTTTTCGGCTTCCTGGACGGGGCGGTGTTCGGGTACTGCTGCGACACCTTGCAGGTGGCTTCCAGCATTCTCAAGGAAAGGAATCCTTTGGAGGTTTTCCAGGTCAACGTTCCCACGAGATTCGACGGCGAGCTCGCCCTGGACTATCTCGCCGAGGAAATCCGCCGGTTCGGAGAGGACCTGCAAGCCCGCTTAGGTGCCCGCATCGACCGGCAAGACCTCGAGAAAAGCGTGGACGTTTACCGGGAGAACCGCGAGCTGCTGATGCGGCTCAAGCGTCTGAGAAAAGCTCGCCCGCAGGCCCTTTCGGCTTCGGATTTTCTGGCCGTTTCCCAGATGGGGTGCTTCGTTCCCAAGGAAGAGCACAACGGATTTTTGAGAGAAATTCTGGAAAAGCTTGCCGAGGAGCGGGAAGTCTCGGAGGGGTCCGCCCCGAGGGAGGCGGGAAGAGTGATGATCTCCGGTTTTCTCGACGGCGATCTGGAGCTTTTGCGCCGCATGGAAGAGCTGGGAGTCACCATCGTGGACGACGATCTGTGCGAAGGATCGCGCGGCTACGAGGGGGTGCTTCCGGCAACGGAGGGGGAGGGTCCCGCGAGGCGCATTGCCCGTCGCATCCTTTCTCTCTACTGTCCCGTGAAAAGCCTGGGCGAGGAGGAGTACGCCAAGAGACTGATTGCCAAGTACAGGGAAAGCGACGCCCAAGGGATCGTTTTCCTGCTGTTCCGGTTCTGCGATCCCCAATACATGGAATACGCTTCGGCCAAGCTCGCCTTGCGCGAGGAGGGGATTCCCTTCGTGGTGCTGGAGCCCGTGACGAGGGACGGCCGCTTCGCTCAGATGGAAACGCGCCTGGAAGCCTTTCTTGAGAGCCTGTGAGGAAGGAATCATGCCCAAAACGAGCACGCCGGGAAGCAAAAGATTTCCTCTCGCCTCGTTGTTCATCCTCAACGACCTTTTCACCGACCACTACCGCCGCCTGCGCCGGGCGCGTGAGGAGGGCCGGGTCGTTGCCTGGACCACCATCGGCGTGCCCAAGAACCTGTTGTACGCCATGGACGTCGTCCCCGCGTATCCTCAATTCCACGCGGCCTTCCAGTCGAGCCGAGGAAAAGCCAGGCACATCCTCGACCACCTCGAGGGCAAGTACGAGATTCCCCACGACATCTGCGGCGAGGTCAAGTCCATGATCGGGACCCTGTTGAGCGGAGAGCGCCTGGCCTTCAAGCTCCCCCCGCCGGACCTCATGATCGCCAACAACGGCGCTTGCATCGCCGCCGCCAAGGGATTGCAGTTTCTCAACCGGTTCATGAAAGTCCCCTTCTTCTTCTGCGACTACCCTTTCGTCAGCACCGACGAAACCGAGGGGCACGCCCGGCAGTACGTGAACCGGCAACTGGAGGACATCGTCCGCTCCGTCCAGGAGCGATTCGGTGTGACGTTGGACGAGGAAAAGTACGAGAGATCGAGGGTCAACGACGCCAAGGCCATCCTCGTGTGGCAGGAGATTCTCAAGCTTTTCCGGCACGATCCGGCTCCCGTGGACATCATGGACCTGTACTTGTTTTTCATGCCGCTTTTCGTCGTGGACGGGGAAAACGAGGCCGTTCTGGACCTGCTGATCAGGCTTTACAACGATCTGCGCGCTTTGTGCGACGGAAGCGATGAAAGGCCAGGGACGGCTCCTTCGGAAATTCGGCTTCTGTGGGACATCCTGCCCGTGTATCAGAGGGGGGAGTTTTTCAAGAAGACCTTCGCTAGGCATGGGGCCAAGGTGGTCATGTCCACCTACTTGACGGGGCTTTCCTTCTATCCGGAGTCCATGCGTCCGAGGTTCCGCTATCCCTTGGACAAGGAGCGGGTTCGCGAGGCGTACGGGTCTTCCGGGGTGTCGGGGAGGCACGACGGCATTTTTTGGGAGCAGGACGCCAACCGTCCCGTGGGGCGGCGCAAGGGGCTCGTGAAGAAGATCGTCGAGGATTTCGACATCCACGCCGTGATCATGCACATGGACCGCACCTGTCGTCCCATGTCCCTGCCCCAGTACGAGCTCATGAGATACATCCGGGAAGAGCTGGAAACGCCCGTTTTGCTTTTCGACGCGGATTCCATGGACGAGCGTTATTTTTCCCAGTCCCAGATCGCCACGCGGCTGGAGGCCTTTCTCGAAGGGCTCGGGGAGCGGCTGGATTTCGGGGCCCCGCTTAAGGTTTCGAGGAGATGATCCGTTGCACATCCTGTTCGTTTGTCCGGGGCTGTCCCCCAAGTACTTGGGCCACATCGAGAGGATCGCTCGAAGATATTGGGGGGATGCGCCGTTTTTCAAACGAGACCTCAAAGGCTACCTGCGCTCCATCAAAAGAATGTCCTACGTCCTCGGCCTGCTGACTTTGGCTTCGGACCTTCCTCAAGGGGTGCGGTGCACCTTCGTGGACGAGAACGCCGAAAATCCCCGCCGCCTGGGTTCCCTTTACGAGAGGGGGGATTACGATCTGGTAGCGGTCACCGCCCAGGTGTTTCAGCACGAAAGGGTCGAGGAGATCATTGATCATTTCACGGGAAGAGGGGTTCGCGTGGTGGTGGGAGGCCCCAATGCCACCCTCTTCCCCGAAGATTACCTGCGGGAAGGGGTAAGCGTGGTGAGAGGGGAGGCGGAGAATCTTTTCAAGGCGTTTCTCCGGGACATGGATGACGGGCGGCCCCGGGAGCTTTACCAAAGTCCCGTTTCCGCGGAGGCGGACGACGGAGGATGCGTCGATCTGGCGGATTCGCCCGTGCCCGACTTCTCCCTCGTTTCCCGATACCGCTACAATCTGACGGGTGTCCAGGCCACTCGGGGATGTCCCCACCGGTGCAGATTCTGCAACATGGCTCTTTTGACCGGATCGCGCTATCGTCTCAAGCCCGTGGAGCAGGTGCGCGAGGAGATCCTCCGGGTCAAGCGCTTCTGGCCGGACAGCCGTTTCGTGTTTCACGACGACAACACCTTCACCAACCGGGACTACGCCCGGGAGCTTTTTCACGCCTTGCGGGATATCGACTTGGGAAGCTGGGCCACGAGCACCGACATCTCCCTGGCTCGGGACGAGGACCTGCTGAACCTCGTGGCTTCCAACGGCAGGCCGAGCATTTGCTTCGGCCTGGAGACCCTTGCGCGGGAGAACAACGGGGCCGTGGGAAACAAGCTCAAAGCCCGGTATCAGTCCCGGTATTCCGAGATCGTCCGGCGCGTGCGGGCCAAGGGGATCAACGTCTTCGGGTCTTTCATCTTCGGCTTTCCCGGGGACTCCAGGGAGAGCCTCGCAAAAATCATGGATTTCGTGGCGGAGCACGGGATCGCGGGCTCCATCCAGCGTTTGTCCGCCTCGCCCGGCTCGTTGCTGTACGACGAGCTGGTGGCGGAGTACGAGGGCGTCCATGGGCCCCTCCGGGAAAAGGGAATGGCGCGGGCCCGCATCGTCAACAAGTTCTATATGGAAAAGAACGGTTTTTCCCCGAGAGAAACGGAAGACATGATCCTGGAAGTCCTCGGGGGGGGCGACCCTTCCCGGTTGCCGACGCTCACCATCGGGAACTTGGCCGCCTTCAACACCCTCGTGTCTTGACGGAAGAAGACCGTTGAAAAAGCTTCGTATCTCCTTCAATTCCATTGTTCCCGCGGAATCGCCGGTCCATCTCCTGGCCTTCCGCCAACTGAAGAGCTATCTGGATTTCCAGGGAGCCGGCTCCTCTTTGGACATCTCTTTCAATCTTTTCCTGGCGGACCAACATCCCCGGGACATGGCCCGGCACATTCGGGACCAGGGGCCGGACATGGCCGCCTTCTCCGTTTACACATGGAACGCCGTTTGTATCCGAACGGTCTGCGGAATGCTCAAGGAAGAAATCCCCGGGGTATCCGCGGTGCTGGGAGGTCCCTACGCCACCGGCATGGCCCGGGAGCTCATGGCCGACGGAAGCGTGGATTTCATCGTCAAAGGGGCCGGGGAAGCGGTCTTCCATCGATTCCTTGAAGAATACGGCGCGGGCGGCTCCCGTTTCGAGAACGTTCCCGGGCTGCTCTACCGCCGGAACGGAGAGGTCTTCGAGAACGCCGAAGACGGTGTTTTCGACGTTGGGGTCCAAGACTACCCGTTGGACGTGAAGGAAGGGGATTCCGAGCTTTTCTACTACGAAACCTCCAGGGGATGTCCCTTCAAGTGTCGCTACTGCAGCTGGAGCACCTCCGAAAGAGTCATAAGGTTCTATCCTCGGGAAAAGATCCGAAGAGATCTCGAGGCCATCTTCGAGCTTCGCCATGTGAAGTATCTGGGATTGTGCGACTCCGATCTGTTCATCAACCGGGAGCACGGGCTGTGGGTGACGGGCTGCATCAACCGTTTGAATCGAGAGAGAAAGCGCAAGGGATGGCCGGAAGTCAACCTTTCGCTGGAGATCAACCCGGAATTTCTCGACGACGAGATCATCGACGCTCTCTTGGAGCTGCCCATGGGGGCGAACATCGTTTCCTTCGGGCTGCAAACCGTGGACGAGAAGGTGCATCGGGACCACCTGGACCGTCGGTTCCACAAGGAAGCCTACACCCGCAACATCAAAAGGCTGTACGAAAAGGCCGCCCGAAAGGGCCTTGGCGAAAAGGTCGGGCGGACCACCTTCGTGGAGATCATTCACGGGCTGCCGGGAGACTCGTACCAAGGGTTTCGAAGAACCGTGGATTACATCTTTTCCGAGCTGGGCATGACCAACTTCATCTCCTATCGGTTCCAGCTCCTGCCCGGCTCCTATTTTTGGGACCACGCAAGGGATTACGATCTGGTGTGCCGGGAGGAGCCCCCCTACCTTCTCGTTTCCAGCGACACTTTTTCCGAGGATGACCTGGAGCGAGCCGAGAGGCTGGTTTTCTTCATGTACCTCTTTTCGAGGGTTTTCCGGGCCATCGCCAATTACGTGGGGAGAAACGTGGCGGAAGGGCGCTTGGAGGTTTACGAGAAGATCATCGACCATCTTTCGCGGAGCTACCCGGAAGTGATGGCCGAGCTGGCCAAACACTATCATCCTTCCCACGAGGACGAAGCCATCATCAGGATGCTCAAGTATCGCACGGACAAGGATTTCATGGAGTTGAAATACAAGATCGTGAGAGAGGCGAGAGAGATCGTCAAGGAGCATTTGCGGCAAGCCGGGAAGAGTGAAAACGGCGGGCCGAGGCCCCGATCCCGGAGGGAGCCGTGAGAATTCTGTTCGTTTGCCCCCGGGTCTCCGACGATTACAAGAGGCACGTGGACGCCGTCGCTCGGAAAGGGTGGAGCGGGGCCCGGTTCTTGAGAAGAGATCTTCTGCGAAACGAGCGCTCCATGACGAAGTCCTTCTACGGTCTCGGACTTCTCACCCTCGCTTCGGAGCTTCCGGAAGGGGTGGATTTCGTTTTCGTGGACGAGAACGTTTCCAACGAGGATTGGGAGGACTTTTACTCGCGGGAGGACTACGACGTGGCGGCCCTCACGGCCCAGTTGATCCAGGCCGGGAGGGCCCGGGAGCTGATGGATTTTTTTGCGGGCGAGGGCAAGCACGTGGTGGTGGGGGGGGCCCATCCCACGGCTTTCCCCGAAGACTATTGGCGCCCGGGGGCCAGCGTGGTGACGGGGGAGGGCGAGCTGCTTTTCAAGGCTTTCCTGAACGATTTCGCCCGGAATCGCCCGCGCCCCTTTTACGCGAGCAACGGAGAGGAGTGCGTGGACCTGCGGGCCGCGCCCTTTCCTCGCTTTTCCCTTCTGGCTTCCTGTCGGTACAGTCTGGTCGGCGTGCAGACCACTCGGGGATGCCCGTACCGGTGCCGCTACTGCAACGTTTCCAGAATCTCGGGGACCCGGTACCGCCACAAGCCCGCGGACCGGGTGAGGGAGGAAGCGATGGAGGTGAAGGGGCTGTGGCCGGAAAGCCGCTTTTTCTTTTTCGACGACAATCCTTTCGCGGACCGGCGCTACGGCCTGGAGCTCATGAGGGCCCTGAAGGACGTTCCCCTGGGGACCTGGACGGCTTACGCCGACATTTCCATTTCCCGGCACGACGAACTGTTGGACCTCGTCGCTTCCAACGGAAGCCCCACCCTCTACATCGGCTTCGAAACCTTGTCCCGGCGGAATGCGGACACCTTGGGCAACGAGATGAAGGTGCGGTATCTTGCCACGTGCGAAGAGAGCATCGCCAAAATCCGGGGGAAGGGAATCCGGGTGGCGGGCTCCTTCATGTTCGGCTTTCCGGGGGACACCGAAGAAGACGCTCGCCAAGTCTTTGCTTTCGCAAGAAAAAACGGCTTCGACGCCTACATCACTCGATACTCGGCCTTGCCCGGGGCCGCCCTTTACGACGACCTCGTGGCCGAGTACGAGGCGATCCACGGACCCATGGAGGCTAAGGGAACGGCCCGTGCGAAGATCGTCAACCGGTACTTCATGGAAAAGAACGGCTTCGGGTTTTGGGACACGGAAGAGATGCTCGTCAACGTCCTGAAGGAATGGTTCCCTTCGAACCTGCCCATGCTGGCCCTCGACAATCTCGCCGTTTACCGAACTTATTTCGCTTGAACCTTGAACGCCCGCGAAGGGCTAGGCTACGGGAAATGCGGACCCTTTTCATCTCCCCCATGGTCTCGCGCCGCTACATGGACCATGTGGAAGCTCTGGCCCGCAAGGGCTGGGGAGAAGCCCGATTCGTGGCACGGGACGTCAAGCGTCACGAGCGCCACGTCAAGAGGGTGTTCTACGGCCTCGGTCTGTTGACCCTGGCTTCGAGCCTGCCTCCCGGGATTCCCTTCGCCTTCGTGGATGAAAACCTGGAAAAGAACGACCCGACTCCCTTGTACGAAAAGGGCGATTACGATCTCGTGGCCCTCACCGGCCAAGTCATCCAGCGCCGGAGAATGCTGGAGCTGATGGATTTTTTCTCGGCGCGGGGCGTTCACGTGGTCGTCGGCGGCGTGCACGCCACGGGTTTTCCCGAGGACTACATGCGGAAGGGAGCCAGCGTCGTGGTGGGCGAAGGAGAAGAGCTTTTTCCCGCCTTTTTGAAGGACTTCGCTCGAGGGAAGCCCCTTCCATTGTACAAAAGCTCCTCGCCCGCCGGCATCGATCCGGGGAGATGGCCCTCGCCGGATTATTCCCTTCTTTCCTCCTACCGATACAACCTCGTGGGGGTGCAGACCACCCGGGGCTGCCCGTACCGGTGCGATTATTGCCAAGTCTCCAGGGTCCTGGGGGATCGATATCGGCACAAGCCCGTGGAGCGCGTGGGGGAAGAAGTCCGGGCGGTGAAAAGGCATTGGCCCGACGCCATGTTCTACTTCTTCGATGACAATCTCTTCGCCGACCGGTATTATGCCTTGGAATTGCTTGAAAATCTTCGGGACGTGGACTTGGGGCCCTGGGGGGCCCACGCGGACGTTTCCGTTTCCCGGGACCCGGAGCTGCTGGACCGCATCGCCGCCAACGGGGCCCCTTCCCTGGCCATCGGCTTTGAGACCCTGTCTCCGAGGAACGCTCTTCGTCTGGGCAATCCCATGAAATCCCGCATGCTTCCCGAATACGACGAGGCGGTGGCCCGCCTCGGGGACAAGGGCGTTCGGGTGGCGGGATCGTTCATGTTCGGCTTTCCGGGGGACTCGGAGGAGGAGCTGGAGGAGATTCTGAGCTTCGTCCGGCGTCACGGGATCAAAGGATACATCACCCGGTATTCCGCCATCCCCGGATCGAAAATGTACGACGATCTCGTGAGCGACTACCGGAAGGAAAAGGGGGAATTTTCGGAAAAGGGCACCCCCTTGGCTCGGAAAATCAACGAATTTTTCATGGAAAGGAACGGCTTCGGCTTCCGGGAGACCGAAGACATGATTCTCCAGGCGTTGAAAAAAGCGTACACGCATCGGCTTCCGTTGTCTCAACTGGACGCTCTGGCGGTTTTCAGGAGCTTTTTTACGGAGTAGTAAATGCTTGACCGGGTATTTTTCCGTCAAGGCTCCCTCTTTCGAGGGAATGACGGTGGATTGGCGGAAGCGACGGGAGACGGGGTGTCGGAGCTGGAACAAGGCTTGGAAGCCGTGGCTTCCCCCGGGTTTGGCTGGGGGGTGCGCTCGGGTGAAAACTGCGGGTCCTTCGTCCTTCATCCCTTGGAAGCCGCGTGCTTGAGTGGCCGGGCGCATCCTCGCAGAAGGACGGAATTCCTCGCGGGCAGAGCTGCGGCCCACGAGGCCCTCGGGAAAATGGGCATCCGCGCCGACGCCGTGGTCAAAGGCGACATGGGCGAGCCCGTTTGGCCCCCGGGGGTTGCGGGGTCCATCACCCATAAAGCCGGAGTGGCCGTGGCTGTGACGGCCCCTCTTCAACGATGCGCCTCTCTGGGGGTGGACCTGGAAACCGTTGGCGAGCCCGTCACCCTGGACATTGCCAAAAGAGTGTGCGGCAAGGAGGAGCGGCGGTGGGTTCTGGACGCTCCTGAAGAGGAAGAGCGGATCCTGCGGTTGAAAACGATCTTTTCCGCCAAGGAGTCCGTTTTCAAAGCCTTCTGTTCCTTGACGAGAAAAGGCTTGGGCTTCAAGGACATCAAGTTGCGATGGTGCGCTGAAAAGCACGGGTTCCACGGGAAGACCGCCCGAGGGAAAGCCGGAACGGGCATGGCTCCCGAGGGGCCTTTCTTCGTCTCGTGCCTGATCACCCGACGTTTCGTCGTCACGTTTCTTCGTCTCCCGTGAGCTTTTTCGCCGGTCATGGAAATCCGTCCCTTCTCATGCGATTATTCCGATCTCCTCGAGCTCGTTCGGCGCGCTTGGCCGGCCGAGCACAAGGGATACCTGGATTACACCGAGAAAGACCTGGAAGACATCTTCCAAGCGCCCGACACGGACCCCCGTCTGACCTTGGGGGCCTACCGCAACGGCAAGCTCGTCGCCTTCCTTCTTTCCAAAAGAAAGCGTCTCGCCATTCACGGCCGGGAGTATCTCGGGCTTTTCAACACCCTGGCTTCCACCCATCCCGATCACGCCCATCTGTTCCCCTACCTGCGGTTGAAGGAGCGGTGCATCGAAAAGGCCGTGGATCGAGGATACCGCCTCAACTTCGGCTTCGTGGCCGAAGGCATCAAAAACGGCTCCATCGAGAGCCTTTACGCTCGAAGGAAGGGATTTCACTGCTGCCGGGTGCATTCCTTCTCGTCGTTGATGGCCCCGGAGACGGAAGACGGCCCGTCCCCGCCTCTTCGGGACGCGAGCGAAAGCTTGGATGGTTTGACGATCCGTCCGTTCCGTGAATCGGATACGGACCGTTGCCTGGAGATCGTCCGGGAAGCGGTGGCTCGCTGCCCCGTGCATGAGAAGTGGGATCGAGCCTCTTTCCTCCATCACTTTATCCGCCGGGCGGGAAGCTTCGCTCGCGTGGTGGAGCGGGAGGGGCGAGTGGAAGCCTTGGCGGGATGCTTGGGGGCTGTCATGAATTACCGGCGCTTCCAAAGAAAGGTCCGCATCTTCTACGATCTTTTCCTGGACCGACTGACGGAGGCGCAAAAGCAAGGGGTCTTCGGCCTGGTGGCGGACCAGTCCAAGCGGGAGGAATCCGACGGGATAGCCGTCCCGAATACCGGATATTTCCATACGGGCTTCCTGGAAAGAATGGGCTACCAATCCCTGCCCTTTCGAAGCTACCAAACGCATCTTCTGGTCACCTTTTTTGGCGATCCGGTGGAATTGGGCCCTCGGGATCCGTTTTACCTGGAGATCCTGTGAACGGTCCGGACGGACGGGAGAGTCCCATGGCGACAGCGGAAACGGAAAAGCTTTTCCACGAGACGATCGAAAAGGGGCGCAGGGAAGACTCCCCCTACGATGCTCTGGTTTTGTTTTCCGGGGGCAAGGACAGCACCTATCTGGCCCACCTCATGAAAACGGCGGGGGGGAGCGAAAACCGAGTTTGTTTGTTCGCCGTGGACAACGGCTTCGAGGGGGCCTCCTTCGCCGACCACGCAAGGAAGACCGCCGCTCGGTTGGGCTGCGACCTCTACCTTTTCAAGCCCTCCGAGGAGGATTTCGTTCGCTTCTACCGGTTTCTGCTCACGGAGCCGGCCCTCAAGGAGATGGACGGCAATCCCCTGTGCTTTTTCTGCGGGCGCTACCTCATGTCCCTGGGGATCGACTTCGCCGAGCGCAACGGGATTCCTTTGGTCGCTTACGGGGCCACTCCCGACCAAGTCCACCTGGATCTTTCGACTTCGACTCCCCGGGACATCCGGATTTTCGAAATGGCTTCCGCCAAGGTTTTCATGAAAAACCACAAGAAGGTCAAGGAATTGTCCGGTTATCGGAACGATCCCGTCGTTGGAAGAATGATGGACCGAGTGTTCCACAAATCCCACACGGTGAAGCTGGTCTTTCCCTTTTTGTATGTGGAGTACCATGCGGAGCGGATCAAGGAGACGCTGGTGCGCCATTACGGATGGCAGAACCCTTCGGAAGGCTTGGACAACGGTCGCTATCTGACCTCCGGCTGCGAGCTGGTGCAGTTGTTCGGGCTGCTGGCTCGAAAGGCCGGCTTCAAGCTCCACGAGCCGGAGCAATTCCAAAGAGATCACGCTCGGGGCGTAGTGAGCGACGAGGCTTACGAGCACAACATGGCCTTGCTCGAGGATATCATGGAGGCTCGGGTGAGTCCCGAGGTGGAGCGCCTCCTGCGAAAGCTGGGCTTGGAGAAGGAGCTTTTGGGTGAGTGAGCACGTTTCTCTTGACAAAGGCCCCTGTTCCCGCCATTCCGGGCGGAGGGAGGATGCGATGATACGGATTTTCCGGTCTCCTCCGCAGTCCGATCCGTATTCCGTAAAATACCGTCTCTAACGGCGAAAATGCTCTCATTCCGAAGGCGAAGCGAGCACCATGGTGGAAAAGCTGGACAAGGAAACCCTCGCGGCGCAGATGCAGGTGGTCAACCTCGCCATCGGGCCCTGGAAGTTCCAGGTGCTCTCGACCCTCTGCAACCTGGGAGTTTTCCGCCTCCTCGAGGAAGGCCCCCTGGACGCGGAGGAAATGGCCCGCAGGCTGGGGGTGCCCGGGGACGCTCTGGCCCGATTGCTGGCGTGCGGCGCGGGACTCGGCTACTTGACTCGCGAGGACGGTGTCTATTGCAATGCGGAAACGACCTCCAGGGTCCTGACTCCCGGAAAGCCGGGGTTCATGGGCAACTGGCTCGCCCTGTGCGACCGCTGGTATCATACCTTCGGGCGCCTCGAGGAGGCGGTGCGCACCGACCGGGCGCCGGAGGACGTCAATTTCGGTCCCGACGCGGCCTACAACGAGCTGTTCGTCAAGGGGATGATGGACTACACCCGCTACCGGGGACGCGACTTGGCGAGCCGTTTTCCCCTGGGGGACGGGAAAACGCTGCTGGACGTGGGGTGCGGCCCGGCTTTGTATTCCATCCTCCTGTGCCGCGAGCATCCGCATCTGAAATGCACGGCCATGGACCTGCCCCGGGCCCTGGAAATCGCCGGGAAGGAAGTCGCCCAAGCGGGCATGGAAGACAGAATTCGCCTGGCCCCCTGCGATTACAAGGAAGCGAGCTCCCTGGGAGAAGGCTACGATGTCGTCTTCCTTTCCCACATCCTCCACCAGGAAAGCGAGGAGGAATGCCGCAGGCTCCTGGGAAAATGCTTTCGCTCCCTGAATCCCGGCGGCATTCTGGCCGTCCAGGCCATGTTTCCCGACGCCGGCGGCACGGGAACCTCCTACGCTCTTCTGCACGATCTGCTGACGCTTCTGATCTTCCCGGGAGGCAGGAACCACACCATTGCGGATACGGTACGATGGCTGGAAGAAACGGGATTGGTCCGCGTGCGTCACCAGCCCCTGTCCTTTTTCAACGTCAACTCCCTGGTTCTTGGGGAGAAGGAGTGAGAAGGGTTTGCGGCCATGAGGGGTGAGCTGAGCCCGAGCGAGAAGACGATGCTGGAGAGCGTGAGGCGGTTCGCCCGCGAGCGCATCGAGCCCGTGGCGGCGGAGATCGACCGAACGGCGGCCTTCCCTGCGGAAACCGTGGGGCGAATGGCGGAGCTGGGGGTTTTCGGCTTGTTGATTCCCGAAGCCTACGGGGGCGTTTTCACGAGCCATCTTCTCTATTATTCCGTCGTGCGGGAGTTGGCCGGCCACTGCGCCTCCCACGCCTTGACGCTCCTCTCCCATTGTCTGTGCGCCCACCTCGTCGCCACCTTCGGAAGCGAAGAGCAAAAAAGGGCGCACTTGCCTCGTCTGGCGTCCGGCGAGACGTTGGGGGCCGTGTGCATGACCGAGCCCGACGCGGGCTCCGATCTGGCCGCCATCCGGACGTTCGCCCAAGAGCGGGACAACGTTTACGTCGTCCAGGGCGGCAAGCACTTCATCACCAACGGGGGCCGGGCGGACCTTCTGGTGGTGCTGGCGTGCGTTTCTCGACAAAAGACCCCTTTCAATCAAAGTCTTTTCCTGATGGAGAAGTCGACGGAAGGGGTGCGGATCGGTCGTTGCGAGATGAAAATGGGGTGTCGGGGGGCGGACACCCGCGAGCTTTTTTTCGACGAGGTCGAAGTCCCGGCCGCCAACCTTCTGGGCAGGAAGGGGCAGGGGATGCTGCAGATCGCTCATGCCATGGAGACTTCCCGAACGGCCGTGGCGTCCTTGTCCCTGGGGCTGGCCGAGAGAGCTTTCCGCCACGCCCGGGATTATTCCAAGCAGCGCAAGCAGTTCGGTCAGACCATCGGAAGCTTCGACGCCATTCGTTTCTACTTGGCCGAAACGGCCACGGACATGGAATGCGCCCGTTTGCTGATCCAGGAGGCCGCCGAGCTTCAGAGGAAAGGAAAGCGCATTGTCCGGCAATCGTCCATGGCCAAGCTCTTTGCGACGGAAATGGCTTTCAAGGCCGCTTCGCGGGCCTTGCAAATCCACGGGGGCTACGGGTACATGCAGTCGTTTCCGCTGGAGCGCATTTTCAGGGACGCCCGGCTTTTCACCATCGTGGAAGGGACCAACGAGATCCAGCGCAAGATCATTGCCGGCCACCTTTGAAAAGGGGCGATGTTTTTGCGGAATCGGGTCGGGAACCCAACAAGGAGGAATCTTCGGATTGGGAAGCGTCGTCGAGTATCTTGAGAGGAGTGTGAAAGATTATCCCGGCGAGGTCGCCTTGATCGAATCCAACGTCGCCCTCTCCTACGGCGAGCTTTGGGCCCGAGCGGGGGCCTTGAGCCGAGTCGTCGCACGGATGGCCGGCGGGGAGGGGAGGCGCGTTTGCATCTCCCTTCACAATACCATGGACTTCGTCGTTTCCTGCTTGGCTGTTGCGGGGGCCGGCTGCGTGCCCGTTTTGGTGCACGCGGCCTCGCCGGCGGAGAAGATTTCGCGCATCCTGGAGGACGCGGGAGCTTCGGGCTTCATCGGTCATTCGTGGATGGTGGAATCTTTGCCCGCTCCGGGGGGCGACCTTTCCTTCGTCCTCACCGACAAGCCCCTCAAGCCCGCTTCCGGAGCCTGCGAGGGTGGTCCCCGCTCCCTTTGGCGGGGAGACCTCGGGACGCTGACGGAGGCGGGCCAAGGCAAATTTTCGGCATCCTTCCTTCCCCGGCCGGGCAAGGGCGATGGCGCCGCCATCATCTACACGTCCGGCTCCACGGGCTTTCCCAAAGGGGTCGTGCTGTCCGCCGGAAATCTGGACTACTCCACCTCCGTCATGGTGGATTTCCTGGGCCTTGCCCATGGGGATCGCTCGCTGGTGAGCATGCCGTTCACCCATTGCGCCGGTCTGTTGCACCTCCTTGCCATGATCCGTTGCGGGGGAAGCGTGGTGACGGGGGAAAGTCCGGCCCTCGCCGGTCCTTTTTTCAAGGCCGTGGAGCGAAACGCCGTCACGGGCTTGCCGGCGGTCCCTTCTCTCGCGGGGCTTTTTCTCAACCGCCATGGGGACCAGGTCGCCAAGCGATTGCGGGGATTGAGATGGATGGAGCTTTCCAGCGCCCCGTGCGGGCCGCCCCTCGTCGCCGCCCTCGCCCGGACCCTCCCCGGCGTGGCCCTGTACAACACCTACGGGCTCACGGAAGCCCCCCGGGCCACCTACTGCCGCATGGAAAACGGGGAGGCCGCGACATCCGTGGGGGCCCCCACCCGAGAGGTTTCCGTGGAAGTCCTCGACCCCGACGGACGAAGCCTTCCTCCGGGAAGCACGGGGGAGCTGGTCGTCTCGGGCCCCAACGTGGCTACGGGCTACTGGGGCCGACCCGAGGAAGCCCGGAAGCGGTTCACGGAAAGGGGCTTCATGACGGGAGACATGGGCTACCGGGACGAGGAGGGAAATATTCATCTTCGGGGGCGCGTGGACCATATGGTCAAGATCGGAGGGGAAAGCGTGCATCCCCTGGAGGTCGAAAGGGTCGTGGCCACGGTTCCGGGAGTGGTGGACGCATGGGTTTACGGCGAGGACGATCCCCTGCGGGGAAATATCCTGCGTGCCAAAGTGGTCAAGGGATCGGAGGCTCTCTCGGAAAAGGATGTCTTGCGGCATTGCCGCAAAAGCCTGGAGGGATTCAAAGTGCCTGCGAGCGTCGATTTTTGCGACGAGATCCCCCGCAACGGCGCGGGCAAGGTCGAGAAGGGTGGTCAGTGGCCGGCGGGAGCCGACTCCAAGGTTGAGGGCGTAAGTGCTTGACCGGGCGCTCTCCGCTTGAAGTGCGAAGTTTGAAGGGGGAAGGGTGAAAAAGGACAAAGAGTCGCGCTTCGCACTTCACCCTTCCAAGGGGGATTCAGGGGGATTTTTCCAAAAATGATACGGTTCGGGAGGTCATGGTCGAGTCCTTATGAGCGGTGACGGGGGACAGGAGACTCGGGTGATCGATTTCCATGTTCACTTGATGGATCGGTCGTGGCTTCCCGGCAAGTGGTGGCGATGGCTGGAGCGGCGGGATGCCTCGCGGGGAACGGGGCTGAAGGGGGTCCTGGCCAAGGGAAGGCCCCGGGGCGTGGAGCGCTTTTTCGACCCCGAGGGGCGTAAGCTCCTGGACGCCATGGACCAGGGAGGGATCCACCGGAGCGTCGTTCTGCCCCTGGATTACGGGCTCCTTCTGGGCGAGCCCGAAACGTCCATCCGGGAGCAGAACCGGCGCATCGCCGAGATCGCCCTGCGGCACCCCTCGCGCATCGTCGCTTTCGCGGGAGTGGACCCCCGCCGGCCCGAGGCCGAGGCGATCGTCGAGGAAGGGATTTGCCAGTTGGGCATGAAGGGTGTAAAACTGCACCCCGGTGCGGGGTTCGATCCGGGAGACGACGGGTTCCGACCGTTGATGGAAAGGATCGCCGAGCTGGGGGTGCCCCTCCTGATCCACACGGGCTCGGCTTTCGGGCCTTTGCGGAGCCGCTGGTGCCGCCCTTTGGACCTTGACGTTCTTCTGTCCCGGTATGCCGATCTTCGAATCGTGGCGGCGCACATGGGCGGCGGCTGGCTCGACGAGCTGTGCTGGACGGGATACATGAAGCCGCAATTGTATGGGGACGTCTCTCTTTGGCAAATGCGGTGCCGGCAAGCCCCCCGGGAATTCGGGGCCTCTTTGCGAAAGGCGCTGGACATGCTCGGCATGGAGCGGGTGCTGTTCGGCACGGACTGGCCCTTCACGGCGGACGTCATGAGCCCCGGAAAGTACGCGGATGCCGTCCGAGGCCTTTCGGAGTCGTCGGGCGTGCGTTTCCTTTCCGCGGAGATCAAGGCGATTCTTGGAAGGAACGGTGCTCGGTTGCTGGGGATCGAATAAAGGAGGGAAGCTTTGGAGTCTCGCTCGATCCGGGAGCGCATCTACGCCTTCATCGTGGAAGAGCTCAACGACGGTCTGGAATTCGACGGCGACGCCGATCTGATTCAGCAGGGATTGATCGATTCCATAGGGGTGATGAAGCTCCTCGAATTCATGGAGGCTTCCTTCGGCGTCGAGATCGATCTGGAGGCCATCGCGGCGGAGGACTTTCAATCGTTGGAGAGCCTGGAGGGCTTCGTGGAAAGACTGCAAGGGGACGCTTGATTCATGAGCCGGCAAGAGCAAGTGGCGGCCACCATCGAGGCCTTCGTCCGGAAGACCTTTCTCATCGACGGGGACGATCCGGAATTCAGCCGCACCTGCGATCTGTTCGAGGAAGGCTTCGTGGATTCCATGGGGCTGGTGAAGCTTCTTTCCTTTATCGAGAAGGAATTCGGCGTCACGGTGGAGGAGGAGCATCTCTTCGACGAGCGGTTTCCCACCATCCAAGGGGAGAGCGAGCTGATCGTGGAGCTCATGGGCTCGACGGGATAGTGGGCGGTAGGCGGAAAAACTCCAAACCGGAAGCCGGAAGCCTGTGAGAGACAAGGACATCGCCATCGTGGGGCTGGCCTTCAAACTGCCGGGGGCCGACGAGCCGGAGGCTTTCTGGCAAAATCTGGTGAAGGGGAAGGACGGCGTCCGCGAAACGGACGGGGAGCGGTGGAGGATCGACGCTCTGCCCGGCAATGGAGAGGAAGATTCTCCGGGCGGGATGGGCCGTTGGCAAGGAGGCTTCCTCGACGGAATTGATCGGTTCGACGCCTCCTACTTCGGCCTTTCCTCCCGGGAGGCCGCCTGCATGGGCCCCATGGAGCG
>Ga0180429_10001840_pt1 | contig 17818 bp, 11 predicted proteins | sample SS_ome_FD_132428 | JGI IMG/M metagenome (GOLD analysis project Ga0180429, IMG submission 132428) | Hypersaline lake sediment archaeal communities from the Salton Sea, California, USA - SS_1_S_1 metaG | ecosystem: Environmental > Aquatic > Non-marine Saline and Alkaline > Hypersaline > Sediment ...
CAGTCGAGGTGCGCGCGCTGCAACGAGGAGCTGGCAAACCTCCTCGACGTCTGATTTCGTTCGACCTATTTCAAGACTCCCGGGAGAGAATCAATGGAGTTCGGTCCGCCGAGAGGCATGCGTGATTTCTACCCCGAAGACCTGGCAGCGAGAAACAGACTTTTCAGTCTCTGGCGCCGGGCGGCCCATCTTCATGGATTCGAGGAATATGACACGCCCGTCGTGGAGACCGAGGAGCTTCTCATCCGCAAGGGGGGCGAAGACATTGTGCGCCAGATTTACGCCTTCGAGGACAAGAGCGGCCGGCGCCTGGCGCTGCGGCCCGAGATGACCCCCTCCCTTGCGCGCCTCGTCCTCACCAGGCAGAACACTCTCAGCTTTCCTCTCAAGTGGTTTTCCATCCCTCAGTGCTTCCGCTACGAACGGATGACCAAGGGCCGCAAGCGCGAACACTACCAGCTCAACCTCGACATCATCGGCGAGGAGAGCGTCTTCGCCGAGGCGGAGGTTCTCTCCGCCGCGATCAGATCGCTGATTCTGGCCGGCCTCGAGGAGGGCGACTTTTACGTTCATGTGGGCAGCCGCGCGCTCCTCGGCGACCTCTTCGATGCGTCGGGCATTCCGACGGAGCAATTCGACGCCGTCTGCCTCGCCCTCGACAAGCGCGACAAGCAGCCGCCCGAAAAGATCGCCGAACTCCTCCGCGCCGAGGGGCTCTCCGACGCACAGGTGGAAAAGACCTTCCAACTACTCGAGATCAAGGAGCTCGACGAGGCGTCGGACTATCTTTCCCGATGCCTGGCGGCCGAGCCCGAAAAGAAAACCGCTCTCGACGATGTAAAACAGCTCTTCGCGGTGATGAACGATTACGGCCTGGGCGGATTCCTGAAATTCGACATATCGATCGTGCGCGGTCTCGCCTACTACACGGGGATCGTCTTCGAGGCCTTCGACGCGAAAAGGAAATTCCGGGCGATCTTCGGTGGCGGCCGCTACGACAATCTTCTCAGCGCGCTCGGCGGAAAGCAGATCCCCAGCGTGGGACTCGGATTCGGCGATGTGGTGGTGGCCGAGATCCTACGGAGCCTCGGCCGACCTTTGAAGGCGCCGCCCTCGGTCGACGTCCAGATCGGTTTCCTCTCCAAAGAAGAACAGCCCATGGCGCTCCGCGGCGCGCGCACCCTGCGCGAAGGGGGCCGGTCGGTGGCGATCGACCTCAAGGCGCAAAAGGCAAAAAAATTCTTCACCCGCGCGGCGCGATCGGGCGCTCGCTACGCCATCTTCATCGGACCGTCGGAAAGGGACGCGGGCCGCTACGTGGTCAAGAACATGGCCGAAGCTCTCCAGGAGACAGCCTCTCTCGACGAACTCTGCGCCAAGGTCGGTGAGTGAACACCGTCTCGATGGAAGGGAGAATCTCGCCGTGGCCGCCAATACCGTTCTGCTCCGGGCTGAAAATGTCTCCTTGAGGCGCGATTCGGGAACGGGCCGCCGTGTTATCCTCGACAAGGTCAACCTCTCCATCGGCGGCGGCCAGATCATCCACCTTCAGGGCCCCTCGGGTACGGGAAAGAGCACGCTGCTCTGGGCTCTCGCCCGCATGCTGCCCCTCGACGAGGGCGCACTCTTTTTCGAGGGCCGTCCGGCGTCGGAATGGACCGCCCCCACGTGGCGCACGCTGATGGCTCTCGTGGTCCAGACCCACTCCATGGTTCCCGGAACGGTGGCGGACAATCTCCTCCTTCCCTGGACGTTGAAGATCCGGAATCGGCCGGAGAGCGGAGCGGACGTTTCGAGGCCCCACAATGACCGGCTGCGCCGCGAGCTCGACGCGCTGCTTCTCCACGAGGTCTCCCTCGAGACCGACGCCTCGCAGCTCTCCGTCGGCCAGGCCGCGCGGATCTCGATCGTGCGCACCCTTCTCACGGCGCCCCGATGCCTGCTCCTCGACGAACCCTGCGCGGCGCTCGACGGCGACGCGTCCGATCGTGTCATGGCCCGGATCGCCGATTTCACCACCGACGACCGGGCCGCACTCATCGTGGGCCACGGGGCGCTCGATCGCGTGGGCCGCGTTGCGCGCGTGGGCCGCGTTTTGCGCCTCGATTCGGGAAAGCTGACCGAGGAGGGGCGATGACGGGCGCTGTCGAAATCGGCCTGACACAGCTCATTCTGGCGACGGGATTCATCGTTGTCGCCGCGGGCCTCAGTCTCGCCCTCAGCCTCGGCTACTGCCGGTCGCTGGTCATCGCCACGGTGCGCACCTACCTGCAGCTCTGGGCGCTCGGTTTCGTTCTCCGCTGGGTGTTCGCCATCGATTCGGCCTGGCTCGTTCTTGCGATCCTTACCGTGATGTTGATCATGGCGGTCTTCACCATTCAAGGCCGCGTGACGAGCCGGCCGCGCGGAATCTTCCCTGCCCTCTTCAATGCCGTGTTCATCTCGGGCGTGACCGTGACCTTCGCCGTGACCGCCCTCATCGTGAAAGTGGAACCGTGGTACGCGCCCCGCTACGTGATCCCTATCGGCGGCATGGTAATCGGCAACTCGATGACAGGCCTCGCCCTCGCCCTGGAGCGCGTCTTCGGCGATATGGCGAAGCGTAGGAACGAGATCAACACGCTCCTCTCCCTCGGTGCCACCACCTTCGAGGCCGCCCGGCCGAGCATCCGCACCGCGCTCCGCGCCGGACTGATTCCGACGATCAATTCGATGAGCGCCGTGGGCATCGTGTTCATTCCCGGAATGATGACCGGCCAGATCCTGGCCGGCGCCGATCCCCGCACGGCGGCCTCCTACCAGATCGTGGTCATGCTCATGATCTCGGCCGCCACCACTCTCGGTTCGGTGATCGCCGTCCTGACCTCCTACGGCCGCGCCTTCGATCGACAAAGTCGCTTCACCCTGGACGAAAGAAGCTGATCCCGGTTAAATGACAGCTCGACCTTGCCGCAGCGACGCCCTTGCACCCCACGGGGCGCCCGGTTTTCGATCCCAGGAGACGCCATGAACCGCCAGATGATTCTTGTGACCCTCACCGCGGGGGCCGTGATATTCACCCTCCTTCTGCTCATCCAGACCAAGGCGGCCAGACGAACCCCCGACCTCGTGCTCGTCAACGGCCGCATCATCACCATGAACGCACAGAGTCCGAGCGCCACGGCGATCGCGATCAAGGCCGACCGGATCGTGGCGGTCGGTGCGTCGGACGAGATCGCCAAGATGGCCGGCGCTTCGACGCGCGTCGTCGATCTCGGCGGAAAGACGGTCGTGCCCGGACTGATCGAATCCCACGCCCACCTTCTCGGGATGGGTCGGGCCATGATGATTCTCGACCTCACCGGCGCGGCGAGCGAGGAGGCGATCGCCGATCTGGTGCGCGCGCGGGCGGCCGAGCTCGGACCGGGCCAGTGGATCGAGGGGCGCGGCTGGGACCAGAACCTCTGGGAAGTCAAACGCTTTCCCACCTTCCAGTCGATCAGCGAGGCGGCTCCCCAAAACCCGGTCTGCCTCACGCGCGTCGACGGCCACGCCGTCTGGATCAACCGCGCCGCCATCGAGGCGTGCGCCATCACGGCCGCCACGGCCGACCCTGCGGGCGGCCGCATCGAACGGGACGGAGCGGGCGAGCCGACAGGAGTGCTCGTCGACAATGCCGCCGATCTCGTGGGCGCCAAGATTCCGCCCCTCACACGGTCGGCGAAGAAAGAAGCTCTTCTCGCCGCGATCGAAAAGTGCAACGCCTTCGGCTTCACCAGTTTCCACGACGCCGGCGCCGGGGCGGACACGATCAGCCTCTACCGCGAGATCCTCGAAGAGGGCGACCTGACCCTCCGCATGAACGTGATGCTCTCGGGAAGCGACGCCGGTCTCGTGGAAGACTATTTCGATTCCGGCCCGGTGCGGGGCGAGGGCGGCCACTTTCTCGCCATCGGGAGCGTCAAGCTCTTCGCCGACGGCGCGCTCGGATCGCGCGGCGCGGCACTTCTCGAGGACTATGCCGACGAAGCGGGCAACACGGGCCTTCTCATCGACGGCGAGGAACGCATCTTCGAGATCGCCGATCGGGCGCTCGCCGCCGGCTTCCAGGTCTGCACACACGCCATCGGCGACCGGGGCAATCGCGTCTGCCTCGACGCTTACGAGCGCGCCTTCAACGCTCACCCGGGCGTCGACGATCCCCGGTTCCGCATCGAGCACGCCCAGATCCTCGACGAGAACGACATCGCCCGCTTCGCAAAGCTCGGTGTGATCGCCGCCATGCAGTCCCAGCACTGCACGTCGGACATGGCCTGGGTGCCCGCGCGGATCGGCGCCGACCGTTCGGCCGAGGGCGCCTACGTCTGGAAATCGCTTCTCGATCTCGGAGTGAGCCTGCCCAACGGTTCCGACGCGCCCGTCGAATCGGCCAATCCCTTTTATGGCATCTATGCCGCCGTCACCCGAAAGGACCGCACCGGCAAACCGACGGGTGGCTGGTACCCCGACCAGCGCATGACCCGCGAGCAGGCGCTCGAGTCGTTCACCCTCAGCGGCGCCCACGCCTCCTTCGAGGAAGACCTCAAGGGCTCGATCGAGAAGGGCAAGCTGGCCGACATCACGGTCCTCTCCAAGGACATCATGTCCGTCCCCGCCGAGGAGATTCTAACAACCGACGCCCTGCTCACAATCGTGGGCGGAAAGGTCGTCCACGAGGTTAACGGTGCCTTCTAAAAGGTTAGTTGAGTCACGAGTCTGATGGCGTCGCCGCCCGAATAGCAGTTTCGCACGGTCGGAGGCTGTCAGGAGTTTTGCTCCCGACTTCAAGAGTTCCGAAGGAACGAATGCGGAGGGAGCAAAACTTCTGACAGCCTTCGACCTAGAACCACCCTTCTCATCCGGCAAGTTCCATCAGCGAGTCAAGCGTGAATCGCCCGCCCCCCCGCGTCGAGCGCGGCTTCCATGATCGCCTCGTGCAACGTGGGATGGCTGTGGATCGCATGGCCGATCTCTTTCCAGGTCAGGCCGGCGGCCACGGCGATCTCGAGCTCGCCCACGAGCTCGGCCGCCTCGGGGCCGACGATGTGGCCGCCGATCAACCGATCGCTCGCCCCGTCGAAAATGAGCTTGACCATCCCGTCACGCTCACCGGCCGCCACCGCCTTGCCCACGCCCATGAACTGAAAGCGGCCCACCTTGACGTCGAATCCCTTTTCGATCGCCGCCGCTTCCGAGAATCCCACGCTCCCCACCTGGGGGTGGCAGAAGGTGCAGCCCGGAATGGCGTCGTAGTTCATCGGATCGGGTTCGCGCCCCGCGATGCGCTCCACGCAGAGGATCGCCTCGTGGGAGGCGACGTGGGCCAGAAGTGGCGGGCCTATCACGTCGCCGATGGCAAAGACGCCGTCGACGGATGTCTTGTAGCTTTTGTCGACGGTGATGAAGCTCCTCTCGCAATTGATGCCGATCTCTTCGAGGCCGAGGTTCTCGATGTTGCCGCGTACGCCGATCGCCATGAGCGCTTTCTGGCCGGTGATCGTTTTTTCCACGCCCTTCTTGTCGGTCACGGTGACGGTCACGCCGTCGGGGCCGGGGACCACGCTCGAGACGGAATGTTTGGTGAGAAGCTTCATCTTGTGCTTCTTGTAGACGCGCGCCACCACCTTGGAGATCTCGGGATCCTCGATGGGAAGGACAGTGTCGAGCATCTCGATGATCGTGATCTTAGTGCCGAGACTGTTGTAGAAGTAGGCGAACTCCATGCCGATGGCGCCGGCGCCGATGACCACCATCGACTCGGGGAGCTTATCGAGGGTCATCGCCTGGCGGTAGCCGATCACCGTGTGGCCGTCGATCTCGATCCCCGGGATGCTGCGCGCCCGTCCACCCGTGGCCACGATCGTGTTCGCCGCCTCGATGCGGTGCGTCTCGGCGCCGGCAGCGTCGCCGACCGCCACCTCATGGGGCGACAAAAATCGCGCCGTTCCCTCGATGACGGGGATCTTGTGTTTCTTGAAGAGATAGGCGACACCCATGGAGACGCGCTTGGCCACCGCGCGGCTGCGGGAGATGATGCCTTCGAAATCGATGGTGAAGTCGGTGGTCGGGACGCCGAATTCTTTCCCCCTGCGGATCGTCTCGACGACCTCGGCGCTCTTGAGCAACGCCTTGGTCGGGATGCACCCCCAGTTGAGGCAGACTCCGCCGAGCTCGGCCCTCTCCACGACGGCAACCTTGATGCCGAGCTGGGCGGCCCTGATGGCGCCCACATATCCGCCCGGTCCCGATCCGATGAACAGCAGGTCGTACTTCGATGAGTCCATTGATCCCTCCCTGGGACTGAAAAATAAGAGCCTCTTCGCCCCGCCCCATGCCGGCGCCTTCGAATTTAAGGAGGCCGTGGAAAAATGTCACTCCAATTCCAGATCGGACGACTTTTTCGGCAGGCGGGAAAGAAAAGGTTTGAACACTTTGCGGTGGCAATTGGATAATGTGTCTTTCCCGGCGGTTTTAGGTCCAGTCTTCAAGAGGACTCGATTCGAGGAGAGCCCGAATGCGTTTCTGGCTGATCGGCTGCGGTTCACTGCTCGTCATCGTCATCATTCTCGGTGGGCGCCGTTTCAACTACATCAAAAACGCGGCGCTCGAATTCAAGGACGATCTCGATTTTGTCCTCACCGAGTATCGAACATTGGAACGGGACTTTCCCTTCGAGAAGCCCGAACAGGGGATCCTCTCAGCCGACGACTACGGGCGCTTCGCCCGGTGCCGCCAGATCCTGCTCGACGATCTGGACGAGTATTTTGGCGAGTTCGAAGGCGAGGAAACGTCGTGGAAGAAAAAAATCTCCCTCGTCGTCAACATGGCCACCGAACTCGGACGCTTTCACGTGGCCGCCCTCAGGGAGGCGGGGCTCTCGCCCAACGCTTACGAATGGTACGTGAACCACACATTCCTCGTGCTCAGGTATGCCGAACATCCCGAGGCGTCGGCCGAGCTCAAGGAGCTCAGGCGCGCCATCGAGGACCTGTCGTGGGAGGACAATCCCCTCGCCGACGACGGAGACGAGCCCTTCGCCGATGGGACCGACGACCTGGACGAAATCCTCCCGCAAGTCGACGCGATCTACATCGATCTCCCGAAAGAAAACCTCGACGCGGTTCTCGCTCACGCCGACGCCTTAAAAGAAACGGAGCGAGTCATCTATTTCGACGTCGTTTTCCTCGAGATGAAAATCCATCGGGACGAGGCGGAAAACGAATTCGGGGCCAACAAATGAGGAACCTCCCATGACCGGAACCGCCCCCGAGCCATCGAATATCACCTCCCTGAGGACACTTCTGTCCGATGTGATCGCCCCCGTTCTGTTTCCCCGCGACGCGTCCGCCCTGCGACCCGATCTTCCGCAGCGCGCGATCGAGGTTCTCGACGGCGTGGGCGATCTGGAGGCGCGCTGGGACGAGATTTCCCGACTGGCCGATGATCCCCGATCGATGGCCGCGATCGGAAGCCGCTTTGCGGCCGATGACCGGGTGGTCAAGAGGGGCCGGACCATCGCCTTCCACTTCGGCGGAGAGCGGTCCTTCGCCCCGCCCGCCAAGGGCGCCGCTGCCGGACTCGGAATCACTCTCAAAGCCGAGGGGTCTCTCGCTCTCGAGTTCAGAAGCGGCGCCGAAAAATTCGACGATCCCGTGGTACACAAAAGATTTCTCTCGGTGGCCGGATCGCTCCCTCGGGCAGCGGCCACAGACATTCTCGCCGCGGCAGTCCTGCCCCAAACCAGCGCACTCCTCGGGGTGAACACACCGCTCAAGGCGACTCTGATGGGATTCCCCTTCAGCCTCCGCTTCGGGGTGGTCGTGGCCCACGAGGGTCGGCTCAGGTTCTTTGCCGCCGGTCCGATCGTCAAGGAAATCCCCCTTTGAAAGGAGAAGGCTGGTCATGAACAAGCAGACGACTCTTCGAAAACTCAAGGACGAGAAGGTCCGTTTTCTGAGACTGCAGTTCACCGACGTGATGGGCATCATCAAAAACGTGGAGGTTCCCGACCACCAGTTCAAGAAGGCCGTGGACGGCAACATCCTCTTCGACGGTTCGTCGATCGAGGGTTTCGTCCGTATCGAGGAGTCGGACATGAAGCTCGCGCCCGACCTCGAAACGCTCGACATCCTCCCCTGGGAGGAGGCGAACGGCCACGGCAAGGTGGCGCGCATGATCTGCGACATCCGCTACCCAGACGGGTCGGAGTTTCCCGGCTGCCCGCGCACGGCGCTCAAGAGGCAGATCGCCCGGGCGAAGACGATGGGCTACCGCCTCATGGTCGGCCCCGAGGCGGAGTTTTTTCTCTTTCAGCGGGGTGATAAGGGTCAGGCGACGACGATCACCCACGACAGCGGCGGCTACTTCGACCTCGCCCCCATCGACCGCGGCGAAGAGGCGCGGCGCGCCATGGTGAACATTCTCGAGAAGATGGGTTTCGAGATCGAAGCCTCCCACCACGAGGTCGCTCCCGGCCAGCACGAGATCGATTTCAAGTACGCCGACGCGCTCAAGACGGCCGACAATCTCATCACCTTCCGCATGGTGGTGCGCAAGACGGCCTTCGACTACAACCTGCACGCCACCTTCATGCCCAAGCCGGTCTTCGGCGAGAACGGGTCGGGCATGCACTGCAATCTCTCCCTCTTCGAGGGAAAGAAGAACGCCTTCGACGCGCCCCGCGGCGATCTGGGACTGAGCGCCACGGCCCATCACTTCATCGCCGGGATCCTCGAGCACGCCAAGGCGATCACGGCGGTGACCAACCCGCTGGTCAACTCCTTCAAGCGCCTCGTCCCCGGCTACGAAGCGCCCACCCACATCGCCTGGTCCGAAAAGAACCGCTCGCCCCTCTGCCGCATCCCGGCGAGCCGCGGCTTGGGAGCCCGAATGGAGTTCCGCTCGCCCGATCCGTCGTGCAATCCCTACCTCGCCATTGCGGTCATGCTCGGCGCCGGCCTGCACGGGATCGACAAAAAGCTCACGCCGCCCAAGGCGGTCAACTCCAATGTCTACTCCATGAGCGAGAAGGAGAGACGGCGGCACAAGATCCGCTCTCTGCCCGGCGACCTCAAGGGCGCGCTCCTCTGTCTCAAGGATGATCCGGTCATCTGCAGCGTCCTCGGCGAACACCTCCTCGACTACTTCGTCAAGGCGAAGACAGCCGAGTGGGAGCAGTATATTGCCAATGTGTCGCAGTGGGAACTCGATCGCTACCTCGATAAATTCTGAGAGTCAGGCCGACTTGGATGATTGAAAAGGTGGGTTTCAGGTCGGAGGTGTTGAGGTTTTTTGCCCCCGACTTCAGCCTGTCCGCAGGACAGGATGTGGAGGCGGAAAAAAACCTCAACACCTCCGATCGCGCGGACCGAAATTTCGAGTCTCGGGTCTGACAGCTTCTCCGAATTTGTGCGAGTGACATTATTCTGACCGGACCTCTTTGAGACGAGTGAGTTTCTTTGCGTTGTCTGCGGGCAGGACGGTTCTCTCGGGAAAAATGGGGACAGGCCGTGCTGGATCGGTTTTAATGAGACGTCTCGGTGGCGCGGCCCGATGGGGCGCGTCCGATGCGAGCACCCACGAGCACCCGCCTGGAACTTTCCGGCACCCCACATCAATTCCGGAGGCGCACCATGAGGCAAAAACTGATCCTCTGGGCTATGCTCGTCGCCCTTTTCCTCGCCGCCGCCCTTCGATCGGAGGGTGACGCCACCGAATCGGCCGACGATTTCGTCGCCTGGACCAAGAGCGCCGCAATCCATTTCGACAGGCTCGACTGGCGCGGGCCGGCTGGTGAAAAGCTGGGCGTCCTCGACGGGGCGCTCGCCCGAAAGCGCGTCGTCTTTCTCGGCGAACCAGACCACTACATTCACGAAAAGTACGCATTCCGCCTCATCATGATCGAGCACCTGGTGAAGAAGGGATGGCGCCATATCGGCATGGAAATGGGACGGTCCGACGGGCAAAGGCTCGACCGGTACTTGCAGACTGGAGACGAGACTTTTCTCGACCGGATGGCCGCATACGGCTGCGAGGAGTACAAACGGTCCGACCGCGACGACGAGCCGTCGGGCCTGTTCGCGCGGGTGAAAGAACGTCTCGAAGCGAGCCGCGCCGCCTTCTGGGCCGAGGAGAGGCGTTTCGCCGCGGCCTTACTCGAGATCAACAGGTCCCGCGAGAAGGGAACGCCCCCCGTGCGTTTCTTCGGGTTTGATGTCGATCTGGTCCCCGACTGCGGATACGGTGATCTCGAAGCGATTCTGGCCGCCGCCGACAGCCCCACACCCCTCGCGGACTCCTTGCACGGTGCTCTACAAAGGATCGCCGGCGAAACACGCGAGGAGGAGGTCGAGCGTCTGACGCGGGTCGTGGAGAAGGTGCAAAAACAAAAAGCGGCTCTCGTCGAGCTGCTCGGAGAAGCGGGCAGTGAACTATTCTCTCGGACGCTGAGCAGCCTGCGCGACAGTTTCGCGATCACGGCGCGCGTTTTTCACACCGCTTCACCCGTGGAGCTCATGGATGCGCTCGCCCAGCGCGAGACGGTCATGTTTCGACACTTCGACGAGTACATGGAAGGGCTCGGCCAGGGGGAGAAGGTGATCCTCATGGGCCACAACCTTCATCTCAGCAAGGACTCCGAATGGTTGAGCGGCGGCCGGCTCGGAGAACCGGTCGCGCTCTGGCGCACGATCGGCACCCATGTGGCCGAAAGCTTGCCCGGCCAAGCCTACTCGATCTGGCTCCTCTACGACCACGGACAGAACAGCGGCTACCTCAGCGCCGATGGGGCGGTGGACATTCCGTCAAAGCCCGATTCGGTGGAGCATCTTCTCGCCCGCGCGGGCACCAATTTCCTGCTCCCCCTCGAAGGAACGCTCGGCGACGGCCGCTATCTGAACGAGGCGCGCAATTTCACCCAGAACGGCGAGTACGGCAGTGGAATCATTCCCCGTCAGGCCGACGCGATCTTTTTCGTGGAGACGGTCAGCGCGCTCCGAATAGACGAGTCTGCCCGACCTGGAATCCGCAAAGGACGCCCATAGGTCGGAGGCGTTCAGGATTTCGCTCCCTTAAGCACTCGATAATCCAGACGCCTCCGACCGCGCGGACCGGCTCTCTGGTCTCCAGGTCCGAGAGCCTTCGTTGTTTCTTCCTGCGCGACTAATCCGAAGATCAACAAAAACTCTCGTTGCCCGCGACTCCAGGACTTTCCAAAGTCACTACCGACTGGGAGCCGGTTTGCCTGGCGTACAATGTAAAGTGGCTGTATCGCTTGAGAAGCTGCCGAACAGCGGTGACGTTTCCTATCGTGAAATCGAAAGGGTCTGACAGACTCGAGATTCGAATCTGCGGTCCGCGCGTTCGGAGGTGGTGAGGCTTTTTGCGGCCGACTTCAGTCTGGCCGCAGGCCAGAATGTCGGAGGACGCAAAAAGTCTCACCACCTCCGAATAATGGGCGTCCTTATCGAATGGCGAAGTCCGACAGGATTAGCCGGGACGAGCGTGCCGTCCATGAGCAGCCGCGTTCGCGGATCGAGGAGAAGGGACTCGGGTTTCGATTCGAGGGGGAAGGTAAAAACCTCCGATCGCTCATCGACTCGCATCGTCTCCATGAGAAGCGGCTCGTCGCCCGCCGCGTTGATCCCGATATCGAGAGAAAAGACGAACGCCCTTCGGCCGGGCTGCGCCTGACGCAGCTCGACGGTGAGCGTTCCGTCCGCGTACTGCCACGCTCCGTCAAGAACGGGATGTCCCGCCTCGAAAATCCACTGCTCGAAAAACCACCCGAGCTCCTTCCCCGACGCCTCCTCCATCGACCGTTCGAAGTCGGCCGTCAAGGCGTTGCGGTCGCGAAACTCCTCGTAGTAGGCGCGGATCCCTTTCCAGAACGCCTCCTCCCCCACTTCGCCGCGTAGCATGTGGAGCACCCAGCTCCCCTTCTGATAGCTATTCGCGCTGAGGAGATCGTCGAGAACAGTGATCGACGGGTCGACGACGGGCGAGTGGGGCCGCCTTTGGTGAAAGGCCCGGACACGCTTGCGGTCTCGGGCGAGCCCGGCCTCGAAACGTTCGCGGCCGTGAGTGAACTCGTTGTAGAGATGGGTGAAATAAGTGGCGAACCCCTCGCTGAGCCAGATGTGGTTCCAGTCGGCGGCGGTGACCGAATCGCCGAACCACTGGTGGGCGATCTCGTGCGTCACCAGGTCGGCGCGTTTCCCCGTCCCCGTGACCGATCTCTCGTTGTAAAAGATGACACTCGCGTTCTCCGTCCCGCCGTAGCGCGTGCGCGATTGCACATTGGCGAGCTTCTCGTAGGGAAAAGGTCCCACACGGCTGCTGAAAAAATCGACCACCTGCGGCGCCGGTGCGAAGTCGAAGAAACCGGCGTCCCTGTTTTGGGGATAGACCCAGGTTTCGATCGGGACGCCATTCAAAACATCGACGTGGTGCACGGCAAAACGTGCCGCACCGATTACCATGCAGTATGTGGTGATCGGCACCGTCTCCGACCAGTGGGTGAGGCTGCGGCCGCCGGGCAGGCTGCTCTCCTCGACCTTGCGTCCATTGGCCACGACCTGATAGCGTTCCGGAGCGGTGACGATGAACTCGCACGTCGCCTTGTCGTAGGGATGGTCGATCGATGGGAGCCAGTGGCGCGCCCGGTCGGGCCAGTTGTCGCCGAAGAAGGTGCGGTCGCCGAAGATGTTGTCCGAGATGACGAGGCCGTCGGCCGGACGGCCCGCGTAGGAGACGGTGATGGGCAGTGTGCGGCCGCGCGTGGAGGGCTCATCGAGGTTGATCTCGAGACGATTGTCGACATGGTCGAAAGTCATCGACTGCTCGCCCGACCGGACGGAGGAGACGACCATCCCGGTTTCGGCGCCCTCTGCGCGCCCCACAAGATCGAAGACGACGTCCGAAATCCCCCCCTCCAAAAATTCCACGACCACCGTGGCCGTCGCCGCGAGCGCATCGGTCTCGTCGGAAAGCTCGAGAACGAAGACATAGTGCCGCACATCGATCGCGTTGTTTCGCAGGTAATCGTCGGCTCGAGAGGGCGCGCAGAGGAGAGCCGCGCCGAGGAACAGGAGAATCAATCGATTCATCACACCCTACCCAGTCGATTCAAAAGGAATTGATCGAAACGATGGCCGGAGTCGCTCCCCACAGTCTGGCAGATCGAGCCTAACAGCGCAACCGATCGAAAAGCGACTCCGTTCAGGGGGGATCGACAGAAGGGGTGAGGAGGTAAAAGAACTTGCCAGGAAACCCAGTTTCTCAGGGTATTAGGAGGTGAAGAGCGGGTTTTACGCCATGGGCGTGGCAACCTTGACAAGTCCTCGAATGATTTTTCTTAATTCAATTTCAATTTTGCCCGTGCAGACCGGTGTTGATCCTTCCTACCTAATAAGTTCCAGCGGTTCGGAAAGGGACTCAGTAATTCTTGAAAAAGGTAAATCCGCCTCTCAACGGATCGGCACGGCGAAATTGAGCGATTCGTTGCCTGACCTGGCGGCAAGGAAGAGCATCTGCGCCCGCCCGTGCCTGTCGGTGTAGACGAAGGGCCTCTCGAGACGATCAGGCTTGAAGATCGATGAATCGTCGAAGCCGATCTGCTTGGTCATGATCGGATGGTGGCGCGCCGCGCGCCAGGAGCGGCCGTCGGCCGAGGTGAGCAGTCCGATATGGGTGTGGGCATGGTAGACGGCGTAAAACCGCCGGCGCTTCGGGTCATACCAGATCGAACAGTCCTCGCTGTCGAAGCTGTCGATCACAGGATCGGGCTGAATCTCGAACGGTCCGGCGGGGAGTTCGCCGATGGCGAGTGCCTGGTTGCGAATGAACCGCGTCTCGTGCGGCTTGTCCCCCTTGACGATCATGTAGAACAGGCCGTCCGCTCCGCGCGCCACAGCCGGATTGACGGTGATCGTCGTGATCGGACCGGCCGGTTCCACGATCGGCTGGTCCGACCGGATCCAGGGACCGTTCAACGACCCGGCCACGGCCACGCCCGTGCGCTGGTTGTTGCGCAGAACTTTCCAGTTCGCGTGCGTGTATCCGACGCGGGCGGTCTCGATCAGCTCTTCTTCGGAGAACGCGCCCCGCGTGGCGCAGAAGTAGATGTAATAGCGCCCGTCGAACTTCTTGATCTTGGGATTGTGTGCGGTCACGGCGTCCCAGCCGTTGGGGCCACGGCACTGGAGGGCTGTTTCCACGTAGCGGTATGGACCCTCGACGCGGGCTGCAACGGCATGGGCCACTTCCGAATGGGTGAGCCAGGCAAGAAATCCGTACTTCTTGGGCCACCGGGAATAGAAGAGGTGAAAATCACCTTCGTCGCTTTCGATCACGCTGCCGCCCCAGGTGTACCACTCCGGATCGACGAGAACATGAGCGCGCGCTGTCTTGTCGTCGAGCGATTGCCGCGCCGCGGCAGGCAGCAAACCGACGGTCGGCTCCAGATCGTCGAGGAGAGAGTCGACGATCGGCCCGAGTGCCGCCGCCCACGCCGAGTAGCCGGCCGCCCGCAGGTGAAGAAAATCGCCACCGAAAAGATCGGCCCGCGCCGTGCGGTCCTCTTCGAGGAAAAGATCGCTCATGTCGGCGAAGGTCACCCGGTCGTTCTCGGAGAAGGGCCCGAGGAGCGCATTCAGGGCGCGGACCTTCTTGCGAAAGGGATCGTCGGCGGTTTTTCCCCTGGGCAGTACGCCGACGAGCACGATCTGCGATCGGGGCGTCTTTGCGTTCAGCCGGTCGATGACGGCGCCGATGCCCGCGGCGATCTGCTCGGGACTGTGCCCCACCGAGAGATTGTTCGTACCGATCATGACAACGATGACCCGCGGTGCGATCTTGTCGAAGTTGCCATGATCGATGCGCCAGAGCAGGTGCTCGGTCCGGTCGCCCGAGATTCCAAAATTGGCGTGCCGATAGGAGCCAAAGAACTCCTCGCGCGCCGCGGCGCCCGGTCCCCATACAGAGCGTTTCGGCCCGCCCCACGACTGGGTGATCGAATCGCCGAGCAGAACGAGATCGATCGGCTCCTTGTCGAGGACGGCGTCGTTGATGTCGCTGTGCTGATCGTGCCACGTCCTGCCCGCGCCCCACCCGGCGGCCGCGCCGCGCGTCTCGCCGCTCGCGATCGGCTTGACTGCGGGATTGTCGTCGGTCGGCAGGAGTAGGAGAAAAAAGGCGAGCAGTGCGATCGCGTTTCCCATTTTCGAGTCCTCGCTTTTAAAACCGCGCCCGAACGAGACCGAACGGCCCTCGACACGCATGGCGTCATTCCAGATCGGTCATACAAAAGCATGGACCATCGAGGAGTGTAAAGAAAGAAAACGAGGAGGGCTCAGACCGCGGCTTCCACGACGGCCGATACAGTGTGAGAATTGAAATACCGCGATGATCCTTCCTGCCTACGGCGAGATCATTGGTTCCCCGAATCCGAAGGACCGCTCCCGATCGCGCGATACTCGGAAGCCTTGTCCGGCATGTCGATCGAATCGTAGAGATCGCCAAGCTGCGCTGCGGCAGCCACGGTCTCGCTGTCCGCCGGGCCGAGGCATTTCAGTAACTCTTCGAAGCCCGCCAGCAGGGACTCTTCCGCATCGTCGTAGAGTTCCCGGGCGTAAAAGAGCCGACCCAGTCCCACGCGCGCCTCGGCGCGGATCGTGGACGAACCTGCGGGCTCATCGGCGAGAGACTCGACGACCTGCGTCCAGAGCGCGCCCGCCTCGGCGGGACGTTCCGCGGCCGCGTAAACAGCCGCCAAACGGTTCATGGTCAGGAGCGTGTTCGTGTGGTGGGCGCCCAGTTCGGTGCGAAAGATCTCCATCGCCTCCACGTAGGTCCGCTCCGCGTCGTCGTATCGCCCCGAATCGCTGTAGAAACTGCCCAGTTCGCACAGATAGGGCCCCAGGCTCGCCTTGTGGTTTTCGAAGGTCCGGCGTTTGTTCTCGATGCACTCGAGATAGAGTGGCCCGGCCTCGTCGAACCGCCCGAGGTCGTGTAGAAGACTGGCGAGATTATAGATCGTTTTGACAGTATCGGGATGTTCGCCTCCGATCACGCGGCGCCGAACGTCGAGAACCGTCCGGTTGAGAGCTTCCGCCCGGGCTGTGTCGCCTTGCCGTTGCCGCACGATCGCCAGGTTGTGCATCGCCGAGAGCGTGCGCGGATGCTCTTCGCCGTTGATCCTTCGCCGGATGTCGAGCAACTCGGTGTGAAGCTCCTCTGCCTCGTCGAGCCGGCCCTGATCTCGGAGAACCATCGCCAGTATTCCCATGGCCCAGAGCGCGCCTTCATGTTCTTCTTGGTTTTTATCCCGGAAATATCCGATGCGCTCCTCGAGAAGCGCCGCGGCCTCGTCGAGCTTTCCCAGTTCGAGCTTTACATTGGCCAAACCGCCCACCGAGGCGATCGTGAAGCGATGTTTGGAGCCGAGCACGCTGCGCCTCAGCGCGAGGACCTCCTCCAGGACCGACTCCGCCCGCTCGAAGTTTCTCACGCCCGTGTAGATACGTCCGAGAGTGTCAAGAAGGCCGATCGTGTTCGGGTGCTCGTCCCCGAGACTCCGCTTTGCGATCTCCACCAGACCGAGGGCAATCTTTTCCGCTTCTGAATAGTGTCCCAGTTGATTGAGGCAACCGGCCAGATCGTTCATGACGGAGAGAGTGACACGGTGCTCCGCGCCCAGCGCACGCTCGCAGTCCGCACCGATCTCCCTGAAAAGCTCGATCGCCTCAGCCACTTTTCCCCGCCGATAGGTAAATCTAGCCAGGTCGTGGCGGTTTACCAAGGTTGCGTCGTCATCGTGCGGATAGACGCGGAGACGGATATCGAGACAGTGCTTGTGGAGCTTCTCCGACTCGTCGCTCTTTCCCAGAAAGTGCTTGACCCGCGCCAGCGTGCCGAGCGCTCCGAGCGCCTCGTAATTCTCCTCGCCGTGGAGTGCTGTCAACGATTCGAGCGCGGTCTCGAGCACCGGCTCCGCCTTGGCGTAGGCGCCGAGATGGACGTAGGTTTCGCCGATATTCCAGCGCAGCAGCGCGGCGATCTCGGGTTCGTCGGCAAAATCCCGATCGAGGCCCGCCAGGGCCGTTTCGAGAAGATCGACGACCTTGATGTCCTTGTTCCCTTTGAGCGGATCGGCAGAGGTCAGCATGTTGGTGAGAAAGGTGTTGATCGCCTTGGTTTTCTTCACTTCGGTCACCGCCCGCTCCTTGGCGTCGAGCGCCGCCGTGCGGTCGCGCTTGGCGTCGTTGCGTTCCTCGGTGATCTGCACGATGTACCACGGAACGGAAACGACCAGTGCGAGCAGCGCGAGAATCGCCACTCCCGAGACGGCGCTGAGCGCGGGGTTTCGCCTGATTTTCCGCCCGAACTTGGTCAGGGCGCCGACCGGCCGTGCCAGGATCATCTCGCCCGCGAGGTGGCGCCGCAGGTCGTCGCCGAATTCGGCCATGGTCGGGTAGCGGCGGTGCGGATCCTTCTCCATCGCCTTGAGGCAGATCACGGAGAGATCGATCGGAACACGCGGCCTCAGCTTGCGCGGATCGGGCGGTTCATTGCCCAAGATCTTTTTCAGGACCTCCTGGCTCGTCTCGCCGTCGAAGGGGCGTGTCAGGGTGAGCATCTCGAAGAGGGTGACGCCCAGGGAGTAGACATCGGTGCGCAAGTCGATCGTTACGCGCCGAGCGGCGGCTTGTTCGGGCGACATGTAGTAGGGTGTGCCGGCCAGGTCGCCGGATCGCGAAAGGGTCAGCGCGTCCTCGACCTTGGCCAATCCGAAATCGGACAC
>Ga0180429_10001846_pt1 | contig 17776 bp, 17 predicted proteins | sample SS_ome_FD_132428 | JGI IMG/M metagenome (GOLD analysis project Ga0180429, IMG submission 132428) | Hypersaline lake sediment archaeal communities from the Salton Sea, California, USA - SS_1_S_1 metaG | ecosystem: Environmental > Aquatic > Non-marine Saline and Alkaline > Hypersaline > Sediment ...
CGCGCGCTGGCCCGCAGGCAGTCTCAGGGCGTCCATGGTCGGGGGAATCGTCGCCGCCGCGTTGAAGATGACCGCGATGCGCCGTGGGTCGAAGTCAACGCCGGCCTGCCCGGGATCGGCCAGCCACTGCCGCCAGTTGTCGTTTGCGGCTGCGGTCTGCGCCGCATCCAGGGCGGATGCGGAAGTCTGAGCAGCGCCGGCGCCGCCGGTGGATACATCGATAGTGGTGTGTCCGGCACAGCCCAGCAGTGCTAGTACTAACAGCAGTGTAGTCGCGTGCAGTGCAGATTGCATGTCAAGTAGCCTCTGGAATAACTCCACCGGCGAGCGCCGTGCGGCTGAGTATTATACCGCTCAGCGTGCAAGATTATCTGGAATCGGGAGGCAGGTCGCCGGGCCAGGCGAGTCAAGACTCATGGCCGACACACCCCGAGGTCAGGAAGCGTCCTTCTTCGCTTCGCTCGCGGCGTCATCGTCGTGACTGACGGCGATCGGCGGGCTGGCCTCGCCGAAGTACACCGTCCGGTGCGGGAAGGGAATCTCGATGCCGCGCTGGTCGAAGGCCAGCTTCACCCGCCGGTTAAACTCGCGGCCGACGATCCACTGCTTGAGCGGCCTGGTCTTGATCCGGCCCTTGATCACCACCGCCGAGTCCGCGAACTGATCGACGCCGAAGATCTCCAGGTCCTCAATGATCAGGTCGGCATAGGCCTCTTCGCCGCGCATCCCGCTGCCCACCTGCTGGATGATCTCGACAACGACGTCGGTGTTCTCCTTGTAGGCTACGCCGACCTCGAAGACATGGGCCGACCACTCATGCGACATGTTGCTGAGCGTCGTAATCGTCCCGTTGGGGAAGATGTGAATCTCGCCGGTCAGGTCGCGGAGGACCAGCGTCCGGAAGTTCAGCTGCTCGACGTATCCCCAGGTGCCGTTGACCCGCACGGCGTCACCCACCCGCACCTGGTTCTCCATCACCAGGAAGAACCCGGCGAAGAAGTCGCTCACCAGGCTCTGGGCACCGAAGCCCAGCGCCAGCCCGACGATGCCCGCACCCGCCAGCAGCGGGCCGATCTCCACGCCCAGCTCCCTGAGCACGATCATCAGCGCCAGCACCCAGATGGTCAGGACGACCGCCTGGCGCGCTAGCCCCATCAGCGTCTGGGCCCGCTTGCGCGACTCGCTGGGCGTCTCGCCTTCCGCCAGCCCGCGCTTGACCAGCGTACGCTCGAAGCGCGACAGCAGCTTCACGAAGACGAAGCTGGCCAGCGCCGCGGCGATGATGACGAGCCCGATCTGCACGCCCACCAGCACCATGCTGTCCCAGTCGATACTGCCCACTACTGACTGCATTGTGTCCATTGTGTCCTCCGGGCGGGCGGCACGCCTCAGGCGCTGCGCCGGCGGCCGCGCGCTACAGGTCTACATCAGGTGCGTGCGGCGGAAGAACCAGATCTGCGCCGCGGCGATCACGGCCAGGCAGCCGCAGACCACATAGAACCCATATGGATTGTCAGCCCCCGGTATGCCCAGCACGTTGATCCCCAGCAATCCCGTCAGCAGGCTCAGCGGCAAGAAGATCGCGGCAACCACGGACAGCACGTACATGTTCCTGTTCAGCTGTTCCGCCAGCCGGCTCTCCAGTTCGTCCTGGGCCACCGCCGCTCGCTCGCGCGCCGCGTCGAGATCCTCCACGTAGCGGGTGACGCGATCCGCGATCTCCCGCAGCCGCGACTTGTGCTCCGCGCCCAGCCAAGACAGCTGGTCGGACTGGAATTGGCTGATCACCTGCCGCTGCGGCGCCAGGTAGCGTCTGAGGTTGATCAGGCGGCGGCGCAGATCGCTGAGCACGGGGCGCAGCCGGCGGCTGCCTTCCTGCACCACCAGGTCCTCGGCGGCGTCCTCCTGCTCCTCGACCTGAGAGACCGCCATCGCGATCCGCTGCGTCAACCGCCCGCAGAGCTGCACCAGGAAGGTGCCGGCATCGCGGGGCCCGGTCCCGCCGTACAGCGCCTGCCGCACGTCCTCGACCGCCATCACCTTGCGCTGGCGCACCGTGATGATCCGCCCGCGCTCGATCCAGGCCCGCACGGACACCATGTCCAGCAACTCGGCGCCGGGATTCAGGTTCAGGCCGCGCAGCACCACGAACAGGCCGTCGCCGTCCGTAAACGACCGCGGCCGGGCGTCCTCGGCGATCAGGGCCTCCACCACCACCGGATCGAGGCCGCACCTGCCCTCCAGCCACTCATGGATGCGCGGCTGGCCGTAGTTGAAGTGCAGCCACAACACGCCCTGGTCCGGCGTCCACCGCGCGATCTCGTCCTCCGCGCAGTCCGTACCCGCGCCCCGGCCATCGAACCTGATCGCCGAAATCAGAGTCTGGTCCTGCATCGTCAGCCTCCGGTGTGCCTGGCGGACCCGTGCCCAGCCCTACATGATTCTAGCAGCGACGGCCAGGGCGCCGGCCGCGAGGGCGGTGGTCGACTCAATCCGCCTTTGCAGATTGAACCTATGTTTAATCGCATATACCAATGGAATGGGGTAACCTAAGTATGGCGGTCCAGGTTCCGCCGGTTATGGCGGCTGGGTTGGCGAATGCTGAAGACCTGCATCCGCCGACAACCGATAAGGAAGGGTTGAGACAGGCCTAAATGACAGACGTTGTCTACCCTGCGATAATGCTGATAGCCGGAGCTGCGGCGACGGTGGCCATCTGCCTGCTGATTCCCCGCTTCCGGCGCTGGCGCCGGGAGCATCTCTACTGGCGGCGCGAGGCACGGCTGCTGCGGCAGATCACCGACTCCATTCCGCTGCTGCTGCTGCACATCGACCGCGACCACCGCATCCAGTGGATGAACGGCATCGCGCAGCTGTGGTTCGGCCGCGAGACGGCGGAGCTGATCGGTATGCATCTGCTGGACGCCGTCGGGCCGGCGTTCTACGAGGTGATGCAGGCCCAGGTCGACTTCGCGCTGGCCGGCGAGCAAAGCTGCTATGAGAACGTGCCGGTAGTCGACGGCGGCACGCGTCACTACAGCATCATCTACCTGCCGGTGCGGGACCGTCATGGCCGGGCCACCGGCCTGCACATCGTGATCGAGGACATCACCGACCAGCACCGCACACTGATGATGCTGCGCGACGTCGAGAAGCGGATGACCGAACTCAAGACCATTCGCTCGACGACCGCCACCTGCGAGCACCAGATCAACAACCCGCTGACCGGCATCATCGCGATCGGGCAGATGCTGCAGGACGAGGACATGTCACAGGAGGACCGCGCGGCGATGGTCGGGGAGCTGCTGACCGCCGCGCGCCGGATTCAGAACGTGCTCGGGCAGCTGGCCAAGATCGACCGGCCGCGCTACGTCAAATACCCAACCGGCGACATCGACATCATCGACGTGCAGTAGGCCGCTACTGCGCGGCAATCTCGGCGGCGAACCGCGCGGCGCGGTCGCGGGCATCCTCCGGCAGCGCGTCGGGGCTGGTGCAGCCGGTGATGAACAGCGTGCCCGCCACCTCGGTTTGAGACCACCAGGCAATGCGGTCGAAGGGCGTGCTCAGCACCTCGGCGTTGCCCTCGTAGGGACCGGCGCAGGTGACCAGCAGCGCGATCCGCTTGCCCGCGATCAGCGAGACGTGCGTGCCATCGGGCAGCGGCTTCTTGAGGCTGTAGGAGCGATCGACCAGTGCCTTGAGCTGCGAGGTCATCCCCCAGCAGTACAGCGGCGTGGCCATCAGCGTCAGGTCGGCCTCGATCATCTGGTGCAGCAGGCCGTCGGCGTCGTCCTCGATGATGCAGCCGGGCTTGTCCGGCTCCAGCTTGCAGGTGTTGCAGCCCGTGCAGCCGCCGATCTCGTAGTCGATCACGTCGACGTGGTCCACCTCGTGTCCGGCGGCCGTCAGGTCCTGCTCGACCCAGCGCAGCACCGAATCGGTATTGCCACCCTTGCGGGGGCTGCCCATTACGCACAGCACCTTCATAGCCACCTCTTATTCGCGGCGGATCGGGACTCCCTGCTCGCGCTCGGTCAGGTGGATGCTCTCCACGAAGCGGACCACCTTGGAGGAATACGTCATCATCAGGCTGTCCACGCGGGCGCCGTTGCCGAAGAACCGCACGCCGTCCAGCAGGTCGCCGCGCGTCACCCCGCTGGCGATAAACACGATATGCTTGCCCGGCGCCAGATCCTCGGTGCGCAGCAGCTTGTCCGGATTGACGCCCATCCGCTCGCAGCGCTCCCGCTGGGCGTCGTCCTTGGGCGCCAGCCGCGCCAGAATCTCGCCGCCGAGGCACTTCAGCGCCGCCGCGGTGATGACGCCTTCCGGCGCGCCGCCGGCGCCGGCCACCATGTGCACGCCGGTGCCGCGGACCGCTACCGTTATCCCCGCGCTGAGGTCGCCGTCGCCGATCAGCTTGATCCGCGCGCCGACCTTGCGCAGCTCGCTGATCAGCTTCTCGTGGCGCGTCCGGTCCAGCACCGTCACCACCATCTCCGGCACCTCGCGGTCCAGGCACTCGGCGACGATCTTGACCGTCTCCGCGATCGGGGCATCGAGATCGACCTTGCCGACCGCGCTGGACGGCACGATCAGCTTGTCCATGTAGATGTCCGGCGCGTGCAACAGCCCGCCCGGTTCGCTGACGGCCATCACCGCGATCGCGTTGTTGGCACCGGTGGCGCAGAGGTTGGTGCCCTCCAGCGGATCGACCGCGATGTCGATCTTGTGCTCGCTGGAGGCATTGCCGACCTTCTCGCCGATGAACAGCATCGGCGCCTCGTCGCGCTCGCCCTCGCCGATCACAATCGTGCCGTCGACGTCGCAGCCGTCCATCGCCTGCCGCATCGCCTCGGTCGCGGCCTGGTCCGCGGCGTTGCGGTCGCCGCAGCCCATCAGCTTGGCGCTTTCGATCGCCGCTTGTTCGACGACGGGCAGCAGCTCGAGGGCGATAAACGACTCGTCCGGCTGCATCGATACGTCAACGTCTGTGACCAGCGTCATCTGTCTGTCATCTCCGTGCGGGGGATTGCCTTCGACACAGATTATACTCAGCGCATGGCCTGGGGGTTGTGCCTGGCGGTCTGGCTGGCGCTGGCGGCGTCATGCAACGAGCAGCCGCAGGTAACCACAGCCTCTACGCCGGGCTACACGGTGGCCGGTGAGCTGAGCTATGCCAACGGCGAGTTGGCCTACCAGAATGCTGACACGCCGCAGTGGCGGCTGCGGCGGCGTGGCGCCCGCCCCTACCAGATCGTCGCGCCGGGTCCGCCGGTGCTGGTTACGGCCCTCGACGACCAGCTGCAGGTAACCACCTGGGCGCTGGGCGACCGGGCCCATCGCCACACGGGCCATTTCCCGCTGGTCTGCCGGCCGCCGCTGGTCGCGCTGGCGGCGCTGCCGGAATCGGAGTACCTGCCCGCGCTGGGTTGCACACTGCTGGACACCGATGGCGGGATGCTCTGGGGCGGCCGCTATGCCACACTTCTGAGTCCGGCCACCGGGTCCCTGGACCGCGAAACCGCCTATGTGGCCAGCGCGGACGTTGCCGGCAAACCGGCGCCGGACCTGCTGTTTCCTTTCGGCTCCGCGCCGTACCTGACAGCGCTCGACACCACGACTGGCCGGGTCTGGTGGTCGATCAACCTCAAGGGGGGCGGACCGGTGGCTGACATCCAGCTCTGGGGTCTGACAGCGGAGCGGGGCCTGCTCAGCCTGCAGTACGACTACCGGCGCTACGAGTTCGTTAGCTTCGACCGCGCGCCCACAAGTGGCGGGCACGTTGAAGTGCTCGACCGCTGGCCGCTCAGTGGCCAGCCGCTGACCAGGATCGTGTACCCAGGCGAGTTCGACGAACCGGCTGCCGTCGAGGTTGAGGGCGACTACATCAGCGTGGCGGTGTTCGCGGACGCCGCCTACGAGCGCTGGGAGTTCGACCTGGCCGCGGGCACGCTGCACCGCGAGCCGGCCGCACCCCCGGGAGACTCCAGCCGCGAGGAGAACGAGGCGCCGGCCCGGGGCAGCGGCCCCCCAGCGGTGGACGATCCGCCGTTTCCCCAGCACCTGCTGCCCACGGCGGCGGCGGACAACTGGCGTATACCGGCCCTGGTCGACGCGCTAGGCCGGGTGCTGGTGATCGACGAGGCCGGTGCCCAGTGGGTAGGCCCCACGGAGCCGACTGGTGAGTAGGAGCCGACGATGAGTCCGATGGTGCTGTTCTGGTTCTGGGCGATCAGCGTGACGGTGCAGATCACGATCGCGGTCGCGCTCTACCACATGGCAGAACAGCGCTTCAGCAACGGGGCGCCGTGGGCCTGGATGGGCCTGCTGTTCGGCCCGCTGGCGCTGCTGGTCTTCGGCGCCTACGTGCTGTTCGAGGCCTCGATGGAGAAAGCCCGGGAGACCGCCGAGCGCGGCCGGGTGCAGCGCTTCATGCGCGAATACCTCGCGGATCGCGCGGACAGCAATGCGCCCACGCCGGGTGGCGGCGGCGATGCGCAGGTGGACCAGTTGCTCGCAGCCGGCCAGTACGCCGCCGCCCGGGAATACGCCACCGAGCGGCTGCGGCTGGCCCACGAGATGGGGGATCAGACGCGCGAGGACATCTATCGCGGCTATCTGAGGCGCATCGACGATCAGGCCGCGGCTGACGCCGGCTAGGCCGTCAGCCCTTCCAGCACCTGCTGTGACAGCATGATCACCAGCTGGCTGACCAGCAGCTCCCGGTCCATCTCAAGGAATTCGGGCAGGATCACCAGCTGCACCTCGCGCTGCTCACCCGTCAGGTCCGCGCGCCAGCGCAGCTGCCAGTGCGGCTCGTCATCCGCGGCGGCGGCGTCCGCACCAAGGTAGTCGACCGCGCCGACCGCCCCGAAGCTGCGTCCGGCGAGCTCCACCTGCGCCTGCTGCGCCACTTCCCGCCCGAGCTGGTCGATCGCCTCCTGCATCGGGCTAGCCTAGCACAGGAGGGCTAGGCCGGCCCGGGCTGGGGCGCACGCGCGGCCTGCCAGCAGATGATCAGCAGAATGCCGATCACGATCGCCGGAAAGGTCAGCGTCAGCACGGTGGTCTCCCCAAGGCCGAAGGTCATCTCGAAGCCCATGTCGAACTGGAACCAGGCGATCACCGACTCAATGATCAGCAGGATGCCGCCCAGCAGCGGCAATCGAATCGACACCAGGATAATCACCACGATCACGATCGGGATCAGCAGAGCTTCCACCATGCCCAGCGGTCCCAATGCGGAGCGCGGCGACATCACGAGCATCAACTTGCCCACGATCCACCAGGCCGCCCACAGCAGCAGGAGAATCCACGTGATCACGAACAGAACCCGCGCTCCCGGAGTGAGCGCTCGCTTTGCGCTAGCCATCCTATGCCTCCCGTCCGGCCGCGAAGTGAGCAGACTGGCCGGCATCTAATTCTAAGCGATGCGCGGTCAGCTAGGCCAGATCGAACAGCAGCGCCTCGACATCCCCGTCCGCCGTCAGCACCACGCGCCGCTGCTGACTGATCGCCGCCCCGTCGCCGGCCGCCAGCTGCATTCCGTTCAGCTGCAGCTGCCCGGCGATGACCTGCACCCAGGCCCGGCGGCCTTTGGCAAGCTCGTGACTCACCTGCTGGCCGTCGGCGAGCGCCAGACCGTAGAGGAACGAGTCGGAGTGGATGCCGAGCGCGCCGTGCTCCGGGGCGCTCGACAGCGGGCCGACCAGCATGGTCAGTTCGCCCCGGCGCTCGGCCGGCGGGAAGCTGCGCTGCTCGTGACGCGGACTGACGCCCGCCTCGTCGGGCAGCAGCCAGATCTGAATCAAATGCAGCGGCTCGCTGTCGGATGGGTTGACCTCGCTGTGCACGATACCGGTGCCGGCACTCATGACCTGCACGCCTCCGGCGCGCACGACACCGCTGCTGCCGGCGTTGTCATCGTGCTTCACCTCGCCGGCGACGACGTAGGTGATGATCTCCATCTCCTGGTGCGAGTGCGGCGAGAAGCCGTAGCCGGGCTCGATGCGGTCCTCGTTGAGGACGCGCAGGCTACTGAACTTCATCCAGTCCGGATCGTGATAGGTGTTGAAGCTGAAGCTGTGGTAAGTGTCGAGCCAGCCGTTATTGGCGTGACCGCGGTCCTTGCTGCGCCTGAAGGTGATCATCTTTCCGCCTTGGTCCGTTCTGACCTGGTAGGATATCTACCCGCGTCGGACCCCTCGTATCGCGCGGGCGCTACAATCGCCCGATGGCGATCGAGCTTCAGCCCCAGCGTATCTCGCGGAGGACGTGAGAAGGGCATGGCGACACCAGACATCGGCGGGCGGGACAATCCGTGGCTGGCAATCCCCGCTGAGGACTACGAAGGCCACATGGCTTCGCCCGAGGTAGGCCAGCTACAGGTGCTTAGCGAGCTGTTCGGCGAAGCCTATCGTGAACTGCGGCCGGCGCGCGTGGCCGCCCTGGGTTGCGCCACCGGCAACGGCTTCGAGCACATCGATCCGCAAATCACATCACAGGTCGTGGGGGTGGACATCAACCCGCGGTACCTTGAGATCGCCCGTACGCGCTTCGCTCAGCGGCTGCCGGGGCTCCAGCTGCTCGCAGAGGACTTGACGACCTGCGAGCTTGCTGCCGCTGCCTTCGAGCTGGTCAGCGCTACACTGGTCTTCGAGTACCTGCAACCGGCACCGCTGCTCAGCCGAATTGCGGACTGGCTGGCTCCCGCCGGCACGCTGGCTGCCGTTCTGCAACTGCCCGGCGACGCCTGCGCGCAGGTCACACCTACGAAGTTCCGGAGCCTCGAGTGCCTGGCGCCCGTGATGCGGCTGGTCGATCCGGAGGAGTTCCTGGCTGCAGCCGCCGCTGCCGGACTGGCGGTCTACCGCGCGCGGGAAGTGCCACTGCCCGGCGGCAAGCGGTTCCTTGCGGTTATGCTGAAGCCCACTCCACATTGAGCCGTGGTGCCTAGTGCGCGGCAGTGCCCAGCTCAGCAATCTCGGCTGCCACCAGGTCCATCACCCCGTCGTCAAGCAACTCGCCGCCGGGACTGCGGTTACCCAGGTAGCCCGAGTGATTCTCGCCCAACTCGCCCGGTTCAGGGCTGCCGGCTTCATCGTAGCTGATCAGCTCGGTCCGCACGTCCAGCGTCCGGTAGTTACCGGGGGCGCGGTCGGCGTGCTCGATGTCGGCCTGCCCCAGCGCGCGGTCGCCCTCCTTGAAGGGAAAGAACATCGCCAGCTTGCTGTCGGCCGGACTGAAGTAGTTGACCAGCACCCGGCAGCGACGCTCAATCGCGGCGCCGTAGCGCTCGCCAAGCTCCACCTCCTCGTTGTCCACCGCCGCGCCGACCAGGTGCACGGTGTCCACCATCCAGCCGCCGCCGAGCGCCTCATCGGTGTCCGCCGCCAGCAGCGCCTCCAGCGCCACACGTGCCCCCATCGAGTAACCGATCAGGTGCACGCGGGTATCGGGACAGGTCGCGCGGTAGTCCAGGATGAAGCGGGCCAGTTTGGGTCCGTTGCCCACCGCGTGCCGGCGGCCTTCGCGGTAGCCGGTGGCGGACAGCGGGTCGTGCTGGGTGTCGGCATCCCAGCTGTAGCCGACGAGGGCGCCGTCGTAGCCCGCAGTGCGCAGACCTGCCTGGGCCGTGTCGAACTTGCTGAGCGCCTTGAGCTCGGTGTTATTGAAGCCGTGAACTGTGATGATCAGATCAGCTGGCGGTGCAGTCCCCGCGGCCAGGCCCGGCAGCGCGCCCCGCACGGCGTAGTCATAGTCTGTATGAGTAGCTGTCAGCTCACCATCGTGGAAGTGGCCGCGGGTGCTGATCACTACGGGCGTGTGCTCCGGCGCCTCCCATTCAGGTGCAAGCAGCGGGCCGATCGAACGCAGCGCCAGCCAGGTGCCCGCGCCGAGCAGCACTACGACTGCGGCTGCCCAGCCAGCGGTCCTCGCGCCTCTTGAGCCGGCCATGCCTGAGTCTAGCACGGCCGTGCCCCGGTACTCAGGGCACCCAGTAGGCCGCCATCAGGTTGTCGTTGTCATTGTCGTAGTAGAAGATCACCGGCGTGTCGTAGTTGATGACGGTCATGCTGCAGTGATCGCCCACGATCCCACTGCTGGCCACGATGTAGGGATCGTTCCAGCTGGTGCCGTTCGCGTCGGCGGCATCCACGTACCACAGATTGCCGCCCGTGTACGAATTGAAGCAGATCGCCGGTACGCCGTCCACCAGCGCCAGGTCGCAGTCGCCGCCGTAGCCGCCGCTGAGCAGCTCCACGATGCCGTCGGGCCAGGTATCGCCGGCCACGTCACCGGCGCGCCCGTAGTAGAGGCTGCCGCCCGAGGCGCCGCTGCCGGCCGCCAGCGCGGGGTAGCCCGCCACCATCGCCAGCGAGGTGTTCCAGGCAATGCGGTCCACCATTGTGACCGGGCCACTCCAGGTCGATCCCGTCTGATTCATGCCGCGCATCACGCCCACGTCGTGCTGCGCCGGATTGCTGGCGGAGGCAACGTAGCTGACCACCGGCACCTCAATGAAGCCGATGACGGCACCGATGATCGACAGCCCCGAGACCCGCCCGGTCGTCGGGCCGTCCAGCAGTTTCTGGCCCGCGCTCCAGCTGGTGCCCGTGCCGTCGGTGGCCTGGTAGAAGTAGAGGCTGGTGCTGCCCTGCGTATCGGCGTTGGCCACCGAGACGATCGACGGCTTGCCGAACACGCTGGCCAGCGCGTTCTCGCCGCCGGTGTGCTGGTCAATGCCGATCGCCACGGGGCTGTCCCATGCCGAGCCGCTCAGATCCGTCGCCCGCACCACGTACAGGTTGTACTTGTGGTCCCCGGGATACTCGCCGAAGGCGATCAGCGGGTTGCCCGCGCCGGGGCAGATCAGCGCCGGGCTGTAGCCGCAGTTGTCCTCCGTGGCAACCGGGTCCACCGGCGCGGCATAGCTGTTGCTGTTGATGTCTGTTGCGATCGAGAACTTGAGGTCCTTCTCGCCGAAGTCCTGCCAGGCGACGCAGGCCCGCTGATTGACGCCAGTCCCGCAGGTGGCCGCCGACACCGGGCGGGCGATGTTATAGCCGCTGGCGACCACCGCGTGGCCGAAGCCGCTGGAGACGGTGACCGGCGCGGTATATAGGTGGGTCGCGTAGTCCATGTCGGTGACCATCAGCGCCACGGTGGTGGTGCCGTTGATCCCGAAGATGTGGCTGAGCAGCGGTGAATCGCCCGTGTCGGTCTCAAACAGCCCGTCGCCTTCCAGGTCCCACTCGTAGCTCCGGATGCCCGTGTCGTCCGTGGTAGTCGAGGCGTCGAGGTCCACCGCCAGCGGCGCGGCGCCGCCATTCGGCGTCGCCGTGAAGTGCGCGGTCGGGGGCACGTTGGCCGGGTTCACCACCCAGAACTCCACCACGAACTCGTCCTGCTGGCCGACGTCGTCGTGGACTCGCAGCCGGCAGGCGGTCGCGCCGGGATCGCTGTAGGTGTGCGCCGTCTGCCCGTCCTCGTCGCCCACCTCGTCCCATGTCCCGTCGTCCTCGAAGTCGAAGTCCCAGAGCATGATCTCGCCGCCGGTCACGTGGCTCCCCCGCGCGTCGAAGTTCACCGTGAGCGGCGCCACGTTGCACGCCTTGTCGGGGTTCAGATCCGTGACCATCGAGGCCACCGGAGTAAGCCGGTCGCCGAGCATGATCCAGCGCAAACTGGCGGAGTCCGTGCCGGCCAGCAGCACCAGCGCGTACAGCTCATCGGCGCCACTGATGCTGTCGTCAAACGCCGCCAGATCGACGTAGTCGGCGCCCGGCACCTGATACCAGCGCCAGGCGTTGCGGCTGAAGTCCGCCACCGCGAGGTAAAGGTGCTGGTACGCAGCCGGCGGGATGCTCCAGTTCAGCTTGATCCGCTCCATGCCGGCGTATTCGCTCAGGTTGGTGAAGCGAAAGCCTGCGTAGGCCAGGCGGTCGGGGGTGGCCACGTCGCCGAGGTCCCAGTCGGGAGTGAACTCCATGTCCCCGGTCTTGGACATCGCCCGCTGGCTGGGCAGCGCCGAGTCGTCCTGCTCGCCGCTGCGATAGAGATCGCCCTCCGTCGGCGGCGTCGAGGCAGCGCGCGGGACGTCCAGCGGCCGCGGCAGCGCGGGCAGCGAGCCCGGCGCCTCGCCGATGCTCAGCGGCCCCTCCGCGCCGGCGGGCAGCGCGTCGCCCTTGCCGCCGCAGGCGGCGAGCAGCAGGGCGGCGACGAGCGGCAGGCAGATGATGGCGATCAGACGGCGGCGTACGGCAGCGGTCATAACGTCCTCCCAACAAGCCGGCCTCTGCGCCGGCGAGCAATGCCTTAATGGTACCGCAGCGCCGCCCCGCCCGCCGCGCCGATCGCGTGGGGCTAGCTGGGGTACCGGCGGGTGGTGCTGAGGAACTCGAAGCTGGGCGGCCCCAGCACGCCGGCGGCCTGCATCTTCCGGGCCAGCTCCTCGCTGGCCAGGAAAACGCGGGCCTGGTCGAGGCTCTGGAACTCGATGACGACCGTCACGCTGCTGGGATCGTCCTCGCCCTGGCAGACCAGCGAGCCCAGCGCGCCCGCCGCGGTGCGCGTCGCGCCGTGGTCCTGATAGGCCTGATGCCAGACGGCGAAGTCCGCCACCTTGTGCTTGATCAGTATGGCTGGCATGTGTTGCTCCTTGAGACTGTGTCGCAATTATAGCACATTCTCGGCCGGCCGGATCTGAGCGCGGCGACTCAGATGTTAAGTACCGCTAAAAATTCGGGCGGTTCAAGCTGTAAGTTCAAGTTTAGGTCCCCAGCCCCGCCAAGATGTTAAGGAATGCTAAGAAATGCTAAGCACCGCTAGAAATTCGGGCGGTTCAAGCGGTAAGTTCAGGTTTACGCCCTCCGCACCGTGTTAAGCAGTCCCAAGTACCGGTAAAGACTCGCCATCCCCACCGGTAGGGCGGGCTTCCAGCCCGCCATTCGCCGCCACGCCCCGATGTTAAGAGATGTTAGGCGCTGGTAAAAACTGCGGGCAGTTCAAGCTGTAAGTTCAGGTTTACGTCGCCGGCCGCCCCGGGATGCTAAGCAATGCTAACTTCTGCTAAATCCGGCCCATAGCGCCCGGTCCAAAATCCCGGGCAGTCCGAGGTCCGATGTCCGAAGTCCGCACCCGTAGCGGCGGCGGCCCTGCCGCCGGATTGGCGCGCATGCCGCGCGGCTACGACTTGAACCTGCAACTTGAACTGCTCTCAACCACAGAGAGCACAGAGGGGGATCAGGGGTCAGGGCTCAGTGGTCAGTGGTCAGTATATTCGTAGGGGAGCCGTATAGGGCTCCCACCCAACATGTGGGCGGCGTATACGCCGCCCTTACCAATCGCAAGCGGGAGGCTCGCGTCACCACAGGTCGGGGACCCCTTCCATAAGGGTGGATGATCTGCTGTGCTCCTCCTATCCTGTTGTGGCGCTCCCGGACTACGGGCCCAGACGGATCGCGTACTTCAGCTGGCCGGCATTGGCGTCGTGATAAGCGATCGCGGGCAGGCCATCCACCTCCGCCAGCGAGGCGGAGTGGCCTGTGCATTCATCCTCGCCCCCGTCCACCAGCACCTTCCCCCAATCTTCCCAGTTCATCCCGGTCGGCCCCGAGGACCAGGCGAACATCAGCAGGCTGCTGCCGGGACCGTAGTAGTCGACGTATCGGTAGGCGATGGCCGGCCGCCCGTCCACTACCGCCAGTGAAGCCCCCCATCCGACCTCCGCACCCGGATCTATGCCCCTGTGAGTCCAGTCGCCTGCATCTGAGCCGTGCGGTGTGGAACTGCGGCTGTAGACCAGGCCGGACGTGCTGTTGCTGGGGTAGGCAATCGCCGGCGCACCCGCAACGACGGCCAGCGATGTGATTGGCTCCCAGCACTCCTCGATGACGTGCACGGTTACGGTGGCGGGGTCGCCGAATCTCTTGTATTTCAGCCGCTCCTCGCTGGTGTCGTAGTAGCTGACCGCCGCACTGCCATCCACCACCGCCAGCGAGCAGCACTTCCCCACCTCGTCGTCGCCATCGGTGACGTAGGTGACCCAGTCTGACGCATCCGTGCCCGTGGTCGTCATCGACACGGCGTGCCTGAGATCGTGGTTTGAGTAGTCGTAGTAGCTGATCAGGGGCCTGCCATCCACCACCGCCAGCGAGCTGTATTTCCCCACGTCAGTCCCGTAATCGTCGGTGTCCACGATCACCCGGCTCCAGGTCGGCGGGTCCGGAGGCAGGGTCGCATTGCGCCGGGCGTAGCGCAGGGCGCCGTTTGAGACGTCGTAGTAGCTGATCGCCGGCTGGCTCTGAACTATCGCCAGTGAGGTGAATTTGCCCACGTCCACTGCGCCGCTGTCCACGAAGGTCGTGGTCCAGTCCGCGGCATCGCCCCCCCTCACCGTGCCGGACCAGGCATACTTCAGGTCTCCCTGATCCTCAAGGTAGTAGCTGATCGCGGGATGACCGCCGATTACGGCGAGGGAGCAGTGCCCGCCCACGTCTTCCGCGCCGTCCACCGTGACAATCGTCCAGCCGTTGTCCGTGGTCAGCACGAGTTTGTGCACCGTCGGAATATCACCCTCGTGTGCGACTACCGCCAGATACAGGTCGCCCTGCTCGGACCGGTGGCGGGCTTCGTCCGGGACCAGGGTCCTGCCCGCAGTCACCGGACCTTCAAGATCCCAGGTGCCGCGGCTGTAATCTGACAGGGCGATCCAGGCCTCCTCACCGGCGGGAACATCCAGCACGACCTCAATACCGGTGATGAACAGCAGCGGCTGGTGAATGCGCCAGATGCCCCAGGACAGCGCATCCGAACCGGAGACCAGTTCCAGCGAATTGCCATCGTTGATGGCATTCGCGGAGCGGTCGCAGGTGTTCGAGCCGCTGATTTCCGTTTCCTCCGTGGCGCTTGCGGCGCGGCCCTCGGGCAGCGGCGGCAGGCCGGCCAGGATCAGCGGCGCCTGAGCGGAATCAGGGCCGCCGGCGGGTGGCGCATCGTGCCGCGTCCCCCCGCCACAGCCCGCGAGGATGATGATCGCGAACAGCAGCAGACTGCGTCGCGCCGTGTAGTGAGACATACCGACCTCCCGATTCCTGGCCTGTGTGCCGGAGAGCGTTGCCCTAATAGTACCGCAGAGGACCGGGCGGGGTCAGGAAGCAGGGGTCAGGGGGAAGGGAGAAGGTTCAAGGGGACAGGGAGTAGGGGCGAAGCCATGCTTCGCCCGCAGCGGCGGGATCAGCCACAGAGGACACGGAGAGGGATCAGGGGTCGGGATTCAGTAGTCAGTGTTCAGGGGATAGGGACCAGTTCGGTACTGCAGACGGCCCTGGCTGCGGACATCTCAGATGTCTACGCCCACGGCGGGACGTAGTACCCCGGACAGGGCCGCCCATAGTCCCGGGGGCGGGCGGGCGCTATGAATGGCGCCCCTACACAATCCGGCGGCAGAGCCGCCGCCGCTACGGGATCACAGGCGGAACGCTTGCGCCACCCGGTAGGCGGGGCTTCAGCCCCGCCAATCGAATGCCGGCGGGTTGAAACCCGCCGCTACCAGGGCTAGTCGAGGCTCAGCACCAGGCCGGCGCCACCGCGGACCGCCCGGTCGGGATAGCGCGCGGCGATCTCCTCTTTGCGGCGCGTGCAGTGCAGCGGGCAGACCAGATCCAGCGGCGCCAGCTGCTCGAGGTCGCTGAAGCCGTGCAGCCCGCCGATCAGCGCCCGGGGCGGCCCGACCCGCCGCGCGGCCTGAAGGATCGCCGCCACGCCGGGATGCGCGCAGCCCGCCACCACCGCCACCCCGCCCGCGACGGCCACCACCAGCGACTGCTCCCCACCCCTGAGCGTGCCCGTCGACCAGATGCCGCCCGCCAGCTGCAGCTGCTTCGCCGCGCGCCTGACCTCAGCCGCCCCCCGCGGCGCAGCGCAGCCCCGCGGCAGCACCACCGGACAGCCGTGCACCTTCAGCAGCGCCTCCAGGCCGCCGACGTGGTCCCAGTGGCCGTGGCTGATCACCACCTCGTCGATGCGCGCCGGCTCGATGCCGAGGGCCTCCATGTTGCCCAGCAGCAGCTCGCCCCGGGCGCCGGTGTCGAACAGGATGGTGCGGCCGTGGGCCTCCACCAGGCAGGCGAAACCCCAGTCGGCGGCCAGGTCGTCGCGTAGCGACTCGTTGTCGTAGATAACCGTCAGCTTCATCGCGCCCTCGCCCCTTGCCGGCGGCCGCCCCCCGGCCGCCAGCGCAGTCTAGCACCCCCCAGCCCGCCCGGCCAGCGGGGGGGGGGAGCAGGTTAGAGAGGACAGGTTACAGGGAACTGGGATCAGGGGTCAGGGAACTGGAACCTGTAAGCAGTAAGCGTAAGCGGTAAGGGGGACAGGGAGCAGGGAGCGGCGAACAGGGGGAGGGTCAATGTTCAGGCGTGTAGCGATCAGGTAGCCGCGAATCCTATTCGCGGCCGGCGGATTGCGCGAAGAGGCTTCGCGCCTACCGGGGATGCCGGCAGGATGCCAGCGCTCCCAGCAAATCACAAGCCGCGCCGGGGCGGGGCTGCTAAGATGAGCCGGCAGCGGGAGGCTGGCGATGATTACGGAAGCACACCTCGGTCTGGCCCTGGTCAGCCCCTTGGCCGCGATCCTGCTGTGCCTCGTGCTGGTCAGGCTGAGGGGCAGCCGCGACCGGCCTTGGCGCGCGATCCTGACCACGGGGCTGCTGGCCGCGCTGTGGCCCGTGCTGTGCGCCGTGCTGCTGCACCTGACGCTGCGCGGGGCGCCGCCGGAGGTTGCGCAGACCTGGGCCAGCCTGGCCGGCCTGCCCTGCCTGCTGCTGGCCTATCTGACGGCGACGATCGCCGCCCGCCGGCTGCTGACGGACCGACCGGGGCGGGCGCTGCTGCTGGGGCTCAGCGGCATCGCCGCCGCGCTCACCCTCGGCTGGCCGGCCGTTTCGACGTACCACTACGCGCTGCACGCCCAGCGCTTCATCGCGACAAGCCTCGCGTCGGCGGCGGCCCAGCGACGGGCGCGGCCCGTGCTGGCGGTATACGGGATCGGGCTGCCCGCGGGCTACCGCGTGATCGCCTGCGAGGCCGCGAAGGCCCAGGCGAGCTTCGTGTACAGGCACCACCGGATCGAGATCGGCAGCGACGAATCCTGGACGCCCCGAAAGCCCCTGATCGAGGCGCTGCTGACCGCCGGCTACCGCGAGGTGCAGCTGGTGGCCGACGCCGAGAGCGGCCGCACCGCGCCGGTCTGGATCAACGAGCCGTTCATGGTCGACATCCACAGGTCGGACCGCTCCGACAACTGCGGCGGGCTGGCGCTCTCACTGACCCGCGACGACGACGGGCGATTCCTGGGCAACCTGATTCCGCAGTGGCAGAGGGCGGACGCGGGCAGTGAGCGGTGAGCAGCGGTCAGGGAACAGGTTACAGGTAGCAGGGGACGGGGGACGGGGATTCGGTAGCCGCCGGTCCCCGACCGGCGGACCTTCCATCTGTCCAGGGGTCAGGAACCCCTGGCTACCCTTGGGCGGCGTATGCGCCGCCCCTGCATCACAGGCAAGGCACCCTCTTCACCACGGGGTCGGGGACCCCTTCCACGGCTGATTCCATCATGATCACCCCCGCAGCCTCTCCTCGCCACTCCGGTACTGGATCGCCTCGGCGAGGTGGGGGACTTCAATGTCTGCGCTGCCGTCGAGGTCGGCGATGGTGCGCGCCACCTTGCGGATGCGCTCGTAGGCGCGGGCAGAAAGACCCAGGCGCTCGACGGC
>Ga0180429_10001847_pt1 | contig 17771 bp, 11 predicted proteins | sample SS_ome_FD_132428 | JGI IMG/M metagenome (GOLD analysis project Ga0180429, IMG submission 132428) | Hypersaline lake sediment archaeal communities from the Salton Sea, California, USA - SS_1_S_1 metaG | ecosystem: Environmental > Aquatic > Non-marine Saline and Alkaline > Hypersaline > Sediment ...
CTCTGGTAGGTGCGGCCCTTCTTCTCGATCCGGACCGGGCCGATCGTGAAATTTCCCGCTCGCCTGGGGGTGAGAAGGTAGGTGGCCTCCACGGAGGTGTTGATCGACCCGTTTACGATCTGGGTATTTGAAGAGCTTCCCCCCTTGGTGACGGAGAAATCCGGCAGGGGAGGCAGGATCGGGTCGCTCGGGAGCCGGCGCTGCCCGGAGATGGATACGGTGAGGAAGATCTGGTCCTCCAGGGTGGCCTCTGTCTTGTCCACCCAGGCGCGGACCTCGAGTGCGTCGGATACCGCCGGCGTTCCGGCAGCCAGAAAGGCCGCCCAGGCAAGGGCGAAAAGGAGACGAAGCCCGCGATGGCGGATTCCCCTCCTTCTTTCCGTGCCGGATCTTCGGGGCGCTTGTGTGGTGAGTCGAGCCATGTGTGACTACCAGTCCTTGCCCGGGATGCGGGGGCGTCCGCCCAAGGCCTTCCGAACCTGCTTCCTTGCCATTTCCTTCTGTTCTTCATCGAGCGTATTCAACCAGCGCTCCGCCTCCTCGGAGCTCATCTCGCGGGCGGGCTCTGCCTGCTGACGGTCTCCTGCCGGGTCCTTATTCTCCTGCGAAACCTGTTGTTCCTGCCCCTGTTCCGGCTGACGGGGCTCGGGTTGTTGCGCCTTCTCCTGCCCTCCCTGTTGGGAATCCTGCTTCTGCTGCTCCCCCTCTTGCGACTCTCCCTGCTGAGGTTGCGGCTGTTGGCAGGTCTGCCCGTCTTGCTTCTCTTCCTGCTCCTTCTTTTCCCGCTCCTGGGCTTCGTTCAGCCTGCGCTTGATCTCCTCGCGCACGAACTCGAGATTGAACCGTGCATCCTCGTCCTCCGGATCCAGGTCGAGGGCCTGCTTGAAATGTGCCACCGCCTCCTCGAGTTTGCCCTGCCTGTATGCGGTGTTCCCGAGGTTGTAGAAGGCCTTCTGCTTCAGTTCCGGATCCCCTGCGTTGGCCGCAGCCCAGAAGGCTTCTTCCGCTTCTTCGAAACCCCGCACCCGGTACTGGGTGCTGCCCACGTTGTACTTCAGACGGATGTCCTCGGGTCGTTCCACCTGTGCGTCGAGAAACCCCTCGAGGGCCTCGGCGTAAGCTTCCCTCTCGTACGACTCCTCTGCCTTCTTCATCTTCCCGTATACAGAATCGGCCTCTGCCGGGCGAGCCATTGAGAATAGCAGCCCGAGGCCGAGGAGGGGAACCCAGACGGCCTGTTTCCGTGAAGCGAACCGCGGGCGCCCTGATTTCTCTGCGGCCGGCCGTTTTCGGTCGGGCAGGATCGACTCGAGGGCAAGCAGGAGGATGCTTCCGAACAGGAACCACTGAAAGCGTTCCTCCCAGCGTCTCTTCTTCGTGCTCTTCAGCTCGCCCGCCTCCATCTTGCCGCGTATCTCCTCTTCGTAGATCTTCTTGAGATCCATGTCTCCGCTCACGGACCGCACATAGCTTCCGCCGGTGGATAGCGCGATCTTCTGCAGGGCGGTCTCCCGAAGCTTGCTCATCACGACCTGTCCCTTTCGATCCTTTTTGAAATCACCCTTCCCCCCGCGGAGGGGGATGGGCGCGCCGTGTTCCGAGCCGATGCCGATCGTGAAGATGCGTATTCCCTTCTCCTTGGCCGCTTCCGTCGCCTTCTCCGCCTCACCGGGATGGTCCTCGCCGTCGGTGATCAGGATCAGGGCCTTCGAGGCCCGCCTTTCGGTTGAAAACGAGCGGATTGCCGTCTGAATCGCCTCGCCGATCGCCGTTCCCGGCACCGGGATGAGTTCGGTGTCGAGATAGTCCAGGAAGATCCTGAACGAACCGTAGTCCAGGGTCAGAGGACACTCCAGGAAGGCGGCCCCTGCAAAGGCGATCAGGCCGACCCGGTCCCCCTGGAGCATGCCCACCAGGTCCGTGATTTCCCGCTTTGCACGCTCCAGACGGTTGGGCTGGATATCCTCGGCGAGCATGCTCTCGGAGACGTCGACGGCAACGATGAGATCAACCCCCTTGCGCTTGATCTCTTCCCAGTGGAACCCCCACCGGGGCCTGAGAAAGGACGTGAGCAGCAGGCCGACGGCGGCCAGAAGCAAGAGGACCTTGAAGGTCTGCCTCCTGCGGTGAACGTCGGGCATGAGCCGGTCCCAAAGCTCCGTGTCCGCGAACAGGCGAAGCAATTGATCCTTCTTGCGGAAGGAATAGACGGCCAGGAGAACCATGGCAGGAAGGATCCACAGAAGATAAAGGTATTCGAGGGCCGCAAAATTCATCAGGGAATCTTTCTGAAACGCGTGTTCTCAAGAACAAATCCTGCCAGGATGAGCAGGAGGCCCGGGAAGGCGAATTGGGCAAACAGCTCTTCATACTCCATATACTCCTTCACCTTTGCCTCGGTCCTCTCCATCTGGTCGATCTGTTCGTAGATCTCCTCGAGGCTGGCCGTATCCTGGGCACGAAAATAGGAGCCGCCCGTTACGTCAGCAATATGCTTCAGGGTTTCTTCGTCCAGGTCCACCTTCTGGTACACGTATCGTTTGCCGAAGAGGGTCTCCATCAGGAAGGGAGACTCGCCTTCCACCCCCACCCCGATCGTATAGACCTTGACTGAGTAGGTCTTCGCAATCTCTGCCGCCGTCTCCGGTGCAATCCTGCCCGCGTTGTTCCGTCCATCCGTCACAAGGATGATCACCTTGCTCTCGCCCGGGACCTCCTTGAGCCTCTTGACGCCGGTGGCCAACGCGGACCCCAGGGCCGTGGAATCGCCCGCCATTCCGATCTCGATCCGGTCCAGGAAGCTCAACAGGACCCCGTAGTCCATCGTCAGAGGGCACTGGGTGAAGGCCTGCTCTCCGAACACCACCATGCCGATTCGGTCGTTCTGCCGCTTCTGGATGAACGCCTTGACCACTTCCCTGACCACGTCCAGGCGATCCGTCCTCTTCCCCCCCCTCTCGAAATCCAGGGCCCGCATGCTCCCCGAGGTGTCCAGGCAGAGCATGATGTCGATGCCCTCTGTGACGATCTCGGTCTCCTTCTGGCCGGCCTGGGGCCTCGCCAGGGCAATGACACAGAGCCCGATTCCCATGCATCGCAATACGATCAAGCTGTGTCTAAGCTGGACGGACAGGGAAGGGGGGATCCCGCCGAAGGGCGCCAGGCTGGAGAACCGGATTCGCCCCGAACCCGTCCCTTTCAAGTACCCGTAGAATACGGGAACAAGAAGGAGGCCGAACACGAGAAGCCATGGATCTTCGAATCGGAACATGTCCTCAGGCTGCCTCCTGGATATCTTCCGTTTCTGCTGCGCGCTCCATGAAGGAGACCAGCCTGTTGCGCCACGTCTCCGTTTCGTCCGGTTGGGGCTCGAGGCCGCGGTACTTGACCGGGTCGGTCTCCTCGAGGAATGACCGGGCCGCCTCTTTCAGGGCCTTGTCGAAGTTCTTGGCCCTCCGGAGGCTCGCCAGGATCTCCTCGGTCGTCTGTTCAGCTGCCGGAACGTGAAACCTGCCTTCCAGGTATCGGCGGAAGATCAGGGACAGTCCGAAGACGTACTCCCGGTACCGCGCCTCTTCCATGAGACCGGTGGCCTCCAGGTTCTCGAGCTCTTCCATTGCGATCTCTTCCGGCGTCCGATGCGCTTCCTGGATCCGCTTCTTCCTGCGGAAGTACACAATGAATCCCGCGAGCAATCCGAGGACCACCAGGATTCCGACCAGCAGGAAGGGCCACCAGCCGGGAATCTCTCGCTTTGCCTTCTCGAGGGACTTCAAGTCCCGGATGTCCTGCTCGTCCCCCTCCTGACCGAGGACGGATTCGATCTCTACGAAAACCTGCTTCGTCTCGGCCGCCTGATCTTTGCCTTCCGTATCTGTGTAATGGACGCTCACGGCCGGAAGGATGTACGAGCCGGCGAGGTCCGCTTTCAGCTCGTACCAGCGCTGGCTCCAGATCCGTCCCTCTCTCTTCTTCGGGCCCTCCTTCCCCATGTCTACGATCCGAAACCCTTGAATGCGTGAGCCCACTTCGGGCAGTTCCGCGGAGAGGCTCGGGTCGACCTCCAGGGTGATGCGGAACGTGACCGGGTCCCCGATCCTTGCCTTTGCAGGATCCGCCAGAGCCGTCAGTTCGACCGGGGTGGAGGCGTCGGGGGGCTCCGGAGGGGCAGATTCGTCGTCGCCAAGAGTGCACGCGACGAAGAGGATGCAGCAGGAGAGGAAGACAAGGATAACCCTTCCAGCAGCATCCCTGTCGTTTGAACACTCGCTACGCATTCTTCTCCTCGGTACAGTCATCCGGCAGCCCCTCGAGGTCTTGCCGGGTTCATTCCTGCGAAGTTCCGCCAGGGGTCTCTTCCTTGGCGTCCTTGCGGATCCGTTCCGGAAAGAGTTTCACCTCTGAGGCCTTGAGTGACTGCTGGACGAGTTCCTTGTACGCCTTTTCCATCCGCTCCCGGGTGAGATCCGCCTCCACCTGCTTGTTTGCCTCCTCCAGGCTGAAGGGCCGTGGTGGGCGGTGCGAAGTAATCTGGAAGAGATAGTATTGCCCGTCCACCCCGACAGGTTCGGTGATGTCCCCTTCCCCGTGGTTCGCCAGGGCCAGCCAGAGCCGGTTCGGGTCGCCCATTCCGGTCGGGTCCAGGCCTTCTTCGATCCAGTCTCCCACCTCCCCACCCTTCGCACGGGTGGCCTCATCCAGGGAATGCGTCTTCGCCAGTTCGGAGAATGCCTCCCCGTCCGCGAGGGACTGTCGAACCCCCTGGATTCGATCCGCGTCGACCTTCATCATTCGGATCTTGAACGCTTCCTTCTCGCCGTAACGATCCCTGTGGGCCCTGTAATAGAGCTCCACGTCGTCGTCGGAGATCTTCACCTTGGCCTTGATCTCCTCCTCCAGCACCTTCTGGATCATCAGCTGCCGCATCGCACGTTCCGCCTGCTTGCGGACCGACGGATCCTTGTCCAGATCGAGTCTCTTTGCCTTCCGGTGGATCAGCTCCTCTGCCACGTATTGCTCGAGAAAGGCCCTTTTTTGTGCCGGGTCCTCGACAGCGGAACGCATCCACTCCGGCATGGCGTCTATCGCCTCGTCGAGTTCCCCCATCGTGATTGCATCGTTCCCGACGCGAGCAACGATTTCGTCCCCCTTGAACTCGTCACGACCCGTCTTGTCCAAGCTGCTGCGCGCGTCGAGGCTGTACTGTGCCTGGGCAAAGCGGCCGAGTCGCTCCAGGCAGGCCACGATCTTCGAGCCCACCTCGGGCGCAAGTTCCGTCTTTGGGTCGAGCATCTCGACCTGGTAGAGCCAGCTCAGGGCGTCCTCGTAATCCCCCTCTTCCATGCAGAGCTTGCCGAGTGTGTAAGCGATGTTGGCCCGCCTGTCGGCAGGAAGATCCGCCTCGGCCAGGTAGAGTACGTACTGCTCGATCGCCTTGCCCTTCAGGCCCGCGCTCAGGAGCTTGCCGGCCAGCTCTCTTCTTCCCTCGCCGGAGACCCCTTGGCTTCCCGTGCCGAATGAAGCCCCGTCGTCAAGGAAGAGCAGTGCAACCAGGCCTGCGGCGAGAAAGACCAGGATCGTCAGGCACGCACAGAGCAGGTAGAAATTCCTGCGTACATAGGCAGGTCTCTTGTCAGGGAACCGCTCCGAACCGGATGTGCCCGTGGCTGGCTTCATGATGCAACCCCTTTGCGAATCTGCTGTCCTCGGGCTGTTGCCCAAAGGGGTGTCCCCGAACTCCACGGACCTGCTGTCTTGCTGGCACCCATTCGTCGGATTTGGGCAACAGTCGCTTCTGTCACAATCGTTTCTCCCTCCTCCTGAAGAAGGCCAACAGGGGCTCGGTGTAAGAGACGTGGGTGGAAAGGGACACGGAGTCCAGGTCCATGGAGCGGAACAGCTTCTGAAGATCCTCCTCCTCCTGTCGGCGGATTTCCTCGTAACGCTTGCAGAAAATTCTGTCGTTCGTGTCGAGCAGCACGTCCTCGCCGGTCTCGGCGTCCTCCAGTTCCACGATGCCGACCTTGGGGAGTTCGAACTCCCGGGGGTCGGAGATGGAGACGGCGACCACGTCGTGCCGCTTGTTCGACAACCTCAAGGGCTTTTCAAACCCGGAGGCCATGAAGTCGGACAGGAGAAAACAGATGCACCGCTTCCGGACCACCCGGCCGAGATAGTCGAGGGCCTGGGCAATGTCGGTTTGTCGGCCCTGGGGCTCGAAGGAGAGGATTTCCCGGATGACCCGCCAGCCGTGTCCCCTGGCCTTCTTCGGGGGGACGTATTTCTCCACGTGATCGGAGAAGAGGATCAAGCCTACCTTGTCGTTGTTCCGGATCGCCGTGTAGGCGAGTAGTGCGGCGACCTCTGCGGCCACCTCCTTCTTCAGCTTCTTCACCGTGCCGAACTGGCCGGAAGCGCTGATATCGACCAGGAGCATGACGATGAGTTCTCGTTCCTCCCGGAAGAGCTTTATGTAGGGCTTGCCCATGCGTGCCGTCACGTTCCAGTCGATCGTGCGGACCTCGTCCCCGGGCTGGTATTCCCGAACCTCCTCGAACTCCATGCCCCTGCCGCGGAAGGCGCTCTCGTATTCACCGGCCATGATGTCGTTGACGAGGTGCTTGGTCCGGATGTGAATGAGGTGGATCTTGCGGAGAATCTCCTCGGGGATCATGCCTAGGGCACCTCGATGTGTTCGAAGAACCTTGCCACCGCATCGTCGGGCGTCATCTCTTCCGCCTCCGCTTCGTAGGAGAGGAGGAGACGATGGCGGAGGATGTCCGGACCGATGGTCTTCACGTCCTGGGGGGTGACGTACCCCCTGCCCTGAAGGAAGGCATACGCCTTGGCCGCCTGGTTGAGATAGATGGAGGCCCGCGGGGAAGCCCCGTACTGGATCATGTTCTCCATGTCCAGGCCATAGGCCTTCGGGTCTCGCGTGGCCAGTACGATGTCCACGATGTAGCTCTGTATCTTCTCGTCCACATAAATGCTGTCCGCTACCTCTCGTGCCTTCTGGATATCCCCGGGGGTCAGGACCGGCTTCACTTCCGGCTTTTCCCGTCGAGCCTGCTGGTTCATGATGGCGAGCTCCTCTTCCCGGTTCGGGTAGGTGACGAGCAGCTTGAGCATGAACCGGTCCACCTGGGCCTCGGGCAGCGGGTAGGTCCCTTCCTGTTCGATCGGGTTCTGCGTTGCCAGGACCATGAAAGGCTCTTCCAGCCGAAAGGTCTCCTCCCCGATGGTCACCTGCTTCTCCTGCATCGCCTCCAGCAGGGCGCTCTGCACCTTGGCCGGTGCCCGGTTGATCTCGTCGGCGAGAATGATGTTGCTGAAGAGGGGGTCCTTCTTCACGACGAAGTCGCCTTCCCTGGGCCGGTAGATCTGCGTGCCGACCAGGTCCGCGGGGAGAAGATCGGGGGTGAACTGGATCCTCTTGAACTGGGTATGGATCGTCTGAGCCAGGCACTTCACCGCCGTGGTCTTTGCAAGCCCCGGCACGCCTTCCAGCAGGATGTGGCCGTCCGCCAGGATCCCGATCAACAGCCTCTCGATCATCCGGCGCTGTCCGACGATGACCTTTCCGATCTCGGAGAAGACATCCTGGATCATGGGCTCCATTGCCTTGACCTGGTCGGTTACCTCTTGCACTTGGGTTTTCATTGCCTCGGGACCTCCTTGGCAGACAACAGGATCACATGTTCTTGGCCTGAAAATAAATGATGTATTTTAAGGGTCTACGAGGAAAAGGGCAAGGCCTCCCCGCTGAACGCTCGGGTGCTCAGCAGAAACGGGGGTGGCAACCCGGAAGGTGGAATCCCTGGAAGAAGATGCATCTGCCAGCCAAGAAAGCGCAGTTTCGTTGCCTCTTCGGTTCTTGTTGCTGTCTAATGAATACAACCGGATAATACTTGGTCTGACGTTGAGGGGCAGCGGGGAGTTCCCAACCTTTGGGAGAAAAAGTGAAAAAGCAGGAACTTACTCTCTCAGGCCGTACTTCTTGATCTTCCGGTACAGGGTGGCCTGGCCCAGCCCCAGCTTTCGGGAGGCCTCCCCGATGTTTCCGTGACAGATCTTCAGGGCCTGCAGGATGGCCTGCTTCTCCAACTCGTGAAGACGGAGAATCTTGCGGACACCGTTTCCTCCGTCGTCTTCGGAGTCGATGTACTGGACCTTGGGTTTGGGCGTCGCATTGTGCAGTCGATCCGGGAGGAACCGTGGGAGCACCTGGGATCCCGTGTTCAGGGCGACGATCTGCTCGATCGAGTTCTTGAGCTCTCGCACGTTTCCGGGCCACTCGTATTCGATCAGCCGTTCCATCGAGTCGGCGGAGAAGTCGTAGAAGTACTTTTCGTACTTGGCCGAGAATTCCTCCAGGAACTTCATTGCCAGGATCGGGACGTCGTCCTTCCTCTCCCGGAGAGGTGGGACCTCCAGTGGGATTACGGCGATACGATAGTAGAGGTCTTCGCGGAGCCTGCCCTCTCTTATTTCGACCATGGGATCCCGATTTGTCGCGCAGATCACCCGGGAGTCCACCTCTACGATGCGATTTCCCCCGAGGGGCCGGAAATTCCTCTCTTCCAGGAACCTGAGGAGCTTCACCTGGAGCTCGGGGCACATTTCACAGATTTCATCCAGAAACAGGGTGCCCGTGTGCGCCGCCTCACAGCAGCCGATCCTGCGCCGGTCCGCTCCGGTGAACGCGCCTTTTTCGTGGCCGAAGAGCTCGCTTTCCAGCAGGCTGGCCGGGATGTTCGCACAGTTGACCGCGACAAAGGGGTTCTTCCTTCTCAGGCTTCGCCGGTGAACCGCCTGGGCCACCAACTCCTTGCCCACACCGCTCTCACCGGTAATCATCACCGTGGCATCGCCCCGGGCCACGGACTCGATCATGCGGTAGATCCGCTGCATCGTGTAGCTCACACCGATCAGGCCGTCGAACTGCCCCCGTCGCTCGTGGACCTCCTGAAGCTGATTCACCTTGCGCAGGAGCTTCGAGTCCTTGGCAGCCTGCAGGATCGACTTCTCGATCCCGGTCTCCGCCAGGGGCTTCAGGAAGTAATCTCTTGCCCCCTTCTTCATCACCTGGACCACGTCAGGGACCGAGCCGTTCCGGCTCACGAAGATGACGGGGATGTCCTCCCATTCCCTTTTGAGAAGGTCAAGGGTTTCCAGGGAGTCTTCCGACCATTCACGGGCCAGAATCACCACGTCGGGCAGGTCCTTCCCGAAGAACTGCACGAGTGCGGATGGCTGCTCGCATACATGGATTTCGTCATTCTTGCGACGGAATTGTTCCTGCAAGAAATCAAGCGTTACCGTGTCGTTGTCCAGGAGCAGAAGCTTCAGTGGTTCCATATCGAGATTTTCTGTTGGGGTTCAACTAGTTCTATCGGCAGAAAGCCCTCCTTTGCTTAGTGCGGGGATGATGCCTTCTTGTCGCAAGAGGGTGGCGCCTTGGCCGAAGGGGCCGCCGTTTGTGCGAGTGGGTCAAAGAGAGAAAAAGCAGAAAACGCTTGACATGTCCATGGAAAGTCGGATAATCGCAGGAAAAGGTCAAGTTTTGCATCATGTTTTATTCCTAACAAGCTGTTTGTAATAGAAAAGTTGTTTGGGAAGAATCCTTCTGTGATAGCTGGTAAAAAGAATACGGCCGGGAATAGGCGAAGATATCCCCGCCGCGGCCTGCAGGTGCCTCTCGTCTTCCAGAAGTGGGAAAGACTTCTTTGGAGCATGAGCGAAGATCTCGGTGCGGGAGGGCTCTTCCTGACAACGTACTGTCCGCCGGACCCGGGAGAAGACCTGGAGATCCATCTGACGGATCCGGGGGCAGGGGAACCCATGGTCCTTCGTGGAAAGGTGGCGCACAGAAGGGAAGGGACCAAGGCCGCCATACCGGGAGAGAAAGCCCCGAGACCCGCGGGCGTGGGGGTCGCCTTCGAGGAGGTATCCCCGATTCTGGAGGAGAGGCTGAGTGCGCTCGTGTCGGAAGGCGGACTCTCCCCGCCGAAAGACGAATCCCCGATCCCAAGCCCTGAAGATGAACGGGAGGAGGGGGAAGCGCAGGAAGCCCACCAGGTGGTCGAAGACCCGGCCGAGATCCGAAGGGTCTTTCAGGCTCTTTGCAGGAAGATCCATCCGGTGCTGATGAAGCGATTGGGAGGACGGATCTACTACACGACCTACTTCCGGGATGTCATCGGGGAGTCTGTGCCGTTTCGTGTGGAGGCAGAGGCGGTGGGGCTCAAGGATTTCGATTCCGTTTTTTCTCAGAAGGTCCCCTTTGTCTTTCACTTCCACCTGGAGGATCATTCCTACTTCTTTTCCCTGACGGAACGTCCCGAAGCCATGGCCGGGCCGTGGAGTCTCGGCCTGCCCGCAAGGCTTTACCGCGGCCCGGACCGTCGGACCCCCCGATATTCGAATGCCATCAAGCACCCTTTGACCGTGGAGTTTCCGGACCCTTCGGATGGGAGGCTCCAGCGGGTCAAGAACGTCCTGGACGTGAGCTTCGGCGGGCTGGCCTTCAAGAATTATCCCGGCGAAGAGGTCTATTTCCCTGGCCAATCCCTCTCGAACCTGAAAATCTACGACTTCGATCATGCCTGTAGGAAGACCGACGGGGTGGTGAGGCACACAACCTTCGTCTGCTTGCCCTACGGTGAGGTGTTCCAGAGGGTTGGGATCGAGTTTACCGATGAAGGCGCCTCCGCATTGGACGAGGTCCCCTCCCTGAAAGAGGGCGAACTGGAGCATATCGAGGCCCCTAAATCGATCCTACAGCACTTGAAAAGGGTGGCGTCGACCCGGGTGAAGATCCTGACCGGGTTGGACCATTCCATCCTGTTTTCCGACGGAAGGCTTCGTGCCGAGAAGCAGAACGGTGGGCTGGAGCTAACCGTCACCTCTCATCTGCTGCCTCTAAGCGCTGAGAGAGATTTCGTCGAAGAGAGGCTGAGCTACCACTACCTCTACCATGGGACCTATCACTTCTTCTCGGCAAGAACCAAGAAGCAGAACGGATCCCTCAGTCTCGAGATGCCGGGCGTGATCAACCGGGCAAGGCGCAGAAGGGTTGTGCGTGTCCGACCCGAAGGCATGGTCAAGACCCGCTTCCGATGCTTTCACCCCGTCCTGGGAAGAAGGATCACCTTGCCGGTCCGGGACCTCTCGGTCCGGGGACTCTCCTTCGATTCGGACTACCTGCGGGATCTCTTCTGGAGAGGGTTCCGTCTGCGGAGCTGCGAAATCCTGCTGGATGACGAGCAGTACCCCCTCGGAAGCGTTGAGGTGCGGTCTCTTGTCCAAAGCGCGACGGCGAATGGAGAGTGGGACAAGCACTGCGGGGTGGAGTTTCTCGACCTGCCCGCAGCGACCGAGAGAAGCATCTCGGCCTACATCTTTCACAAGACCAACCCCCAGATCCGGGCACCCACGGCAGAGAGGATCGACGAGCTGTGGCAGCTCTTCGAACGGTCCGGATTCATCTATCCCTCCAAGATGGCCTACATCCGGAGGATCAGGCCGGAGATCGATGCGACCTGGAGGAAGCTTCTGGCCGATGACGTACCCTTCTACAAGCAACTCGTGTTCAGGGAAGGGGAGGAGGAGCTGGGCACCGCTTCAGCGGTGCAGGTGTACGAGCACACGTGGTTGCTCCAGCACCTCGCCGCCAGCAGCCATCCGGTCAAGCTGATTCCGAAATATGTCATGCTGGGACTTGCCCAGTTCCTGATGGAGAACCGGGAGATCAAGTACCTGGTTACCTACTTTCGGAAGGAGAACTCTTTCCCGAGAAAGATGTACTCCGGTTTCCTGGAGCGTTATCCACTCGAGGAGCAATTGCTTTTCAGCAGGCACAGTTTTCTGACCCTGGATCTTGAACGGGAAGTCAACCTGCGGGAAGATCAACGGCCTTCCGCGGTCCGTCCTGGGAGTCGAATGGTTGTCGAACATGCGACGGATGCGGACAAGGAAGTCATCGAGAACTACTTCCAGAAGCAAATCCATCCTCTGTTGATCCGATCCCGGAGCCTGTCCCGTGATGTGCTCCATCTCCCGGAAACAGCGACCATGTTTCGTGCCAGAGGCCTGAAGCGGGAGCGGTCCTGCCTTGTGGCGAAGCAGGGGGGCGCGCTGACCGCGTTTGCCTTGCTCGAGAACTCCTCCCTCGGGGTCAACCTTTCGGGCCTGCTGAATACGTTTTCCCTTTACACGGTTTGTCCAGGAGGCGAGAGGGTGCGTGATGCAAGGAGGAGCCTCCTGGATGCAACGCTCGGCTGCTATCGATCCTGGGGCACCCGTGTGGCGATCTGCCTGACCGATGAAAACGATCTGAGCGACTACATCGAAGCCGGATTCAGGAAGGAAAAGGAATACGTCAGCCTGTCGTGGAGCCGGCGTACGATCAAGAGCTACTACAACTTCGTGCAGGAGAAGTTCAGTCGGTTCGAGGAGAGACAACAGAGGAAAACGGAAGAACCCGTATCCGAACCGCTGAAGCTCTGATCTGAGTCGTCCCCTTGCGGAGTGTCGAGGTACAATGACAAGAGCCGAAATCCATAAGAGAATCTGTCAGATCGTTTTCGAACAGCTGAAATCGAGTGGAAGTGAGATCATCTGTTCTCTTGGTGACATAGAGGCGGACTCCGGCTTCATGACGGACCTTGGGGCCGACTCTCTCGACGTGGTGGAGATCGTCACCAGCGTTGAAGAGGAGTTTGACCTGCTGATACCGGACGATCTACTGGAGCAAATCACCACTGTAGGACAGGCAGTTGACTACATCTCCAGCGAAGTGTCAAGCATTGGGCCGGCGCAGTCTCTCCTGGAGAATTGAGACATCGATCTTCTTTGCATGGGATTTGGGTAAGCGACTCACTCGAGAAGCTTGAACAGCTGAGCGGGAGACATACAACGTGGGGCTTGATGCGGTCATCATAGCGGATACGGGAGGGGACACCTTCTCCGGATCGAGTCCGCTCCGCCTGGAAATAGACGGAAGAGAGGCTCTCGTACAAGTCGTCGCCAATTGTCTTCAAAACGAAGGACGTGTCGTCCCTCCCATAGAGGGCGACAAGAGGATGAGCTGGAAGTCGGCGCCCAAGTTGAACGGCATCTTCCTGCTCAACTACCTGCAGAAGAACCGTTTGGACGTCGAACTGATCAACAGCTTGCGGGAGGAAGAGGAGAACTTCCGCAGGCTACTCGCGGAGCAGCCGAGAGCCCTGGTCCTGTCCACCACCTTCATCCTGTCCAAGAAGGTTCTGAAGGAGGTCACGGAGGAACTCCGCACGTTGGCTCCGGATGTCCCCATTATCGTCGGAGGGCCTTTCGTCTATGCCTCCTATCTTCTTCTTAGCCGATCCAATGAACCGGATTACGATACCGACTCCGCTAGGGGTGACTATCTCTTCCTGAACGCAGACCAGGAGCCTTCCGTGGATCTCTATATCGTGAGCCGGCGAGGCGAGCAGATCCTCCCTGAAGCGCTCCGAAGAATCAAACAAGGCCGGTCCCTGGAGGTTTTGCCCAACACGGCCACCTTCGATGGAGAGGCCTACTCCTTTTCCGACCGCGTCGACGATCTCGCGAGTTCCCTCGATCTCGGCGTCGACTGGAAATCCCTACCGGATGCGCTCTTTCGGTCAGGCGTTGTGACCATGCAGGCGAGCAACGGATGCCCCTACAAGTGTGCGTTCTGCAATTTCGTGAAGGATCGCAGGCTTGCGTTCGTGAAGCCTATCGATGAACTCATCGCAGAGATGAAGGACGCGGCAAACCGCGGCGCTCGGTACGTGCGTTTCGTGGACGACAATTTTCGGCTGGGCAGCGACGATCTGAATGCCGTTTCCCAGCGTCTCATCGATGAAGGCGCCCCGCTTCGTTGGATGAGCTTCATTCGTGCGAGTACGCTGGAACACGCAGACGTCGCGCTGCTTCGGCGATCCGGCTGTATGGAAGTCCAGTTGGGTTTGGAGTCGGCCGATCCACAGGTCCTTGGCAACATGAAGAAGCGGGCTGATCCCGAGCTGTATGCGGAGGTCGTCCGAAAAGTATTGGCGGCCGGAATCAACTGTTCGAGTTGTTTTGTCTTCGGGTTTCCCGGAGAGACCGAAGAGACGGTCCGCCGTACGATAGATTTCATAAAGGGCGTCGAGTCGAAGGGGTACGAAGGCGTCTTCTCCTGGTCCATTTACCCCTTTCTTCTCGCTCCCCTGAGCCCGGTCTACGAGTCGGAATCCCGGAGGGGATACGGACTGACCGGATACATGCGAAACTGGAAGCATCATACCATGGATTCTGAACAGGCGATGGAACATGTGGTCCGCGCGTTCGCGGAGTTGGAGAATTCCGGCCCCATCTACAGCGGGGACAACATCGAGATGCTGCTCGATCTGAGTCCGGAACAGAGGAAGGAATTCGCGAGATGCCGGCACCGGCTTTCCAAGCTGGCCATGCAGGGCCGACTCGATCGGCGGGACGTGATGAAGTCGTTTGGGAGAGTATTCACCCGGAACTCATGAGGAAGCCACGGGTCGGAACCCAGGGTCAACCCGTCCTTCCGGGTCGGCTTCCCGAATCTCCTTCGTGGGCAGGCGGATCGAGAACCGGGTCCCTTTGCCCAGTGTGCTCTCCACCTCGATCCTGCCTCCATGTTCCTCGATGACCTTGTGGGATATGCTGAGTCCCAGCCCGGTTCCCTGTCCCACATCCTTGGTTGTGTAGAAGGGCTCGAAGACGTGAGGTAACACCTCCGGAGGAATGCCTTGCCCGGTGTCCTCCAGTGTGATCAGAATGTCTTCCCCCTCCCGGTCGGTTTGGACCCGAATTTCTCCCTCACCGTTGATCGCCTGAAGGGCGTTGGTGAGCAGGTTCATGAAGACCTGGTTCAGTTGTCCGAGGTTGCATTGGACCTTGCCCTGGAACCGGTAGTCCCGATGGATCACGATCCTCTTCTCCTGGTCCTCCGGTAGCAGGCTGATGGTGGAGTCGAGCCCTTGATGGACATCCTCCTCCTTTCTGCCTTCCACGTCCTTGCGGGAGAATTGACGAAGGCCTGCGATGATCTCTTCGCATCGCTTCAACCCGTTGAGGGCTCGCTGAGAGGCCCGCGCGAGCTTTCCACTCAGCTCTTGCGGCGTGCTCTCCCCTTTCTGGAGGCGCTCCAGGGAGGTCCCCAAGGTCCGAATGCTGCTGATGGCTGCGTTCAGGGGATTGTTCACCTCGTGAACCAGGCCCGCTGAAAGAAGCCCGACGGATGCCATCTTCTCCGAGTGAATCAGCTGGCTCTGGGCCTCCTTGAGTTCGAGGAGCGCTCTTTCCAGCAGGCGATTGCGCTGTTGCACCTCTTTCTCCAGCTTTCGAACCCGGATCAAATTCTTGACCCTTGCAAGGAGTTCCCTGGGATTGAACGGCTTGGTCAGGTAATCGTCAGCGCCTTTCTCGAAGCCTTCGACCTTCATGGCCACTTCGCTTTTCGAGCTGAGCAGCAGGACGGGTATGTGCTGAAGGTCGGGATCCCCCTTGATCGCAGCACAGAGTTCGTAACCGTTCCGGTTGGGCATCATGATATCCGAAACCACTATGTCCGGCATGATCTTCGGAACCTTTTGCCAACCGTCCTCCCCATCGATCGCCTTTCGGACGCGGAAGTCCTGTGACATGCAGTCGACGATGAATCCCCGCATGTCCGGGTTGTCTTCCACCACGAGGACGGTCGGGCGATCGGTTTCCGGGTCCTCCCGATCCTCTCCCGAACCCTCCTCCTGCGGTACCCCCCCGTCCTCTGAGGTTCTGCCTCTCTCAACATCCTCCACATACTCGGCCTGTCGGAAGATCGTGCTCGTCCACCCCTCCTCCTCGCTCTCGGTCTCGGCTGTCTCGGTGATCTCCTGTTCCGCCAGGGGAATCGTGAACGAGAAGAGCGCACCCCCCTCGGGCCGGTTCGCCCCTTCGACGATTCCGCCGTGCAGCTCGGTGATTTCCTTGACCAGGGAAAGACCGATTCCCGTGCCTCCGTGCTGGCGAGACGCAGAGTCGTCTGCCTGTACGAATCGATCGAAGAGCCTGTCTTGGGCATCTTCCGGGATGCCGGGGCCCGTATCCTGGACCGAAATCCTCACAAACTCCGGCTCCAGGGCCCAAAGGACGGACACCGACCCCCCTGCCGGGGTGAACTTCAGTGCGTTTCCTATCAGATTGATCAGGACCTTTTCGATCTTGTCCCGGTCGAAGCAGATCTGCGGCATGTCCGGGGTGCCACGGGCCTCCAGCGCCAGGCCTCGCCTTTCACCGGTTGCCTTGAAGGAATCCACCACTTTCCGGATGAACTCGGGAAGGCTGTACTTGCCGTACGCGAGGGTCATCTTGCCTTCTTCGAGCTTTGCCAGGTCCAACAAGTTGTTGATCAACTTGAGCAAACGCAGGGAATTTGTGTGTACGTTGGTGAGGTATGCCTTCTGTTTTTCTTGAAGCGGCCCCATCTCCCCCTGCAGCATCGCCTCCACCGGGCTCAGGGTCAGCGCAAGAGGCGTGCGGAGTTCATGGCTTATGTTATTGAAGAAGTGCATCTTCATCTTGTCCAGGGCCTGCAGCTTCTCGTAGGAATCCTCCAGTTGCGCCTTGCTCTCCTCGAGCTCCTGGGTGCGCTCACCGACCAATTCCTCCAAGTGTTCCTTGTGGAGTGTCAGTTCCTGGTGGGCGGACTCCAGGGCCTTGTTGGATTCCTGGAGCTCCACGTACTTGTCCGAAATGCTGGCTAGCGAGCCTTCCAGGGCTTCTTGCTGCTCCTGGTAGACGTCTTCGTTCTGCTGAAGGGTCTTCCGAATGTCAATCAGACGACCTGCGAGAAAGCCGGAGAGAGGGAGAAGGGCGCTCATCGTCCAGAACCCCAGATCTTGTTCCGGGGAAAGGAGTCTCGAATAGAGAAAGGCGAGTGTTGCTCCCAGTGCCGTTCCCACCATGGGATACAGGTAGGAGTTCTTTTCCTGCCAGGTGAACTCGTACGTGCATGCCTCGGCGCCATCGACGTTGCAGCTCATTTCCCGGCACTTCGCCGGGGGAAGGCCCCAGATCGTCGGAATGGCAGTGAAGTTGCCGACCCGGTAATCGCAGATAAACTTGTCTGTTTCGTAGTACCCTTTCTTGGGCCGGTATTCCAGGACCATGCGCGTCTTCGTGAGCGATAGAATCTTGTAAACACCGACTCGATTGTAGATGTGCCCCAGGTCGAAAATCTTCTTGTAGACCATCGAGGGATTGCCGACCGCCTTCATGGCAATCCATACGGCCTTCCCCACCCCTTCGGGGCTTACGGTACGTCTCCCGACGTCCAGACAGACCTTCTCGTCTCCTGCCAATTCCACGATCTTCCTGAAGATCGAGTGGGCATATTCAAAGGAAATCCAGTTGTTGTGGTCCCCGAAATACTCGAAATCCATCCCCGTGTCACGCAGGAACTTCTCCAATACATCCCATCCGAAACGCTCCCCGATGTAGTTCAGGGGCGTCTTCATGGCAATCCCGGAGAGTTCGGTCTTCTTGTGTTGTTCGCCGGCCGCGTCCGGGTTCCCCATCTTTCAGGCCTTTCCCTGGACAAGAAACAGGAAATTGTAGAAGAGTGTATCTCTTCTGCCCAGATCGGTGATGAAACGATCCGCCAGTTCTCTTGCCCTTTGAGCCGATCCAAAGATCTCTTTGAAAGTCTGTTCCAGTATCTGCATCTTCATTTCCCACACCCGGAGGGTGGTCGGGTCCGCTTCTCCGGC